>Ga0326728_10002433_pt1 | contig 61959 bp, 59 predicted proteins | sample MB3enrmetagenome_FD_207602 | JGI IMG/M metagenome (GOLD analysis project Ga0326728, IMG submission 207602) | Lab enriched peat soil microbial communities from McLean, Ithaca, NY, United States - MB31MN | ecosystem: Environmental > Terrestrial > Soil > Wetlands > Peat | place: USA: New York... | reverse complement strand
CGGTGGGGGCACCGGCACGAGAACTTGAGAGCCATCCGATTACTTATACCGCCGTGGAGCAGAAATGTCCAGCGCTCAATCTCGCTTCGTATCAGTGGACTACGCGGCTCAAAAAACTTGCGGCATTGGGCCGAAGCCCCCCCAGAGGAACTTGCCAAAATCGAACTTACTGCCCGATCGGGATTATGCTACTCGGCGACTGGGTTGGGGCCGCACTGGATCCCGCCGGCGTGATCGCGATATAGAACGGCACGTTATTGTTCGTTGGGGCGTTGAGGGGAACGGCGGCTTGCACTTCGTATACTCCGATCAAGCCGGGCGCCTGATGAGCAGTCACATTCTGCAGCAGGATGCCGGTTCCCGGGAAACCTGCCTGGAGTGTGCCGATCACGTTGTTCTGAACATTGTAGATGTACGAGTTGGGGTCCTCGAGCGTGTCGGTCACCGACACCGGAAGGGTGACTCCCAACCCGGTCACGTAGAACCGCACGACCTCATTCAAACGAACGGGGTTGTCGGGATCGTAAGAATCGGTGCCACCGATGTCGGCAAAAGTGCCGTCGGAGCGCACTGCCACCGCGCGGCTGACTCCGTCAGACATCACTTGCTGGAAGATGCCTGGACTGACCGCGGATATCGGGATGTTTGCCGTCGCGGTGCCGCCGCCGTTGACATTGACGACCACCGGCACACTCGACGCGGGAACTACCTCGCAGGGCACCTGCAGGGTGATTTCGGGGTTGGTAGCTCCCATCGCCACGCTGGCGATCGGCGCGGGAATTCCGCCGAAGGTGACGGTCAGGTGGTTAACGGTTTTGGGATACCGGCCGGTGATCGGCGCGAGGGTGTAATCCGCTGTCCCGTCAGGCGTGAGTCCGGGGGCGCTGATAATGGCCAGGCTGCAGGGTGAGAGCGCACCTACCTGCCGGCTGGCGGCGTTGAGAAAGCTGGAGGCGGTGATCTGCGGTCCCAGGGGCGCCACCGTAAGGTTGAAGGTCGCCTGGTAGCCCGAGATGGAGGCCGTAACGGTGGCGGACCCCGAAGCACTTCCGGCGGTGGCATTGACCGAAACCTGGCCGCTGCTGTTGGTGGTGCCGGAGGTGGTCGAGATAGTGACGGGGCCGCTGGTGGAGAAGTTGACGGTGTATCCCGAAACGGGTCCGGAGCTGCTGTTGACCTGGACTACCAGGGGTTGACTGAACTCGGCGCCCAGTTGCGCGCTCTGGTTGCTTCCGCTAACGATGACGAGCCCGTTCGGCGTGGGGCCCGTCGGAGTGGTGGTAATCGTGAGGTTGAAAGTCTGCGTCAGCGCTCCAGCCACAGCCTTCACGGTAGCCGTACCGGCGATGGTTCCGGCGGTCGCGTTGACCGACGCATACCCGTTCGCGTTAGTGCCCGCGGTGGTAGCACTCAAAATGACCCCGCTGGCCTGGAATTGAACTGGGTAGTTTTGGACGGGGCCTGACGCGTTGACAACCTGTACCACCAGCGGGGCGGCAAAAGCCGTCGCGACTTGAGCGGTCTGCCGGTCACCGCTGATCTTGTTCATGGCGGTAAGAGTACCCTGTACGGTTTCCTGGAAGGTCGCCGAGATGCTCGGGTTGCTCTGTAGAGCGACGGTGATCGTGCAGCCGGCTGAGGCTAGCAAATCGAGGGTCACGGTTTGGGAAACTTCACCGTTATTATCGGTGACGGTGTTTCCATTGGTCAGGGCGACAGCTCCAGCCGGCACTACCGTCCAAATTACGGTTTGCCCCTGAACCGGATTTCCGGCGGCGTCGATTAATTTCGCCACCAGTGGGTTCAATTGTTGTCCGATGCTGCCTACCTGATTATTCCCGCTGACGATCTGAAAAACGGCTGGGGTGCCGGGCACGGAAGTAAAAGGATATCCGCCGGCGGGAGGCACTGGAAACGTTTCTAGGTAGTATGCTGTAGTGATATCGCTGGCGGCCACACCGCCGACAATGAGGTAGAACGTTCCGCTGCCGCTGCCGGTGAACACCGGATAGCAATCGGCGATTCCTTGAGAGTTGGTAAGCACGCTCCCTGGGTCGGCCCCCGGGTAGGGATAGCCCCCTTGACTGGCGCAAGTCAGCGTCGGTGAACTCTGCTCGTTTACGATGCGCACTGAAACGTTGGGGACGGTATCGCTGAGGCTGAGGCCATTGAGACCAGTCACCTGCACTTGAATCGGCGTCGTGAGCGTGCTGCCAGCGTTGGCGTTGAAAGTGACGGTACTCAGAGCCTGTCCGCCAAAGGTTGGCGTGCTCACCTGTACTCCGGTAGTTTGCGAAGTTGCGCTGAGCAGGGAATCGGTTTCCGTGAAGGTCACTGAACTGTTGTTGCTGCTGGCCTGGATCGTGGCCACCAAGTAGTCCGTTGAACCGAATTCAAAGATGCTGGTCCCCGGGGGCAGCGTGAGAGTCTGGGTGGCGATTCCGTTCAAGCCTGTGACGGAAGTTGTGCTCCCTAGGTCGATCTGGCCGCCGGTCACGGTCCAGGTGACGGTGGCGCCGGCAACGGGATTCCCATGGACATCCGTGGCTAGTACGGAAATCGGTTGCCATGCCTGCAATGTGCAGGAAAGCAGCAGGCACAGCACTTGCCCGTTCCCTGACTGCACGGTCAGTGAGGCCACTGCCGACGTTTGGGCCGACATCAGATGAGCTCCGACGGAAGCCACCATCAGTCCGCTGAATAATAGGGTTCTCATATTACGCAAAACTACCTCCTGGTTTCGGGGAAACGGGAAAACACTTTGATGGACGCGGAGAGAACTTCAGTGTAGCACTAATCATCGCGACGCGAACGATCGCTGCGGGCAAAAAAAAGGAGGGGGGCCGAAGCCCCCCTCTTTGCTGCCGTTGCTGACTGAGGTTTAGTGGACCAGAGATTCTATACTCTGGACGCCGGTACGCGGGCTGACACCGGGCGTGCCGTTGCCAGATCCGGAGCCTTGGAGTTCCAGAGCCAGATAGCTGGACCAAAGGTTGCGAATGCCGAGGTCGGTGACCGCTGCATATCCATGAGCATACTGGAAGTTGCAGACAGCGATCACATAGCCCTGGAAGTTGGTGAGAGTGGCCGAAGCCAGCACGGTACCAACCTGGCCCGCAGGAACGACCGGGAAGCAGTTCGTCCCCGGTAACGGGTTGGAAATTGCATCGCAGCCGGGCACCGTAGTTTGGATCGCGGTGTTGCCGGCAGTGGCGACCGTCACGCCGTAACCGTATAGCTTGCAAGAGCCCGTTTGGTTTACAGTGCCGAACGGATCCATGGAGGTATTGGCCACGGCGATGCCGGTGTCAAATCCCGCTGCTCCCGTGACAAATGGATAGAGCAGCGTGGTCTGGCACAGCCCGATTGCGGTCCACTGGCCTTGCTGCGTGCTGATAATCGCAAAGCGCGGAGTGGGTACCTGACCCTGAGTGGCGTTAGCAGTGGTGAATGTTGAACCGCCCGGCTCAGGAGCGAAGCTCAGAGCTACGTTATTCACCGGAGCATTCAGCGGAAGCGTGGTGATCGGTAGGCCATACGGGTTGCTCGTGGTGGCGGAGGTAGCGGAATAACTGATGTACACGCCGAACGCCAGGGTGTCGATTGCCGTCGGGTTCGAGTTGGTCACTTCCCAAACGGCAATTGCACTGCCGCTCGAGTTGGCCGAAAGAGCCGTAACATTCGCGGAGCCCTGGACGAAGCTACTTGAGACCGGAGTAAACCCGGCAGTGCTGCTATTGTCCGGAGTCGCTTCACCACTGTTCGTGGCAACCAGCACGGCGAACGGAAGTTCAGAAGTGCCTCCGACAGTTGCCGAGAAACCGCCGTTGCTGCCGTTCTTACCATACGTGACAGAAGTGTTCGACACGTACAGCGTGAGGCCAGCGGGGATATTGGTAAACACCGCCTTCAGGCGAGTGCCGTAATCGGCCAAGCCAGCAGTAAAGGTGGGGCCGTTAGAAACCCCGCCGTTACCCGTCAATAAGGGTTGGATCAACCCTGACTCTGAGTTCTGCGCGAAGTTGGCGTACGTACCGCCGGGGATATTCTGGTTGTACGGAGAACCGCTATTGGTCCCTTGGGCCGCAAATGGGTTATTGCTAAGCGGTACAACACGGGTCTTGAACGAGGTTGCAAAGCCCTCGGTGAAGAGCAGTGACGCGGTCTGGGCTAAAGTCTGTGGTACGCACTGCTGGAAGGGAGAGCCCGGGAGGACGGAAGCCTTCATCGCGGGACCAACTGTACCGATCGTGATCGCGGAACTCGAAATCGGCAGAATGGTGCTCGGGTTGGTGGAGATGAATGCCGACAACTGGTTGGTCAGCGTGCCGCCAGGAACCGGAACGCGGACGTTCGTGATGCGGAAATAACGCGTAACGCCGGACGTCGCAGGAGGAAGAACCGGGACGCCATAGAACGTTACCGTCTGGGCACCGTAGTCACCGACTTTGCCCTGAAAAACGTTCGCCGCGGTTGTGCAATTGTTACCCGGGCTGACGCAACCGGGAGTGGAAGCCGCCACCAGGTTGCCGTACGCGTCGGTCGCTGCATAAGCGGGGCAACCGGTACCGCCGGCCGCCTGCGACTGGGCATAGGTGCAAACCACCTGGGGAGCGTTGGGGCCAAAGGGACCCAATTTGCCGGATCCCTGTGGACCAAGCAAACCAGAACCCGGTTCGTCGACCAGCAATAGAGCTTCCGATGCCCCATTCGCGCTGAGGAACCGGCTGGTGATCGGCACCCCGGGGGTCATGTAAACAACGATGTTGGTGGTCGGAACCGGAGTCGTGCTGCCCGGGGAGCTCAAAGCGCCGCCCGTGCAAGTGATCAGGATATCACCGGCAAGCTCGGTGTAACCTTCCGGCCGCAATTCAGGCGTGCCGCCAGCGGTCGCGGCGCAAACAAGCGCTCCGCCCGTACTACCGCCGCCACCGATTTGTGCATTGGCCGCAAACGCCGCTATGGCGATAACGGCCAGCACAGTTAACCATCTGCGAAAATCTGCCATTTGCTTCTCCTTGTTAAGATGCGAAGTTGAATCGGTCGAAGTTCTCTTTCAACCTGAGCCTCAAACTAGGGTCTCAATACTACTTTCACCTTTGGAACTTCTCCGTGTCGGGCGGAGAATTTCTTCCAGCGGCCACCAAGCCGGACGCCGGAATTTGCTGCTATTACCTTACCCGCGGCACGTGTTTTGTCTTATCTTTCCGTGCTCTTTGGGCACAAATACAAAAATGCACACTACAACTGGACGCGGTAAAAGATAGTGATAACTGATTGCGCACTCCGTGTCAAGAGAAAACTCCTGCGCTCCATGACCAGCGGCACGCCCACCACCCGTAAAACCTATTTACAGCCTTAAAGAAGTGAACTCGCCCGATTTAACCACGCATGGCGGTCCGGCGTCAATAGTTTCACACCGATTGGTCCCAATTTTCGAACATAAGATGGCATAATTAGGACATTTAGACGCTTGCTCTCCCTCTTCTGTCAGGGGAACACCCGAGTTCCTTCGTTAATTCTGCGCCGCGCAACCTTGCTTGCCGGCGCACGGCTAATTGCGCGGCCGGCTCGATCAGTCTTGCTTTGCGCAGCAGTTCGGCTAAGCCCCGATCCGCAGCGCACAGGTCAGCCTGAGTTCGCGGACGAGCTTCGTTGAGCCTCATCCAGCCGGACCCGCGCTCGATAGCGCAGGAGGCTTCGCCACAGACTCCGGCTCCCTGCCCCAGCGCTTCAGGAGTAGCGCCCAGAAGCAAAATCTTTTCCAGCGGCGTAGCGGCCGCGCGCTGCGAGCTCGCCCTGTGCCGTGTAAGCAGCGGCCGGCAGATCGTACAGCGCCGGCATCCACGGATGGACCTCTCTGCCATACCGCAGGACCTCGACCGCATCCGCATATCGGCCCAATCTCATATACGCCAGCGCCAAGTCCGCGTATACCGGCAGGTACGCAAGCCTCGTGGCCAGAGGCTTGCCGTGGGCCGGTTGGGCCTGGCCGTAGACTTTTTCGATGGCCAGCGACGCCTCGCGCGCGCATTCCAACACGGCCACCGATTTCTCGTACCACCCGCGGTTTCCGGGTGGGCCCACGGCATCGCCCTTCGGACGACAGTACGCGCCCAAACGCGCCAGCGTCTCCTGGTGGATCTCGCCGGGGGCCAGCACGCGCAGGATCTCCCAGGCCGCCTCTCCGGACGCGATGGCGGCGCCCAGGTTGCGCACCGGGTCCTGCGCAACCAGCGATCTCGTGCAACGGTCGACAGGCACAGCAGCAACGGCAGCTTGTCCGTTTTTCGGCTCGGCTTTGTTGGTTTCAAACCTGGCTTTTCGCGGAACTGTCACATTCTCGCGCACAGGCGCATGCCAGAGCCCCGGCGGTACCGAATAAATACAGCAGCCACAGCCCTACCAGCAGCGCCGCCGGGACAAACACCGCCAGCCGCGACACCGCCCCGCCGATTCCGGCGCTCTGAAACCCCGGCCAGTGGAGCGCGCCGAGGCTCCCGTTGGCCCGGTGCCGGATCATCCCCGTGTAGTACGGGATCTCCACGGCATGCACGGTGTAGAGATCCAGCAGCGCGAACATCGCCGCGCCCGCCGCGGCAATCCAACCCGATGCCCGAGCCGGCATAAGACTCCGCAGCCCCGCCATGCACAGCGTCACCTCCGCCCCCACCACCGCATACATATACCAGCCCATCGACCCCGCCAATCCCTTGCTCATATATAGGAGGGCGACATTGTAAAGCTGCCCCAGCCAAAAACAGAGATACACCAGCAGCAGCGTGAGAATAGCGGGCCGCCGGAGCAATGGCACCAGCCCCACTGCCGCCGCCAGAATGGCTATATAAAAGAGGTGGTACATCCAGCTCCGCACAGTAAGGGAACTCCAGCCTCCAAAATAGAGATGCGAGAAGAAAATGGCGTCGATGGCCCTGGCCCAGTCGATCCCCGCCGCTTGGCGCGCCATTTCGCCCGCGCCCATTCCGCGGAGCATCACCGACTCGTTCAAGCCCGAGAGCGTGCCGGTGGTGAGGAGATTATGTGCGTACCACCAGGCGGCCAGCAACGCGCTCACGGAGGCAGCTAGAATCGCGCGGCCGGCGCCCCGCGCTTTCCAAGCGCTGTGCAGCCACACCGCCAGCACCGCCGGAATCGCCGTCAAGAAGTAAGCCTTGGTGAGCAACCCAAGCCCCAAAACGACCCCCGTGGCTATCGCCAGCTTGCGGCTCAGCCCCATGCGCACCGTTTTCAGCGCCAACCACGTCAGCAGCGTGAACAGCACCGCCGCCAGGCAATCGTTGCCCACGCGCGCCACGTCGAGCGCCAGCCCCGGCATCAGCGCGACGATGGCCGCGCTTCCCAGCGCCAGACGGCCGTCGCCCCACAGCTCGAGTCCCACCGAAAACACCAGCGGGACCGCCAGGGACGCCACCAGCGAACTGAGAAATCGCAGCGCCAGCACCTGGCTCATCAAGCTGGCGCCTAGAGCTCGGCAGATCCACAACGCCGGCGCCATGATCCAGTAATAAAGAGGAGGCTGCAACGCTTCATAGGTTTGCAATGCCCCCGTGCCGTCTTCCCTGCCCCATGCCGTCGGCATCGTGCGGAGCGCCGATTCGCGCCGCTCCCGCTGGTCGCGGCTGAGGCCCCAATATTCGTCGCGCGTTACGGCTGGCGCCGCGAGCGCGCGCAGTTCCCACGGCACCGGGGCAAGTTGCAACGACGCCTCGACGTCGCGCGGAATGGGCGCATCTCGCGATACCAGCAGTTGTCCGTGGGTTGCCATTCGGCTCACCACGGCGAAGTGCGCCCATTCGTCGTAGCCCTCCCACAGCGGGAGCATGGCGGAATAAAACAACAGCCGGCCCAGGAAGCAGGCCCACACCACCGCCATCCACCGCCGTCTACGCACGGTAGCAATGATAGCGAACCGCGCCTACCGATTACTTCTGAAGCTCAGTCCTGGCGCGCATACAATGAAGCATGACGACAGAAACTTCCCGGCGCGCGCTCCTGCTGGGTTCGCTCGCGGCCTACCCGGTGCTGGCGCAACGGTACTTCGTATCCAAACAGGGCGACCGGCGGGCGCCGATTGAAGGCGACGAGCCGGGATTCACGAGTATGTTCGACGGCAAGAGCCTCGACGGCTGGCAGGCGAGCCGAAATACTGGCGCGCCGCGATGGCGTCATGACCGGCGAAATCACGCCCGAGACCCTCATCCGAAGCAACACCTTTATCATTTGGCAAGGCGGCACACCGGAGGATTTCGATCTCAAAGTCGACTACCGCATCTCGACCGGCGGCAACAACGGCATTACTTATCGGAGCGTGGTGGTTCCCGACGCCGTGACCCCCTCCAACAAGTTCGCCGTGCGCGGCTATCAATGCGATATCGACGGCAAGAACCTGTACACCGGCAATAATTACGAGGAGAAGGGCCGCCTGTTTCTGGCGCAGCGCGGCGACGTCACGCATGTCACCGGAACGCGCATTCCCATCGTTTTATCGCGCGTGGGCGACAATAAAGAACTCGCCGGCCTACTCACCGACGGCTGGAATTCCATCCACTTGGTCGTTCGCCACAACATCCCGATTCACAATATCAACGGCCGCCTGATGAGCGTGACCATCGACGACGATCCCAACCGCGCCCGTACCGGCCTCATCGGCGTGCAGGTGCACGTTGGCCCGCCAATGAAGACGCGTACCGGAACTGGCGGATCAAGCCGCTACAATAGTCTTTTCCACTGTGACATCTTCAGGCCTCTTCATCACCTTCGAAGGCATGGACGGTTCTGGCAAAACCACCCAGATGCATCGCCTTGCCGCGCGCCTCCGCGCCCTGGGCCGTACCGTGCTCGAAACCGCCGAGCCCGGCGGTCCGCCCGTCGCCATGCAGATCCGCCGCATCCTGCTCGACTCCGCCAATCAGGAGCTCAGCCCTACCACCGAGATTCTGCTGTACTTCGCCTCGCGCGCGCAGAATGTCGACCAGTGGATCCTGCCCGCGCTGGCCCGCGGCGAGATCGTGCTCTCCGACCGCTTCACCGATTCGTCGCTGGTCTACCAGGGCGCCGGCCGCAACCTCGGCTCCGAGACGGTCGCCGCGCTCGAGCGCATCGCCTGCCGAGGCCTCAAACCTCATCTGACGCTGCTCGTGGATGTCGACGCCGAAGCCAGCGTGGCTCGCGCCCGCGCCCGCAACGCCGCCGCGCCACACTGCGAAACCCGCCTCGACGACGAGTCGATCGAGTTCCACAAGCGCGTTTGGGAGGCCTACCACGCGCTCGCCCGCAGCGAGCCCGACCGCGTCAAAGTGGTCGATGGCCGCACTGGCCTCGACACCATCGAACGCGCCGTGTGGGAGATCGTGAGCGCTTATGTTTGAAGATTTCTGGGGCAACCGGCATATCGTCGAAGCGCTGGAACAGATGGTGGCGCAGGACCGTCTCTCGCAAACGCTGCTGTTTTCCGGACCCGAGGGCGTCGGCAAAGCCACGCTCGCCCGCCGCCTGGGCGCGCTCCTGCTGGGCCACGCCGAGAAGATCGAACGCGACGACCTCAGCCTCACGCACAATGTCGAAATCGTCGCCGACCGCGAAAAATGGACTTCCGAGAAGCGCAACGACGATCCCCTGTTCTTCTCTACCCACCCCGATTTCGTCACCTTCGCGCCCGATGGCCCGCTGCGCCAGATCTCCATCCCGCAGGCGCGCCTCATCAAGGAACGCGCGCCCTTCCTGCCGCACCACGGCAGCCGCCGCGTCTTCCTCATCGACCACGTGGACCGCGCCAACGATCAGGCCGCCAACTCCCTGCTGAAGACTCTCGAAGAGCCGCCACCGCACCTCATCCTGATCATGACTGCGGAGAACGCCTACGACCTGTTGCCCACCATCCGCTCCCGCGCCGTGCCCTTTCAGTTCGCTCCGCTCGCGCAGGAGGAAATGCGCCAGTTCGCGATTGCCCGCGCGCTCAATCAAGCGGAGCGCCGCGTGGCGCTCGCGGCCGGCAGCCCGGGAGTGGCCGTTTCGCTCGATTTCGAAGTCTACGATAGGCGCCGCGCCGCCATGCTGCTGCTGCTGCAGGTGGCCGCCGGAGCCGCGCCGTTCGCCAACTGGATTGCCGTTTCGGAAACCATCGGCCGAAGCAAAAGCGACAAGGTCGAGTTCTACCTCAAAGTGCTCTACGAACTTCTGCGCGACCTGATGCTGCTCCGCGAAGGCGGGGGCGAGATCCGCAATCTCGACATCCGCTGCGATCTGGAAGCGCTCGCCGGGAATATTCAATTCGCCTGGATCCGCAAGGCGGTCGGGCTCGTCGATGAGATCGTGCAACTGATCCGCCGCAACATCCAAAAGACCATCGCGCTCGATGCGCTCATTTTGGAACTGCGGGCAAAGACATTATGAGCCGCCGATGAACGCAGATTAACGCAGATAAGACAATAGTTTCTTATCTGCGTTAATCTGCGTTCATCGGCGGCTCAATTGTCTTTTGCTCCCCCTACTGCGTGCACCCCGCCAGCGTGTCCCAAAACTCCGGGAACGATACCGAGGCCGCTTCCGCCCCCTGAATCGCCGACTCCCCGTCGCCGCGCAACGCCGCCACCGCAAACGCCATGGCGATGCGATGATCGCCCGAGGAATCGAGCGCGGCCGCCTGGAACTTTTGCCGTCCCGGAATCACCATGCCGTCCGGCAGTTCCTCCGCCGCCACCCCCATGCGCCGCAGATTGTCCACCACCGTGCGGATGCGGTCCGTCTCTTTGAGGCGCAGTTCGGCGGCATCGCGCACCGTGAGCCCGTCTTCGGTGGCCGCGCCGAGCACCGCCAGCACCGGAATCTCATCGATCAGCGCCGCCGTGAGCCCGCCCTCGATGGTGCCGCCGCGCAGCTCGGAGTACTCCACTTCCAGGTCGCCGATCAACTCGCCCGACTGGCTCTCCAGCTTCGGCACGCGAATCCGCGCGCCCATGCCCACCAGGAAATCGAGCAGCGCCGAGCGCGTGGGGTTCAAACCCACCCCGAGAATGTTCAAGCGCGACCCCGGCACCAGCAGCGCGGCCACCAGAAAGAAGGCGGCCGATGAAAGGTCCGCAGGCACCACCAACTCGCGGCCTTCGAGCCTGGGCCGGCCCGCGATTGTGATTTTCTGCCGCTCCACACTGAGGTCCGCGCCGAACTCACGCAGCGCGATTTCGGTATGGTCGCGCGAACGCACCGGCTCGGTGACGGTGGTCTGCCCCTCGGCGTAGAGCCCCGCGAACAGGACGCACGTTTTTACCTGCGCGCTGGGCACAGGGAGGGTGTAATCGATGGCCCGCAGCCTGCCGCCCTCGATGCGCAGCGGCGGAAATTGCCCGTCGCGCGCGTCTATGCGTGCACCCATCTGCCCCAGCGGCTTCATCACCCGTTGCATGGGGCGCCGCGAGAGCGATTCGTCGCCGAAAATACGCGACGAGAACGGCTGCCCCGCTAGAATTCCCGAGAGCATGCGGATGGTGGATCCCGAGTTCCCCGCGTCGAGATCGCGCGCCGGCGCACGCATTCCATCGAGCCCTTTCCCGTGGATCGTGAACTCGGTCCCCGCGCCTTCCACGTCGATTCCCAGCGCGCGCACGCATCCTAAAGTGGAATGGCAGTCCGCGCCGGTGGAATAGTTGGCGATGCGCGTATCGCCCTCGGCGATGCCGCCGATCAGCGCGTAGCGGTGCGAGATGGATTTATCGCCGGGCAGAGAAAGGCTGCCCGAAATGGCCGAAGCCGGTGCAATTCGCTTGGTGGTATGCAATCTTTCATTCTATCTTCCCCGGCTCCAGCTTCACCTATGCCGAGCCGGCGGGCGGCAGATCCACTTCCTGGAATCGATTGGCACGATGAAGACCGATCACGGCTCCGACGGCAGCCGTGGAGGGTAACGCCGTGAGGCCGGCCAATTCCTTCTTGCGATTACGGAATGCGGCTCTTACCACGATGCCGCCATATTGAAAAGGGTTCTTGATATTACGCAGCTCGCGTTAACGCGTCATGCGTATCCGCCCAGATTCATCCCGATGCCGCCCTGCTCGTAGAGCGTCATGGACTCGAACACGTCGTTCTGGCGCCAGACCATGTATTTGGGGATGGAATTGGAGTAGCCGTTGCCCGCGGGGTACTTGCGTCCGAGGCGGACCAGCCGGTCGGCTTGCGGGTAGGGCAAGGGAGCTAGAATGACGCCGTCCACAACCGTAAAGATGGCGGTATTGGCGCCGATTCCCAGGGCCAGGGCGGCCACGGCGACAGCGGTGAATCCGGTATTCGACCGCAGGGTTCGAAGGGCGTAGGTCAGGTCAGAGAGAAAAATACTCATTTGTAGAGAAGACGCACTTGGTAAGTGAAGGTTCCCAAGAAAACTGGCGGTTTGCGAGAGAATCGGTAGATGCAGAACGTTTCTCCGGAGCCTTTGCAGGCGCTGGCGCTGCTGCTGCCCGATGAGAATTTGCAAATCGAACGGCGGTGGCTGCAGGACTGCCTGGCGTGGATCAAGTCCGCTCCGCCGGAGTCGCGTAGCGTACGCCCGCGCCGGCTGGCGGACGACCTGTGCGGCGATCCCGCGGCCAGGGAACGCTTCCAGCGCCTCTGGGTGCAAGCTTTCGCTCCGCAGCTCTATGCCGAGGCGGGAATCGCGGAAGCCACCTCGCTCGTGCGCGAGCCGACGGTGCGCGTGAAACGGCGCCTGCTTCGTGGAGCTGCGACCTGCCATGGTCCAAGCTCGCATGGGCCCCGCTTGGACTTCTGGCCACGGGACTGCTGAATTTCGGCGTCTCGTTCGCGCTCGGTTTGTGGCTGGCTCTGCGGGCCCGGAATGTGGATACCAGCGGCCGCCGCGAGCTGATCGCCGCTTTGTGGAACGAGCTCCGGCGGCATCCGGCGCGCTTCCTGTGGCGGCACGAGGTGGAGGGCGCTACCGTAGAACCATGAAACTGGACACCGAGTTTTTGCGCCGGCATTATGCCGAAATGTCGGACGAAGAGCTTCGGGCGATCGACCGCGCTGACCTGGTCGGCGTAGCGCAGCAGATCTTCGATGAGGAGGTCGGCAGGCGGAAAGCCACCGAGTCGCCACGCCCATCGAGGCCGCAGTACCAAGGGGAGGTTGAGCCCGAGATCGCTGAGGACTGGCTGGAAGATGCGGCGGAGGCGTACTCGAGTTACGCTCGCCCCGGAACCACGGACCCGTCCGAGGGTTCTCTCGACGCGCAAAACGCGCTGGAGGCCGCCGGGATTCCCTGCCGGCTGGAACTTTTCGAGGAACCGGAGCAGGAAGACCAATTGCGGTATCGATGGCGCGTTCTGGTGCCCGGTAAATTGATCCACCGGGCAGCCAGCGTGTTGGACCGCGACATTTTCAACGCGGAATTCGAGGCGCAGTGGCGCGCTCATCTGGAAATGCTCACCGACGAGGAACTCCGCGTGATGGAACCGCAATATGCATTCTGCGGCTTGTACGACCGCCTCGAACGCATCAATCGCGCCTACGACGAGGAAATCGAGCGGCGCCGTCTGAATCCATAATGCGCCTCGCCGTTGTCTCCGACATTCACGGCAACCGCACCGCTTTCGATGCGGTGCTGGCCGATCTGCGGCAAACTTCGCCCGACCTGATTCTCCATGGTGGAGACCTGGGCGATAGCGGGTCGAGCCCCGCGGAGGTCGTCGACCGCATTCGCGACCTCGGCTGGCCAGGCGTGGTCGGCAATACCGATGAGATGCTGTTCGATCCGGAATCGCTTACGCGCTTTGCGAGCGGACTGCCGCATTTGAAGTCTCTTTTCGACACGATTGCGGAGATGGCGGCGGCGGCTCGCGAAACGTTGGGCGAAGAACGGCTCGCCTGGCTGCGCTGCCTGCCGCGCGTGCAAATTCACGAGCATTTCGCGCTGGTGCATGCCACTCCCGGCACCGCGTGGCGAGCACCGATGGATAGCGCTGGCGACGGCGACCTGGAGTCGGCCTACGGTCCGCTCGGGCGTGCGGTGGTGGTGTATGGGCACATTCATTGCCCGTACATTCGCAATGTGTGCGGAATTGTGGTGGCGAACAGCGGCAGCGTGGGGCTTCCCCACGACGGCGACCGCCGGGCGTCGTACCTTCTGCTGGACGACGGCCAGCCGTCCATCCGCCGCGTGGAGTACGACGTGGACCGCGAATTGAAGGCGCTGCGAGGAAGCGGTATGCCGCATGCCGATTGGTTCGCGCGAATTCTCGAAAGTGCCAGCCCGCAGATGCCATAGAAGAGCTTTCAGCTATTAGCTAGCGCGACATTGGGATGGCGCCGCGTGGCGTAGAGAAGCCTCATACTCATGTGGCTTTATGGGAACTCCCATTTGCCCAAAACCACCGCCGGGCGGGCCGCCGGCACTCACGCCGCACGAATTCGTGCTCGAATAGCTTTCAGCGACGATAGCTGAGAGCTGCCAGCTTAATCGCGTTTTCCATGAGTTTCAGCCCGTGGCCGTCTTCCGCGGTCAGAATCGACTCCGGATGAAATTGGACCGCCTCGATCGGCAATTCGCGATGGCGTACTCCCATGATGACGCCGTCTTCCGTTTCCGCCGTCACTTCCAGGCACGCCGGGAAGGTCTCGCGGCGCGCGTACAGCGAATGGTAGCGGCCTACGTGAAACTCCGGGGGCAATCCTTCGAATACGCCCACGCCGCGATGGCGCACCATCGACGGTTTGCCGTGCATGGGGTAGTCGAGCACTCCCAGTTCGCCGCCGAAGGCCTCCACAATTCCCTGCAGTCCCAGGCACACGCCGAAGACCGGGACGCCCAGACGCACGGCGGTCAGCACCAGGTCGGGCACGCCGAAGTCGCGCGGGCGGCCGGGGCCCGGGGAAATCAGAATCAGGTTGGGAGCCACCTGCTGGATTAATTCCGGCGGAAAACCGGCGCGATACGTCACCACTTCGGCGCCCGTTTGCCGCGCGTAGTTGGCCAGCGTGTGGATGAAGCAATCGTCGTTGTCGGCCAGCAGCAGTTTCACGCCCGCGCCCACGGGTTCGCGAACGGCAGCCGCGGCTTTCGGCGCCTCCACCCCCAGAGTGCGGAAAAACGCCGTCGCTTTCATGCGCGTTTCGCGCTCTTCCATCTCCGGGATGGAGTCGTAAAGCAGGGTTGCGCCGACTGGGTATGAGGCCATGCCGTCCTTGAGATACGTGGTGCGGATGAGGATGCCGGTGTTGATGTCGCCGTTGAGCGAGATCATTCCGATGGCGCCGCCGTACCAGCCGCGCGCGCTAGTCTCCAGATCTTCGATGGCCCGCGCCGCTGCCTTCTTGGGCGCTCCGATCATGGTCACCGACCACATGTGCGTGAGGAACGCGTCCAGCCCGTCGCAGTCTTCCTTGATGCGGCCCTCCACGTGGTCTACGGTGTGGAACACGCCGGCGTAGCTTTCGATAAGCCGCCGCCCGATCACCTGGACACTCCCCGGAACGCAGACGCGCGATTTGTCGTTGCGGTCCACGTCGGTGCACATGGTCAGCTCGGACTCTTCCTTGGTGGATTTCAGCAGTTCGCGGATGTTGTCGGCGTCGCGGAACGGGTCGCCCGTGCGTTGCGCCGTGCCGGAGATGGGACAGGTTTCCACGCGCCGGCCTTCCACCCGCACGAACATCTCGGGCGAGGCGCCCACCAGTTGTTCCTCGCCGAATTGCAGCAGGAATTCGTACGGGCTGGGGCTGGCATGTTGCACACGCTTGAACAAATCCGAGGCCTTCCCGGAGTACGGCGTGCGGAAGGTTTGGCGCAGCACCACTTCGTAGTAATCGCCGCAGCGCATGCCTTCGCGGACCTTTTCCACCGCGGCCATGTACTCTTCCGGCAGATGGTCGCTCACGATGGGGCTAGGGGGTAGCGTGGGCGGCGGCGCGATCTCCCGTCCGTCGCGGGGAAGGCCGCGTGTCGAGACGGTGTCGCGCTCGAATTCGTATTGGTAGCGCTCGATCTGCTCCTTCTTGCGGTCCATGAAACAGATGTCGTCGCAGAGGTACAGGTGCAGGTCTTTGTGGCCGTCACGGGGGAGCTTTTTCTGAATCGGCTCGAATTGGAACAGCAGGTCATAGCCGAATGCGCCGATGAAGCCCAGGCGCGAATCCTGCGCGCCGCGGAATTCGCGGATCAGTGTGCGCAGAATCGAAAAGACCGAGGGCTGCTTGCTGCGTTCCTCTTCCGGGAACAGCGCCGGCAGCGGTTTGAGGCGGCCGGCGAGGATTTCCCCCTCGAAGCCGAACTCCGCCCAGTGCGGATGATCGGCCAGCACGGTCTGGAACAGTTCGGCGATCTTGCGGCCGCGCTGGTTGAGCGGGCGAATTTCCACCCGCCGGTCGTAAGAGACGATTTCGAGCGGTGGGCAGGTGGAGCCGATATCCCAGCGCGAGTATCTTCCGGGGAACTCATATCCCGAAGAAAGATAAATGCCACGGTGTCGGTCGAGCTCACTCAAGAGATGCGCCAGTCCCTTGCGGTAACTGACTTTTGAGACGGTGCGCGTGACCACAATCCCGTGGGGAGTCGTATAGCGTTGCTCGCGCATGCAGGATGCCCCTTTGGGAGCTTCCAGAATAACATGCGCGCGGTATACCCTGTGGTGCGCGGCGTAAAAGTGGAGGGCGGGCCGAGGGGTGCCATTGTGGGCAGGATGGTATCCTGCGGCGGGTCGGTTGAACCGCCTCTTTCCCAACCCGGGCCTGTGCGCCGTTCGCCCCCGTAGACGCAGCGGAAGGCCGAGTGTCACTCGGCCGCAGGATACCATCCTGCCCTACATTTATGTCGCGGACCCGGTATCCTGAAATGCGAGGGCGGCGAGAAGTGATAACACGGCGCAGGTGGACGATCCTGGCCGGCGGAGCGGTCGCGGCAATGGCCGGCGGGTTGGAGTTGTTACGATCCCGCCGCACCGGCGCCATCGGGACTGTGCCGTTCGAGGGCGAAGGCCAAGCGCCGCTCGATACCCTCGTGGGGGACGAACTGGACGGGCGCCAGTTCACGGATCTCTCGGCTCTCGCCCCCGACCGGCTAGTCACGCCTACCGGCCTGTTCTACATCCGCACGCGGGTTTCGCGCCTGTTGGACACGCGTAAGCCCTGGTCGATCCGGGTAGGTGCACAGCGAATTTCCCTGGACGAACTCAAGGCGCAAGCCCAGCCGCGGGGTGTGCACTTAATGGAGTGTGCCGGCAACACCCGCGCCGTCCACTTCGGCATGATCGGAGTGGCGCAATGGGATGGTGTTCCGCTCACGCCGCTGCTCGACCGGATGCGGTTCGACAAGGGCGCCAGAGTCCTGGTTTCGGGATTTGATGAGTACGATACCAAGCCGCTCACCCCGTCCGTGCCAGGGGCCAGTTGGATCTTCTCGCGCCGCGACGTAGAGGATTCCGGCGCGTTTCTGGCCACCGCCATGAACGGCCAGCCGTTGACGCCGGACCACGGCGCACCCGTCCGCCTAGTTCTGCCAGGTTGGTATGGATGCGCCTGCATCAAATGGGTGAATGAGATCCTACCCGTGGACGATGCCGCCGCGCCGACTTCGCAGATGCAGGAATATGCGTCACGGACCCACCAACACGGGATGCCGGCGCGCGCCATCGACTATCAGCCCGCCACCATCGATCCGGCGGCTATGCCGGTTCGCGTTGAGAAATGGCTGGTACGCGGTAAGGTTCAATACAAAGTGATCGGAATCGTGTGGGGCGGACCGCGACCCGCAGACAAGCTCCTGATACGCTTCGGCCTGGATGAGCCGTACGTGCCGGTGTTACACGTGTATCCCGCGCGCAGTTCCTGGGGGCTCTGGACCCATTTCTGGACGCCCAGACACCCCGGAACGTACAGAATCGGACTGCGGCTGGCGGATCCATCGGTCCGCACCCGGCGGCTGGATGAGGGATTCTATGTGCGGCAGGTGTGGGTGGTTTAACTACTCTCTTTTCTCACGGAAAACTACTCCGAACGAGCTATTTCAGCCGCGTGTCGAACGGAGTATTCTTGATGGCAGAGGCAGAACAGAATGCCGTAACAGGCCCTGCTCTACCGGGGAGGGTGCAAAATGCATAAAACTCTCAGATTGGCGGCACTAACGGTGCTTGCATTGGTGCTCACGTGCATGTGTCTGGCAAGACCTTTTCCCGGTCACAGAACGCCCCGCACGGGATGCGTCTTGGGGTGCGGAAACTATTGTCGTGCATTCGGCTTGCTCACGTATAACACTTGCCAATCCTGTTACTGTTACCAACCGGCGCCCGTGGTCGGCTGCAGCGGCGGTTGCAGCGGCTACACCGGCTGCTCGGGTGAAACCGGTAGCGGCTGCATGGGCTGCGACGGTGGTTGGGGCGGTTGCGGTGGTGGCGGCTGTGGCGGCGGCGGTTGCGGTGGCGGTGGCTGCTAGCAGTCCACGGCCACTTACTCCAGGCCGTTTTCAATGAGTATGACGAAACTCGAAACCGCTACTCATGTTTTTCTGATTGCCCTCTGCTGCCTTGCCGGCGGTCTGCTCATCGAGCAGCGATTCTTTTCCGAGCCGGACTCCGGGCCAGCGCCCAACTTAGTGGGCCGCGAAGTGAAATTGCCCGGCGCGGACTGGCAATCCGCACCCGTGTCCGTTTTGCTCCAAATCAGCTCCACGTGCCATTTCTGCAACGACAGCATGCCGTTTTACCGGCAGTTGATGGCTGCTCGACAGGCCGCGGCGGCGAAGGTGCCCGTCATTGTCGCTTCCGCCGACGCTGTTGCCGTGATGCAACAACATCTCGCCGATCAGCAGGTGAGCGTCGATAAGGTCCTGCACTCGCGGCTGGATGGATTCGGCACCATCACTCCCACGGTCTACATCGTAGACTCGAAGGGGATGGTAAGACGCGTATTTGTCGGCGAGTTGGATTCGTCGGGACAAAAGGAGCTGCTGTCAATCGTGGAACGTGGCAAAGTATAGCGCTCGTACGGCATTTGCGCTCTCGTGCTGTCTGGTGTCCGCTTGCGGGCACGGCGGCGGACCTGCGAGCCATGCCCGGCTCTTCAGCGGAATGGGGGCGATCCACCACGGCATCGCCATCAAAAGCCAGGAGGCGCAGAAGTTCTTCGACCAAGGCCTTGCCTTAGTCTACGCATTCAACTTTGGCGAGGCCGTAAACTCCTTCCGCCGCGCGGCCGACCTGGACCCAAACGCGCCGATGCCCTACTGGGGGATGGCTCTGGCCAATGCACCGAACTACAACTCCGCGACGCTCAGCCGCGGCCGCGAACGGGCCGGCTTCGACTTCATCCAGACCGCCGTGGGGCTGTCACCCAACGCGCCGGAGCAGGAGCGCGCGTACATCGACGCGCTGGCTCGCTGTTTCACCGATGCGCCAAATCCCGACCAGCCCAAGCTGGCCCGCGACTATGCCGACGCCATGCGCGAAGTCCACCAGCGCTATCCCGACGACCCGGACGGCGCCGCGCTCTTCGCCGCGAGCCTGATGGATCTGAACCCGTGGCGCCTTTGGACAACCGACGGCCAGCCCGGCCCCGATACGCCGGAGATCGTCGCCGTGCTGGAGGAGGCGCTTCGCCGCTGGCCGGAACACACCGGAGTGAATCATTTCTACATTCACGCCATGGAAGGGTCGCCGTATCCCGAGCGGGCGCTTGCCAGCGCGCATCGACTCGCCGCTCTCGCGCCCGCGGCCGGACATCTGGTGCATATGCCCTCGCACATTTACCTGCGCACCGGCGATTACGCCGCGGCCGTCCGAAGCAACCTGCAGGCCGTCGCGGCCGACCGGGATTACCGGCGCCAACAGCCCGTCGCGCCTCCCGGAGTCATGGGGTACTCCAACCACGACCAGCACTTTCTGGCGGTCGCGGCCGGCATGGATGGCGAATTCGAAACGGCCCTGAGCGCAGCCAAAGAGATCCAGTCGCACGTGCATAACGAGGCGATGGCGGCTATGTACGTGCTTGTGCTCCTGCGATTTTCGCGGTGGGACGAGATCCTCACTGCGCCCGCGCCGGACCCGAGCTTAAAAGGGGTCACGTTCCTCTGGCGCCTGGCGCGCGGCTGTGCGCGGGCGGGCAAGGGCGAGTTGAAGGAGGCCGCGGACGAGCAGGCCGCCATGGAGGGGGCATTCGCCCATCTTCCCGAAGGCCGCGCCTTTGGGACGTTTTTCAACGATTGGAGCACCCTCCATTCGCTCGCCGCCGACACGCTCGCCGCGCGCATCGAAGCGGCGCGCGGCGATGCCGCCGCAGCCATCGCCCATTGGCGCCACGCGGTGTCCGTCGAAGACGGAATGAATTTCGACGACGTGCCGGACTGGTATTATCCCATCCGCGAATCGCTGGGAGCGGCGCTCTTGCGAAACAAACAGGTACTGGAAGCGGAACAGGTCTTCCGCGACGATCTCAAACGGAATCCGCGCAATCCGCGCTCGCTTTTCGGATTGCACCGGGCCCTCCAAGCTCAGCAGAAGGCGTACGAGTCGGACGAAGTGCGACAGTCGTTCGAGGCCGCCTGGAAGGGCAAACAGCAGCCTCGCCTGGAGGATCTATGAGATGCGCGCTGGCTGGTATACTTCTGGCGCAGGCGGCGTTTGGGCAGGCCGCCGCAAAGCATTTGGCATTTGAAAAGGCGGACGTCCACATCAGCGTGCCCGGCACCAGGGAGGAAGGCGGATTTCTTCCCGAAGGCCGTTTCGAGTGCCGCGCCACTACCATGCTGAAGCTGATTTCAGTGGCCTACGGCGTCAATATGGACCAAGTTGCCGGAGGGCCGGACTGGCTGGCTACGAACCGGTTCGACATAGTCGCCAAGGCGCCGTCGAGGAAGGCTTCGCGGCCGGAACTTTTGGAAATGCTCCGGACTCTGCTGGCAGATCGCTTCGGGTTGGCGGCCCAGGAAGAGCAGAAGGACATGCCTGTGTACCTGCTGTCGGTGGGCCCGAAAGGGCCGAAGCTTCAGGCGTCCGCCAATCCACAAGGGCCCGACTGCCCCACCGTAGGTGGCGACCCGGCAATGAATCACCGCGCCTGCCGCGATTTCAGCATGGCAGATTTGGCCAAACTGCTGCCCCAGATTGCCAGGAACTACATCGATCGTCCGGTAGTCGACAACACCAGGCTCGACGGCTTCTATAACTTCCAGTTGGATTGGATGAGCAGGCCCACATACCTCTCTGCCAAGGCCGACGGAGATGCGGCCGTCTCACTGTTCGATGGCTTGGCGAAGCTGGGGCTGAAACTGGATCCAGGAACGCGTCCCATGCAAGCCATCGTCGTGACGCATGTGAATGCGACGCCCTCGGAAGAGCCCAATAAGGGTACCGAGACAGCGGCGCGTTTTGAAGTAGCGGATGTTCGCCCCAGCAAGTCCTCCACGCAACGCGAGGGACTATCGGCGCTGCCTGGCGGGCAAGTCGAAATCCTGGGATATACTTTGCGCGACCTGATCGTCCTGGCCTTCGAAGTAAGAGCCGACAGAGTTGCCGGAGGGCCGAAATGGGCGGATGCGGACCGCTTCGACGTCATTGCTAAATCGCCGGACGCAATGTCGCCGCACGTCATGAGCGGGATGTTGAAATCGCTGATTGTCGAACGATTCAAGCTCCAGACCCATACGGAAGACCGGCCATTGCCGGTGTTCGCGCTGGTGACGGAGAAGGACAGCCCGAAGCTCAAGGCTAGCGACGGAGCGGAGCGATCACAGTGCGACCTGATCGTCGCGGACCAGGGGAGATCCTTTGCCTGCCGGAACACCACCATGGCGCAACTGTCGGAGCGTCTGCCCGATGTGGCGCAGGCCTATTTCACGCTTCCGATGGTCGATATGACCGGGCTCAAGGGCGCATACGACTTCACTTTGACGTGGACCCCGAGGAATCGGCCTCGACGCATCGTCTTGGCAGACGGCGCGAACCAGGCTTCGACGCCCACCGGCGGTCTCACGGTTTTCGAAGCCATCGACAAACAGCTCGGGCTGAAGATCGAGGAGCGCAAGCATCCCATGCCGGTGATCGTTATCGACCACGCGGAGCGCGATTGAATCGGCGAAGAGCATCGTTATTTCCACCGAAGAAACCGGCCGGCCGAAACAACCAGGGCGCCCGCCGCGCCGCTCAGCGCCAGGACCGCGGTGTGCCATACCATGACATGGGGAACCTCGAAGTTCTGGCAGTGAAGTTCCAACATACTTACGCCCGCCAATCCCGAGAGGGTGCCGACCGCTACTCCGGCAGCCAGCGAATTTACGGCGAACCCGCGGTGGAGAACCCACCAACTGACAACCGCGGTGGGAATGGCATGCAACAGCCCGGCCTTCAAGCAAGCCACGCCTTGGGAAACAAAACTCTCAGTCCGATAGTCGGTAAACAGCAGTGCGAAAACCGCGGTCAGAGCCAGGCAGCCGGAGGCCAGCAAAACCCACGGAGCCACCCGGCGCCGGCTTCCGGGCACCATTTCGCCCACACAAGCCGCGGCGGCGAGGCCGATGAGAGCCAGCAGAACCGGAAAGATCAGCGCGATTTCCACCGCGTTCATGGCTTGAATCCCGTGAAAGCCCAGGATGGCTGCGCCCGCCGACGCCACCGCTACCGAGACCACTATCAGGGCCGCCACCAGAACTCCCGAGGGGGGCAGGGGACGGACGGGCTGCAAGGACGCGCCTATCGAACTCGCGATGCGGCCGAGTAGTGCCGGATCCACGTCCGGAGAAGCGCCGGCCGCTCGATTGAGGGCGTCATCGATGTCCCTGTCCCTCATGACGGTTCTCCCTTACGCTCGCTTCGCACCCCGATTCCGCTTAGCCGCTCCCTCAACTTTTCATAAGCGCGATGAGCCTTCTGTTTGACAGATCCAACGCTCGACGAAGTAGCCCGCGCCACTTCCTCCAACGACATGCCCGCCACCTTCAACATCGCGATCACTTCACGCTGACTCTCCGGTAGAGTAGCAAGAATCGCTTCCAGGTCGGGAGTCTTGGCTTCTGCGGCGCCGGCCTGTTGGGGGATATCCAGATTCTCATCCAAGCTCTGTTCGCGGATTTCCGTACGCCGGGCTTTCCGGTAATGGTCCACGCGGATATGGCGGGCAATCGCGTACAGCCAAGGGAGAACCGGCTGGCCGGGCCGGTACGTGTGCCGCACCTCATGAATGCGCAGCCAGGTTTCCTGAAGCAGATCGTCGGCATATCGCCGGCTGACAAACTGCACCAGGAAGAAACGATGCAGTTGGGGGCTGAGCTGGTTGACAAGGGCCGTGGCGGCGGTGAAATCGCCCTGTTGATAGCGCGCCATGAGCGATTCAATGCCGATGTCCGAGTCCATGGAAAAGAGAGCGGTCATCCAATTATCGCCGAGAAAATGTCGTATCGGCGGGGCGAGCGATGGTTGCGTGAGTATCGTACGGTTAAGGACCGCCGCTCCCTCGGCGGTCCCTAACATCGAGTCCAAGGTGCTAGTCGATTATCGCGGCGCCATTGATGGCTCCGGGGATCTTCACGGCGAAGAGGAGCCTGAGTTCACCTTCCGAATCGATGGTGAAGAGCGAAGCGTTGGAGGTGGCACCGTTGCCGCCGTCGATCACTCCCAGCAGGCTTCCACTGACCGCCAGGTCGGTGGGCGGTCCCGACAGAGTGGCGACTCCCGGCTTGTCGTAAAAGACGTTCGTGTCGCTCACCAGATACCGCAGCAACTGGTTGCCGGGGCTATCCGAAGCGTACAGGAACTGGCCGGAAAGGGCATTCCAGCAGGGCGCATGGATAATACTGCCGGCCTGATTTGTGAACGGTGTGGGGCCCACGGCGGTGGACACAATCCGGCCGTTTACGACGAGCGCTTCGATGTCGGAATGCGCGATGGTGAGATATATGTTCTCGCCGCGGCCGATCAGGCCAAACGGAGTGTTATTGTTGGGAGCCGGGGGCAGCGGTACGGGTGTATTGGCTATACCCAATCCGGGCATTCCGTCGGTGGAGAGGCTGACCTCCGCGACCGACCCGGTCTTTTCGGTGTACGCAACTCCACCGTCGTAAGTGACAATCTGCGCCGCGCTTTTGTCGCCCAGAAGAAGCGGTATTTGGCCGTCCGGCTGCTGCTCAACGGTATCCCCATAGACCGCGAACGATTGTGCGCTGGTCAGGCCCAGAACTACCAGGTGACCGTTTCCGAACGCGACCGAGACCGGCGGCGAAGCAACGGGAATCATTTGGGTGGGCTGCATGGCATCGCCACGCCGGACGAAGATCGTGACGTTGGCCGATTCGAAATTGACTACGGCCGCAATCCTGCCGTTGACGGCCACGCCGCCGGCGTTGCCGCTGGCTCCGCCGTTCCCTCCGGTGGCGACGTAGGTGGTTTGTTTCGTGCGGGCATCGATGACCGCCAGATAGTTAGTGGCGCCGTTCGTGGCGGTCAAAAACAGCGGGTCGGCTGTGGTCTGAGCTTCGGCCACCGCGGTGGATGCCACGGCGGCGCAAACCAGCGGCAACGTTGCCAGTGTCTGGACGGTCAGGCTCCTCATTCGTAACATTGGTTTCTCCTTATCAGGCTCCGCCTGGCTACCAGACGCGACGATGATCGCGCGCGGGTATTTAGGCGAATTTGAATTTCACAGCTCTATTCGATGGGCGTGAAGGAGAAGTTACGGCCGTCCCAAAAAAGTATCGCGACAATGGAACGGCACGGCCCGCCGCTAGGGCTGCTTCTTGAAGGTGTAAGTGGAGCTCGATCCGGCCGGTGAAACGTGGGTGACTTCGAGGTTTAGGGTCTTGCCATCCTCGGCGGGCACCAGGCGCGTCTTGGTGACGACATCGCGGTTGTGGTGCATCTCCATCATCACGAGGGCCGGCCCGTTGTACCAGAAAGAGATTGCTCCATCCTTGAGCTTGCACTCGTTGCCGTCGACGGCGCAGGCAAGGTCCACGGCCTTCTCTTTGCCGCCGGATTCGGTAATCTTGACGCTGTCCGGAGTCTGCTGGATGAGCAAGGTTTCGAACTTGAGTCTCGCGTCGTGGGAACTGAGTTGCCACGTTCCGTTGAGTTCGGGCCGGTCGGCAGTGAATGCGGATGCGGCTGTCAGGGCCATCAGGAAAAGCAAGGTGCGCACGTTGGTCTCCGTTTCTCAGTCTAATGTATCCGCGGCAGATGCTGTGGAGTATACGGCAAATTCCTTATGGCGCTGCCCTGGCGGCATTGGCGCGTCAATAAAGTCTCTTCCAATACTCAGTTGGGGATCCAGGATGGCCCCCGCGCCGTGGCCGGCTCACGCTCACCCTTATGCCGCTGTACAATCAGGTGGCCGTAGACGATGGCTTCGGTGTGAGTGGCTTTCCATAGCTCGGTCCACAATGGGACATCTCTCTCGCAGATGGATCCTCTGGCCAGGTTTTGGGCCAGAAATCGTTCTGGCGAATCGCAGGCGAGCTCCGCCAGGGCAATATCGAACTGATCTCCAGCGGCGCCCAGCCAGCGGCGCACGCGCTGCTCAAACTTTTCTGCCTCGCGGTCGGACCCGAGCAGCGTGGCGTAGAATCGTCCGCCCGGCCGCAGAAACCGCGGCAAGCCCTCGATCGAGCCACGAATAATCGTCTCGCCATCCTGGCCGCCATCGCCGAAAACGAATGTCGATTGCGAGGCCGGAATCCAGGGCGGATGAATTGCGATGCGGTCGAAAGTCAGGCCCTCGACCGGGTTGTAGAGATCGCCTTCCAGCACCGTCACGTTCTCCAGTCCGGCCAGGCGGCAGCTTAGACTGGCAAAGTGAACCGCGCGGGCCGTGATGTCGGTAGCCCAGACTCGCCGTGCGTGGCGCGCTCCCACGATGGCGGCGATACCCGAGCCTGTGCCGATCTCCAGCATCGCTTCGCAGGGAGTCGATGGTAAGCTTGCCAGATACCGGCGCGTGTTGTCGAAGATGGGCGGATATACGAGATCCGGCGGCAGTGGGTCATCCGAGCCGTCCGGCGCGCGGTCCCAGTCACAAACGGTCAACTCTCCGGCGATCCGGAGGATCGCGACGGTGGCATAGATCATACCGGGGAGCTCGCTGTCACGGGCAATCAGGCCCAGCCGGTCGAGTAGACCGAGCGCGTCGTCCGGCAGTTCGGCTTGGCTGACGTAAAGGCACTCGTGGAACAGGCCGATGAGCGCGTCGACGGGCGTGCGGATGGGCGTGGCGAGCTCTTCCGAACGGGGCATGGAGGCGCCTTCAAGGTTTGGGACATTCAGACGCCGGCCGATCTCAGCTTCGGTATACTCGGCCAACAATGCGCGCAGCGCCTGCACATCTTCATCCGAGCAGGCACTGGGTACGTACCGGTGCCAGCGGTAAACCTCGCCCGCCTCCGTCATGTCCTTAGAAGCATACCATCGGATTGGTCAGGTTTCAGGTTTAAAGGTGGGAGAGAGCCCCAGCAGATCCACTACAGTACGCGATTCAGTCGTTGGTTTCGGAACGAATCGACAACCCCGGGTGAATCATTGTCCCGATTGCGGGGCGAAGAGCTTGCGCCGTTCGGCCAGTTCGTCGGCGATTGCCTGGTTCTTCGACCGCGTGATCGGGTAGAAGGCCAGGCAGATGGCGGTAGCGAAGAACCCCAGCCCCGAATAGAGGCTTGCCGTGAGGCGGATGCCCATGAGCGACTGCGCCGTCTGCACGGCGTTGGACACGTAGCCGTAGGACTCAAACAGCCAGCCGGCGATGAAGCCGCCCAGCGCCAGGCCGAGCCAAAGCGCGAAGACCACCGCCGAGGTCACGGTTGCCGTTGCGCGGCGGCCCGTCTTCCACTCGCCGTAATCGGCAACATCGCCCATCATCGCCCACAGCACGGGGCAGGAGCAGCCGAACGCGAATTGCCGCAAAATCTCCGAAGCGAAGATGGGGACGATTGCATCTGCGGGCAGAACGAACAGGACTGCGGCCAGAATACCCGTCAGCACCATGCTTCCGATGAACAAACTGCGTTTGCCGAAACGCGCCGACAGCTTGGAGGACAAGGCAACGCCGACAAGCAGCGAGGCCAGACCGAAGCCGTTGAACCAACTGAAGAGGTTTTGGTCGCCGGCTGCGTACTTGAAGAAGGGCAACATGACGCTCGACCGCATCACAATCGCGATGAAGTAGAACGTCGTCGCCAGGAACAGCGCGATCCACGGCCCGTTTTTCATCAGGTCGGCCAAGTCCTGCACCAGCGAACTCTTCTGCTTCGGATCGGGCTGAATCCGCTCTCTGGTGTATGCAAAAGCGACAACGAACAGCACCCCACCAAGGACACAGAAGAACCCCATGGTCAACTGATAGCCCTTGGCGCTGTTGCCGTGGCCGGACCATGCGATCATCGGCACCGCCAGGCTCTGCACGATGAAGCCCGCGGAATTGGCGAAGATCTGGCGCCAGGACGCGATGGCGGTGCGCTCATCCGGGTCGCCCGTGATCACGCCAGTCAACGCTGCGTACGGCACGTTGTTCACCGTGTAGACGACGCGCAGCAAGGCGTACGTCACATACGCGTAGATGATCTTGGCGCCGGGGCTCAGGTTCGGAGTGGTGAAGGTGAGCACGCCAATGATGCTGAACGGAACTGCGGTCCACAACAGATACGGGCGGAACTTACCCCACTTCGTAGTGGTCCGGTCCGCGATGGCCCCCATCACCGGATTGAAAAACGCCGAGAAGAGGCCAACCACCAGGAACAGCGTCCCGGCTTGAGCCGGCGTCAGCCCGAACGTATCGGTGTAGAAGCTGAGCTGCAGCGCCAGCATCGCCTGGAAGACAAAGTTAGCGGCCATGTCGCCGAGGCCGTAACCGATCTTTTCGGAAGTTGAAAGCTTCTGAATCATGTCAGTCCCGATTCCTCACGGTCCGCCTATTTGGTCACGGTCAGGACTACCTTCTGAAGGTCGGAGTCGCGCGACGAGTTGCCCACCAGGATCGCGAAGTCGCCGGGCTCCACGACGTACTTCATGTTGACATCCCAGAACTTCAGCAGCTCCGCGGTGATGTCGAACTTGACGGTCGTGCTCTCGCCCGGCTCAAGCGCCACCCTGCGGAATCCCTTCAGCTCTTTCACGGGCCTCGTCACCGAGCTGACCAGATCGCGAATGTACATCTGCACGACTTCTGTGCCGGCGCGCGAGCCGGTATTGGTGATGTCGGCGAGAACCTCTACCTTGCCGTTCGCCGGCATGCGGCTCTTGGAGAGGCGCACGTTGGCGATGCTGAAAGTCGTGTAACTCAACCCATAACCGAATGCGTAAAGCGGCGTCACTCCGTCGAACAGGTAGCCGCGGCGGGCGGATGGCTTGTGGTTGTAAAAGTCGGGCAAATGGCCGGCCGAGCGCGGTACTGAGATGGGCAGCTTCCCGCCGGGGTTGAATTCGCCGAACAGAACCTCCGCAATCGCCGTACCGCTCTCCTGGCCGAGATACCAGCATTCGAAAACGGCGGCAGCCTTCTCCACCACGGGCTGGATGGAGTTGGGCCGGCCATGGAAGAGGAATACGATGATCGGCTTGCCGGTCGCGGCCACGGCATCCACCAATTCCTGCTGGCGGCCGATCAATTCGAGACGGGCGCGGTCCCCCATGTGCTTCAGGTTCCAGGCCTCGCGCGAAGTCAGCTCGTTGCCGCCGATGGCGAGCACCACCACGTCGGCCTTGCGCGCGGCTTTCACCGCCTCGGCGATCATCTTGCGATCCTCCGCCGGATCGCTGTCGAACACTTCGTCCTGCTGCCAGACCCCGGGCTGCAGGATCTTGCAACCTTCGCTGTAAAGCAGTTTGACCTTCGGGCCAGCCTTCGCCTTGATGCCTTCGAGCATGGTCACTTCGACTTTCGGGGTGCCGCTGTAGCCGCCCAGCAGGCAGCGGTTGGCGTTCGGGCCAATCACCGCAATGGTCCTCGGTGCACTCGGGTCGAGCGGTGCGATGCCGCCATCGTTCTTGAGCAGGGTGATCACGCGGCGTGCCGCGTCTAGCGCCAGGTGGCGGTGCGCCTCGCAACCCACTACGCGGGCGGCTTCCTCCGGATCCACGTAGGGATCGTCGAACAGGCCCATGCGGAACTTCCATCGCAGCATGGGCTCGACCAGGTCATCGAGCTCCTTCTCTTGCAGCACGCCCTTGCGCACCAGTTCCACCAGGTGCAGGTAGCAATCCGGTTCCGGCAGCTCAATGTTGACGCCGGCGCGAACCGCGAGCACGCAGGATTCCTTCTTGTCCTTGGCAACAAAATGGCCGTGTGTTTCGGGCCGATAGCCCAATTCCCAGATGGCGTAGTAATCCGAGACGATGAAGCCGTCGAAGCCCCATTCCTTGCGGAGAACGTCGCGCAGCAGCCAGCGGTTGGCGTGGGAGGGCACGCCATCGATTTCGTTGTAGGATGCCATCACGCTGATGGCGCCGCCCTTGTGCAGGGCCTGTTCGAACGTGTACAGGAACGTTTCCCGCAGCAGCCGCTCGGACACATTGGCCGGGGCGCAATTCATGCCCGACTCCGGCTGGCCGTGAGCGGCGAAGTGCTTGAGCGTGGCGATGACGCGGGTCTTGCCGCGGAAGGAGGCGTCGCCCTGAAATCCACGCACGGCGGCGATGCCCATGCGGGACACCAGAAAGGGATCCTCGCCATAGGTCTCTTCCACGCGTCCCCAACGCGGGTCGCGCGCCACGTCGACCACCGGGGTCAGGGCCTGGTGGGTGCCGCGCAGCCGCGCCTCAAGCGCGGTCATGGTGAACAGCGACTCCACCAGTTCGGGATCGAAAGTGGCGCCGAGGCCGATGGGCTGCGCGAAGCTGGTACCGCCGGGCGCCGCATGCCCATGCAGGCACTCTTCGTGGAAGATGACCGGGATGCCGAGACGGCTGTTCTCCAGAAAGAACTTCTGAATGGCGTTGGTCAGTTCGGCCATTCCCCGCGCATCTTTGCCGCCGCCGGCGTCGCTGGGCCGGCCGACTTGGCCCATGCCGTGTCCCTTCTTGAAGGCGGCTTTGGCTTTGGCTGCGTCAAAGTTGCCGTCGGCATCCACCAGCTTGGCAGCTTTCTCCTGCCAGACGCACACCATCTGCGCGGCCTTTTCCTCGAGGGTCATGCGCCCAAGCAGGTCTTTCACCCGTTTCGCTACCGGAACGGCGGGATTCTTATATGGCAACGGGGCAGGCACGCTGTTGGCGGCCTTCTTCGCGGAGGTCTTTTTATTCATGGGTTCTCGCAGTGCCGCCGGCCGGACCACCAGCGGCGCTTCGGAGGGCCGTCGACAGGCTGTACTCTCCGATTAATTCTCGCTTCAAACTATAATTGGATGATCGGAGCCGAAAAAGCAAGCGCGATGGTTGATTGCATTGGGATCGGGGCTGTCCCCTGACCCGTGACCGGCCGTCATGAGCGAAAACCCGCCTGGTTCCGCAGCAGCGCACTGGCCAGCGCGTCGATGTCCTCACAAGTGTTGTAAAGCGCCAGCGATGCCCGGACGGTCCGTTCCAGGCCGAACCGCCGCAGGATAGGCTGTGCGCAATGATGTCCGGCGCGCACAGCGATACCCTCACGGTTGAGAAGATTTCCTATTTCCTCCGTGGGAACGCCGTCCAGCACGAACGAAAGAACCCCGGCTTCTCCCTGGCCGTGCCGATGATGCGCAGCCCGGGAACACGCCGCACCTGGGCGGTGGCGTAAGTCAGAAGTTCGGATAGTCACTCGATTTTGACCGGAGGTCTCCAAGATGAGCGTACCTGGATTCAGGCGGAAGAACTCAAGAAGCGACTGGACGCTGGTGAGAGTTTATTCCTGCTCGACGTGCGGGATGAGAACGAATATGAGATTTCCAATATTGGCGGCCATCTCATTCCGCTGCCGGAGCTGCTCGACTGCGTCGACGAGCTGGACGCCAGTCAAGAGATCATTGCGCTGTGCAAGATGGGCACACGTAGCGCGAGAGCGGTTCAGCTCCTGAATAAGGCTGGATTCACTCACGTACGCAGCTTGACCGGCGGAATCCACGCCTGGTCGGATCGCGTAGACCCCAGCATTCGGAAATACTGATTTTGCGCACGGCCGCATGGTGCGCGGGCCGTTTGTGCTGTTTCGCTCGACATCTTGCGTTACCCTAAGAAGTCGAGTAGACAATGCGGACCATCTCCAAACGAACCCAATACGGGCTCAAGGCCGTGCTTTCGCTTGGCCGCCGGTTTGGCGAAGGGCCCGTGTTGATTTCCACTCTTTCCAAGGAGGAGTCAATCCCCATCAAATTCCTGGAGCTGATCCTGCTGGATTTGAAGGGGCACGGTCTGCTCGTCAGCAAGAAAGGCCCGCGCGGCGGCTATCAGCTCAGCCGGCCGCCATCCACCGTCACGTTGGGATCTCTCATCCGAATCATGGAGGGTCCGTTGGCGCCTCTCCCATGCGCCAGCGAGACGGCGTTTCGACCTTGCGAGGAATGCGAAGATGTCGAGACTTGCGGCACGCGCATCATCTTGCGCCAGGTTCGCGATGCAACTTCCGAGGTCCTCGACCGAACTACGCTTGCAGACTTGCTGCGGCAAGTGGACGCTGCCCGTATCGGCAAGAAAAGCGAAGCGTTGATGTACTACATCTGAGTCCGCCGATTTTGTTGTTGACGCCGCTCTGTCGGAAGATTCGCCAACTTTGTTGGATATAACACCCTTGTCACGGGAATCCGCAGTGGCTTGATATATCCACCCAGAGTCAGTGCGCCGCAGTAGTTCGACGCCTTGGTCCAACTGACACCGAGCGCTTTATCCGCGGCGTCTTTCAGGGCGAGGGATGTGGCATTCCTGGTAGGTCTCAGCGCCCCGCTCGCCGCGCTGCTGACGACCTCGACTTTACGCGAGGAGCTGGAGCGGACGGCCCGGCAACTGGCCGACCGCAAGCTTTTTGACCGCGCCAAGGGCTTGCTGCAAGTGTCTTTGGGATGGACTGAAGAGGAAGCCTATCTGCACATTCGGCGGCTGAGCCGCCAGCAACGCACGCCCATGCGGGAAATCGCGCGCCAGGTGATCGACGCCGGCCGCCAGGGCCGGGAGGTATTCGCGTAAGATGTCAGCCGACGCGATGCAGCCAACCCGCAAGGACTTTCTGCTCGCCATGGCGGGAGCCGCTTTGTTGCCGCATCTTGCAGCGGCCCAGGCCGCGCCCGCGAAGCTGCTCATCGTAGTGGCGCATCCGGACGATGAATACGCCTTCGCGGCAAGCACCTATCGGCTGGTCCGCGAATCGGGATGGATCGCCGACCAGGTCATCGTCACCGACGGGGAATCCGGGTATCGATATGCCGCACTGGCGGAGACCTATTACGGTGAGGCCTTGATGATAGACGGCGAGGGGCGGGCCCATCTGGCGTCGATTCGCAAAGAGGAAGTCCAGCGAGCCGGCGAAATTCTCGGCATCCGCCACCACTATTTCCTCGACCAAAAGGACCTGGGATTCGATACCGACGCTTCGACCGCGCAGACTGGAAACTGGGATCGCGATTCCATCCGCCGCTTCCTCGCCGGGCTCTTGGCGAGGCAGCGGTATGACGCCATCTTCACTCGGCTCCCCACACCGGAGACGCACGGGCATCATCGGGCGGCCACGGTTTTGGCGTTGGAGGCGGTTGCCAGTCTGCCTGCCGGCGAGCGCCCGCTGATCTTCGGCGTCGAGACGCGGTCGAAGTCCGATCCGGCACTGACGTTTGCGGAATTACCCGGGCAATCGCTGACGCGAACCGTCGACCCCGCGCCGGTGGTCACCTTCGATCGCTCGGCTTCCTTCGGATACCGCAACGCATTGAACTATCAGATCGTCGTGAACTGGGTGATCGCCGAACACAAATCGCAAGGCCTGTTCCAAAACGACTACAGCAGGGAGGAGTTCGAGCAGTTCTGGCTGTTTGAGGTGAGCGGAAAGGATTCCATCCGGAGGCTTCCCCACTGGCGAACCCTATTGGGAATGCCGACGCCAGTGACGGCGGCACGCTGATCGGGTCTACGAATGTCCTTGCTGCAAGCCTGCCAATGGTTGAATTGAACGATACGCAACTGGCCACTGCCATTCGTGGATCCAGCGGATCGTTTTGCAGCGCTTCCGCCTCTCTCAAATAGTCGGCCGCGCTGACAAAAGACAAAGGACCGGCACCAGTGTCCTTGGAGCACTGCTAGTTGGCAAACACCGCGAAATCAACAGCTTGGCCGGCGGTTTTCAGCAAGTGGTTAGTGGAGAGCCTGTGGCGGACTCCTTCAGTCCGCCGGCCGAAGAGCGGGCTGAAGCCGGCTTCAGCCCGGCTGAAGCCCGGCCGCAGACTGAAAAAGCCCGCCCCACCCCGTGACAGTGCTGTACTCTTGGTGGGGCGGGCTTCAGCCCGCCAGCCTGGCGACAGCCATGCCCGCCAAGCGGAATTTTGCAGGCCCCTCTAAAGTCTGCCCCACAGCTCAGGACTCAAGGTTCTCCTGGTCCGTCAGCGCAAAGTGAACAGCCGCCGCAAGACCATGCTCCTACGCCTTCACCGCGTGAAACTCCCAACCCTTGCGAAACGTGGGTCTCAGGAGCTTGTTAGCTTCCGCGTTGTTGGTGATCCGCATCTTTTCGGGATCGTATTCCAGCTTTCCCTCGTGACGCAGCGCGATCACGCCCAACAACATCCATTCCACGAACGGAGCGGCGACATCGAAGTTGGAGCAGGCCGGGTCGCCGCCTTTGCACGCGCGAATGAAATCCCGCATATGTCCGGGTGAGCGCGTTAGCAATGGAGGCGGCATGTGGTAATCCTTCATCCGCTCCACTGGGATCAACCGGGTCACCTCGCCGTAGGTGCCGGTAGTCAGCATCCCTTTGTCTCCGATGAACAGACTGCCATCGGGAGTCGGGAAATTGAGCGGCGCCGTGGACGCCTTGAGTGCATCGAACGTGGCCTGATTGAAGACCTCTCCGGGAGACTGGAAATTATACGAAATCGCGCGCGACCGGGGGCCCGATGGGCCGCGGCTTCCCTCGGGAAGACTCGGCGGATCGCCCAGCCACTCGCCTTGCGGCACGCCGGGGATGGCAGGGGCGGCCTTCATCCCGTCGTACCAGAAGACCTTCAACGCGGGCATGTCGCCGTAAGGCGCGAAATCGAAGCGGATCACCGACTTTTTCGGGAACATGAAGGAGCTTACGCCTTCCTTCTTGATGCACTCGACGGCGATGATTTTGCGCCGCGAAAGATGCAGGGCCATGTTGGGCGCGCCCAGAATGTGACAGGCCATATCGCCCAGCGCGCCGCATCCGAAGTCGTAAAACCCTCGCCAGTTGATCGGCTGATAGAAGAAGCCGCCGCCTTCATCGGGCTCGGTTCTGCCGCCCGCGGTGAACGGCCGTTTTTCGGCGATGCCGAGCCACAGGTCCCAATCGAGGGTCGGCGGGATGGGATCTTCCTTGGGGATTTCGGTCAGTCCTTGTGGCCAGATGGGGCGATCGCTCCAGGCGTGCACTTCCGAGACTCCGCCGATGTCCCCGTTCCAGACGATCTCGGCGCACTGCCGCGTGCCCTCGTTCGAATAGCCCTGGTTGCCCATTTGCGTGGCGACATTGTATTTGGCCGCTGCCTGGCGCAATTGGCGCGCTTCCCAGATGGTCCGCACGAGCGGTTTCTGCACGTAGACATGCTTGCCCCGCTCCATGCACCACATTGCCGCGGTCGCGTGCATATGATCCGGCGTGGCAACGATGACCGCATCGATATTCTTGCCTTCTTTGTCGAGCATTTGCCGGAAATCGCGGAACGTGGGTGCCTTCGGGTAGCGGGCGAAGGTACGCGCCGCGCGGCTCTCGTCCACATCGCACAGTGCGACGACGTTCTCCGTGGGGTCGGCGGCCATGAGGTTCCACCCTCCCTGCCCGCCCGACCCGATCGCGGCGAAGTTCAATTTATCGTTAGGGGACTTAAATCCCGCCGATTTCAACGATGGCGAACTGCCGAATCCCACCGCGGGGACTGCCCCCGCCAGAAGGCTGCCGTAGAAAAAGTGCCGCCGGGACAACTGCATATTGAGATCTCCTTGCCTACTAAAGTAACCCAAGGCGGGTCGGTGGTGGTAGGCAGGACATGCCACCCGAACGCCCCAATAGTTCGCTGACAAAAGCCCGCTTCCTGCCGATATGCGCGCGCATGCCAGTTTCTCGGACGTACTGGCCACGAATCCGCGCAAGCTGGGGTACGCCAGTCGGAGCTTGATTGGATTGCGGCGGCGGGGCTCAGAAAAGCCAGCGAAATGACGGACTCCCCGGCGAACCGGCCGAAACGGTTCCTCTCAGGCGAGCACCGGGGACTGACCGTCGAGCGGATGGTGGAGCTGGCCGGATCAGCCAGTACTGCGGCCGGCGGGAAAACCTTGACTGTGCCGTAACGCTTGAAGTCCGCCACATTACGTGAGGACGCTGTCGACCGCGTAGACCGTCATGGTGGCCACGAGGCGGGCATCGTAAACTTTGAAACCCTGGACTCAGTGGTCCCGGACAATTTGTTTCCACGTCGGGTAGATCGGGGGAACGTCGGGGAGTAATGTCAACAAGTTCTCGATGCCGCCGATTTCCTGGATCGCTTCACTTGGCGAAAATCCAAGACCATTCATCTCGACCGGGCGGGTGGCGACGTTCCAGAATTCGGCGATGTTCTGCGGACAAAAGAAGACGGCAGCCGCAGTTCCGCAAGATCGGCGAGTATTGGGCTCCAATCTTCCCGGCTGACATCAGCGAACCCGAGAAGATCGGTGGCGGGTTGGAAACCCGCTCCGGACGCACCGTGGACGGGGCGCCAGCGCTGAATCTCACTCTATTATGTGGGTCTCAATGAATTTCCTGTTCTTCTTCCGGGGGTTCGAAGCCGTCCAACAGGCCGGGATCCTTCGCAAATCGTTTCAACACCTTAAGAATCTCACCGCTGCGGAATCCGGCCCGCGTCAGCCGGCGATAGGCCGCGGCCAAATCTTTGTGTTCGCCGAAGAGACCTTCGCGCGTGGCGGTTCGATACTTGCGGCGGACCCATTCTTCGATCAGCGCTTCTTCGTCGACGTCCCGATAGACCTTTTCCACCGTGCGCTCGGCCAGGGCCGGCGCCACGCGGTGTTGGCGCAGATCGCGAATGACGCGGGTGCGGCCGAATTTTTCACCGGAAAGGCGGGACGCGGCGTAGCTTTCGGCGTACCGCTTGTCATCCAGGTAGCCGCTTTGTTTGAGACGGGATAGAACGTCGTCCACATCCCCCGCCCGTTCGGCGCGGCGGCGCAGCTTTTCGCGCAGCTCGCCGGCGGAATGAGCGCGTCCCGCCAGGATTCTCAGTGCGTACTCCCACAGTGATGCGGAGTCCAGGCGGCGCGCTCGACGTTCTTCCATACTGATGGGGAGTATACTGGAAAATAGTCGTACGGGCTCTATTTTTTGATTTTCGAGTGGTTCCAATTGGAGGCAGCATATGGACAAAAACGGACTTTCCAGCTTCTTGCTCGGACTCGGCGTGGGGGTGGGCATCGGTATGCTTTTCGCCCCGAAATCCGGCCAGGAAACCCGCGAGCTGATCAAGAACAAAGCCGGCGAGGGCACCGACTACCTGAAGCAGCGCACCGCGGACATCAAACAGACGGCCAATGAATGGGTCGACAAGGGCAAAGAAGCTCTTGGCCGCCAGAAAGACAACATTGCTGACGCCGTGGAAGCCGGACGGCAGGCGTATCGCGATACCGTTAACTCGCCGCAGTCCTAAGGGCTACGGGCATGTCTGAAGATATCTTTCGACTGGTAATTACGGCCGCCGTGCTGCTGGCCTGCATCGCCTTCGTGGTGCAGGCCGTGGTGGCCATCGCCTTTTATAAAAGCGTGCGAAAGATACAGCAGAAGGTCGAGCACCTGGGCGATGCGGTAGCGCCCCTGGTGGGGAAGATCGAGCCCGTGATCGAAAAAGTGGGACCGATGATCGACAGGGCCGTGCCGGTGATGGAACGCCTGGGTCCGATGATGGACGGCGCCACCGAGACCATGGAGCGAATGAAGCCGGTAATCGGCAGGATTGGCGCCGTAGTGGAGCAGGCCGGACCGGCCGTCGAACGCGCCCGGCAGGTCTTGACCAATACCAACCAGATCATCGTGGAAGCCCGCCCGCGCATCGGGGAGTTCTCAGACGAAGCCGTGGCTGCGGCCCAGTCGGTACGCCAGCAGGTGCAGCGGATCGGCGAACTGTTGCACGACGCCGGTGACCGCGCCCGTGCGCGCCTCGAACAGATCGACGAGTCGGTGGAACATACCGTGGGGCAGGTAGGCCAGGTGGGCGACGCGATGAAGCGCGCCGTCATGCGGCCGGTGCGGGAGGCTAACGGCCTGGCTGCCGGTATTTCCGCGGCGGTTTCCACGCTGGTGCGGCCCCGCAAGGCTTCTCCGGACTCTGCCACGCAAGACGAAGAAATGTTTATTTGAGGCGATAGCTTTCAGCTCTAAGCTTTTGGCTCTCAGCTCTCAGTCCTCAGCACCCTCAGGCGCCTGCGGCGCTTTCCATGGAGCCACTGACTGCCCGTGCCGACGATGAAGGCAGGGGAGCGAGCCTCGCCCCTGGCGGGCTGAAGCCAAGGCTGAAGCCCGCCCCACCATCCGCTGCACCCTTCGTGGGGCGGGCTTCAGCCGGCTTCAGCCCGCCAGCCGTTGCTCAAAACAAACCGTCTGTGAAGCCGTCAGTGGAGAGCTTTCAGCCGGATCGTCTGGGGCGGCGCCGCGTCGAGCAGTTGGCGCACCGTCCGGCGCAATACCGGATGGAGCAGTCCGGGCGCCAGGTCGGACAGCGGCGCCAGCACGAAGCGCCGCTGGTGCATGCGCGGGTGCGGAATTTCGAGCCGAGGCGTGCGCACGACTGCATCCCCGTACAGCAGAATATCGATGTCGATGGTGCGCGGACCGTTGGGCACCGTGCGCACGCGTCCCAGTGCGCGCTCGATCTTTCCGGTACGGGTCAGCAGTTGCATGGGGAAGAGCGCGGTCTCCGCTTCCACCACCATATTCAGGAACCAGCGCTGCTCGGCATAACCGGCGGGTTCGGTCTCATAAATCGGCGATTCGCGGAGCACCGGTATGCCGGCCGCGGAGAGGCTTTGTATGGCCGCGCGCAAGTTAGCCTCGCGATCGCCGATGTTAGAGCCCAGCGCTAAGTAGACGGTCTTCACTTAGAAGAGTCCCGGCTGCTCGTTGATTCCCGGTTTCCGTTTCACGTTAAAGTAGTCGAATGCCAGTCCCGTGGCCACGCGCCCGCGCGGCGTCCGGTTCAGGAAGCCGAGCTGGATCAAATAAGGCTCGTACACTTCCTCGATGGTGTCCGGCTCCTCGGAAATGGACGCCGCGATGGTATTCACGCCCACCGGCCCGCCGCGGTATTTTTCGAGCACGGTCATCATGATTTTCTGGTCGATCTCATCGAGGCCGTAACGGTCCACGTCGAGCAGGTTGAGCGCGGTCTGCGCCACCGCCTGGGTGATACGGCCATCGGCGCGCACCTGCGCGTAATCGCGGACGCGGCGCAGAAGGCGATTGGCGATGCGCGGGGTTCCGCGGCAGCGGCGGGCCAACTCCGCGGCGGCGCCGTCCTCGATCTCCACATTCAGCAGGCGCGCCGACCGGTGGACGATCGTTTGCAATTCATCCTCCCGGTAAGGCTCCAGCCGCAGGGGCAGGCCGAATCGTCCGCGCAACGGGGCGCTTACCAGGCCTTGCCGCGTGGTGGCGCCGACGGCGGTGAATTTCGGCAGAGGGATCGAGTGTGTGCGGGCGCCCGGTCCCATGCCGATGAGGATATCGAGGCGAAAATCTTCCAGCGCCGCGTAGAGCATCTCTTCCACGTCGGGCATCAAACGGTGGATTTCGTCGATGAAGAATACCTGGTGGAGGCGGATACCGCTGAGAATGCCGCTGAGGTCGAGCTTCTTTTGCAGAACCGGCGCTGATGTAGTCGTGAAGGAGACCTGCAATTCCTCGGCGATGATGGCGGCCAGGGTGGTTTTGCCGAGGCCGGGCGGACCGTAGAGCAGCACGTGGTCCATCGCTTCGCCACGCTTTTTGGCGGCTTCAATGGCGATGGAGAGATTTTCTTTCAGCTTGCTTTGCCCGGTGAAATCGGCCAGGCGGCGCGGACGAAGGCCGGCTTCGTACTGCGCTTCTTCGGGCTGGAGCTGGCTCGAGACCAGAGGCCGTTCGGACATCTGCTACCAGCTTAACGTACCATCTCCAGCGCCCGGCGAAAAAGCGGCTCGAACTCCGTCATGCCGCCGCCCGCTTTGGCTTTGCGCACCGCGGTTTCGGCCTGCGGACGCGCGCAGCCCAAGTTCAGCAGCGCCGAAAGAACGTCCTGATCGACCGGGGAAAGGGTATCGGCGGCGGGGCTGGAATCGGGCCCGGAGCCGCTGACGGCGGGCAGCTTGTCGCGCAGTTCCAACACCATCCGTTCGGCGGTTTTCTTCCCGATACCGGGGATGCGCACCAGGCGGTCCACTTCGCCGCGCCGAATGTAATTGATGAGATCGGGAGCCGCGAGACCGGAAAGGATTTTCACCCCGAGCGTGGGGCCAATACCGCTGACGCCGATGAGCTTCTCGAACAGCGCCTTTTCGTCTTGCGTGACGAAACCGTACAGAGCCAACGCATCTTCACGGACGTGGGTGTGAATCCGCAAGCGGACTTGAGCACCCACATCCGGCAACTGAGTGAAAGTCGAAACCGGAATGGTGACGTCGTACCCGACACCACCGGTTTCGACAATAGCCTGGTTTGGATGTTTCTCCAGCAGGACCCCGCACAGATGAGCAATCATCAATAGGTATTGTAGCGGGCTGGAAAACTACGGTGCGGGAGCGATTATTCGCCGAATTGGAGTTCTTCCGTGGTCCCGCTCAGATCGATGGCATGCATTACGTTGGCGTCGCCCTGCTTTTCGGTTTTCACCGCGGTTTCGTCGTACTTCGTGGACCCGTTCGCAACCTTCACGGGCACAGTGAACTTCTTCCCGTAGTCCGTAAAAAACTCGGCCTGATTATTGGTCAGCTTCACAGTGTAAGTGCCGGCCGGCAATGTCACGTTCCCCACCTTTGTATTGGAATCTACAAAGATATCCCAACTCTTGGCGCTTCCAATGGCGGCGAGAGAGAGCAACAGGGCTCCAGTGGCCAGAAAGGACTTAAGTTTCATAGTGAGTAATTCTCCTAATCATAGAGACGACAAAAACTCGCCGAGGTTACGTGGCCCCTTTGGCTCATAGCTTAATTACAATTCATTACAATAGTGTTTTGTCCAGGCGGCGATTTTTCGTGGACCACATTCGCGGCGGTATGGCTGAAATCCTCGGCGGCGATGCCCGCCACTTGACTCGCGTCCTGCGAGTGGAGGCCGGCCAGCGGTTCGAGATTTCCGATAATCGGTCGGTGTGGCTGGCGGAGGTAACGGAAGCGCGCGGCGAGCGGGTAGTCTTCCGCGCGATCGAGCCGGTGGAGTCGCCCGCCGCTCCGGTGCGTCTCACGCTGATCGCGGCCATCGTCAAATTCGACCGCTTCGAATGGATCGTCGAGAAGGCTACCGAACTCGGCGCCGAACGCATCCTTCCCATGGAGGCGGCGCGCACCGAAAAGGGCCTCTTCGAAGCTTCGGGCAAGCGCGCCGATCGCTGGCGGCGGATCGCCCGCGAGAGCAGCCAGCAGGCTCGCCGCGCGAGCGTCCCCGAGATCTTGCCGGCGGCGCCCTTCGAGAGCTGTCTGACGGAGCCGGCCGATTACCGGTATTTTATGGAAGAGTCCGGCGCGCCGCCTTTTCTGAGAGTGCTGCCGGGGCGCCGGACGGCCGCGGACCGTGTGGCGCTGATGCTCGGGCCCGAGGGCGGTTGGACCGACGGCGAGCGGCGCCTGGCCGGCGGCGCGGGTTGGCTGCCGGTATCGTTAGGTCCGCTGGTGTTACGTGCGGAAACCGCCGCGGCGGCGGCACTGGCCGTGGTGGGCAACGCATGGATGGCGGCGAATGTCACTACAATAGAGGATTGAGAGTAGGGGCCTGGGTTTGATTCAGTCGTTCGACGTATTCATACTCCTCATTTTTGTTCCGGTACAGTGGCGCATCACGGTACTCTGGCTGCGTGCCGCACGCCGGCGCGCCGGTCGGTGGGCTGCTGCCCTGTGCCGCGCCACGTTCCTGTTTAACACGCTGCTTGGAATCGGCTGGCTGCTCGATTTCAGCCCGGCGATGGGCGGCCCGGTCGTTCCCGGGCGCCTGTCCCTGGTGTTGCGAACGGCCACCCTGGCATATGGCGTCGCCGCCACCGCGGTTCTGGTGTTGCGCGCCCTGCTCCAGCCCGTGCGAAAGATGGCCGGCGCGGAGTTCCATCCCGGCCGCCGGCGCGTGCTCCAAGCAGGCGGCAACCTGGTGCTGGCGACACCCTTCGCGGCGCTCACCTACGGAGCGCTGATCGAACGCTTGGATTTCCACGTGCGCGAGGTCGATGTGCCGATCGAGGGATTGCCCGGCGACCTCGACGGCTTGCGTCTGCTGCATCTCAGCGACATCCACTTGAGCCCATTCTTGAGCGAGGCCGACTTGGCTCGCGTGATCGACGCCGCTAACGGCTTGCGCCCGCATCTGGCGGCGGTTACGGGCGACCTGATCTCTCACCGCGACGACCCGCTCGACGCCTGCATCCGGCAACTGGCGCGCCTGAAGGCGGATGCCGGCGTGGTCGCGTGCATGGGGAATCACGAACATTTCGCCCAGGTGGAAGATTACACCGCGGCCGCCGCGACGCGCGTTGGCATTCCCTTCTTGCGCGGCCAATCGCGGGCGCTCCGCTTCGGCAAGGCGACCCTGAACGTTGCCGGCGTGGATTACCAGCCGTTGTACCGAAAGGCCAACTACCTGCGCGGCGCCGGCCGCCTGGTAGTGCCGGGCGAAATCAACCTTCTGCTCTCCCACAATCCCGACGTCTTCCCGGTGGCCGCGCGGCAGGGCTATAATCTCATGCTGGCAGGCCATACGCATGGCGGACAGGTATCGGTGGAAATTTTGGACCAGGCAATCAATCCGGCTCGTTTTTTCACGCATTATGTTTATGGGCTCTTCCGCCGGGGCTCCGCGGCGGCGTATGTGACCCGCGGCATCGGCACCATCGGCATTCCAGCGCGTATCGGCGCACCTCCCGAAATCTCCCTCCTGCGATTGAGAAAGGCATAACCTTCCCCCGTGCGCTACCTGATCCTCAGCGACCTGCATGCCAATTGGGAAGCCCTCGAAGCGGTGACCCGCGAGACCGAAGGCAAGTACGACAAGGCCGTCTGTTGCGGCGACCTGGTGGGCTACGCCGCCGATCCGAACCTGGTGGTGGATTGGGTGCGCGACCATTGTGCCGTGGTAGTGCGCGGCAATCACGACCGCGCCTGCACCGGCATGGACGACTTGCAGTGGTTCAATCCGGTGGCCCGGCAGGCTGCGCTGTGGACGTTCGAAAACCTCACCAGAGAGAACATCGACTATACCGCCCTGCTCGCCAAAGGTCCGGTTCTGCTTGACGATTTCGAAGTGGTGCACGGCTCGCCCTACGACGAAGATGAGTACGTGCTGGCTACCGGCGAGGCCGGGCAGGCTTTCGGGTATCTGGAATGCCGTTTGGCCTTTTTCGGACACACACACGTTCAGGGAGGATTCATCTGGAATCACTCGCGGGTGGAAACCATCGGGCGCGTTTCGGCGCGCAATGGCAGCGAAAGCCTGGATATCGACCCGGATTGCGCCTATTTGATCAACCCCGGGTCGGTGGGCCAGCCGCGCGATGGCGATCCGCGCGCCGCCTATGTGATGTACGATTCCGAGGTGCACGCGGTGACTTACCACCGCACGGCTTACGACGTGGAGACGGCGCAGAAGAAGATCCGCGATGCCGGGCTGCCGACGATTCTGGCGGATCGGCTGCTGGTGGGGCGGTGACGGCGGCCGAGGGTGCAGCCACGCCGAGGATTTGAGGCGGCCGATAAGCGTGCTTGAGCGGCACGATATACTGAAGCTAGAGCGCACGCCCGCTAGCGGGGTTAATCATGAGCGACCTGGAACGGCTTCACGAAATCATCGACACTCTGCCGGCGAACCAGGTCCACGCTCTCTTGACGCTTCTGGAACGTGGGCCGTCCGTCACCGATGAGGAATTCGTCCGCCGGCTCGCGGAAGCTCCTGAAGAGGAAGCCGATGAAGAGACGGTAGCGCGCATCCTGGCCGCCGAAGCCGAGCAAGGAGAGACGGTCTCTCACGGCGAACTGAAGCGGCGGCTCGGTTTGTGAAGCGGCTCCTGCTCTACAAACCCGCAGCTCAACGCGAACTCGGCCGCATGGAACCGGTTTGAAGCGGAACGGGTCCTCCTTGCCATGGAAGCGTTCGCCACGTCGGGCCGTGGCGACATCAAGGCGCTCAAAGGTTCGCTGAAAGGTCGATATCGCTTGCGTGTCGGCAAATGGCGTGTCTTTTTCAGCCTCAGCCCGCCTGGCAGTGTCGTTGTGAGCGAAATCGACAACCGCGGCCAAGCTTACTGGCCGCAAATCCCAATATCCCTTCCCAAGAGCGGACACTCCGTCCCACGAGCGGCCGGCTTTATTGGCGCCAACCTGCGGCCGGACATCCCTTTCCGCACGGCACCCCACGTGCACGCATCCTCGCGAACTGGAGGTGTCCATGACCAAGAACGTACGCATTCGCGAGCCCCTCACCGGTTCCCCCACGCTGGAATACCTGAACGAGCGGATGGGCGCCGGATGGAAATTGGTCGCGCTGGAATGGGAGAAACCGGCGGAGGGCGCAATACCCTCCTCGGATGAACAGGCGGAGGAGATTCCCTACGGACTGCAGGTGTCCGCCGATTGCCTGCGCCTGGTGGAGAATCCTGCCGAACGGCAGGTCATCATCCTGGCGCTCGATATGATCGTGGAAGATTGTCCGCTCTCGCGGGTCGCCGAGGAGTTAAATCGCCGCGGGCATCGCACCCGCGAGGGCCAAACCTGGACCCCCGCGGCCCTGTTCAACCTGCTGCCCCGTATGATCGAGGTGGGACCGCGCCTGTTCGTCAGCGAAGATTGGACCCATCGCCGCGAGCGCTTGCCCCGTGTGGTGTGAAGGCTACTTTCGGGCCGTCACAGTGATTTCGATGTGCAATTTGGCGGATGCCAGCCGGGTGACGCCGACGGTGGTCCGCGCCGGCCGCGGGTCCTGGATATAGCTGGTGTAGACTGCGTTCATGCGAGAGAACAGGTCCATATCGGTGAGGTAGACCTGCACCGAGACCACGTCCTGGTAGGTCATGCCCGCGGCTTTCAAAATGATTCCGATTCTGTCCAGGCAGGTCTTGACTTCGGTTTCGAAATCGGCCGGCACTTCTTTGGTTTTGAGATCTTCGCCGAACTGTCCGGCCACGTATAGCGTGCCGTCGACCAGAATCCCGGGACTGTAGGCAGGCGCCGCGGCGCCCGGTGCGGGGGCGAACTCGGGCGGCGCGATCACGCGTCGGTCGGCCGCTTGGGCCGCAGTCAACAGGAGGGCACTTAGGACCACTGAGCAGAGGTGGATTCGCATGACTGCCACTGTACCACCTGGAGACCGCGCGGCCGCATCCCCTCCGGATTTGCGAGCCCGCGGCGCAGGGCCTGGCCCATGCGGTAGTCATTCCGCTTCTTCGTGACTTCGCGGCGCATCCAGTCGAGCCCAACGCCCGCCGCCAGCGACACAGTCGCTAAAACCAGTGAGATCGTGATCAAGTGTTCCATAAATTATCTTCCCGTGAAGCCATCATGCGGGATTTCTTTCGGTGGCGCGAGTCATGGAAGTACTCCCGGAGTAATGGCGGAAGTACTATTGCGCCCAAGAAATTCAGACCTCCATAAGCCACTGAAATATAACCGGATAAATGTGCCTGCTTGCAATCATTCCTATCTCGGTACCGATGGGACTATTTCATCGGGGCGTCGATCCTCACCGCTGACGTGGTCTCGATGGTTTCGCGGCCGGCCCTGACACCTATCGAAAGTTAACTCGGTGTCAGTACCCGACGGAAGCCGGGCCGTCCTATCGAAAGACCTTCTACTCCCGCTAACGAAAACGGTAATTGCCAGTTTCGCCGGCGAGGCTTACTGTCTAAGTTAACGCGGATCAATCGGCGATTCCGCTTGCGGGTGGCGATCTTCCTCCAAGGGACTGGGATTGCCACCCCTCTTTTCACGCGCGTCCCATCGAGCGTGGGCAAGAGATCGCCTGAGCCCGGAGACTGGATGGACTACGTGCCCTGTCAAGAAAGAGATCGCATCATCCTCGCTTTCGTTCTAGCGGTAAACGCCCAGAATAGTGTGGTGTCCAACCTGGAAACCGTGGTGGATGACGAAGAGCGTCACCAGATGCTCGCCTCCATGGAAGCCGGCCGGGGCCACTGCCACGAACTTCGCAACCGGCTCTTGCTGCATTGCGAAAAGCACGGCTGCTGAGCGGCGCCAAAACATTCATCGCTTCGTAATCATCCGCCGCACTATAGTAGATTGTTGGTGCCTGGATGAATCCCCCGTCTACAGATAAGCTCCGGTCGATTCTTGCACGCGGAGGACCGGACAAGGCTGCCGACCTGCTGCAGCGCCTCGACCCGGCGGTGGCCGCCGACGCGATGCTCGACATGCCGTTCGAAGACCAGCGCGCCATTTTCAGCCGCATGCCGGTCCCGTTCGCCGCCAAACTGGTGGCCGAGTTCCCGTATTACCTGGCGTACGTGCTGCTGCACTCCCGCCCGCAGAATGAACTGGTCGCCATTGTCGACCAGATGGATTCCGACGACCGCATGCAGTTCATCGAGGAGCTTCCCGAGGAGGCCTGGAAGCGCCTGATGGACGAGTTGGGGGGCAAGGCACCCACCGCTCCGGCGGCCGTGGCGGAGGCCGGCGGGGCAGCTCCGGCCGTGGAGCCAATCATCGAAGCCCACGCCATTGAGAAATCCTTTGAGCGGCCGGACGGTCCGCCGATACAGGTGATCGCCCCCACCGATTTGAACGTGGACCCGGGTATGATCGTGGCGCTGCTGGGTCCGTCCGGCTCCGGAAAATCGACCCTGTTGCGCATGCTCACGGGGCTGACCGCGCCTACCGGCGGCCAGGTACTGTGGCACGGCAAACCGCTGGCCGAGTCGAGCCCCAATGTGGCTATCGTGTTCCAGAGCTTTGCGCTGTTTCCCTGGCTGACGGTGGTGGAGAACGTGGAGGTGCCGCTGGTAGCCCGGGGGATGGAGCATGCCGAGCGGCACCAGCGGGCCATGCGCCAATTGGCGTCGGTGGGATTGAAGGGCTTCGAAACGGCGTACCCCAAGGAGCTCTCCGGCGGCATGCGGCAGCGCGTGGGCTTCGCGCGCGCCCTGGCCGTGGAGCCCGAGATCCTGTTCATGGACGAACCGTTCTCCGCGCTCGACGTGCTTACCGCCGAGAACCTCCGCGGCGAACTATTGGAACTGTGGACCGGCAAGAAAATCCCCACCAAGAGCATCTTCGTGGTGACCCACAATATCGAGGAAGCCGTGCTGCTGGCCGACCGGGTGATCGTTCTGGGCCGCAACCCCGCGCGCATCCGCGCCGATTTCGAGATCCCGCTGCCTCATCCGCGCGAACGCACTGCCGCTGAATTTCTGCTGTACGTGGACTACATCTACAAGATGATGACCCAGCCCGACCTGGTGACCGCTCCACCCTCGGCCACGGCCAAGCCGGCGTTGCAGGTGTTGCCGCATTCGCGCCCCGGCGCCGTGGCCGGACTCGTCGAGCTACTCAACGATCGGGGCGGCAAGGAGGACCTCTACCGCGTAGCCGAGGACCTCCTGATGGAACTGGACGACCTACTGCCCATTGTGGAAGCCGCGGTACTGCTGGGGTTCGCGAAATCGGTCCGCGGCGACATCGAGCTTACGCCCGAGGGCAAAGCCTTCGCCGACGCCGATATCGAAAAGCGCATGGCGCTGTTCCGGGAAGCGGCGCTGGCGCACGTCTCGCTGCTGCAGCAGATGAACATGGCGCTGGGCATCAAAGCGGACCACTCCATGCCGTTGGAGTTTTACCGCGACGTGCTGGAGGAGCATTTCGCTCCCGGCGAAGTCCAGAAGCAACTCGAGACCGCGCTGCACTGGGGACGCTACGGCGGAATCTTCACCTACGATTCGGAAAACGACCGCCTGCTCTCGCACGCCTCCCCCGAGGATGACCACGCGGTGCCGTTACCCTCATGATGGCGCCCGGAGGACAGGCAACGGCCGAACTTCCGGCCTCCACGGTCCGGTCGCTGCTGCGCGACCTGCCGATCATCGTTGGCGGGATGGCGCTGTTCTATGGCCTGATCTCGCTGAGCCACTACTGGACCGCGCCGGTTAACGCGCAGGCGGACATTCAACTCGACCCCGGCGTGCTGCCGAAGTACGCGCTTTTCTCGGTGGCGCGGATTCTCACCGCCTACCTGATCAGCCTGGTTTTTGCCATCGCCTACGGCCAGTTCGCGGCGCACAACGCGCGCGCCGAACGCATCCTGATTCCGCTGCTCGATACGCTGCAATCCATCCCGGTGCTGAGTTTTCTGCCCCCGGTGATGGTGGCCATGGTGGCGCTGTTTCCCACCCGGCAGTTCGGTGTGGAGCTCGGCTCCATTCTGCTGATTTTTACGGGGCAGGTGTGGAACATGGCCTTCAGCGTGTACTCTTCCACCAAAAACATTCCGCATGAATTGATGGAGGCGGCGGGCGTTTACCGGCTGAGCTGGTGGCAGCGCTTCAGCCAACTGGAGCTGCCGTGCGCGGCCATCGGGCTGGTGTGGAACTCCATGATGTCGGTGGCCGGCGGATGGTTTTTCCTGATGGCGTGCGAAGCCTTCGTGCTCAACAATCGCGATCTGCGCCTGCCCGGGCTGGGCTCGTATTTGCAAACCGCGGCCAACGCCGGCGATATGGGCGCCATAATGTGGGGCCTGGCCGCGATGATCGCGGTGATCGTCTTAATGGACCAGTTGATCTGGCGCCCCGTCATCGCCTGGGGCGAGAAGTTCAAATTCGAGCAGGTGGAAGCCGCGCAAACGCCGCGCTCGCCGATTCTCACGCTGTTCCGCCGGTCGCACGTGCTTTCCGTCATCGGCCGCAAGGCTATCGACCCGGCGATGGAGGCCCTGGACCTGTACTTTGCGCGGCGGCACAGCACTCCGTCCCGGCAGGGCAGTAGCCGGGGATGGCAGTGGACGCTGCGCGTGCTGGCAGTCTTGAGTCTGGCGGGCGTGGCCTACGCGGCGGTAAAGATGAGCCTGATGCTGGCGACCATCACGCGGCCGGATTTGGGCGAGATTTTCAAAGGAGCGGGCGCCACTTTCCTGCGGGTGGAATTCACCCTGGCGCTGGCGGGCCTCTGGACCATCCCGGTGGGCGTTTATGTGGGACTGCGTCCCAGAATGGCGGCGGTGGCGCAGCCCATCGCGCAGATTGCCGCGTCGGTGCCGGCCACCGCGCTGTTCCCCATCGTGCTGCTGGCGCTGATCCGCGTGGGCGGCGGATTGGGCGTGGGCTCGATAGTGCTGCTGTTGCTGGGCACGCAGTGGTACATCCTCTTTAACGTGATCGCGGGCGCCAGCGCCATCCCGACGGATCTCATAGAGGTCTGCGGCGTCTTCCGCATGGGCCGCGTCGAACGCTGGCGCAGGCTGTTCCTGCCGGGAATTTTCCCGTACCTGGTGACGGGATTTGTCACCGCCTCGGGCGGCGCGTGGAACGCGAGCATCGTGGCGGAATATTCCAAGATTCAGGGAAAGACGTACTCGACCGTGGGGCTGGGCGCGGTGATCAGCCGCGCGACGGACGCCGGCAATTTCGCGGTGCTCTTAGGCGCGACGGTGGTGATGGCGGCCTTGGTGGTGACGGTGAATCGGCTGTTCTGGCGCAGGATGTATGGGCTGGCGTCGACGCGGTATAAGTTGGAGGGGTGAGGTACCATACGGACATGGATATCGTGGATATTCAGCACGAGATCGAGGCACTCCCGATCGAACAGCAGGCCGCCCTTTTGGCTTGGCTGGCTGAAAGAGACCGCCTCCAGTGGGATCGCGAAATCGAGCGGGATTTCTCGCCCGGCGGACGAGGCGCGAAGCTGCTGGATCATGTCAAAGCGCAGGTTCGCGACGGGAAGTCGAGCCCGATGGCAAAAGCCCGGCGACCCCGGTGAGTTTCCGTTCGTTTGCGCCATCGGACTTTTGGAAATGCTACGACTCGCTCCCGGGGAACGCACAGGTACTGGCGGACGATAAATTTGCGTTGTTCGAGGGGGACCCATTTCATCCCTCGCTGGCGCTACAGCAGAAAGGTGATGTCTGGACTGTTGACGTCGGCCGGTCGTACCGCGCTGTCGCGTACCGCGATGGCAACGATTTCCATTGGTTCTGGATCGGCTCTCACGAAGCGTACAATCATTTGCTCCGGCGCTGGAAGTAAACTCCCGCTAGGGACGACGGTTGACGATCGGTTTCGACGCGGCGTGGCGCTTCCTTATGATCTCTGCCAACGCCTTTGATGGCTTGCCCGGCGTGCTTTCGGGCAAGCCGTTCCATACATCCGCCATCGAGTGAGTCTCGAAATACTTAGCCGCTGCTTCATCCGATCTGAACTTCGGTAGTGGCAGCGTTGCCGGAGGGAGCCTTTTCGTCATTTAGTCCCCGCCTGCACCTGCGCCGTCCACGCGTCGAGCGACGTGTGAATCGCGCGCCCACGGAACGCCCCCCGCAGAGTCCGCAGATCGGGCAGTTTCCGGCAGCCGATGGCATACCGCCGGAAACGCTGCTGCTGTTCCAGCGATTCGTCCGGCAGATAAATCGGCTCGCGGCGGAAATTCACGAGCGCCAGCCCGCGAGTGAGGTGCGCAATCGCGTGGTCCACGGGCGGCGGGGCGTCGAAAAAGTAAGTTGCGCGGCCCGATCCCGTGGTCGCTTCCCAAGCTACGCGGCCGCCCGCCAAGGGGAAGAAGAACCAGAAAAACAGCGCCTGTTTTTCCTCCTTCCCGTTCGCAGCGGGCGCCGCCGCTTCCGTTTCCGGTTGTTCGCCTTCCTCTTCCGATTTCTCTTCGTCCGGGCGAATGAACTTGAATCCCGTCATCAGGGAATCGCCAGCCGCCCGCGCGCGCAGCGCGTCGAAATAGGGCCGCAGATGCTCATCCACCGCGTGCGCGACCAGCGCGTCCGGCAGTTTCGCATGAATTGCCCCTAGCGCGCCGAGCGGCACGCTGCGGCCTTCGGGCATCGCCTCTATGAGTTGCTGCAGACGATCCGGGTCGAGAAACGGAAACGCGGTATGCAACGCCTCGGCCTCGTGCGTGCGGAGGTCGCCGAGGGCGCCGTCCAGATTGCCGCGGAATTCGCCGGTCTTCTTCGCGAGTTTGGCGATCGTCAGACGCTCGCCCGCGGATTCCAGCGTGACCGCGTACGTGGCGTCATCGAACGAGACCGAATCCACTTCCGCGAGGCGCCACTGGGTCGGCGGGCCATCGAGCGGCAACACCGCGATATTGCTCTTATAAAGCCGGATTTCTGCCTCCGCCGCAGGCCCATTGAGCGCAGCCGTCCCGCTGTAGCGGGCCACTTCCTCCAGATCCTCCAGCAGGAGACAGCGGACCGTGCGATCGCGCCAAGCCGCCAGCAACTCCTCGCTCATGGTGCTGAAGGCCGCGCCGAACTGCCGCAATTGCAGGCGCCGGCCGGTAAAAAGCGTCAGCTCGAAATCCCATTCGTGCCTGACGGCGCGGTCCACGTCGCCCAGGTCAAAGGCGATGGGCGTGCCCGAAGCCGGGGTCAGGATCGCGGTCTCGGCGTCGAAGCGAAATTGACAAGCTCCCTGGCTCGCCGCCGCCCCGGACGCGTCCAGATACTGGAATTTCCCCGAGTAAGCGGGCATTCCCTAGACCATCTTATTGCCGCATTCCGGACAGAACTTGGTCCCGAATTCCACGTGCGTGCCGCACCGCGGACATTCGTCTTTGGGCCGCAGCGGCTTGCCGCATTCCGGGCAGAATTTGGCGCCCTGCGTGCGCGCTCCGCAACTGGGACACAGCGCGGCCGCTTCCGACGTGAGATCCATGCCCTTGGTATAGTCCTGCTGCTGGACCTTTTGCTTCATCTGGTCCACTTGCGCCTGCACCTGCGCGGACGCCAGCTCGGTTTCCACGTCGGGCGCGCAATTGAAGCACAGCATGCGCTTGGCATTCCAGCACGTGGCCTGGCAGACCCAGTTGGTGCACTTGGGACACTGGTGAAAATTCGGTTTGGCCTCTTCGATCGCCTCGCGAAAAGCCTTGTCGTGCCCCGGCCCCTGGACGGCGCGTTCGATCTCGTAGGCCGATCCGCCCACGTTGCCCAGAACACCTCCGAAGATGCTCCCGAGCGTGCGCGCCGCGCTCGATGCCAGGCCGATGGCCGATGGCGCGAATGCGGACATGAATCCGTTATGGCAGCGGTCGCAGAAGAATTCGAATTGATACCCCTTATCGGTGGAATGGTCGCTATGGTTTCGTGTGAACTGAATCAAGCTCATGGCTCTCCCCGAGTGTCCTCGCGCTCTCCGAGACGACGTCAGAAACGAGGATACACCGCCGCGGGGCTTCGTGTCACTCTTCCCGAAGGGCCTGCATGGGTTGTACCCGTGCCGCGCGAACCGCCGGGATCAGCGACGCCGCGGCCGATACGGCCAGAACGATGGCCAGCACCCCGAGTATCGTCGCCGGATCCGTGGCGGACACGCCGAATAGCATTCCCGATAGCAGACGCGCGAACGCCGCCGCGAGCAGCAGTCCGGCCGCGCACCCCAGAGCGGTAGTGCGCAGTCCCACCCCCAGGAACTGGCTCACCACCTGGGTCCGCAGCGCGCCCAGCGCCAGACGCAGCGCTACTTCGCGACGCCTCAAACTCACCAGGTAGCTGAGCGTGCCATAGAGACCGACACAGGCGAGCGAGACGGCCGTCACCGCGAAGCATGCCAGCAGAATGGTACGCAGGCGATTCTCGGCGTACGCGTCCGAAATGTGACTGGTCAGCGGCGTGATATCGTATACCGATCGCATTGGCTCCAGTTCATGTACCTTGCGGCGCACCGTGTCAGCCATCGCCGCGGGGTCGCCATGGGTTCGCACCAGGAAATTGGTGCCGGGCTGGAAACTGGTGCCGCACCAGTAGACGGTAGGCTGGGGATCGTGATCGAGCCCCGTCTCGCGCGCGTCGCCGACGATTCCGTGGATCTGGCCGGACGGAACGTAGTTTCCAGGAACTGCCAGGTTATGGCCGATCACCCCGGTTCCGTTCAGGTACCGATTGGCGAACATTCGATTAACCATGAGCGGAGGCTGCGCTGCTCCATCGCGGCACATATCGCCAGCGAGCAACGGCACCCGCAACGTGGCAAAATAGCTCGGCGCCACGAAGCGGGCGTAGGCGCGAACCTTCGGTTCGCTTTCCGCCCGGCCATTATCGACCTGCATGTCGAGTTGGTACTCGTTCGGCACGCCTGGCAGAAACGCCGAACTGGTTGACGATTCCACTCCCGGCAACGAGGCTACCCCATCAAGGATGCGGTCCATGCGTTGTTTGCCCGCTTTAGGGTCGCTAGTTTCAGCCCAGCTTACCGAGACATGGAAGGTGAGGACGTTCTTCGGGTCGAACCCGGGATATACGCGCCCCAATTCCTGGAAGCTTCGCAGCAGCAATCCCGCACCGGCCAGCAGGGTCACCGCGAGGGCCACTTGCGCGGCCACCAGGGCGAGCTGTATCGGATGGCGGCCCGACACCTGTGAACGCCCCGCCTGCGCCATCGATTGCGACAGGCTGCGCCGCGTACTGCGAATCGCCGGAAACAATCCCGAGAGCAGCGTGGTGGCGAGCGCGCAGGCCAGACAGTAGAACACGATTCGCCAGTTGAGCCCGATCTCGTCGATGCGCGGCAGATCGCGCGCCAGGCTGCGGAAAACGGTGGAAGCGCCCATGGCCACGAGCAAGCCGAGTGCCGCGCCCACCATGGCCAGGACGAACACTTCGGCCAGTTGTTGCGCCGCCACCGAAGCTCGCGAGGCGCCGAGCGAGAATCGCACCGCGACTTCCTGCTGCCGGCCGGTGGACCGCGACATCAGCAGCGCCGCAATGTTGGTGCAGGCGATCAAGAGCAGCAGTGAAACCGACCCGAACAGGATCCACAGCGACCGTCTCACGCCGCCGACGGTGGTTTCCTTTAGCAGCTCGATGCGCGGGGTGATCTCCGCGTCGGGTTTCGGAAACTGGCGCGCCAAGTTGGATTGTACGGTCATCAGATTGTCGCGTGCCTGCGCCAGGGTGACGCCCGGTTTGAGCCGTCCTATGGCGGTAAACCACGTTTCGTCGCGGCTTTGTGCGTAGGGCGCGTCCGGCGGGCTGATGGACCAGACATCCACGTCGCGGTCGGGGAATTGGAACGTCGGCGGCATTACGCCGACGATGGGGTAGGAATAGGTCCCGAAGCGCAATGCCTTGCTCAGGACGTCGGGGCTTCCGTTGAAGCGGCGGCGCCAGAGGCGGTCGCTGATCAGCACGGCATCGGGTCCGCCGAAGTGCTCCTCGGGCGGGGTGAAATCGCGGCCAATCGCGGGGGAGACCCCTAAGACTTGCAGAAAGCGCGGCGCTACCAGCTCGCGCTTGAGCTTCTCGGGCATTTCGCCGGAGAGCTCCGAGCTGTCCTGCGCGTAGTAGCCGGTGATGCCCAGCATGGTGCCGTTCAGCCGATTCCACTCTTCCAGCCGGATGGGCGCGACGTTCGGCTCCGGGCTCTTGAGCTGAGCTTGCGTTATCCGCACCAACGCATCGCCGTTGGGAAATGGCAGCGGCCGAAGCAGCACGGCGTCGATGGCCGAAAAGACCGCGCTATTGGCGCCGATGCCGAGCGCCAGGGTCAGGATGACCGTCAGCGAGAAGGCCGGCACCCTTGCCAGACTTCGCACGGCCAAACGGAAATTTCGCAGGGATGCTTCCAGATATTCGGGAATGTCCATATCGCGGGTCCTTTCGATTTGCGCGGTCAGATTGCCGAATTGCCGGTGTGCCGTGCGTTCCGCGTCAGCCTCGCTCATGCCGTCCTGCTGCAATTCTTCAGCCCGTTCGGTGACGTGAAATGCGAGTTCCTTTTGCACGTCCTGGTGCAAACGGCCGGCCCGGAAGACGTTCCAGAATTGTCGATACCAGGCCATAGAAGAGCCCTCGGTCAGGCGTAGCGGATCACGCGCGCCACACCTTGTGTGAGGCGCCGCCAGCTCTCCTCTTCCTGCTGAAGGCGTTTGCGGCCCGGGGCCGTCAGCGAATAGAAGCGGGCCTCGCGCTTCTTCTCGGTTTTGCCCCATTCGGCCTTAATCCAGCCCTCCTGCTCCATGCGGTGCAGCGCGGGATACAGGGAGCCCTCCTCCACGCGCAGCAACTCGTCCGAGACCTGATGGATGCGGGCCGTGATGGCGTACCCATGCATCCGCTTGCTGGAAGCGAGAGTTCTGAGAATCAGGAGGACCAGCGTCCCCTGGAGGATGTCGTTTTTCTTTTCGCCCATGCCGATACCTTGCTAGCTATGCCTAACTAGCTAGGCTAATCGGTTGGACGGCGGATTGTCAAAACGGTTAGCTGGAATTTCACACCGGAGACGCAGAGACCTGGCGCGGCGAAGCCGCAACCAAACAAGGTTCACCGCAGAGCCGCAGAGGCGCCGAGAAAGAAAAAGCAAAGTCAAAACCGGAGAGCGCGGAGGTGCCGGAGGTCGCGGAGGGGTACAGGCCTGGGGTATCAGCGTTTCAGTGGCCTCGGTTCGCGAGAATCGTCGCGGCGCGAAGATTCTGGCCGTGAGCAGTGCAGAGGCGCGGAGATTCCGAGGGGAAGGAGACCTGGAAAGAGCAACATGTGGAGAGCGCCGAGGGAGCGGAGGTGACCCTCGTAAACCGGGACGGGTAATGGTAACGCAGATTAATTACCTCCGCCCCCTCTGCGCCCTCCAAGTGTTTGCTCTTTTTGACCTCAAAATCTCTGCGCCTCAGCGTCTCCGCGGTGAATTTTGTTCTTTCAACTCACCGCTTTCTGATGAAACTTCTTCAAACCCACCACCAGCAGCAAAACGTTGATGGCCACCAGAGCGCCCATCACCACGAACGTGTCGATGTGGGGCGCTTGCGTGAGCGTGCCGCGCAGACCCTCGCTGGCGTACACCAGCGGATTGATCAGGACGGCGTACTGCAAGACAGGGAAGCTGTGCAGATAGCTCCACGGGTAGTACGCGCAGCCGAACATCATCATGGGCGCCAGCACCAGGCTGAACATCAGGCCGATCTGCGTCTGCCCCACGCTGCAGCCCAGCGCCAGCCCGCCGGCCGAAGAAAACATCGCCACCAGAAAGCAAATCACGGCGAACTCCAGCGGATGGAAGCTAAGCTGGACTCCCGAACCCATGGTGAGCCACGCCGCCGGAATCACCACCAGCCCGGCCACCAGCGCCTGGATCATTCCAGCGACGATTTTCTCCACCGCCAGCCAGCCGATTTCCATGGGCGCCAGCAGCCGGTCTTCGATCTCGCGCGTGAACTGAAATTCCGTGATCAGCGGCATGGCCACCGCCTGCACGCCCGAGAGCACCATGCTGATGGCCATTACGCCCGGCAGCAGTACGCTCTTGTAGGCTGCGGGCATCATCCCGCTGGTGGTCAGTATGCGGCCGAATACGAAGGTCAACAGCAGCGGCTGCAGCAGGTTCTGCAGCAGCATGGGCAAGAGGTTGCGGCGCGCCACGTGGCCGTCGCGGGAAAGCAGTGCGTAAAATGTTTTCCAGTTCAATCGCGTAGGCTCCTTCCGGTATGGTGCAGAAACAGCGTTTCGAGACTCGGCTCGGCAATGTGTACGTCGTGCAGTTCGGCGTCGAGGGCCTGCGCCGTGTTGACGATGGGCGCAATCAGCGGTCCGCCGCGATCGGCGTAGACGTCCAGGCCCGTCTGGTCGGCGCCACGCACCTCGGTGACTCCCGGCAGTTTCTTTAACTCCGCCGCCAGCGCCTCCGGCACGTGGTTGAAGCGCAGGCGCAGCAGGTAGCCGCCGGGGATCGAGGCCTTCAGTTCCTTTGGTGTCCCGTGGGAGATGATGCGGCCGTGGTCGATAATCGCCAGGCGGTCGCACAGCGTGTCCGCCTCATCCATATAGTGGGTGGTGAGAACGATGGTTTTACCCTGCTGGTTGTAGCTGCGCACGATTTCCCACAGCATCAGGCGCGTCTGCGGGTCGAGCCCGGCGCTGGGCTCGTCGAGAAACAGCACTTCGGGGTCGTGCATCATGGCGCGGGCGATGGAGATGCGCTGCATCATGCCGCCGGAGAAGTTGCGCACCATGTCGTCGGCACGGTCTTTGAGATGGAATTGCTCGAGCAACTCCGCGGAGCGGCGTTCGCGCTCGCGCGCGCTCTGGCCGAAATACGCGCCGTGGAACAACAGGACCTCGCGCGCCGTCAGGGCAAAGTCCAGATTGGGCCGTTGGGGCACCACGCCAATCAACCGCTTGGCCTTCACTTGTTCCCGCCACACGTCGTAATCGCCGATGAAGGCGCGTCCACTGGTAGGCTTGGTGCGCGTGGTGAGCACGCCGATGGTGGTCGATTTTCCGGCGCCATTCGGCCCCAGGAGGCCGAAGACTTCGCCGGCGCGCATTTCGAGCGAAACGCCGTCGATAGCCACTACTTCGAACTTTTTCTTTCTCTCCTTGGGCCCGGCGGACCGTTGGGATACGAAGGAGAAACCGCCGCCGCGCGCGGCCGAAGGCGGCGGAGTGTCATAAACCTTGCGCAGATTTTCGATGCGGATGCCAATTCCCATTTCCACCCCCGGATTGTCTCCAGCTCAGATTGCTTCCAGATCCTTGCGGGCGCGGTCCAAAATCTCGCGCACGCGTTCCACCCCAGCCCGTCCCGCGGCCCGCAGGCTGGCCTTCACCAGCGGCGAGAGCAGCGGTAGAACCATCATACTTTCCGGCCCGAAGGATTGTCCCCAATCTTCGCACTCTTCGGCCCGTTCCCAGATACGGCGGACGGCCTCCGGGTCGCGGTCGAGTTCCTTGCGCCCCGCCGCCGTAAGCGTGTGGACCTTCCGGCCGCCCTGATGCTTCACGCGGATCAGGGCTTCGTCCTCGAGTTGCTGGAGCGTCGGGTAGACGCTGCCGGCGCTGGCTTGATACACGCCGCCAGATCGTTCCCCCAGTTCCTTCATCAACTGATATCCATGCTTCGGACCCTCGCTCAAAAGCGAGAGGATGGCGAGACGCATTTCGCCCGCGCCGAAGAAGCGGCCTTTGGAGCCGAATGCGAAGGCGATGGGAAAGGCGGCCCCCGGAAACGTTCGCGGGCGCCGCTCCCCGAAGGCCATGGACCACGGCCATCCGCTTTCCCAGAAATCTTTGCTCATGATATATCACACGATATATCAGAAGTCATATCGGCGCAAGGGGTGAGAGCAAGGTGCCAATACCGAACCGGTGGAGGCCGCACAGCGTTGGGAGGCCTCTTTGCGGCCGAAGGTCACGATGGAGTATACCGAAGCAATGGAGCATCTGAAGAGCGCGGAATAGTCTTGCCCCTAGATTAGGTCCGCGACGAACGAACCCGCGAAGGCCTCTGCGTGCCACCCACGAGCACACCGCACCGGGTAGCCAGCCGATGAATTCGTCAGGCGATAGGGCACGAATCCGTATCCTCCTGAGCGTGAAACGAAGGTCACTCGAACGGATCCAACTCACGCGCGATTGCCTCGATTTGTGAGCTCAGCACCGGCAAGTGGACAGAAACGATCTCCCAGACCCGTTCGATATTCACCCCAGGTAATCATGGACGAGAACGTTTCTGAATCCTGCAATGGCGCGCCAGTCAACTTCGGGATGGCGGACTTTTAGACGATCGCTGATCCGCTGAGTGGATTCGGCGAGGTTTTGAGATTCCGCAAAACCGCGTCTTGAATCAATTCCGACTCGCGAAAGGCCTCCCCACCATTCTCGCAATAACGGCCTATGCGCCGGACGCAATCGAGGACATGATGGATATAGAGGCGGTCCTCCTTCACAAGGGAACCGCCTCGTGAAGGACGCGGTCTCGGATCAGGGGATGAAGGGTGCTCTCTTCCGCGATGTCCACTCTTCGGCCTAATTCTTCCTCCAGGTCGGCAAGCAGTCCCCCGGGGAACCACGGCGGCGTATGCGGGCCTGCCTCGATCAGCAGATCGAGGTCGCTGTCCGATCGTGCATCACCCCTGGCGAAGGAACCGAACACACGCACACGCTGAACGCCATGCTTAGCTGCGATGGCAAGAATCGCGGTACGCTTACCTAACTCATCGACGGTCATGCACTCTCATTTTCGCACCAGGCTGCAATCATGCGCCAATCCGGCGACGAATACCTGGTGGCCATCAAGGGAGGCCAAGCCCATTCCGCCCGCGATTGGGTGATATCACCCAATCCACTTCACGTTCCCCGTCATTCCATTGATAACAAAGCGCAACTCTTTGGCTGGCCGGATGCATGCTAATCTCACTCCGAGGCCACCCCTATGTTTCGATTCGATCAGTTGATCCGCCGAGACACGATCATCCGTGACGTGAAGCAACGCCACCCCGAAACCATCCCGGTATTCGAGGCGTTGCACTTCCGTACCCCGTGCGACGACTGCGATATCGAAACCGTGGCGCGTAAGAACGGACTGAACGTTCTGGACGTGGTCGAGGCCCTCAATCAGGCCGCGTTCGGACCAAAGGCGGACAGCGAACATGCAAGTAACCAAACCACGTAAGAAAATGCGTCGCCAGGGGCATCAGCCTCTGGACGTCTTCTTCTCTCCCAAAACCGTGGCCGTCGTCGGTGCCACCGAAACCGTCAATACAGTCGGGCGAACGGTGCTATGGAACCTGGTCACCAGCCCGTTCGGGGGGACGGTCTATCCCGTGAACCCCAAGCGCCCAAGCGTTTTAGGCGTGAAAGCGTATAAGACCATCTCCGAAATCCCGGAGCAGGTGGATCTGGCTGTCATCGTCACACCGCCGCCCTCCATTCCCGGCATCATACGGGAATGCGGTGAGAACGGCGTCCAAGGCGCCGTGGTGATTTCGGCCGGCTTCAAGGAAATCGGACCCGAGGGCGCCGAACTCGAGCGCCAGTTGCTGAAAGAGGCGCAGGCCGGCGGCGTCCGTGTAGTGGGCCCCAATTGCCTGGGAGTGATGAGCCCGCTTTCCGGGCTGAACGCCACCTTCGCCACCACCATCGCGCGGCCGGGATCGGTCGGTTTTATCAGCCAAAGCGGCGCCCTATGCACCGCCGTCCTGGACTGGAGCCTGAAGGAAATGGTGGGCTTCAGCGCCTTCGTTTCCATCGGTTCCATGGTCGACGTGGGTTGGGGCGACCTGATCTACCACCTGGGCAACGATCCCAAAACCCGCTCCATAGTCATTTATATGGAGAGCATCGGGAACGCCCGCTCGTTCCTTTCAGCGGCGCGCGAAGTCGCGTTGAATAAGCCCATCATCGTCATTAAGCCGGGCCGATCCGCGGCCGCCGCGAAGGCCGCAGCTTCGCACACCGGTTCGCTCACCGGCAGCGATGAGGTGTTGGACGCCGCTTTCCGGCGCAGCGGCGTGCTCCGCGTCAACAACATCGCCGACCTGTTCTACATGGCAGAGGTCCTTTCCAAGCAGCCCAGCCCCCGCGGACCGCGTCTCACCATCGTCACCAATGCCGGCGGTCCGGGCGTGCTGGCCACCGACGCGCTCATCATGGGAGGCGGGGAGTTGGCCGAACTGACGCCCGCCACCATGGAAGCTTACAACGCCGTCCTGCCGACTACCTGGAGCCACAACAACCCCGTCGACATCATCGGCGACGCTTCCCCCGAGCGCTACGCCAAGGCCCTGCAAATTGCCGCCAACGATCCCAATAGCGACGGCATGCTGGTGATCCTCACCCCGCAGGCCATGACCGACCCTACGCAGATCGCCGAGCAGCTCAAACCCCTCGCCAAACAGGAGGGCAAGCCCGTGCTGGCAAGTTGGATGGGCGGCGTCGACGTGGCCGCCGGCGAAGCTATACTCAACCGCGCCAACATCCCCACTTTTCCGTACCCCGATACGGCCGCCCGCGCCTTCAATTACATGTGGCAGTACAGCTACAACCTGAAGTCGCTGTATGAAACCCCGTCGATCGCAGAGGAGTCCGCCGATTGGACTCCCGACCGCAAGCTGGTGGAACAGATCATTCAGAATGCGCGCGGCGAGGGGCGCGCTATCCTCACGGAGTTCGAATCCAAGCAGGTGCTGAGCGCCTACGGCATTCCAACCGCCCAGACGATCGTCGCCACCAGCGCGGAAGCCTCCGTCACGGCGGCCGGCCAGATCGGCTATCCCGTGGTGCTAAAGCTGTACTCCGAAACCATCAGCCATAAGACCGATGTCGGCGGCGTGCAATTGAACCTGGGCGATGCCGAGGCTGTTAAAAGGGCGTTCGAGGCCATTCAGACTTCGGTCGCCGCGAAGGCGGGGGCCGAGCACTTCCAGGGCGTCACCGTGCAACCCATGATCAAGCTGAAGGACGCCTATGAGCTGATTATCGGGTCGAGCCTGGACCCGCAGTTCGGACCGGTGCTGTTGTTCGGGACCGGCGGCCAGTTGGTGGAGGTGTTCAAGGACCGCGCCCTGGCGCTGCCCCCGCTGAACACCACGCTGGCGCGCCGCATGATGGAGCAGACCAAGATTTACAAGGCGCTGAAAGGCGTACGCGGGCGAAAGCCGGTGGACCTGGCGGCGCTGGAAGTGCTGCTGGTGCATTTCAGTTCTCTGGTGGCGGAACAGCGTTGGATCAAGGAAATCGACATTAACCCGCTGCTGGCTTCGCCCGATGGCCTGATCGCTCTCGATGCCCGCGTGGTGGTGCATGGCCCCGACGTGGCCCGCGAGCAGATTCCGAAAACCGCCGTCCGCGCCTATCCCTCCCGCTACGTGTCCCCCTGGACCATGAAGGATGGCGGGCAAGTCACCATCCGGCCCATCCGCCCCGAAGACGAACCGCTGATGGTCCGATTCCACGAAACGCTTTCCGAGCGCAGCGTGTATCTCCGTTATTTCCACCTGATGAACCTGGAGCAGCGCACCACGCATGAGCGCCTGACGCGTATCTGCTTCATCGATTACGACCGCGAAATGGCGCTGGTGGCCGTGCGGCGCAATCCGGAAACAGGCGAAAGCGAAATCCTGGGCGTGGGCCGCCTGATGAAGATCCACGGCACGGGGGAAGCCGAGATCGCGGTCCTGATCAGCGATAATTGGCAGGGCCGGGGATTAGGAAAGGAACTGCTTTCTCGCCTACTGGTGGTGGCGGCGGACGACAAGCTTGCCCGTGTGGTCGCCGACATCCTGCCCGACAATCGCGGGGTGATGCGCATCCTGGACAAACTGGGCTTCTCGCTGAAACATTCGCTCGACGACGACGTGGTCCACGCGGAATTCAAGCTGTAAGGCAAGCTGTCAGCGATCAGCCGGCCGACCGCTGCTAATTTCACCGCAGGGGCTAGCGCGGCGAGGCCGCAGCCAAAACAAGGTTCACCGCAGAGCCGCAGAGACGCGGAGAAAAACAAAAGCAAAGTCAAAATCGGAGAGCGCAGAGGGGGCGGAGGTAACCGGCGTTTCCATTCGCGGTTCCGGGACACGCAGGTTACCTCTGCCTCCTCCGCGATCTCCAAATGGTTGGTCATTCCCACATAACTCTGCAATGCTAGTGTTTAATTGCGTAAATTGACGATTGTATTCTTGAGTTGACTGCCCTTGACCTCGCGTTTCTTCCAGCGGAACGGCTTGGCACGCTGGTTGTGCCTTCGGATGAAGGCTTCAATGGCCTCGC
>Ga0326728_10002432_pt1 | contig 61963 bp, 46 predicted proteins | sample MB3enrmetagenome_FD_207602 | JGI IMG/M metagenome (GOLD analysis project Ga0326728, IMG submission 207602) | Lab enriched peat soil microbial communities from McLean, Ithaca, NY, United States - MB31MN | ecosystem: Environmental > Terrestrial > Soil > Wetlands > Peat | place: USA: New York... | reverse complement strand
CTGTTCGAGGGTGGCGAGGGACTCAGGCAAAGGGCACCTCCAATCCTAACGTATACATACGTTAGGATTATAGCGGCAAAAAAAGAAAACTGCCAGATCCTCCTTTCTGTGTCGCGCACCCCGGCGCGCGCCCCACCGCGTCCCCCTTCCGCCACAGTGAGATAATAAACAGTTGTGGAGCAAACCCGCGAGTGGTTGAGGAAGGCGCATCGCGTAGCCGTCCTCACGGGTGCGGGCGTATCCGCCGAGAGCGGTGTCCCCACCTTCCGTGGAAAGGACGGGCTCTGGAAGCACTACCGGCCGGAAGATCTGGCCACGCCGGACGCTTTCTCGCGTGACCCGAGGCTGGTCTGGCAATGGTACAACTGGCGCCGCGGTCTGATCGCGCGCGCGCAGCCCAATCGCGGTCATTACGCGCTGGCCGATCTGGAACGGCTGCCCGCAGAATTCACGCTGATCACGCAGAACGTGGACGACCTGCATGAGCAGGCCGGCAGCAGGAACGTGGTGAAGCTGCACGGAGACATCTGGCTGGTTCGTTGTCTCTCCTGCGCGCGCGAGTGGATCGACACGCGCCCCACCATTGCCGAACTGCCCCCGCGGTGCGGGTGCGGCGGGCTGCTGCGGCCCGGCGTGATCTGGTTCGGCGAGGAACTGCCGCCGGGCGTCTGGGAGCGCGCGGAGAAGGCGGCCCGCCAGGCCGATCTGTTCCTGGTGATTGGCACGTCCGCGGTGGTTTTTCCGGCCGCGGGCCTGGTGAGGGTGGCCAAGTGCGCCGGAGCGAAGGTGGTTGAGATCAATCTCGCCGAGACCAGCATCACCAGCCAGATCGACGCGTTCCTGCCCGGTCCCTGCGGAGAGCTGCTTCCCAAACTGATCGCATGAGAATCTGTTATCTGGATGCCTTTTCGGGGCTGAGCGGCGACATGACTGTCGGCGCGCTGATCGATGCCGGCGCGGACGCCAGCGCCCTGTTCGAAGCGCTCGGCTCTCTCGAAACCGGCGCGGAGTTCAGCGTCGAAAAGACCAAACGCCGCGGCATCGATGCCTCGAAGTTTCGGGTGACCGGCGGCGATGCCAAAACGCACCGGCATCTTTCGCACATTGTGAAGATGATCGACGCCGCGCCGCTCCCTGCGCGCGCCGCCGCCAGGGCGAAGCAGGTGTTCGAGCGGCTGGGCGCGGCCGAAGCGAAGGTACACGGCGTGCCCGTGGAGAAGGTGCACTTTCACGAGGTCGGCGCGGTGGATTCCATCTGCGACATTGTGGGCGCCTGCATCGCACTCGAACTGCTCAGCGTGGAGGCCGTCTACTGTTCCGCGGTCAACGTGGGCAGCGGTACCGTGAACACCGAACACGGCGTCATGCCCGTTCCCGCGCCAGCCACCGCCGAGCTGCTCATCGGCCGGCCAGTCTATTCGCACGGCCCCGCCACGGAACTCACCACGCCCACGGGCGCCGCCATCGCCACTACGCTCGCGGCGGCCTTTGGCCCCATGCCTCCCATGGCCATGCTGAGCGCCGGCTACGGCGCGGGCGATAAGGACTTCACCGAGCACGCCAACGTGCTTCGCGCCATCGTCGGGGAAACCACGCAGGCCGCCGAATCCACCACCATCTCGGTGATTGAGGCGAACATCGACGACACCACGCCCCAGGTGCTCGGCTACGCCATGGAGCGGCTGCTGGCTTCCGGCGCGCTCGACGTGACCATCCAGCCGGTGCTCATGAAGAAGAACCGCGCCGGCCATCTGCTGCGCGTGCTCTCCACGCCCGCGCTGCAGGAGTCGCTCGCCGCTCTGATATTCGCCGAGACATCCACGCTAGGCCTGCGCATCTACCCCGCCGAGCGCCGCGTGAAAGCGCGCCGCATCACCGAGGTGGAGACGGGGTACGGGCGCGTGCGCGTCAAAATATCGGAAGATGGTTCTTTCGCGCCGGAATACGAGGACTGCCGGAGACTGGCTGAAGAGAAAAAGGTCCCGCTCCGGCGAGTAATGGAAGCCGCGAGCTTCGAATACCTGAAAACGACAAAATGAAATACTACCTGACGACGCCCATCTACTACGTCAACGCCGCCCCGCACCTGGGCACCGCTTACACCACCTTCACCGCCGACCTCATCAAGAGGTTCAAGCGAATGCAGGGGTACGACCCGGTGGTGCTCACCACGGGCTCCGACGAACATGGCCAGAATGTGGAGCGCGCCGCCAAAGTGGCCGGCATGACGCCGGAAGAGTACGCCACCCGCGTGGCTAATGAGTTCGTGCGGCAGTGGAAACAGCTCGGCATCGGCATCGACCATTTCATCCGCACGTCGAGCCCGGAACACTTCGAAGTGGTGCGCGACCTGTTCGACCGCTGCCTGAAGAACGGCCACATCTACAAGGGCTCCTACACCGGCCAGTACTGCTTTCATGACGAGCTGTACGTGAACGACGCCAAGCCCGGCGACCCGTGCCCCGATTGCGGCAGGACCACCGAGACCGTGACCGAAGAGAATTACTTCTTCCGCCTGTCCGCATTTCAGGACCGTCTGCTCGAGCTCTACGAAAAGACCCCCGATTTCATCCGGCCCGACTACCGCCGCAACGAGCTGATCGCCTTCGTGAAGGGCGGCCTGAACGACCTTTCCATCACCCGCACCAGCATTAAGTGGGGCATTCCGGTGCCGGTGGAAGGCCACCATGTTTTCTATGTGTGGTTCGACGCGCTCATCTCCTACATGTCCGCGGTGAAGAACCAGGCGGGGATGTGGCCGGCCGATCTGCATCTTATCGCCAAGGATATCCTCCGATTTCACGCCATTTACTGGCCGGCTTTTCTGATGGCTGGCGATCTGCCGCTGCCGAAGCAGGTGTTCGCCCACGGCTGGCTGCTGTTTGAAGAGAGCAAGATGAGCAAGTCGCGCGGCAACGTGGTGCGTCCCGGGCCCATCGCCGAAGTGATGGGCGCGGACGCGTTGCGCTATTTCCTGCTGCGCGAGATCACCTTCGGGCAGGACGGCAGCTTCAGCTACGACGCGCTGATCCAGCGCTACAACGCCGATCTGGCCAATGGCCTGGGCAATCTGGCCAGCCGCACGCTGACCATGATCCGGCAATATCGCGAGGGCGCGATTCCCGATTCCGCGGGCGCCGAGTATACCGCCGACTACGCGCGCGCCACGGCGGGCAAGGTGATCGAGTTCTTCGACCAGTTCGAGTTCTCCCGCGGGCTGGAACTAACGTGGGCGTTCCTGTCGGTGCTCGACAAATTCATCGTGGAGCGGGCGCCGTGGAAGCTGGCGAAAGCTCCCGGCTCGCACGCGCTGCTGGATGAGACGCTCTACACGGCCGCCGAATCGCTGCGCATCATCTGCGGGCTGCTCTACCCGGTGATGCCGGAGACGACGTCGAAGATCTGGACCCAGCTCGGCATGCCCACGTCCCTCGACGATTTGCGCACGGCGGACCTGCAGTGGGGCCGCCTGCAAGCCGGGCAGAAAATCGGCGAGATCGCGGCGGTCTACCCGCGCCTTGAGGAGAAGCCCACCATCGAGAAGATTCGCGAGCTGGAAGTGATCGAGAAAGCGCGGCAGGACGAGGTGATGGGCAGGAAGCCCACGCCCGCCCCCGCGGCCGCCACAACCGAAGGCATCATCAGTATTGAAGACTTCGCGAAGGTGGATTTGCGCGTGGCCCAGGTGCTCTCCGCCGAGCCCGTCAAGGGCGCCGACAAGCTGCTGCACCTGAAGGTGGACGCCGGCGAGGGGCAGCCGCGAACCATCGTGGCCGGCATCGCCACGGCCTACAAGCCGGAAGAGCTGATTGGCCGCAAGGTAGTGATCGTCGCGAATCTGCAGCCACGAAAACTGCGCGGCATCGAGTCGAACGGAATGATCGTGGCCGCATCGCTCGAAGGCGGCAAGCCTGTGCTGGCCGGCTTCCTGGAAGACGTGCCGCCAGGCGCGCGGCTGAAGTAGGGCGGGCGCCCGCGCCAGCGCGGAGGTTCCTGCCTCGGGGGCTGGGTGGAGCGGAACATACAGGGAGCACTCGGGGATACTGCGCCTTGGAAAGTCATTCCGCCCGAACTGCCATGAAGGAGCTTCCTCGGTCTTTGCATGCCCGGCGGAATGAGTCAATGCAGAAGGAGTCAGGAAAGAAGGACTTTATGAACAAAGCAAAAACTTTTCTATCGCGCGGCTGTCTATTGATGTTGATTGCACTCTGTATTGGCTCGCCAGCTTTGACGGATACGGAGTCCAGTGCTAAGGCGATCAAACAGTTGATCGCAACCTACGCGACCTCCGTAGATCGCGCGGACGTGGCACTTGCGAATCAGCTCTTTTCGAATGGCCCGGAGGTAACTTTCATTCACCCTCGAGGTGAAGAGCGTGGCCGCGATCAGATCGAGGCGGATGTGTACAAGAATCTGATGGGTAGCACATTCTCGGAGAGAAAGCTCACGCCGAAAGACATCGCCGTTCACGTTTATGGCGATGCTGCGTGGTCGGAGTTCAACTGGGACTTCATTGCGAAGGTTCGAAAGGACGGCAGCGCGTTTCATTCTCAAGGCAGGGAAACGCAGATCTACCATCGCGAAGGCGATCAGTGGCGGATTGTGCACGTGCACTACTCTGGCGTACCGGTCACCGGAAATCTCAAAGGCTCTTGATCAACGGCCAATTCATGGGCTCTTGCAAGATGCCAATCGCTGCCCTTGGGGTCCGGGGGACCGCCCTACCAGCCAGTGAAGAGGATACCCGGGAGTGATCGATTCCCACTGCCACCTCGACGACGCCCGTTTCGACGCCGACCGCGACGCCGTAATCCAGCGCGCGTTCGATGCCGGCGTGGATCTCATGGTGGCCATCGGCACCGGCAAGGGACCGCCGGACCTGGAAGCCGGCGTGCGCCTGACCGTCGCGCATCCGCAATTCGTGGCCACGGTGGGCGTTCACCCGCACGACGCCGCAAAGGCAACGCCGGACACCTTCCAGCGTCTCGAAGGCCTGCTGGCGCACCCCAAAGTGGTGGCCGTGGGAGAGATCGGCCTCGATTATCATTACGACTTCTCGCCGCGCGACGTGCAGCGCGACGTCTTCGCGGAGCAATTACGTATCGCCGCCGCGCACCGCAAGCCCATCGTCATTCACACGCGCGAGTCCTGGGAAGACACTATGACGCTGCTGGAGCAACACTGGGCCCCGCACGCTCTCCCCGGCATCATGCACTGTTTTACCGGCAACACGGAGCAGGCACGGCGTTCGCTCGCCCTCGGTTTCTACATCAGTTTCGGCGGCGTGGTTACATTCCCGAAAGCCACCGATCTGCACGAAGCCGCGCGCACCGTTCCGCTTGATCGCATGCTGCTGGAGACCGACGCGCCCTACCTTGCGCCCGTGCCCCAGCGCGGCAAGCGAAACGAGCCGGCCTTCCTGGTGCATACCGCGCGCAAGCTGGCCGAGTTGCGTGGCGTTCCGGTGGAGGAGATCGTTCGCGCCACCACCGGAAACTCCCGCCGGGTCATGCTGCTGGACTGAGGCTGCTACACTGAGTGATTCGCATGGCCTTCAGCAAGCTCGGGGAGTCGTTGACCGCGCGCGAGATTCTGGATCTGGTCCAGGCCGATCTGGAGAAGGTGGAGCGCGTCATCGGCCTCGAGTCGGTGGCCAGCGTCGATGCCGTCACCACCATCGGGCGCTATCTGCAGGCCAGCGGCGGCAAGAGGCTGCGCCCCATCCTTGTGCTTCTGTCGGCGCGTCTGGTGGGTGAAATCAACGATGCGGCCATCCGCATGGCCGCCGTGGTGGAGATGATCCACACCTCCACGCTGGTGCACGACGACATCATCGACACGGCGCGCACCCGCCGCGGCCGGCCCTCCACGAATGCCATCTGGGGCAATCACACCAGCGTGCTCGCCGGCGACTGGCTGTATATGCAGGCCTTCCAGATCGTGCTGCGAGAGCGTAACTTCCACGTCCTCGACCTGCTCATCAGCCTCACCCAGATGATGGTGGAGGGCGAGTTGTTGCAGCTCGAGCGGCTCCGCCGCATCGACATCTCCGAGGCCGACTACATGGAACTGGTGGACCGCAAAACGGCCAGCCTGTTCTCCGCCTGCGCGCGGCTGGGCGCGCTGACCACCGGCGCCGACGAAGCCACTGAGACCCGCCTCGGCGAATTCGCCTGGAACCTGGGCATGGCCTTCCAGCTTGTGGACGACGTGCTCGACTTCACCTCGCGCGAGTCCGTGCTGGGCAAACCCGTGGGCAACGATCTGCGGGAGGGCAAGGTGACTCTGCCGCTGATCTACGCGCTCGCCGATGCCCTCCAGAGCGACAAGCAACTGGTGGAGACCGTGCTGCAGGAGGAAGGCTACGAGAGCGTCCCCTTCTCGCGCATCCTGCGGCTCATCGAAGAACGCAATGGAGTGGCGCGCGCCCGCGAGCGCGCTGGCAGCTTCATCGACAAGGCCCGGGCCATCATCGCCGAGTTTCCCGATTCGCCATACCGGCGCGCTCTGGCGGCGGTGGCGGAACTGGTCACCGAGCGCGACCGCTGAACGGGCAAAACCGCCCTTACTCCCGTCCCCCAAGCCCAACCTCGATCTCATCCATGAGCGCGTGGATCAGGAACTGATGGCCTTCCTGCGCGCGCGCGGTATCGGCGTGCCGCACAATCAGCGGACAATCCGCCATCTCCGCGGCCTTGCCCCCCGCGCATCCGAGCAACGCCACGCTTTTCAGCCCCAGCTCCTTCGCTACAACCAGCGCCGCCAGTATATTCGGCGAATTGCCACTGGTGGAGAGAACCACAAGAACGTCGCCTGGCCTACCGAGCGCCCGCACCTGCCGCGCGAAAACCTCGTCGAAGCTGTAGTCGTTTCCCACGCAGGTAAGGACCGCCGTATCGGCAGTGAGCGCCATCACGGCCAGAGGACGGCGGTAGTCCTTGTAGCGGCCCATCAGCTCGGCGGCCAGATGCTGCGCCTGCGCGGAGCTGCCGCCGTTCCCGCAGAGCAGCAGTTTGTGGCCCGCGCTCAGGGCTTCGACACAACAGCCTGCCGCGGTCCGCAGCGGCGTTTCCAGTTCGCTCAGCGTCTCGAAGAGCTGGATCGCCTCGCGCAAATGCTCCTGATAGGTGCTCACTTCGCGTTCCCGGTCATGGCCTGGTGGAAGAACTCCCCGCTCTCGGTGAGCGCGAACGGATCCCACGAGCGGACCAGCCGGGGACCCCATTCGGGATCGAACGCCCAGGCAATCCATCCGATCCCTCTGCCCTCGAGATACTTGATAATCGTGGGACCGTAGCCATTTTCAATCGTGCCGGCCTTCCCCTCGAAACCGAGTTCGGTGGCCAGCACGGGGAAGCGCTCGGCCGCGAAACCGAAGTCCTCCTCCCATTTGGATTCCCACGGCCTTGGCCGCTTCATCGGATAAGGGTGAGTCACGTAGCCAACACCCTCGGCTTCGATGGGGCTGAGGCGTAGCGGCGTGAGATCGTAGGCCCAGTCGAATCCCGCCACCAGCGGAATCTTCTCCGGATCGTAGGCGCGGATCACGCTGATCAGATCCTCGTTCGTCCGCTTCCATTCCTCCCACGACGCCGGGCCCAGCTTGTTGGAGAACGTGGTCGGTTCATTGAACAGCTCGTAGAACGCCACGGTGCGGTTGCCGGCAAAGTGCATGGCGATGGTGCGCCAGAAACTGAACGTTTCCTGCATCGAGGTGTCGTACATCGGGTCCTGAAAGAGACCGGTCCGCAGGTTGCCGATGGAGTGCCAGTCGATGTCCACGTACATGCCCAGGTCCGTGCACCATTCCACCGCCTGATCGAGCAGCACGAGGTACTCGCGCGGCGTCCTCTCCCGCCAGGCGACCGGGTGCACCGGAATGCGCACCAGACGAGCGCCCATCTGGCTGACCTTCACGAAAAGGTCCTTGTTCCAGTGCCCCTGGCCCGAGATCTTGTCGGGATCGGCGATGGACACGCCGCGAAACAGCACGGGATTCCCCTGCGGGTCGACGAACTTGTTTCCGCGGACCGCAATCAACGGCAGTTTCCGGGCGTTGGGTTTGTTGCCTGGCCGTCCGACAGTGCGGTCGTTCCACCATTGGTGGGTATTCTTGTCGCTCGCGGTCTGCCCGGCGGCGATCATGTTGCCCAGTAGTGCGAGACCCAACGGAGCGGCGTGAACCAGGATTCTCATCCCTTGCAGTCTATCAGCCCGCGGCAGGAGCAGCCGACCGCCCCCGCATTCGAAAGTCGCCGACGACGAGTCCTTCCGCGCCGTCGATTCCGGGCGCGAAGACACTTCTTCGCCAGCGGCGTCCTGCGAAGAACTGGCCGCACGCAGCGTTGCCTTAGCAGCCCGTGGTGAAAGTCCGGCCCGCACTCCGATTTGTCCCGGAGTATAAAACATAACAGCCTTAGAATGTTGTTATGGCGATGGGCACGCGCAAGCCCCGGCAGAGGCAGGAGCAGTTGTGGGATTTCAGCCTACGTGCGATCACTCATCATTGAATCCGCGAGGATCTCCAGACGTAGCCGTGGTGACGTTATTTCCGCGACGCACGTGGAGCAGGCCAGCGACTTCCTGGTAACGAGTTCATCACGTCGCTGGTTTAGGCACATGGGAACCGTCGGTGAAATTCTGCTGGGAGCGTCGCTTTCCAATTTCCTTTCGATGACGACCGGCAATCGGTACTCTGCGACAGGCGTCGTTGTTTCAGCTCTTCTTGCAGTCATTGGAGCGTTCGGTGTCGCCCTTCATATCGGAAAGGAATAGGCTGCTGTCTAACCAACACGCGAAGCGGGTGGCTCGCGGCCTCGCCGCTTGTGCACACGGACGGAGTTCTGGAATCCCGTGGCGGAGAATGAACTTGATGTCGGCGTCGGTCGGGCGATGCGTATCGCCACCTCCACCTAGCCGTGTCCTCCCGTCCCACGTACATTTGCGAATTTCCGAAATGACGGCTTAGTTGCGGGAGAATGCGGCGCGGACCGCGGAGAGCAGGATGAGCAGATCGAGGGCGGGCGAGAGATTGCGGATGTAGTGGAGATCGTACTCGAGGAGGCCCAGTGCGTCCGGGGCCATGGCGCTGGCGTTGGCGCTGACCTGCGCCCAGCCGGTCAGGCCGGGACTGACCAGATGGCGCTGGCTGTAAAACGGAATCAGCTCACTGAGGCGGGCGGCGAACTCCGGGCGTATGGCGGGTGGGCCCACCAGCGACATGTCGCCGCGCAGGACGTTGGCGAGTTGCGGCAATCCGTCCAGGCGAAGTTTTCGCAGCAAACGGCCGAGCGGAGTCAGCCGCCCGCCCTGCCCCCGATACACGCAGCGGAAGCGGTAGAGGTCGAACGGGGCCGCGTGCAAGCCGGCGCTCCGCTGGCGCAGCAGCACCGGGCCGCGAGAGGTGATCTTCACCAGCAGCGCAATCGGCAGCAGCAGCGGGAGCGCCAGCACGAAAGCGATCAGGGCCAGGCCGAACGAGTATGCCGATTGCAGATTTACCCAGACCGGCGACGGCCGCAGGGTATCGCCGAAGATCAGTTCCGCGGGCCGGATTTCCAGGGCGGAGACCCTTCCGAAGGTGTTCTCATACAGGCTGGACGCTCTTTCAGCGCGGATGCCGCCAAAACGCAGCTCCAGGAAATCGTCCGCCCACCAGGGCGGTATCTCCTCGCGCTTGCCGATGACGATCCAGTCCGGGTGATGCTCCTCAATGACGCGGGTGAGGTCGGCGACCGCGCCCAGCCGGGCGAGACTCGCGCCGGCGCCCAGGGCATCGGCGCTACGGTCCAGGTATCCGATTGGCGCCAGGCCGAGTTCCGGATGCTCGCCCAGGTGTCCGGCCAGTTGCGCCACCGTTGGGGTGATGCCCAGAAACAGCACTCGCCGGGCTCCCACGGCATTACGCATGGCCGCGCTGAAGAGAAGCCGCCACCCGTAGACGCCCGCCAGCGCCAGCGCACTGCCCATCATCATGATTTTGCGTGGAAGCGCCAAGTCGCGATCCCCATAGCCAATCAGGGCTTGCGCCAGAAACACGATGCCGGTGATGAAACAGAGTTGCTGCAGCAGCCGGGTGCGGTTGCGTATGCGGACGTCCCCGTAGAGATTGTGAAAATAGAGGCCCAGAATAGTGAGCGCCACCACGATGCCAATGCGCAGCAGGCCGGACTCGTCGACCAGGAAGATGTCGCCATCGACATCCGGGTCCGCGTAAGCCGCGGCGACGTAGCAGCCGAAAACCAGAGCGACCTCGGAGAGGAACAGAGTCAGGACACTGGCCGGCACCAGCACTCTGAAGATACGGATCATGATTTCACCGTTCCACGGCGCGCCCTCGGCTGGTGGTTCGCTGGCCGGAGGCAGGATGCCGTAGAAGCGCTATGTTATCATTGTCGCGGTTGGGAACCCGGTGCGGGGCGTTCTCGAAAAAACCATTTCCATGCGGGTTCTCTACATCCAGGCCTCCTGGGTCCCGCCTCCCGAGAATTTGCAGGCGGATCGTTTCTTTCTTCTTTCCGAACTGCTGGAGGGCGACGTTCTCCAGCCCATCTGGTTCAGCCGGCCGGAGCAGGTAGACGCGGAGCTTGGGAAGGGCGCGTATTCCAGGTACGCGAGGGGACGTTTTTGTTTCCACTGGTTTTGTTGCTTTCGCCCGGACGGGCGGCGGCGGCGCTTGGGCACGCTGTGGTTCTACCTCCGCAAAGGGCTGCAGCTTCACCGCCGCAAGCCTTACGACTGCATCGTCGTGTACTCGCACATGACGCCGGCGCTAGTGGCGGTGATTCTCAAGCTGCTCACCGGCGCCAGACTCGTCGTCGAGATCATGACCGCTCCGGAGCTGTCCTACCTGTACGAACATCCTCGGCGCACGGCGGGGGACCGGCTGATGCGCTGGTTTTCCGATTCGAGTCTGCATTTGAGCGTCTGGTTCAGTGACCGCGTTCATCTTTTGTACGGGACCCAACTGGCGCACTATCCGTTGTTGCGCCGCGCTCCATCGTCGGTGTTTCACGACTTCGTGCCAGTGTCGCTGATTAGCGCGGCGGAGGGGGAGCGCGAGCGAGTAGTGCTGTTTGTGGGCGCGCCCTGGTATCTCAAGGGCGTGGATTTGTTAATCGAGGCCTTTCGAAGGATAGCCGGCGAATTTCCCGGCGTGACGCTGAGGATTCAGGGATATAATCCGGATAACGACAGAGTGGAAGCGTTGGCCGAGGGCGTGCCGCGAGTCGAGATTGTGAAGGCCGTGCCCAATCCGGAGACGATTCGCAGGATCAGCCGAGCATTGCTTCTGGTGCATCCTTCGCGCTGCGAGGGTTTGTCCCGGGTACTGATTGAAGCCATGAGCGCCGGGGTGGCGGTGATCGCGTCGGACGCGGGAGGCAATCCGCACTGCATCGGCGAAGGAGAGGCGGGGCTGATGTTCCCGGCGGGGAACGCCGAGGAGTTGAGCAAGCGGCTGCGACAGCTTCTGGCCGACGATGAGTTGCGGAGCCGGCTGGGAAGACAGGGCTATGAGCGGGCCCACACGCGCCTGACCGAGCGGGTCTGGGTGGATCAGTTCGCCCGCATGGTGCAGCTAGCCGCGCGGCCGCTCCGCCGCGCGGACCCGGTCCGTTAGCTCAACATACTCCTGCCGGGGAATTTCGAAAAAGCATTCCGCGTACTTACACATGCCGCTGGCGAGCAGCCGCGAGCGGTACATGTTCAACCCCTCGGTGCTGCGCACATAGTCGACAGCCTTGTTGGCGAAGTCAAAACAGGCGAGCATGGCCAGCTTCTGCTCGATTACGTCATCGATCACGACGATTACGTTGGGAATGGTGAGCCCCCAAACCTCATAGCCAAACACGCGGACGTTCCAGTCGATGTTTCTCAAGGCCTCGGCCAGGATGTAGTTGGCAGCGCGGTGATGGGGATGACCGTCGAACATAAACGGCGCGAAAATGGCGTCGGCCTGGCGATCGACAATGATGCGGCGAAGCTGTTCCGCGGCCGGCCGCAGGTTCGCGTTCAGGTCGGCGTACCCGAGAAAGAGCGGGGCCTCGATGCGGAGTTGGGCGACGGCGCGGCGGGATTCCTCGTTACGAAGCGCCGCCAGATCCTGCCGTGTCATGCCCAGCTCGTCGTGCCCGTCGGCGCCGTCCTGCAGGATCACCACGAACGCGGCGCGCCCGGCGCGGACTTGAAGAGCAAGAGCGCCGCCACATCCGATGATCTCGTCATCCTGGTGCGGGGCAATCACCAGCATCGCGCCACCGAAGGGAGCGCGGATTGGGATGGGCCGGACCAAAGGCGAAAAGTAGTCCGCGACCGACGCCAGTTGCTGAACACGGAGATCGATATCCGCAAACGAAGCTTTCAGGAACAGCTTGAACCTGGTGCGCGCGTAAAGCAGCGGCAGGATGGCGCGCCAGGCGTGACGGATGTACTGGCGGATCATCGCCCATTCCCGCGAAAACGCATCGCTCCCCCTTTCACGATATCCGTTGGCGCCGCTTCTGGAACCATGCCTGCGCCCGCATGTAGGCGAGCTGGAATCGCTGCCGGGCAAATGGCTTGCCCCGGGCAAACCAGAACCAGGAAGGCGACCATCGATGAAAACCGGCGTGAATGCTGACAACCTCCAGTGTTTCATTACTCCATCGATCCTTGTAAGGTTCGGCGCCGAGGAGTAAGTCGACCCCTTTCCATCGCGAGCGGCAAGCTTCCTCAACGAGCATCGCGATATGAATCTTACTCGGCGAGAACTCTTCGTAACCGGAACGATACGACGGCCGGTACCACTGCACCCATCCTCCCGAAAAGAACCCAAAGTTATAGCTAACGTCCACGGAACCGCATCGGACAGCCGAAAAGTGCAAGCCGCGGCCCCATAACCGTCGCATGACAGCATGAAAATGCCGCCTTTGCGCGGGATTCTGAAACATGCCGGGGAACCCCCGGCTAAGCCACCTCTCGTCGTGAACCCGGAAGAACTCGGCGAGGACAAGCTCGGCCTCGGCAAGCGTCGACGGTTGCCATAAGGTGACCGGGCCCTGCTCGGAGAGACGCTTGCGCCGGCGTCGTACGTCCAGGCGATGGTTTGCCGTCCAGCCCCGTTCGATTTGCTCGAAGGTGGCGCCATCCAGGCGCAGCCGCGGGGCAGTTTCCCGCTCTTCTACATAAGGCATTCCGCGAGCCGTAAAAAATGACCGCAGGAGGCCGAGCGAGGAATCGGTGGTGGGGATATTCGGCCACCAACAGACGCCACGGCGGCCAAGCCGGCGCAAGGCGGCGTCCAGCATTGCCGGAAGCGCCGCCGGCGCCGCGTCCGGATCGACAATGGGAGGCTGGTAATCTCCGCGCGCGAAGGGCGCCACTAATGTGAAGAAAAGGCCCCTTGCGTCGGTGCGGAAGCGAGCCAGCGGCAGCACGCCGACCAAGCGGCCGTCCTCGCGAGCAGTCACGACGACGATTCGCGCGGTGCGGAAGGCATCCAGCCAGGCCAGGTACCAGGAAGGCCGCGAAAATACCGCCGTGTATGAGTCCGGGACCAGCAGGTCCCACTCATCCGCTACCGCCTCAATCGCTTCTATTCCTTCCGATATGTACACCGAAAGCATGGTTTCGTAAGGGACTTCACAGCCAGAACGTATCTTGAAGCTAGCTTGGGCACGGCTACCGCGTCAAGCGAGTCCGCGGTGCGGGCGAAATGCCGTTGACAAGTTTCGCGAAACTTCCGATCCGGCAGCGCCGCGTTGCATTCAGGCGCTTTTTCGCGGCCAGGGGAGCCCTAACCGGCAGCCAACGCGGCGGCCCTTTGCTAGAATTCGATGCCAGAGGCAATCATGCGTGGAATCGTGAGTAAATCCGTACTGCTATCCGGCTGGTTGGCGGCATCAATGGCGGCGCAGACTCAGATCGATCTGCGGACGCAGTCCAAGAGCGTCGATTTCTCGGCGGCTCCGTACACCAAGCCATTCCAGGCCGGCTCGTCATTACCGGCCACCTGCGCGGTGGGGAGTGTGTTCTTCCTGACCACGGCGGCCGCCGGCGCCAACGTGTACGGTTGTGTGGCGGTTAATCTGTGGGCAGCTCAGGGGAATGGCGGAGGAAGTGGCGGGGGCAGCGGCGCCCTGACTATCGAAAGCAACGGTTCGGCAGTGGGGACTCGAGGCACTGCCAATTTTGTTCCGGGCACCGGCATCATTAACGTGATTTCGGACACCGGGACCATGATCGACGTTCAGCAGGCGGTGGATACCGCGGTGGTGCTGACTCGGGCCGGCCAGCAATCCGGCCAGACACTGCTCTGCGCTTCGAGCAGCGGATCCGGGTCGGCCTACACCTGCAGTATGTCGCCGACGCTGAGCGGTTACCAGAGCGGCATGGTGTTGAATTGGACTCCGGACGTCAATGGCGTGGGCGGGCCAACCACGCTGAACATCGATGTGCTTGGGCCGCACGCGGTCAAACTCTCCGACGGAGCTACGGATCCCGCCAGTGTCGACCTGATGGGCGGCACAATGCATGCGATCTGGTTCGACGGCACTAACTTCCGTCTTATTGTGCCGCCCACGGCATCGGGTTCGGCAGGCGCGGAGCATCGTCCATCCGAACCGCTTCACCACGGCCACGCCCGCGAAGATGATGGTCATTCCCAGGGTCTCGCGTGCAATAGCTCGACTCGGGGACGGATCTGGACGACATTCGGCGCGTCAGGAACAAAAGACCAGGTGGCCGTGTGCGCGAAGGATGCGACCGACACTTACGCGTGGCGAGCACTGTACTAAGGCCTGTCGGGAAACAGCTTTGCCTGGGAAGGGATGGCCGGCACACAGACTAAAGTCTGTGCCACCTTTGTTCGGAACATGGTGGCACAGCTTCAGCCGGGGAGCCACGCTGCGCCACTGCCATATAGGAGAAACCGATGACCAGAAAGACTCTTTTCTTTGCCTGTTGGGCATGCGTGGGCGCGTTTGGCGGACAGTCGATTCAATTCCCGGGCGGGCAGAGCGCCCAGAACTGGTCGGTTCCCGGCCAGTCCTCTTCCACTCCGTGGTACGTCGAATTCTATATTCACGACTGGAGCAACGTCGCGACCAGTAACGTGTACGTTCTGAGTCCTCCAGCGCTCGGCCTGACCGGCTATCTTATTCCCGGCGGAAATGGCTCCCAATTCTTCACCATCTATTCTCAGACCGAGAGCCAGGCATCCGGTTTCTGCGGCGTTCAAGTCGGGGCTCCCGCGAATCTGCCGGCCCAGGGTGTCTACGTTCGTTATCAGCATGTGCCCGGTGGTTCGACGGACGAATGCGAAATGTGGGACGTCGCCGGGAACCGTATCCTGGCCGGGCAGACTGCGTACACGTCAACGGCGGCGAACACTTCCGGCGTATCCGTCGGCGGCTCTTCCGGCTATGGCATGGCATTCTTTCGCATCTGCACCGGAGCCACTATCGCACCGGGCAGCCGGATGCCGACCACGGCAGGCGAATGTCCGTCCGGGACAAGGCTTCTCGAGTGGGATTTCGAGGGGAACCTGAACGATGCATCGGGCAATGGTTACACGGCCGTCATGACCGGAGGTTTTCCAACGTACGTGCCGACCCCCAACCAGAACGCAATTGCGGTCATCAGGACCGCGGGAGCCCCGTTCTGGGGCAATTGGGTGAGCATGCGGGCGGGATTCCCGGCCCAATTGGACGGCACAGGATCGGTCTCCCAGGCTGACTCGAGCAACGCCGTAACCTGTTTCTGGCAGATGCTGTCCAGCCCCGCACCGGTAACATGGAGCAGCCGTTCCTCATGTACGCCAACGATAACCGGGGTCGTGTTTGGGGACCATAATGTGGAGCTGGCGGTGGCCGATGCGGCTGGCAATCGGTCCGTAGCAACGCAGCACGTCGGCGCGGTAGCGACGGATTACAATGGCGTCGTCGTGCAAGCGAATCCCGTGGCCGACGACATTTTCGGTCCTATGATCGCGTTCGGAAAGAACCCCTGGGGGCTGGCCGATTACTGGGCGCTGCGGGCGACTTCGCTTCGCTATCAGGATTACCTCTCCTACGGGCTTTCGCCCACGTGGCCCTATGCTTCGTGGGAAACGGCGCAGGCGGGCACAGTCTCGTATACGTGGGCCGGTGTTGGGATGGGGCCGGTCTCGGCACCCGGGACCACTCTTTCCGGCTCCGGCATTACGAGCCCCACGGCAACATCGTTTACGGTTGCCAATATTGCGGACCTCGATGTCAGCGAGTTACCCACGCGCGTGTACGTGGGCACCTCTGGCACCTACACCTATGAGGAAATCCGGATCTGCTCTGTCAGCGGCAGCACGCTTACGGTCTGCTACGACGGACGCGGCTGGGCCGACCCCAACAACTCCTACCGTCTGCCGGCTCAGGCGTGGGCGTCGGGGACGCCAATCGGGCAGAGCAAAGTGGTGGGTACAGGCACCGCTTTCCTGTCCACCCTCTGCCAAGCCGGGGCCCACTCGCCCGTGGGAGCCATCACTTATAACACCGGCACCGTCACCCTGACGGCGGGCTCGACCGCGGTGACGGGCTCGGACACCTCCTGGAGCAGCGGCATCGGTGACTACCTGGTAGCGACGGCATCGGAGAGCAGCGCTCCGTTCGTGTTCGTGGCGCCGATCTCCTCGATTGGGGGGACCGCCAGCCTCACCCTGTCCAGAGCTTTCCCATCCACCGCGACGACCGGCTCGTATTCATACAGCATCGTCTCGTCGAATCTCACGGGTTCGATCTACGCGGTTACGCATTACGCCAGGCCTGACGGTTCGGACGCGATGGAATGGTGGCCCAACGCATTCGGCTGCGAGGCCAATGACTCGCTGTATTTGGAGCCATCGTGGGACAAGCCGGGAGTGGATGGTGTCACTCAGACCGGCAAATCGTACAGCTACATGCCGCAAAGTTGGTGGATCAACCAGTCGTCCAACGGAGGGCTGGACTTCTATGGCGAGGATTTGGCGCACCGGGCGCTGTATCTGCGCTCCGGGCTGGGGATGGCGAAGACCGCCGCCAACATGATCGGAGATATGTGGGTGCGAATGCCGATGATCTCCGGAAGCCTTGTGGGCGCACCATTGTTCAGCGGCGGCCTGGTCATCGGGGGCGTCGCGGACGCCTTGCTGTCCAACACCGGCCATCAGACGCAATGGGCTGACCTGCGTGGTTTCGCATCGTGGGGCTCGACGCAAATAGCGGGAGACGGCAGCGGATCGAACTGCAACACGGCAGGGGACAACCGGGACACCGGCTACGGCGGCGCATGGGTGGCGCTGGCCGCGCTGTTCGATCCCTCGCCGTCGCAGTGGCAGGCACCTTTGGCGAACTGGTTTTCTCGAGAGAACGTGTGCAAAGGTCCGGACAACTCATGGGCTAATGGGTTCTACTTCAATAATTACGGGACACAAGTCACGCTTACCAATGGCAGTACAACCGGAACGGGGACGAGCATCCCCGCGAACGGCATATGCGCGGGGACCGTGTCCGGGACGGGTCTGGCGACGAATGGCTCGGGCATACTCACGGGATCGGGATTCACGGCGGGAACCAGAATTGCTATCACCGGCACCAGGGCCGGAAACACGTTCACATTGTGGGCATTCTATACGGTCAACTCCAGCAACCAAATCACATTGAACGATTCGGCCACGTGGCCGGGGAATACCGGACCTGTTGCCTGGATGATTGACGGCACAACGAATGCGCTGGTCTTTGCCCAGAGTAACGACGATCCCATGCTGGCTGAGAACTGGTCCTGTGTCTGGAATAGCGCGACGCAGATCACGTTGAATCGAGCGTGGGACGGCCCCAGCGGAACGTATTACAGCTACTCCGCCAATGTCGCCGGACGAGCCACCCAGCCGTTCATGCTCGGAGTCAAACAGCATGGACTGCAATGGGGCTCTATGGCGGCCGCGGCGAATGGGAATTCGGCTTTGGCCGCCAATTTCACGAGCCTGCTGCAGGCGGCGGGGCGCTGGGAACGCAGTACCGGTTTCGATTCTCTGGTCACCAACGGTTTCTATTACTCGCGAGTACTGAATCTGTGCGAGCCCATTACTCCGGCGAGCATGGGTTATCAGGGCAGCGGCCCGTGTTTCGACGACGTCGATTCGAACTCTGCCTACGACAAAGTCGCTATGCGGGAACTGACCGCGGAGAGCTCCTCGTCGCTGGGGTCCTATTACGACGCGCAAGGCGGTTCGGGGGACGCGATCCCGTGGGGCGATCTCGCGTACGGCTCGTTGTGGGGGAACCCGTTCTACACCACGGGAGGCGTATATGCCGCAACCGACGGATACACCGCGGATAACGCTTCCAATGGGAATCTGAACGACGCCAACATCCATGGCGGTAAGTGGACCGGCTTCTTCTTCGGCATGGGCATGGCTCACCAGTGGCCGGCCGTACGAATTGGCGGAGTGGCTCCGGCTGCCAATCGCACGTTGAAGATCGGCTTCAATCCGGCCAACGTGCCGAATTCTGCCGGCGTGGTCGCGGTGGTCACTCTGCCCAGCGGCGCCCAGACAACATATACGTGCCCCTCTTCCCCGTGCTCCGTTATCGCGGATGTTCGCCAGGGATCGCCGGTGGTGCAATGGCAATATGTCGGCTCTGGCGGTCAGATCCTTGCACAGAGCGAACCAATCACGGTTGTGGTGCAGTAGCCCGCGAGAGATTTGCGAGCCCGTTACTTCGCGATCATGGGCTCAACGCCGGGCTCAAGCTGGCGGTTGCCCAACGCTCCTGCGGTGGACATGATACTCACGAGCCCCGCTGGCGTGGTCAGCCGCACGAGGCGCGGCAGTGAAGCCGACGCCGACGAAGGGCAGGGCGCGCACGTCATCGAGCGGGAGCACCCCGCAGCAGCGACGAGCCCCGCGGGCACAAGAGACGGGGCGAGCCGTTCTCCAGCGGCGCGTGTGGTGTACCGAACCGTTGAGGAAGCTGCGAAGCTTCGAGGATGGTGTTAACCGGCTGCCGCGGGATGATCGGCGCCGCTGCTTGCAGACAGTTCCTCGGAAGCGGCAAAGCTCATGGAAACGGCCAGACTGATCATCACTGGGACATACACACGGTAGGCATTTGCCAGAAAAGTGATGGCCACGAGAAAGCCGGCCATTCCTAACAGGTAACAAAAACAAGCATTCGTGATTTCGGCGTGACCCTGCTGGCGGGCGCTCCAGAAGGTGCGCATTACCAGCGCAAGCGCGGATCCGATACCGCACACGTAGAAGATCAGCGCAGGAATGCCGCATTCACTCGAAACCTGGGTCCACGAACAATGAGTGGCATGCCAGTTGCCCACGTGTCCTTCGGCCACGGCAGTACCTCCTTCATAGTTCGTAAACTGGTCGGGACCTACTCCAAAAAGAGGATGTTGGACGGTGTAGAGAAGGCTTTTCTGAAACAAGTACATGCGTGAGGCTTCGGACTCCTCGGCCTCTTCGTGCTGCTCGCCAAACAACGCCCCGAGGCGGGCCAGAGTCGCCCCGGGCAAGGCCGCGAACATGGCCGCCGCAATCACGGAGCCCGCCACGAGCAGGACCATTCGCTGGCGCATGGAGCCGAGCCACATGAAGACCACAAACACGACCGCGAGCGCGACCAGTGCACCGCGCGACGCTGTCCCCAGTATGATCCACATGCCGTATGCGATGGTTGCCAGGAGCGGAAATCGAATCAGCGGATTCCTCCCGCGGCCCAAAGCAACGAACAGCACGAAGGGCAGCACCAGCAACAGGTGCGCCGCGAGGTCATTCGAATTGCCAATGTCAAATCCCGCCAGGCTGACCGAAATGCGGCCGTTCGACGAGTCCATAAAGAACCGAGCAGTCAGAAGATTCGTCAGGGCGGCGGCGGTGAAGGTGTAAAGAACGACGCGGACCTCTTTCCAATTCGTGGCGAGACCGCCGACAACTACCAGAAGTATGACGCTTACCCGGCCATCGACGACACGATTGAACGAACCCCCAGGCCAATAACTGAAAGGCGTGGCCAGCATCATCCAGCCGTAGAAGGCCATCCAGTAGAACGGAGCGCGGTGCCGAAATGTACGTTGAAGGCTCCCGGTGAACAGACCGAGCAGTATGGCTGGCGGAGCGAGAAAGTAAAGGATGTAAGTATTGAATCCAAGAATATGGTAGGCGAGCTCCGGCAGCACAGTGAGTTCCACGAACAGCAGCGCCAGGCCGGAGTAGAGCGCCAGTTTTCGAAGCGGGTTGGACTGAAGAGCCGCGAGCCGGCGGGCGTCGGGAACCGCTATTGGATAGGTCGCCAGAGGGGGGACTGCCGTGGTGGCGGGAAATGCTGTGGGAGTTACGGGAATCTCTCTCGGCGCAAGCTGGCGGGTGGCCGCAGGCCGCCACCTGGGGGATAACATTCTGCCCACTTCTCCATGATAGTGGACGCAGGCGTCCGCCTGTTCTGGCGCGGTTGCGATCCAAACGCGGAGCGGCCTGGCCGGCGCGGCTAACGGCCCGTGGCGGAAGTCGTCGCAGGCCAAAGGCCTACTCCACGAGGATTGCAAACCATTCATTTGCCGTTGTGGAGCAGGCGTTTTCGCCTGCGTTCGGCCTTCGTTACGTCTTCTGCCACGGTGCTAACCGGCAAAACTGCGCGCACGGACGCCGCTAATGTACCGCACTGCCTGAACGCCGGGGTCTTCCCGGGAGCCTGTTGAAGAACGCTCGTTGGCCACAACGCGTTTTTCAACAAGCTCCCGGGATTGCGCGGTCTTGTAGAGTAGAGGATTGAAGGTCTCTGAAGCGCGTCAGATGGTCCAGCAGGCCCCACCGGACGCCACGCCCTATGCCGGATTGCCGGATTGCGGCGGCGTGGCCCAAAGTTCATACGGGGAACCGGGCGGAACGATGGAGCGCGAAATATGAGGGCCCTCTGGCGCCACGTTGAGTATAACTACCGCGAGGGCGGCATCCGACAGGTCCTTCACAAGGTCCTGTGGAGGTTGCAGCAGTGGTTGTGGTCGGAAGGAGAGTGGCTTGTTTACAGACTTAACGTAGCAGATTGCCAGCGGGAAGCCGCATTACCGTTGGGCCGGTCGCACCTCGGATTTGATGCGTTGCGCGAACTCGGTTACTTCAAGGCGCTCGCCTTCCCGGAGGTTATTCGGGCCCGGCTTGATTCAGGCGTCTTCTGTGAGGGTTTCTTCCTCGACGGCGAGTTGGTCAACATTGCCTGGCGTTCGCGCGGTTTCCTCGAGATGGAACCTGGCGTGTCCATATGCGAAGCGGGTTGCGTTGGCATCTTCGACTGTTACACCCTTCCGGAGCATCGGTCGAAGGGCATTTACACGGACACCCTGCTCCTGCTGGCCAAGGCCATCCGGGAGGAGGGTGGCCACGCCGCACTCATCGCGGTGGATCCGGCAAACCATCCTTCCATCAAGGGAATCGAGCGGGCGGGATTCGAACCGCTCTGCCGATTGACCCACTTGCGCCGGTTTGGGCGGCAGGTCCTGCGAAGATCCGAGTTCCCGTCGAGGCGGGGATCCGCAGCGCTATCGGATACACCAGGCTGATTCAGGGCTCCCGCCGCAGCTTCAATTCCGCCTGGCCTGCGCCAAACGGTGCAGCCGCGCGCCCAGTCTCTCACGAGCGGCCGTCAGAGCCGCCGGGTCGTCGTTGAAGGTGTAGGCGTTAGTGATGAAAGAGCGAGCGATTTCCCCGGCGAGGTCCGCCTCCCCGGCCTTTGCCAGGGCAAACAAATACTCGTAATCCTCCATCCCGTCACGGATCAGCTTCAGCCGGATGCTGGCCACCGGAATCGGTGTCTTTCCGCCGATGCGAGCCGCCGTTCCCGGATAGAACAACGCCCCGTCGCCGTTGCCGCCGGCGAAGTAGAGGTGGTCCCAGGGATCGTCGCCCCAGCCGTCGGTGGCGTAGTACAGCTCGCCCTGTATTCCATACAACCAGGCCATCCACTGGAAGACACGATTTCTCACTGGGGATGCATCCACCATGTACGACGGCCAGGTACTCGTCCGCGGCCCGGGATCGCCGTTGTCGCAGCTCTCGTGCTGGTCGCAGGATTGGTACCACCACAGCTCCTTGCCGGGGCGTTTCAGCCATTCGTCGTAACTTGCCCTGTGGCTGGCGCCATTGCGCGGATGAACATAGTCCACCACGGGCGCGAGAATGTCAATCGCGTCGAGCACGCCGTTCTGCGTCGCCCGCGCGATGTCGGTGGTGACCAGGATGGGCAGACCCGGAGCGGCGCCGTGGAATGCATTCGCTTTGGACAAGAGATCGCTCCAACGGCACCCCGCGGGCGGCTCATCGCACGCGTATAACAACAACCGGGGCAGCCAGCCCATTCTCTTGAAGTGCCGCATCCAGTCCTCGAGGTCATCCACGTTCAGGGTCAAGCCGTTTGCGTAATCGATCGCGGTCAGCCGCGCGCCCGGCAAAGTGGTCCTTGCCCGGCCGTCTAACAGGGGGCCGTAGACGGCGTCGAACTGCCGCCACATGCCGCGGGGATTAGTGGGCTTCACTACTACCTCGGAGATGGTGACGCGGTGATCGAGAAAGAACGCGGCGATTGCGGCGTGCATGAGTGCCAGGCCGTATTCGGCGTCGCCCCTGCTTGCCGGATAGGCGCCGCAACCATCGTGCGAGCCGTAGGCGGCATCGCAAAAACCGGCATAGCCGAGGCCAAAAGCGCTCTTCAGCGTCGCCGTCGAGGGAAGCTCGAAATCCCAGACCTTGAGCCGCGCCGGGATCTTCGCGAGAACCTGGGCCCCGTCGTTCACGGTCACTGTTGCCAGATAGTAGCCCGCGGGTGTTTCCCGCGGAACGAAGACATCGATCCACGCGCTGCGCGTCTCATTGGGGGGCACGGTAACGGGGAAGGCATTCCTGGGCTCATGGAAATACGGGTCGCGCGCCGGAATCAGGGGGTCCGGCGTCAGGCCGGGCGTTCCGTTCCGGTCGGAGACGGTGGTGACCTTCAGGTAGGCTTCGCGGAAGACGCTGACATTCGGATCGGCGAGGATTCGCCGGCCTGTTTGCGGGTTCACGTAGTCGCTGACCGTAACATTGAGTTGAATGGGCCTGGCCTCGGCACGGACGTGCACCTGGAAGCTCTCAAACTCGTTGCGCGCCGCGGAAATGTCGGCCGAATGCGCGCTTCCGGGGGTTGCGCCGGGTTGGATCTTCGCCAGCGACCCGGTAACCCAGACATTGGCGGGACAGCGGAATTCGTTTGCCGGGATCGCCGGAAGAAAACGGTCGTCGAGAGGATCGATCTTCTCGGCGGCCGACGCCAGGAGCGACAAGCCGGCCACTCCACAGCACACCGCAACGAGGTTCCTGAGTACGGTCATGCGCATTTGCTCCGTTAAGTGAAAAACCGCTCCCTGAGAAGGTGTGAAATACTCGCCGGACCGCTCCGTGACCGTCGCGGCTCGGGGTTCCGGATTGCCGACCATTATACAAGCGCCACTTGCGGGTCAGGCTTCGGTCATGATGGGCGCGTCGCGGTTCTTCCGCAGCCGCAGGAGGAACTGCGCATAGCGTAACACCAGCGGACGATAGAAGCCCAGCAGGATGCCCGCATACGCCGCGCCTCCGGCGGCGACTTCGACGGTGAGCGTCCAAACCGGAGGCCAGCCGGCCGGCAGCACCTGTCTCAGACCGAGCACGGCGCACAACATGGCCGCCGAAGCTGCCGTCGCCGGAGTGAGCACGGCGAGATATTCCCGAAGGCCGCAGCGAATGGAGCGAAACAGCTTCACGGCCGGAGGGAAGATGGTCAGCGGCGACATGACAATCCAGGCGGCGGCGACGGCGCCGGTACCCCAGTGCGCCGCCACGAAGAACGCCACCGGCATCACCGTGAACGTGAACACGGAGACCCACAGCAGGAAGGTGGTGAAGCGGAGCGAGGTCAGCACCTGGGTGACCAGCGTGTTCAGCGTCCGCAGGGCCATGAAAGCGGCCAGCCATTGCAGCGGCACGATGGCCGGCGCCCATTTCGGACCGAGCACCACCCTCACCGCTTCCGGAGCGACCGCGGCCAGACCGAACACTAACGGAAAGATGGTCAGAGCCAGGGCATCGCTGATAAACAGGAAATATCTCCGGACCAGGGTCAGGTCCTGCTGGACTCGGGAAAACAGGGGACCGGTAACGCGCATGATGAGCATACCGATCTTCTCCGCCGGTGCGCTCGCCAGATCGATCGCCACACGGTAAGTCCCGAGGGCCGATGGCCCCAGCATGCGTCCTACGATGACCGTGTCGGCCAGCGAATAGGCGGTCCAGGCGACGCGGCTTGCCGCGACCTCCAAACCGAACCGCATGGGGACACGGACCTCTTTCCAACGGGGCAGAGCATAGGATACCGGCTTCCAGAACGCGGTCAGCGCCGCCGCCGCCGCCTTGCCCACCATGGGCGCCGCGAGCAGGGACCAGTAACCCATCCCCGCGAAGGCGCCTCCGACAAGAGTCACAGCCTGCACGACAGCCTGAACGGCTTCCGCCAAAGACAGCCGCCGATAATCCATGTCGCGCTGCAGCAGCCCCTGCGGGACTGCCTGAACCGCGGTGATAAAGAAGCCAAGGCTGTTGACAATCACCAGGAGCTTCAGTTGCTCGATGTTGAAGAAGGCGGCGATGAGCGGCGCGACGGCCACGGAACCCGCGAAAGCGAGCGTGCAGAAGATGAGCGATACCGTGTTCAATTGCGCCAGCGTGCGGCGATCCAGCTCGCGCATCTGGAGCACCGCGGTGCCGATCCCGAACTCGGCCAGGACGTTGGTCACCGTGCCGACGAAGGTGGCCATGTCCACCGTTCCGAAGTCGGCGCGAGAGAGCAGACGGACCGCGATCAACACGGACAGCCAGGTGGCGGACTGGGTTACCCACTTGGCGCCCGCGGTCCAGGCGAGACCGCCAACGAACTGCGCGTCGAGCCGACGATGGTGCGGCGCATTCTCAGCGCTCATGCGCGGCCTCGCGCGCCCGCCAGTATTCGTCGAATCCGGGCCCGCGCCGCTGGTTCAGCGCCTGTCATAAGGGCTTCCCGGCCACAGGCTAAAGCCTGTGCCACCAAGGGCCGATGAAGGGTGGGACAGACTTCAGTCAGTGACAGGCGTTCAGTCGCTCTCGCTCGCATCCCGCGATCTCGCTACGATCAAGCGTAACGCGTTCCGAGCCGGCGCTTCTTGTTGAATTGCTTCGTTTGGCGTGTTAGTCATGGACAGTGAGGTATTCTCGCAAGCACCTATTGATCTCGTGGCTGAGCAGCAACCTGTTCGACGGCGTCACCTATACCGTTCGCAACGGACTGAATAAGGGGCTGCGCCGCCGTGGCGGGCTGGGATGGCTTCCCAGCGAACGCGATACCCCGGAGACGCGGTTTTGGAAGGCGCTGGACCTGAAGGGCAAGGTGGTCTACGACGTGGGCGCTTTTCACGGGCTCCTGACCATGTACTTCGCGCGGCACGCGGAACTGGTGGCAGCCTGGGAACCAAACAGCCGGAATCGGCAACGCCTCAATGAGAACATCCGGCTGAACTCGTTCAGGAACGTGATCGTGCGGCCGTACGGCCTGTCCTCGCAGGCAACACGGGCGGATATGACGTTCGATTCGCTGGTGCCCGGGACGGCCAGCCTTGACCGCCGGATCGCTTCGGGAAGCGAGCACGAAACCATCGAGCTTCGCACGCTCGACCAGGAGGAAGGCCTGAAGGCGCCGGATCTAATCAAGATTGACGTGGAGGGTTTCGAACTCGAGGTGTTGCAGGGAGCTGCGCGCACTCTGGAGAAACGGCCCGATCTGTTTCTGGAGATGCACGGGAGCGATGCCGCGGACAAGCGCCGGCGGGTCCGCGCGATCATCGACCATCTCCGAGGGCTCGGCTACCGGAACATTCTTCACGTCGAATCAAGGCAACAAATAACGCCGGAGAATACAGAAGAAGCGGCGCAGGGTCACCTGTACGCGCGTCGTGGTTAGCCGCCGGCAAGCCCGCCCGAGCGCATCGTCTGGGCCACGGCGCCGGAAACGAGATACAGAGACCGGTTGCTGGTCCGCTCATAGAGCCTGGCGGCATACTGGCCCACGAGACCGATGCTGATCGGCCGATTCTGGCAGCTTGTCCGGGGCCGCTCAAACAAACCGGCCCGCGGAACCGGAATGCTAGAATTGAGGCGCCAGCGAGCACGTGGCTGCCGGCGATGCTGAGACGCGGAATCTGCACCGAGGATGAATACATGCGCGCGGGACCCCGCCGGCGTTTTTCCGGGGCGCGGGTGTCCTACGGTCTGCTGGATGCCGGCGAGAATCCCACCGACGAGCAGATCCGGGTGTTCGAGGACGTCAGTTTCACCCTGCGCATTTCCAACGGGACCTTTCGCACGACGTTCCACCAGCGGTTCCGCGATGTGGACGCGGTATCGATGCGCTGGATGGAGCGGCTTTATCCGGCCGGCGCCGAGCTGCGGGTGCAGGACCGCGCGGCATCCCACGGCCTGACCTCATGGGAATGGGCCGAGCAGTTGTTTACGGTTTTCCCGCGCGCCCAATTCGAAGCCTCCGACATCCTGCTCTACCTGATCCGGCTGTCGCTCGCGGGCGGCGAAACGTACATCGCGGAGCCGGATGGGCGTCCGCTGCAGTACATCAAGCCGCCGTTCGTCGTTTCTCTGCGGCATCGGGAACCACTAAGATACCCGCTGAATCATCTGATCGCGGCCTGGGCACGGCGGCGGTTTCGGCGCTTGTCTTTGCCCGAAGGGTGGACGGAATCGTCCGGCGCGGCCGGTTACCGGGTCGGCAGGATACCATGCATTCATCCGCGGGCGTTGTCGTTCGCAAGGTGCAATCCGGGATTCCAGTTCCGCGCGCGGTCCGTGTTCGACGCCGCGCCCGGCTCGTGTCACGTTCTGCGCACCATGAACATCCTCAACAAGGAGTACTTTTCCACGGAACAACTGGCCGCAGGCGCGAACGCCGCCTTTCAGAGCCTCCTTCCAGGCGGCCTCTGGATTGTCGGCCGCACGCTGGAGGGGGACTTCAGCAACCACGCTACGTTTTTCCGCCGGGGGGAAAGCGGCTGGGAGGTTCTGGAGCGGATCGGAGGCGGATCGGAAATGGAGGAACTGGCGCTGGGCGCTGCTGGCGCGAGCGGCGGCGGCGTTTCGCTATGAGCGCACCGGCGAGCCCCGTCTCTCTGTTGCTGGTATGCCACTCGTATCCTCCCGTGCTGGGCGGCTCGGAACTGGAAGCGCAACGCGTGTGCGCGGCGCTCATCCGGCGCGGGCACCGCGTGACGGTGGTCTGTGCCGGTGGCGATCCCATGCCGCCGGTGCGGGATTGGACGGACCCGATGGGCGTTCCCGTGCGCATCTACGCCGGCCGTTGGAAGGGCCCCCGCAAGGACATCGTGTTCGCGCTGCGAGTTGCCGGCATGCTGTTCCGGGAGCGCCGGAACTACCAGCTCGTGTATTTCCTGATGCAGGGCCTGCACCTGGCCGCGGGACTTCCGCTGGCCAGGTTTCTGGGCAAACCGATCCTGATGAAGATCGGGGGCAGCGGTGTGATTCCGCTGCTGACCAGATCGCCATCCGGCCGCCTGGAACTGCGCTGGCTCCGCCAATGGGCGCATCGCGTGATGATCCTGAACGAAGGCATGCGCGAGGAGGCGCTGCGGGAAGGCTTCGCGCCGGAGCGGCTCCTTTGGATGCCCAACCCGGTGGACACAGATGAGTTCGCTCCCTGCGACGGCGAGGAGCGCATCAGGCTGCGCGCGCGATGGGGCATCCCGGCCGTGGCGCCGGTGGTCCTCTATTGCGGCCGGCTGGCGCCGGAGAAAGCGCTGCCTTCCCTGACGGCGGCCTTCGCGCTGGTGGCGCGCCGGAGACCCGAGGCGATGCTGTTGCTGGTGGGCGACGGTCCTCTACGCGCCGCCCTGACCAGGCAGGCCGCCGCGCTGGGCCTCGGGAACAACATTCGCTTCGCCGGCCGCGTGGACCCGGTGGAAGTCCGCTCGTGGCTGCGGATCGCGGATGTGTTCGCGCTTGTTTCTCCGAGCGAGGGATTCCCGTGCGCGCTGGCGGAAGCGATGGCGGCGGGTCTGCCAGCGGTGGTCAGCGACATTCCGGCCAACCGTCAGTTGGTGGACAACGGGCAACACGGGCTGCTGGCGCCGGTTGGAGACGTGGAAGCAATCGCCGCCGCGATCCTGCGCCTTCTGGATGACGCCGGGTTGCGCGCGAGCATGGGCGAGGCCGCGCGCGCGCGCATTGTGGACAATTACTCCACCGAAAAGGTCGCCGATCGCTATGAAACGCTGTTCCGCGAGACATTGGCTCAGGGGCGCCGGTGGTGAAAGTCACTGGGTGACCCTCATCCGCCGGGATGAAAATGGCTGTGGCCCTCAGATCAGGCCGTTTGCTGACGCGCGGCTCCGAAGCGTACCCAGCGACGCAGTCCCCTTCCGGCGACGGCGCTGTGCGGCTGAGGCTGCAATTGTCATCGCGGCGATTGGACGATAGGGTTGTCTTTTGATTCTTGCAGGGTACAGTCGATGGGAGAAGCGTAATGGCGCCGGCGCGGCCAGGGGATCCGTGACGCCTCGCCATTTCTCTGAAGGGAGGCGTTCGGGCGATGCGCTCAATCACAGCCGTCGTTATTGCACTGGTCTGTTCTTCGATCTCGGTCGCCACAGACACTCCAGCCGCGGCCGATGGCCACCTTCGCCAGCTTCGGTTCAGCCCTGATGGACAATACGTGCTCGCACAGGACGACAAGACGGTCACAGTGCTTAGCGTTCCACGCCCCTAACATCGCCTGACTGTGAATAACTCAGGCGTTCACCAGTTCCACGGACGGGTAGCCGTCGAGATACCGAATGAGATTCAGCGCGCCGTAGCGCTGGGCGATGCGGAACAGATTCTCGTCGGGCACTCCCAGCGCGTCTGACAGGACGATTCGCACGACGCCGCCGTGCGCGACGATGCCGATGGTCTGCCCGTCGTGCCGCGCGAGCAGAGTACGCCAGGCCCCGAGGACGCGCGCCCGCATTTGCGCGAAGCTCTCGCCGTTGGGGAATTGAACTGAGGTGGGGTTTTCCATCCACTTGCGGTACAGCTCGGGATGGGTGGCCGCGATGTCGTCGTAGGGGCGGCCTTCGAAGTCGCCGAAGTCGAGCTCGCGGAAGTCGGGGAGGATCGAGACGCCGAGTTGGTGCGGCGCGGCGATCGCTTCGGCGGTGTCGACCGCCCGTCGGCGCGGGCTGGAGCAGAGGGCGGCGAACGGCTCCCCGCTGAGGCGCTCGGCGAGGTATGCGGCTTGTTCGCGACCGGCTGGCGAGAGGCCGGTGTCGAGCGAGCCGTAGCAGCGCCCGCGAACGGACGCGTCGGGCTCGGCATGCCGGATGAGCCAGACGGCGGTCATCGGTTGAGTATGACCCCGCTGAGCAGCACCGCGGTTTCGCAGATCTGCGACGCTGCCCCGAGCGTGTCGCCGGTGATCCCGCCGATGCGCCTTCGTGCGAACGCACCCAATGCCACGGCGATGAGCAGGGTTACTGCGGCGGCCACCAGCGCATGCCAGCGAATCAGGAAGCCGGTGGCGCAGACGGTCAGCGTGGCCAGAACCAACTCGCGCGCGCCGATATGCGAGGATATGGCGTTGTCGGGCCGGGCGTAGGGGAGTGTGCGGCTCAGCAGTACGATGGCCCAGCGGCCGAACGCCCCACCCGCGGCGAGCCAGCAGGCCACCAGCAGCGGCGTCTTCAGGGCAACCAGGCAGGACGCCGTCAGCAGCAGCATCAACATCAGCGCGGTGGCGCCGTAGGTGCCGATGGCATGATCGCGCATGATGCGCAGCACGTCGTCGCGGGTGTGGCCGCCGCCGAAGCCGTCGGCCATGTCGGCCAGTCCGTCGAAATGCAGCGCGCCAGTCAGCAGCGCTTCGCACGCCAGAACCAGAATTGCGGCCACATAGGGCGGCGCCACGCGCGTGGCCCCGAACCAGATGGCGCCATAGACGAGGCCAAGCAGACCACCAACCAGCGGAAACCATGCAGCAGCCCGCGCCACCTGCTCCGTGGAGAAGGCACGGCTGACGGGGATGCGCGTCAGGAAGGCCACCGCGGCAAGGAGACTCATGGGTGCTTGTTAGATACGCCCGCCGAAGAGAACGTGGCCATGCCGGTAAAGGCCGCCACCGCGCTCTGAATCAGCTTCATCGCCAGCGCCGCGCCGGTCCCCTCGCCCAGCCGCATTCCGAGATCGAGCAACGGTGGGTCGCCGATGATGTCGAGGAGCGCGGCGTGTCCCGGTTCGGCCGAGCGATGTGCGGCGAACATGTACTCGCGCGCGGGGGCGGCCATGCGCACGGCGAGAGCCGCCGCGGCGGTAGCGATGAAGCCGTCCACCACCACCGGCCGGCGCAGCGTGGCGCCACCCAGAAAGAAGCCGCACATTTCCGCGATCTCCAGACCACCCAGACGCTGCAGCACGTCGAGCGGCGTGGCCAGGTGCGGGCCGTGCAGCGCGAGCGCGCGCTCAACGGCGGAGAGCTTGCGCGCGAGGCAGGCGTCGTCGGCGCCGGTGCCGCGTCCGGTCAGCTCCGCGGCGGGCCGGCCGGTGAGCGCAGCCGCGATGGCGCTCGCCGAGGTGGTGTTGGCGATCCCCATTTCACCGCAGCCCAGCAGATTGTAGCCGTCCGCCACGGCTGCTTCGGCCTCCGCGAAGCCCGCCTCCAGCGCCTCGTTGGCCTCCGTCGCGGTCATGGCCGGCTCGCGGGTGAAGTTGCGGGTTCCGTCGGCAATGTGACGGCGTATGAGGCCGGGCAGGTCGGGCAGCGGGGTGGCCACGCCGGCGTCCACGATGACGAGGTCGATGCCGCCGGCCTGCGCGAGCGCGTTGATGCCCGCGCCGCCATTGACAAAGTTGAGGACCATCTGCGCGGTGACCTCGCGCGGGTAGGCGCTGACGCCCTCCTCCGCCACGCCGTGATCGGCGGCGAAAACCACGATGCGCGCGGCGTCCACCTGCGGCGTGAGCGACCCGAAAATGGCGGCGCAGCGGTTCGCCACCGTCTCCAGACGGCCCAGCGATCCCGGCGGCTTGGTGAGCTGGTTCTGATGCCGCTCGGCGGCGGCCAGCCAGTGCATGTCAATCGGAACAACGTGGAGGTTCATGAAATTCGGAAATGAGGTGTACGTCACCGATTCTCACATGGCGGCGGCGCGCTGGCGGCGGGTCAGCAGCCACAGGAAAACCGGCCCGCCAAGCAGGGCGGTGACCGCGCCCACGGGAAGCTCCGTGGAACTGAAAGCGATGCGGGCCACCGTATCGGCCGTAATAAGAAACGCCGCGCCCAACAGCACCGAGACCGGCATCAGAACGCGCAGATCCTGGCCGAAAACCAGGCGCACCGCGTGGGGGACGATCAATCCAACGAAGCCGATGGCGCCGCCCACTGCCACGGTGACGCCCACCAGCAACGAACTGAGAAAGTAGACGGCGCCCTCGGTGCGGCGCACGTTGACGCCTAGCGACGCGGCGGTGTCCTCGTCCACGGCCAGCAGTTGCAGATCGCGCGAGAAGGCCAGCAGGGCGATGGTGGCGGGTACCAGCACCACGGCCATGCGCCAGATCATGTCGAAGCCGACGATATCGAGGCTGCCCACGGTCCAGCGCAGAATCTGCAGCGAGCGCGACGGGTCGGTCAGGTACTCGAGGATGAGCACGCCGGAGGCGGCGATCAGATTCACGATGACGCCGGAGAGCAGCAGTGCGCCGGGCAGCACCACCATGCCGGCGCGGGCGATGCGGTAGACCACGAACACGGCCAGCATGGCGCCGCCGAATGAGGCCACGAAGACCAACGGAACGCCCCAGGCGCGCGCGCCCCAGCCGAACGCAATGGCCACGCTGGCGCCGAGCGCTCCGCCGCCGGAAACGCCCAGCGTGAACGGTTCGGCCAGCGGATTCCGGAAGAGCGCCTGCAGCGCCGCGCCCACCACGGACAGCGCAGCCCCGGTGAGCGCCGCCAGAGCCACTCGCGGCATACGCACGCGGAACAAGAGGGCGCGGACCATGGGGTCGGCGCGCAGCGATTCCACGGTGACGCGCTCGTATCCGGCCCACAGTCCGAAGGCGATGGCGACGGCCAGCACGGCGGCGGAGACCAGCAGAGCGCGAAGCAGGCGGGATTCGGTTGTCATTCGGACCACATCATTCGGACCACACCACCGTTCGTTCTCCGATGCGCGCCGTGCGCACATGCGGGTCGTCAAAGATCGCCGCCAGCGATGCCGACGTGAGCACCTCGGTGGGCGGGCCGTCGGCCACCACCCGGCCGCAGGTGATGGCGAAGACGCGGTCGAACGCGGGATCGATAAGCTGCAGATCGTGAGTGACCACCAGCGCGGTGAGCCCGAAGCGGTCGCGCAAACCGGCCAGCGTGCGCACCAGAGCCGACCGATGCTTGAGATCCAGCGCGGCAGCGGGTTCATCCAGCAGCAGGCACTCCGGCTTCTGCGCGAGCGCGCGGGCAAGCGTCACCATTTGCCGTTCGCCACCGGAAAGCTCGGTGATGGGCCGGTCCGCCAGATGGCCCGCGTCCACGGTGTCAAGGGCCTCCTGGGCGATGGCGCGGTCCGCTTCGTTTTCGAAATGGAAGCGCGGGCTCCACGGGCTGCGGCCGGTGAGCACCACTTCCAGCGCCGTGAACGGGAACGCGGCGGGTGTGGACTGCGGGACCCAGGCGATGCGGCGCGCCCGTTCGCGCGCGGGAATGCGGCGGAGGCTGACGTTGTCGAAGAGAGCTTCGCCGCGCGTGGGCGTCAGCAGGCCGGTGAGCAGACGGAGCAGCGTGGACTTGCCGCTGCCGTTGGCGCCAATCAGCGCGCCGAGCCTGCCGCGTTCGAGCACGAACGACGCTCCGCGGATCACATCATGGTGTGGCTGCCAGGCGAACCACAGGTCGCGCGCCTCTAATGCGGGCGTCACGGCTTCTCCCAGTCGGCCGCGGGGATTCCCGGGTGGAAGATCCGAGCGAAGAGAACAGCGGTCTTCACAACCATTTGCGAGGCGTGCAGAACATAGTCCTCATGCACGGGGACGATGCGCCGGTTGCGCACGGCAGCGAGCTCGGGGAAATCGCGCCACACCGCCTGCGGATCCTCGCCCAGACGTCCCGGCGGTCCCTGCATCATGTCGATGATGATATCGGGATTGTAGCCGAGCAGGGCTTCATTGCTAACGCGAGAGTAGCCGGCGGCGGAGCGCGGCACAACCGAGCGCGCCCCAGCCACGGCAATCAGCTCCGCGATGAAGCTGCCCTCCCCGGCGGCATAGACATCGCGCAGGGTTCCGGGTGTGCGGTCCACTACGCACAGCACCGTGGGATGCGCGAGCGAACGCGTGCGCTCGCGCACCCGCTCGATGCCGGCACGGGTGGAAGCTTCCAGTTGTGCTGCTTCGGCGTCGCGGCCGGTGGCGCGGCCGGCAATGCGAATAGCCGAGTAAGCGTCGTTGAGCGTGTGCGTGGGAACCGTCGCCACGTTGAGACCAAGCTCGCGGAGCTGCGGGCCCACCAGCTCCGCCTGGGCATCGCTGAGCAGCACCAGATCGGGCCGGAAGGCGAGCACCCGTTCGAGGCTGGGCGTGCTCCAGCCGCCAATGCGCGGCAGCTTCTTCACCTCGGGCGGCCAGACGTCGTAGTCCGACACGGCCACCACGCTATCGATTACGCCGAGGCCGTAGAGGATCTCGGTCGCGTTCGGCGACATAGAGATGATGCGCTGGGGTGTGGCGGCCGTTAGTGACACAGCCGCCAGCAGAAGAAGCGTTGTGGGGCGGACTCTCAGTCCGCGCGGAGCTCTCAGCTCCGCATCGGAAGGACTGTTGGAAATGTCCAGGCGGGTCGGGGACCCGCCGCCGGCTGAGAGCCCAATGACACTTAACTTTCCCATCGCTGAAGACCTGCACAGAGTTGTGGGGCAGGATTGTATCCTGCGCGCGGGTTTGTAACCCGCGCACGGCGCCGATTGGAAATCGGCGCGCAGGTTGCAAACCTGCCCCACATCCTGAACTGGCCCCCTTCCGCGTCTCCGGTGAAAAGTTAAGTGGTATTGGGCTGAGAGCCTGCCCCACTTCAGAATTCGAATTGCAAACCTCCCAGCCCGAGGATAGGCGGCGTGCGGAATCCGCCTTCAAAGTAGTTCTGATCGAAGAGGTTCTCCACCTTGCCGAAGAGCCGCACGGCGCGCGTGTCGGACAACGGAATGCGGTAGTTCACCGCCAGCCCGGCTCGCTTCTGCCCGGCGAAACGGAACGGCACGTCGGCGTAGGTGACGGGGTCGTATACGGGGTAGAGATAGCTGTCCGAGGCAGTCAGGTCGAAGGTCACGGTGAGGCGCTGGCCGATGCGCTCGTTGGCCAGCAGCGTGTACATGTTGGTCGGCACCAGATATGTCGGCCACACCCCGTCGACCGGCTGACGATTGACGGCGCTGGTGTAGGTGTACGAGCCGCGGAGATCCAGCGAACGCGTCACCGCGGCCGACGCGCTCACCTCGACGCCGCGGGAAAGCCCGCCCGCCTCGTTCAGGTATCCCATATAGCGTCCGAACGGGTCGGTGGTGGGGAGAGTGTCGAAAGCGATCACTCGCTGCAACTGCGTGTAGAAGTACGTCGCGCCGAAACGCAGTCGATTCCGGAAGAGGGATTGATCGAACCCGCCGTCCGCGGAAATGGAGCGCTCCGGTTCCAGGCGCGGATCGCCGTAGAAGGAGTAGCCGTAGAAGCTGTCATACGAGGAGCCGAAGCGCTCGTAGAGAGAGGGCGCGCGATAGCCACGGCCCACGTGCGCGCGGATTCGGGTCCCACTGCGGCGCAGCAGGTACGCCAGCGAGCCATCGCCGGTGTACGCCGGGGGCGGTGCGCCGTAGTGCTGGCCGGCGTATGGCGACTCGGTGGCCGGCGTGAACACCGGCTGAGTCAGGTCGAAACACTGGGCGCGGAACGAAGCGGCGATGTTCAGGCGACCGGACAAGAGCCGCACCTGGTCCTGCGCGAAGAAGGCGTTGCTCTGCTCGGCCGCGTTCACGTTGGCATCGTTGGCGGGAGTGAGATCGTCCACGTAGGGCGAGGCGAACTGCTCGCGCTCGAATTCATAGCCGGCATCCAGCAACTGATGGCCCCACTGGTAGTTCACCTGTGCGTTGGCGGTGTGGGTCTGCCCGTAGTAATAGCTGTGTACGTTGCCCTCGGGCTGATAGCCGGTGCCCGCGGGCCCATCGCTGAATATGCGTTCGGTAGCCAGGCCCTGATACGTGACGCTGTAGCCGAGCTTTTCGGTGGGATGGCCGGTGATGCCAACCGCCCCCGCGATGAAGTACGCTGCGCGGGTGTAATCGGGATCGTCCACCGAAGAAATGAACGTGACGAACGGCACGGCGTTTACGATTCCCGTGGCGGAAAGGTCGGCTGCGGTCTCCGGGCTGTCCTTCTGTTTGGCGAACGAATCGGCTGCGTAGAGGCGCACGAAGATCTGCGTGTTGGAATTCGCGCGCCAGCTCACGCGTCCCTGGCCACTGCTGGTGCGTGCGGGTGAATCGCCATCGAGTCCGCGGATGACGTCGAGAAACGAGACGCCGCCGCTGTAGTCGAGGCGGTTGTCGAGGCCGCTGCCGCTAAACTCCGCGCGCCCGCGGAACGTGCCCTCGCCGCCGCCCTCCGTCAGAATGCTGCCATGATCCTGCCCGCCGCCCTGATCGGTGAGTATGTTCACCACGCCGCCCACAGCATTGGTGCCATAGAGAGACGACCCGGCGCCGCGCAGGATCTCGACGCTGCTCGAGTCGGTGACGATGAGATCCTGAATCAGGGCCGACGCATCGCCCTGGGTAGAGGTGGGATCGCGAAAGCGCATGCCATCGATCAGGACGGCGGTGTCCTGGGCGGGCAAGCCGCGCAGGGAAATGGAGGCCAGCCCTCCGAAGCCGCTTTCCTGTTCGACGCGCAAGCCTGGAGTGGTGTCGACGGCATCGGCCATGGTGAAGACGTCGCGGTCGCGCAATTCGGCAGCGTCGATGCCGGAAACGGCTTTCGAGGTTTCATCCACGGCTTGCGGCGTGCCGTCGGCGGTGACCACCACCTCACTGCGAACGGCGGCGATGGCCAGACGGATGGTGGTTTCCGCGGGCGCGTCCGCACCGACGCGTACGGACCGCGGCTCGGACGTGGCGAAGCCCTGGGCCACGGCAGTAACCAGATAATCGCCCGGCGGAATGGCATTGAAATACAGCAGGCCCTGGTCGCTGGTGGCGCCGGTGAGCCGCGCGCTGTTATCGCGCGCAAACACGGTGACATCGGCCAAGGGCACCGCAGCCCCCTGCGGATCGGAAACGTGAACGCCGAGCGAAGCGGCGATAAACAAGGGAATGATGGTGGCCAACACCTGGTTCTATCCTTTAATCCGCACCGGAATGCCGGCCACCGTCTGCCAGACCTCGTCCGCCGCGCGCGCGACCAACTGGTTGACGAACCCCTGCAGATCACGAAACGCCCGTGCCACGGCATTTTCGGGCACGATGCCGCAACCTGTCTCGTTGGAGACGGCAATCAGATGACACGCGCTGGCGCGGGCCCCGTGGACGAGGTCTTCCGCCTCGGCCAGAGCCCTGCGTTCGAGTTCCTCGGCATCGCAGGCGCGATGCTCCCAGCAGAAGTTGCTGAGCCAGAGAGTGAGGCAATCCAGAACGATGGAATCGAATTCGTGCGAGGCGCGGCGCACCGCGGCCGCGATGGCCAGCGGTTCCTCAATGGTGCACCAGGTGGCGGGGCGAGTGCTTCGGTGAAGGCGAATGCGCTGCCGCATTTCGTCGTCCTCGGCCCGCAGCGTAGCAAGATAAGCAACGCGAGACCCCGGCCGGCACAGCGATTGTGCCAGCGCCGTTTTCCCGCTGCGAGCGCCACCGATGATGAATGTGAGCATGAGGTCCGCGCCTCGACGGATTCGTACGCGGCGCGCGCCCAGGGGGAATGACGATTGGCGGGAAGGCAGCTCCCACGCCAGCGCGCTCCCACGGAACGCGGCGCAGCAGACGTCCGGGGCAGGTCTCCTGACTCGCAGGTCATCGCTACACCGGCTGCCTTCCCGTCCCCGCTGGGACAGTGGCTTATCACGCCGGCCGCTCGCTGCTCACAGTGGCGGGACCGTGCGGGAATCTCACCCGCTTCCCTTTTCACTCACCGCAGTGGCAAGCACCCCGGAAAAGGTAACTTCATGGATAGCACGGGTGGGGCAGAGGGGTCAACTTGCCCTGCGTTGCCGTCGCCGGTCCCAATGTGGCGCACTACCCGTTCCGTGGTTTGCCGACACGTCCGACTGGGCTTCTGGAATTGCACAAGCCAGGGAACCCGTTGATCGCTCGATGGCGTACAGGTGAAATACTGTGCCGTCAGCCACCCCAATCTCGCTAAGTCGTTGGTGATCCCTTGTGCAGAAGTTCGGACCCGCAGTTGTGGACACGACGGCGGATAACTCGCGCTGTTTCCGCCGTGGCAATCGAGGCCACGCATCCTCGACCTTCGTATCGACCAAGACCCACCTAACCTTAATGGCTCGTATGCGCCCGTGTCTGCACAGTCCGGTATTCCCAGTCCGTTCTGTGCCCGGTCGGCAAGCCGTTTCAGGCGCACAGAGCTTTCCTGTATGTACAGACTCAACTACAACGTTGGTGTCGCCCGTTGGTCTCGCTGCAGGCCGACGAAATCTGCGATTTCGTCGGCCAGAATATCCGGCGTTTCGGGGTGTTCCTTGTGAGACAGAGCGGCGAGCAAAGGGTAGGTCCAAAGGACCAATTCCTTAGAGTTCAGGATAAGCGGCAGAACGCAGTCACGAATCGGCATCGTGTTAAAGCGATTGAGGGATCTCGCATCCGACCGCCCCAGCTCTAACCGAATACCATGAGGGTATGGCGCACATCCGCGTGGGCGACGCACAGGCTGCCTCGCGCCTCTCCGAATTCGCCGGAGAACTGGCCGGCCAACGCTGGTATCACAGCTTCCAACTGCCCGACGGCCGCGTCATTGAGGGCTGGCAGAGCCTTGCCCATCTGCGCGCGCGCCTCGAACGTTTTCCCATCCCGGACGACCTGCGCGGCAAGCGGGTGCTCGACATCGGCTGCTGGGATGGCTGGTTCAGCTTCGAGATGGAGCGGCGCGGCGCCGAAGTGGTGGCCGCCGATATCGTGGAGCGGGATACCTTTCTCACCGTGCGCGAAGCGCTCGGATCGAAGGTGCAGTTCGTGCTTTCCGACGTGTACCAGCTCACGCCCGATCGCGTTGGCCGCTTCGATATCGTGCTCTTCTTCGGCGTGCTCTATCACCTCAAGCATCCGCTGCTGGCGCTCGAACGCGTGTGCGCGCTCACCACGGATCTGGCTCTGGTGGAATCGTTCGTCACCGACGACGGCTCTCTGCCGGCCGCCCCGCCGGTGATGGAGTTCTACGAAACTTCGGAGTTGCTGGGGCGATTCGACAACTGGTGCGGGCCGAACACGTCCTGTCTGCTGGCCTTCTGCCGCACCGCCGGGTTCGCCACCATCGAGCTTCGCGCCGTGGCCGATCACCGGGCGCACGTTGTCTGTGGCCGCCGCTGGCCTGCGCCGCCACCCGCTCCGCAGTATGCCCCGCGGTACGCTCCGCCGATTATCACCGGCGTGGTGAACCAGCGAAATGGCGAGCCGGTGTTCGACAGCCGCGTGGACGAGTATATGTCCGTATTCTTCAAGTCGGCCCAGCCCGATCTCACCCGCGCGGACGTGTTGCCGGAGATGGACGGATTCGGCGTTTTCCCCGCGAGCGTCGCGCGCAGCGGAGCAAGCGGATGGCAGGTGGACTGCAGGATTGGCCCCGGCAGCGGCCAGGCGTCGCGGACCGTTCGCCTGCGCACCAGCGGCAGCACGTTCAGCAAGCCCGCCACCTTCGAGGTGGATGCGCCGCAGGATCGCGCCACCGGCGCGGAGTTCTTCGGGCCGCTGGAGATCCGGGGCGTCGCCGACAGCAACACATGGGAAGACAACGTCGTCTGGCTGGCGCGCGAGACCTTCGTGTCGGTCTGGGTGCGCGGACTGCCGGACGAGGCCACCAGGGGCCGTGTTCGCGTACGCATCGGCAACGCGGACGCCCAGGTCCTGTTCGTTTCCGCGCTCGACGAACAGCAACTGCGCCAGATTAATGTTCGTCTTCCAGCGGAGATTGGGCCGGGCAATTATCCGGTGGTTGTCGTCTACGGGACATTCGCCACGGACCCGCGGCCTCTGCGCGTTTCTCCCGTCCCGGAAAAGTAAGTGCCTGTCAGGGGTTACCCTCGTGGTTCGGAAACATCCCGCAAACCTGAGACATCGTAACCGAGCCGCGACGGTTACGGAGCTGTCCTGCCGAATACTTTCCGAGCCGCGCGCGTCGGCAAGCGGCTCCCGGGTTGGCTAACGTACCACGCTCTAAGAACCGGTGAGCACTCGGAGGAAGATGCTCACCGGTGGCACTGTTGCGAAACCGCAGACGGTGCCCAGCGTACGGGGGCCCGCCAGACATCCAAGGCAAAAGCACCCTTGCGGACTGACGTTCTCCCCCCGTATCAGGTTGCGGCCAGATTTGAAAAGGGATTCACACAACCGTGATGGGGAAGACGAACAGCCGACGCCCGTATCGGATCTCCAGCGTGTGGGCGCCGGGGCCAACCTCGTGCGGTAACGTGAAGTTGAACTCGCACTGCGGCGGTACCGGGTCGGTGAGAACCCACTCCAGCTTCCGCACCGCACGGCCGGACACAGTGGCGAAAAACATCGCGGGATCGGCCATCTCCTCGGTCACCACCTTCACCATCCCGCTGCTCACCTGCCCGGCCGACAGGATGTCGACGGCATCGCTGACCGAGATCACCCGCGGCAGGGGCGGGCCGGGCGGGAGCACGCGAACCGTCGCCCGCAGGAGTTCGGCGCCGTGCCAGAGAACGCGGATCGGCTGCAGGCCCGTGGGCATGTCGCGGGGCATGGCGATGCTGAGTTGCGGCCGCAGGCCGTCGTAGACGGTCGGTCCGACGTAGAACGCCGTGGCCTCGCGGCCGCCGACAAACGCGACGATCCCGTTCAATTCGCACTGCGGCGGAAGCCCTTCCACCCAGAGCGATATCGCGGAAAAGCGCCCGGTGGTGGTAACCGCCGGTTCCACGCCTACGGCATTGGTGATGCGCCGGATTTTGGCGGACGCCCCGGTCTGTTCCGATAGCTGCTCCGGCGTGCGTTTGCGCCAGGTGGTCCACAGGTATTGCGTGTCCATGCCGGAGAGCTCGAGCAGATCGAATCCATGCTCCCGGGTGAACGCGCGGATCTCGCCGCTGGAAAACCGGCAGCCCGTCCACGTGTTGCACGTTTCGCCGGAGGACTGGGGCAGATCGTTGAACTGGCCCCGAAAAATGGCGCCCGGTTTCAACACGCGGCGAAGCTCGCGCAGGTAATCGAGCACCACGTTCGGATCCGGGATGTGCTGGAAAACGGCGTAGGAATACGCGAAATCGAAAGACTCGTCGGCGAACTGCGGAAGATCGGCCCCGCCGCTGACGTGAACGTGCGCGTGCGCTATGCCGGCCAGCCGCTCCCGCGCGAGCGCAATCATTTCGTCGGCCACGTCCACGCCGTGGATCTCGCCGAAGTTGCGGCTCAGCGGCTTCATCAGGCGGCCCGGACCGCAGCCGATTTCCAGTGCTCGCCAGGCGCGCCGGTTCGCCGTCGCCGGCAGGCGCTTCAACTCATCCTCCATTTTCGCGACGATGTACGCTCCGCCGGCCAGAAACTCGGCTTCGTTCTGTTCGCGGCGTCCAAAGCCGGCGTAGTAATTGGCGTCCTCCCGCGCCCGGCGGTTCCAGTCGTCGCGCATGCGGGCGTGAACGGAAGGCTCACTCATCGGAACACACGTTGCCGCGGATGGTGTTTCCGGCCGCGCTCACGCCGGGAGCAAAGCCGACGCAGCGGGTACGCATCCGCCAGCCCTTGACGATGTTTCGCTCCACCACATTCCCGCGGGCCGGCGCGGGCCGCTGCGCCAGGCTGCCCAGATAGATGCCCGATTCCAGCATGCCCGGCTGCTCGCGAAACTCGCAGGCGAAGCGCGCGGCGCCCTCGGGGCAGTGCGTCAGATTGATGCGGCTCAGCCGATTGCCGCGGACCTTGTGCCCCGTGCCGATCACAAAAATCCCCCCGTATTTCGTCCCGGAGATTTCGTTCTCCTCGATCACGATATTACGCGACTCCATGTCCGGATTTGAATTATTCATCACGATGCCGAAATTGCCCCACGAATAATCTTCCGGGCGGCCGTGGTTGACGCAGGTATTGTCCCGCACCGCGCCATCGTGAAACCCGTCGAGGTCGATGCACTTGCCGTTGATCTCCTCAAAGTGGTTCCCCTCATACACGCTGCGATCCACGTTGCCGGAGGTGTCGATGCCCACCGGCGTGGCCAGCGCCTCCGCGTCGATCTCGGACGCGGGGAACCCAATCTTCGATCCAAGGTTACCGGTCACCCGTACGTTGGTGGCGTGGCCCACCTGAATGGCGTCCCGTCCGATTTCCGAGAGGGTGTTGCCGGCGATGACCCCGTTCGCGTTTCGCGCGAACCGCGAATGCGTCCAGATGCCGTTGCCCCGAATCGTCCGCAGCGTGCACTGGCTGACTTCGAAATCGCTGCTGCCCTCCTCGATCAGGATGCCGCCGCTGGTGTTGTTGCGGCCGCGAGCGTTATTCGAGCCGCTGTCGGCGACGCTGGAATGACGTATCTTCACGTGATGCGTGTTGCTGGCCAGTATGGCCAGGCCCGCGATGTTCCGTAGAGTGACGTTCTCCACGGTGATTCCATCCGTGTCCGTGAACAGCAGTCCGTTGTTCGCGAAATAGGAGGCGAACGTCGGCCCCCCCGAGGGGGGCGGCGGCAGGGGCTTCTCAAGCTGGGCGCGGTTCCCGTCGATAGACAGGTCGCGGATGGTGATGCGGCGGCAGTGCTGGCAACTCAGAACGGCGCTTCCCCGGAAGGCGCCGCTGCAGCGGAGCGTCGTGGAATTGCCGCTGATCACCAGATCGTGCGCGCCGTCGGGCAGCGCGATCCCGGAGTTTAGTTCGATGGTTCCGGAAGGCAGTTGCACGGCGCCGGTTCGCGCGGCCAGAAGCACGCGCAGGTGCTGCTCCGGTGAAGCGGAGAGCACCACCAATGCAAAGGCCGCGAGGCCGCGCCGCCATGCAGGTAAGGAACTCGGGGTCAGGCAGAGGGGATCTTGGTCCGTTTGGCGCGGTGCAAAGGCCGCGAACCGCGTCACCCGCGGGAGCTCGCCGGCTCCGGCGGCGCGGCCGCGGTTCGTTTTGCGCGGGTTTGTCAAAAGCGCAAAGGCTGCGAGACTGCGGCGCCATACAGACAAAGAACTCGCGGTCAGGCAAAGCGGGTCGCGGTCCGTTTTGCACGAGCTTGTCAAAGGTGCGGCGAGGGCGGGTGCGCGAAGCATAGCGTAACGGCGGCCTCTACAGAGGGTATTCTATCGACTATGGCTGTCGAGTTTCGGAATGTACACTGCCCGCCGTTGGATGGGTTCAGCGCAGCCGCTCCGGATGGCTGCGTCATTGGCATCATAGGCGAGCGTGGATCCGGCAAGAGCGCCCTGCTGAAACTGGCGGCCGGGCTGCAGAGCTGCGAGGTCGGAGAGGTCATCGCGCCGGGGACGCGGCGCTACATCGGCCCGCAGGACCGGCTGGTGCTCTCGCCGGCGGACGTGATCGCCCTCGAGCACGCCTTTGCCCTGCACGACGCCATCATCCGCGCGCGCGGCATGGTGGCGCTGGAGCGTCTGCGGCGCGGCGGCAGCACCATCCTGCTGGTGTCGCACGAGCAGCCCCTTCTGTCCGCGCTCTGCGACGAGATCTGGTGGGTGCGGGAAGGGCGGCTCGCGGCTGGCGGCCACCCGCGCGAGGTCCTGGACGCCTACAACCGCAGCATCGCCGAGAAGTTCCGCGAATGGGGCGAGACTCTCAGCGAAAGCATGGCCACCACCGTTCGCCGGGGCGATGGCCGGGCGGAGGTATTGAGCATTGTGACCCTGGGCAGCGCGGGAAACCCGGCTATGGTCTGGCAAAGCGGAGAAGAAGTCGGCATCCGGGTGACCGTGCGATATCGTGCCGCCGTCCTTGATCCGGTGGTCGGTATCATGATGCGCACTCGCATCGGCCTTGAAGTGTACGGCACCAACACGGAAGCCGAGCATGTCCGCATCGGACCCTGCGAGGCGGGCGATACGGTGGCCATCACGTTCTCGTTCACTTGCCAGCTTTGCCCACAGGAATACACCATCACGGCCGCCTCGCACGACCCGGACGGCACCGCCCACGACTGGCTGGACGATGCTGTCGCCGTGACCGTGACCGATGAGCGCTACACCGCCGGCGTAGCCAATCTCCGGGCGCGCATCGCCGTGGAGCGCGGCCTCGGGGCCGCATAGCGGGGCACCCTCGAAAACACACCGTAGGGCTGTCCGGCCCTGTGGGGCAGGCCCTCGGCCTGCGCGGGGCTCTCAGCCCCGCCTTCCCCCGCTTCATCCCTCGCCGCTCCCGGCAGTTTTCATCCGGTTCGGTGGCCGAACCGGCCATGCCCAACACGCGGCGCCAGCCGCGTTTTGCGGCACCAGGCGAGTACGCGGCCGTTGCCGCATGCCCCCTACTTGCTTTCCAGAATGTACGTTGGCGCCAGGCCCGCGAGGGTGGAGAACCCTCCGGTGGCTTCCGTGAGCCAGCTTGAGCAGCCCTGCACCTTGCCGAGAAAGGAATGCGGGTGCACATCCACGCGCATCTCACGCATCCGCACCTCGCCGTGTTGCAATACGGGGAAAACCGAGCGAACCGGTTCGGTCACTTCCTGGACCACCCACGGACTGCGCATGGCCAGCTTGAGCGCCTTCTCCCAACCGGCCGCATCCACCTGGGCGCCGTGTACCGGACTGCGGTCCGTGGAATCGTCATTGGGCTGCAACACCAGGCGCTCGCGGTTCTTCAGGATGAACTCGGGAAGGTCCACGTTCTGGTCCTGCCACATGGTCTTCGTCGCCGCCACCACCCGGGTCCAGGGTATGAACTCCCGAACGGCCTTCTTCTCCTCCACCGGGAAGCTGGCCGTCACGGTCTCATCGGTCAGCAGGCCGAAGAGCGCTTTCTTCTGCGCCATTTCCGACCGGAAGTTGTTAACAACGCAAACTTTGCCATCACGGTAGGCACGCAAAAGCGGGTGCGAAAGGTCGAAGCGAACCAGAAACTCGTGCACGCGGATCCGCCGGTACACCAGATCGATGGGGAAGTCGCCGCGCTGCAGAACTCCGTTGCGGTATTCCAACTGATCGGGCGTCACCACTTCGGTGGCATAGCCATCCTTGCGGAAACATTCGGCGATGAGCTGGCTCTCGTTCGACTCGGTGGTGAGGAACGGCTGCCGGAACTCGAGAATCGCGATATTGGGCTTTCGATCCCGGCCGCCCCATTCCTTCCACACCTTCGACACCGCCGACACGAACGGCCTGGTCCCGACCAGTTTCACCAGGTCGTACTTCTTTCGAAATTCCTTCACCGGCGGGGCGTCGTAGAAGATGTTCGAGAGCGCCTCGCTGTAAACGACGCCCGTAGGAGCCTCCGCATTGCACTGCACAAAGCGCAGCGTCCCGTTGTTCAAATGAGTATCCAGGAGCGACGTAACTGAAAGATACGGATAGCCGGGGTCCACCGCGGCGAGCATCCTTTCGCCCGGCAGAAGCTCCATGCGGGACAGCAGCGCCGGGTTGCTCAGCGCCGCCTGCTCGACGCGATCGATTGCGCTGACCAGGCTCTCGGCCGCCTTGGACATGCTGGTGTACTGGCGGCGGGTGATGAAGTGCGGCCTCAGAACGGGTGAGATCGGCCGGATGCCCACGTACAGATTCTGCTCGCGCATACGCTCGTGCAGCGCGCGCGCCCAGGACAAGTCATTCCAGGGCTTGCTCTCGAGAATCCTGTGGTACCGGGCTATCGCCTCGCCCAACTGCGTCATTTCAAAAGATCTTTCCTGCCCAGTATCGCATGCGCGGAGAGGCATTGTGAAGCAAGGAGCCACAACTAGCAGCCGTAAACAACAGATTGTAAAAGAGATACTACGATTCGCTCGCTCCCGTCCCGGTTCGGGAGTTTGGCCTCCTGTGTGCATGGGGAACCGCCAGTGCAGCCGGTACGTCTTTTTGATCGGGATTGGAGACGTCACCTATCTTGGACCTTCTCCTCCTCTGGTTGGCGCGGCTTCCTGCTCTTCTCGCCGCGCCAATTTTTTGATGGGGCACCGGTCAGAGGGTCATGCGATCGAGCTTGCGGTAGAGCGTCTTGCGCTCGATGCCGAGGATGCGTGCGGCCCGGCTCTTGTTCCCGGCTGTGGCGGCCAGTACTTTACGGATCTGGTCGGCCTCGGTATCGGCCAGCGTCTCGCTGGAGGTGTCGCGGGAGTCGGTCAGCTCGATGGCCTCGCGGACGGCCTCATCGTCGATGCGGCCCTGGGGAGCGAGGATAGTGAGGCGCTCCATCATGTGCTGAAGCTGCCGTACGTTACCTGGCCAGGAATAGTCTTCCATCAGCTTCAGCCCCGATTGCGTCAACCGCGCGCTCTGGCCGTAACGGTCGTTGTACAGCCGCAGGAAGTAGTGGGCCAGCAGAGCCACGTCGCCGGTGCGCTCGCGCAGCGGCGGAATGGTAACGCGAACCACGTTGAGGCGGAACCACAGGTCCTCGCGGAAGCCGCCTTCGTCCACCATGTGCTGCAGATCCCGATTGGTGGCCGCCACCACCCGCACGTCCACCTTCCGGCCACGCGCCGAGCCCAGCGGCCGGATCTCCTTCTCCTGCAGGAAACGCAGCAGCTTGAGCTGGAAATTCAGCTCGATGTCGCCGATCTCGTCCAGGAAAACGGTCCCGTTGTTGGCCGCCTCGAAGACGCCCATGCGATCGCGATCGGCGCCGGTGTAGGCGCCGCGCATAGCGCCAAACAACTCGCTTTCCAGCAGCCCCGGCGCGATGGAGGCGCAATCCACCGGTACGAACGGCTGGCTGGCCCGCGCGCTGTTGTTATGCACCATGCGCGCGATCATTTCCTTGCCCGTGCCGGTCTCCCCTTCCACCAGCACCGTGGCATCGGTCGGCGCCACGCGCGAGATCGTTTTATAGATGTCCACCATTCCCGCCGAGGAGCCGATCAGTTCGCTCACCGGGAGGTCGTTAACGTCCGTGTCGGCATCGTCCGCATTGGTGGAGACGGCGGCCTCGGCACGCTTCACGGTGTCCAGCATGCGATCGAGCTCGAAGGGTTTGGCGATGTAATCGAACGCGCCGCCGCGGGTGGCCGCCATGACCGTCTCGATGGTCCCCCGCGCCGTCATCAGGATTACCGCGCAGCTCGGATTCGTGCTGCGGGCCGTGTGCAGCACGTCAATTCCGGTGCGTTCGTCCAGATAAATATCGGAAATTACGATTGGATAGGAGCAGGCGGCGAGCCTTTCCAGGGCCTCCCTGGTGGAGGACACCGCATCCACGTTATAGCCCTCGAGTTCGAGGAAGGTAACGATGGTATTGCGGACGGAGGGATCGTCCTCGACAATAAGCAGACGTTGCACGGTTACTTTTCGGCAGTGGATCAGTTTGCCTTGTGGGGCAGGATTGTATCCTGCGCGCGGGTTTGTAACCCGCGCAGGCGCCGATTGGAAATCGGCGCGCAGAGCGCTAACCTGCCCCACATCTCGAACTAACCCGCTACCTACTCCTCTATCTTAACCGTGGTGGCGGAGGGCTGCCGGAGGACGGCAGACGAAGCGGCATATGGCGCCACGATGGTGAAGCAGGATCCCTTCCCCACCTCGCTGGTCACGTCCATGCGGCCGCCGTGATGGGTGACAATCTGCTCGACGATGGAAAGTCCGATGCCCGTGCCGGATTCGCCGGACGCTTCGGCGCGCTTGGTCCGGTAGAACTTGCGGAAGATGCTGCCCAGTTCCTTCTGGTCCAGCCCCATGCCCTGGTCGCGCACGGACAGGTGCAGCTTGTCCCCGCGGGTGACGGCGGCAACGAACACTTCGCTTCCGGCGGCCGAGTACTTCACGGCGTTGGTGAGCAGATTGTAGACGGCATACTCCATCAACTCCCGGTCGCCGGTGAGGCAGACATCGGCGATCTCGCCCGCGTGCATCGTTATGTTCTTCCGCTCGGCCACCGGAGCGATGCGCTGCATGCAGTTGTCGACAACGCCGGAAACAGGGAACACCTCCCGCTTCAGTTCCATCTCGCCTTCGGAGAGACGCTCCACGTCGAGAAACGTCTGGATCATGCGCGCCAGACGCTTCGACTCCGCGTTGATCATCGCAGCCATTTGTTTGCGCTTGTCCTCGGTGAGGTTGTAGCGGCCAATCAATTCGCTGGACCCCTGGATGGCCGTGAGCGGCGTCTTCATCTCGTGGGTCACAAAACGGATGGCCTGCTGGTAGCGCTGCCGGTCGCCTTCGGACTTGTGAAGCTGGCGGCGGACGAAGAAGTGCTGATAGCTGGCTGCGGCGGAGACGCACAGCCATGCGACGGCGAAGGGCGCCGAATACGGAAAGACGACGTTGTGCCGGAACGCGATCACCGGCAGGGCATGCGCGAAAACGAGCAGCAGACCGCCGAGAGCGTACGCCCGCCACCCGGAAGCGTAGGCGAATACCGCCACCGCGAGCGCGGCGATGAGCAGACACCAGCCGAGTATTTCTACGCCGGTGGCATCCCGCAGGAACTGGCCGCTCTCCAGCGTCTCGAACAACTGGGCGTGCGTCTCCAGACCGGAGATGCGCTGGCCGTAGGGGGTGACCACGCGGTCGTTGGTGGCGGTGATGGCGGTGACCCCGAGGAAAACGGTCTTGCCGCGCAGTTGCGCCGCCAGTGCCGGTTCCCGCCGGATCGCCTCCAGCGACATCCTGGGCAGAGGCGCCACCGTGTATCGGATACGCAGGGAGCGATGGTCGCCGACGCGCGCGAAGGGGATGGTCTCGGCGCCCACCCGAATCTCCCGTGGCGATTCGACGATGCGCGTCACCCCGCGCGCCAGGCGAAAGGCCTCCAGCGCGAGCGCCCAGTGCCGCTGGTGCGCGAAAGTCTTCTCCAGAGCGATGGAACGGGTGACGCCGTCCTGCGATTCCTCATCGGCGCGGACATTGCCCACGGCGGCGGCGAACTGCGCGAACTGCGGCAGGGGGTTCTCCCATCGTGGGGTTCGGGCATCGTCGATGAAGTCCGCCGGAAGCACCAGGTTGCGAGTGGCCTTGAGAGCGTCAGTCAGACGCCGGTCCTCGCCGGGATCGCCGGCGTCGGCCAGCACCATGTCGATGGCGACCACGGCCGGGGCGCCCTTCGCGATGGCCTCGAGGCCTTTCGCAAGGATGGTGCGATACGCGCGCGGGCCGCCTTCCTTGTTCAGCGTGGCCTCGTCAATGGCCACAATCACGCAAGCGGGCTGGTGCGCCGGCGGCGGGTTCAAGCCCAGCAGCAGATCGTAGGCGTAATCGTCGATGCGCGTCCCGATCAGACTCCAGCCGGCCACCAGCGCCAGCAGGAACGCCGCGCCCGTGACCGCCGCGTACGCGCCGAGTTTTCTACCTTGCCAGAGCCTTTTCAATTTCGGCGGGCTCCCTCGGCAGGGCCGCGCTGAGCACGCGTGACCCGTTGCCGGTTACCAGCACCACGTCCTCGATGCGGATGCCGATGTTCTCTTCCGGGATGTAGACGCCAGGCTCGATGGTGATCACCATGCCTTCTTCCAGTTTGGCGGGGGGCATGGGCGGATCGTGTACCTCCAGCCCCACCTCGTGCCCGATTTTGTGGGTGAAGTATTTGCCCAGCGATTCGCCGTGCAGATCCTTGCCGTGCGTCTCGATATACTTCCGCGCGGCCGTGTCGGGGCTGTCCTCGCCGGTCCAGAACGGGACCCCGGGCTTCACCGCGGCGATGCCCGCCTTCTGCGCCCCCAGTACGATGTTGTACAGCTCGAGCTGACGCGGCGTGAACCTGCCGTTCACCGGGACGGTGCGGGTAATGTCGCTGGCGTATCCGGCGCACTCGCCGGCCACATCCATCACCACCACTTCTCCGCTCTCCATGCGGCGGCGATTCTCGTCGTAGTGCAGCACCGCCCCATTGGGGCCGGAGCCGATGATGGGCGCGTAGGCCCAGCGCTCGCAGCCGTGGTCCAGCACGGTCTCCGACATCACCGCCGCAAGCTGGTATTCGTAGAGCCCGGGTGCGATGTGCTTCCACGCGGCGCGATGCGCCTGGATGCTGACGTCGGTGGAGTGCTGGATGGCGTCGATTTCCGCCGCGGACTTCTTCATCCGCAGCGAGGCGATCAGCGGCGCGGCGTCCCGCACGGCGCGCAACGGGGCCAGCGCCTTCAAGCCCGCCGTGTGCGTGTCGTCGGGGAGAGCGTAAACGGTCTCCGACTTTTCCAGCGCCCTGGTGAACTCAGATTCGAAGCGCCCCAGCGGAAGGACATTGTCGAAGCCCGTGCGCGCGCGGGCGTCCGCATCCTCTGCCGAGGAATGGCGTCCGGTGTAGCGCTCCGCTTTCTCGTCGTGGCCTGGCAGGAACAGCGTGGCGCCAGAGTGCGTGAACAGGACCACGGCGCCAGGTTCGGCCCACCCGGTCAGGTAGTAGAAGTTCGCTTCCTGATGAAACCCGTCGATTCCCTCGCCCGCTTCGGTCCTGCCGAAGAGCACCAGCGTGCCATCGAGCTGCTTTTCGAGGCTGGCGCGGCGGGCGGCAAACTCCGCGGGTGCGATGGCGGCGGCCACCGCGAGACACACGCTCAACCACACCGCGATCGTCCTTGCCGCCCTGCCCATGAATGCAAGTATATCGGGGCGGGCGGCTGGGGCTGCGGCATGCCACGGCAGCCCACCGCCGCGGAGCGCCACGCTTTTGGCTTGACTGAGAAGTTCTTTGTATTGTAGAGTACTTGTCAGAGAATCTGTCATGAGCTTTCAAGATCTGCTGTTCCTCGCTTCCGTTCTGTTGGAGCTGTCCCTGTTCGTGTGGATGGCCGTGTCCGCAGTGCGCCGCCAATGGAACAGCGTGCGCCGGACGGCCCGCTTCGCCGGTCTTTACCTGGCTGGCTACGCCACGATCCTCATTGCAGCGGCCCTGCTGATGCCGCGCCGGTTCCTGGGGCCTGGCGAACGCCATTGTTTCGACGACTGGTGCGTGGCGGCAGTGACCGCCGAGCCGTCAAAGACACCCGCCGGCTCGAACTGGATCGTCACTCTTGAGGTCTCCAGCGACGCGAAGCGAGTCCGGCAGCGGGCGCTGGACGCCACCGCGCAGCTTGAGGACACCAGTGGGAGACGATACGACGCGTCCGCGGCGCCGCTAACGCCACGAACGTTATCGGACCAGCTCGGCCCCGGCGATTCGTTCCGCGTCCTGCTGCCATTCCGCCTGCCTGCGAATGCGCGGCCCGCCGGGGTGGTAGTGCACCACGGAGCGTTTCCCGGCATGGTTATCATCGGCGAGGACCAGAGCTTCCTTCACCCACCCGCGCTCGCCAGAGTCGCCATACGCAATGACAAGTGAACCGAGGACCCGCGGCGCCGGCCGCGTTCGGCTCACATCGCGCGGGCATACGGCTGCCGCCGCGTGTCCACGCCGCGCTACCATGAACAGGTATGCGCAGTAACTGGATTGCCTCCAGAATGAACGATCCCGTCCGGACGCAGCTCCATTACGCCCGGCGGGGCATGGTCACCGGCGAGATGGAATACGTGGCCCGCCGCGAGGGCCTCGCCCCGGAGCTGGTGCGGGACGAGGTAGCGCGCGGGCGTCTCATCATCCCCGCCAACATCAACCACGCCAACCTCGAACCGATGTGCATCGGCATCGCCTCGCGCTGCAAGATCAACGCCAACATCGGCAACTCGGCCACCACCTCGAACATCGAGGAGGAGCTGGCGAAGCTGCGCTATGCCGTGCAGTTCGGCTCCGACACGGTGATGGATCTCTCCACCGGCGGGGACATTCCGGAAATTCGCAAGGCCATCATCGCGAATTCGCCGGTGCCCATCGGGACCGTGCCCATCTACGAGGCGCTCTCGCGTGTGCGTCGCGTGGAGGACCTGACCATCGACGTGCTGCTGGAGGTCATCGAGGAACAAGCCGAGCAGGGCGTGGACTACATGACCATCCACGCCGGGGTGCTGGTGCAGTACATCCCCATGACCACGCGGCGGATCACCGGCATCGTCAGCCGCGGCGGGGCGATTCTGGCCGAGTGGATGGTGAAGAACCATCGCCAGAATCCGCTGTACGAACATTTCGACCGGATCTGCCGGGTTTTCCGGAAACACGACGTGAGCTTCTCCCTGGGCGACGGCCTGCGGCCCGGCTCGCTCGCCGACGCCAGCGACCAGGCGCAGTTCGCCGAGCTGAAAACGCTCGGGGAACTGACCAAAGTCGCGTGGGACTACGACGTGCAGGTGATGATCGAAGGCCCCGGCCACATTCCCATGGACCAGATCCAGCTCCAGGTTGAAAAGGAGATGGAGATGTGTCACGAGGCGCCTTTTTACACGCTGGGCCCGCTGGTGACCGACTTCGCGCCCGGCTACGACCACATCACCAGCGCCATTGGCGCGGCCATGATCGGCTGGCACGGCGCTTCCATGCTTTGCTACGTGACGCCGAAGGAGCACCTGGGGCTGCCCAATCGCGAAGACGTCAAGGCCGGCATCATGGCCTACCGGATCGCCGCACACGCGGCCGACATTGCCCGCCAGCGCCCCGGCGCGCGCGATCGCGACGACGAGCTCTCCCGCGCCCGCTACCGGTTCGACTGGAAGAAGCAGTTCGAGCTGTCGCTCGATCCCGAAACGGCGCGTTCCATGCACGACGAGACGCTGCCCGAGGAAGGCTTCAAGGACGCCGCCTTCTGCTCCATGTGCGGTCCGAAATTCTGCTCGATGAACAAATCGGCGAAGACGGAAGAGTTCACGGAAGCGGACGCGGCGGCGGTGCTGGCGCGCATCGAGCCGGCAAAATCGAGCGCGGCGGCGGACTGATACAAGGGCGTCAGTCAGGGCGCGACAGCAGACCGCGACAGCAGACCGCGCCCCCGCAACCAGTTCGCCAGCAGCGCCGGCCAGAGCGACAGCGTGGCGTCCCGCGGGGCCAGGCCGACGCCGTGCGGGCCGTGCTCGAACACGTGCAGTTCGGCGGGCACGCCAGCCCTCTGCAACGCCTCGTAAAACAGGATGCTGTTCTCCACCGGCACCACATTGTCGTCGGTGGTGTGAAACAGGAAAGTGGGCGGCGTCGCGCCCGTCACCTGCGATTCGTTCGAGAGCAGCGCCACCAGCGCCGCATCCGGATTCTCCCCGAGGAGGTTCATCCGCGAACCCATGTGCGTCAACGGCGCGCGCATGGTGATCACCGGGTAGGCGAGGATGGCGAAGTCGGGGCGGCTGCTGGCGCGGTCCACCGGGTCGGGGGCGGCGGGGTTCCCGGAGTCGAAATGCGTGGCCGCCGTGGAGGCCAGATGACCGCCGGCGGAGAAGCCCCAAATGCCGATGCGATCCGCCGCGATGCCGAACTCCCGCGCGCGTGTGCGCACCAGGCGAACGGCGCGCTGGGCGTCGCCGAGCTCGATGGGGTGATGGTACTTCGGCCCCAGACGATACTTCAGGACGAACGCCGCAACGCCGAGGGAGTTCAGCCACTCGGCAATCTGCTGCCCTTCGTGGTCCATGGCCAGGTGGGTGTAGCCGCCGCCTGGGCAGACCACCACGCCCGTGCCCACTGCCTTCGCCGGCGCGGGCAGGTAGAACGTTAACGAGGGCTTGTCCGCCTCCTCGCTGCCGGTTGCTCCCGGCGCGCCCGCGGGCCACAACAGTTCCGTCTTCGCCCTGCTCTCCTGCGCGCACGCCAGCGCGGCCACGCCGATCCCGACCACAATGAACCGAAGCATTCCGACTCCCATCGGCTGTCAACGGATGACCAGTCCAACCGCCCCCCTCACGGTCGCGGCCCGGCGTTTTCCGAGCCGCGCGCGTCAGCAAGCGGTTGACATGCTCTCAGCTTACAGCGGGTTCCTCAATCACCAGCTCGCCTTTGTCGGCGTCGAGCGTCGCCAGTACGCCCAGCGGCAGCGTGAGCTGGCTGTCGGTGTGGCCAATCAGCAGCCCGGTGCACGACGGCACGTTCACCCGTCCCACAATCTGATCCAGCACCTCGCCAAGGCTCAGCGTCGAGCTGAATTCGGGCATGTAGTCGCCCGGCCCGCAGGACGCGCACTCGCCGAACACCACGCCAGCCGCTGCCGCAAGCTTCCCCGCCAGACGCAACTCGGTGAGCATGCGGTCGATGCGGTAGGGAGGCTCGCCTGCGTCCTCCGTGAAGAAGATGGCATCGCGCGTGTCGATCTCCCACGGCGTGCCCATCAGCGAGCAGATCAGCGTCAAATTGCCGCCGGTGAGCCGGCCGTGCGCCGTGCCGTGCCGGATGGTGCGGGTGGGGTGCGTGTTAGTGAGCGGGTTCTCCGCCGCGGGGTTGCTGAGCCGCCCGATGGCGCCCGTCTCAAACAGCGCCCTCCGATACGCGCGCAGCGTGTACTCGTTGAAGTGAGTGGCGCTCCCGCGCAGCAGCACCACCGGGCCATGGAAGGTCACCAGACCGGTCTCTTTCCGAATGGCCAGGTGCAGCGCGGTGATGTCGCTGAACCCCACGAAGATCTTCGGATTCGAACGAATCAGGCCGTAATCGACGCGGTCCAGCAGTTGTGCGCAACCGTATCCGCCGCGAATGCAGAACACGCCGCGAACGTCGGCATCGCGGAACGCGGCATGAAGGTCGTCCAGGCGTTCTTCGATGGTGCCGCCCAGGTAGCCGAGCCGCTTGCCCACGTTGCGTCCCAGCCTGGGTTTCAGGCCAAGGTACTGGATGGCGGCCACAGCGGCAGCCAGATCGCCCGAGTCGGAAACGTCGGTGGCCGGGGTGATGAGCGCCACGGTATCGCCCCCGCGGAGGGCCGGCGGCTTGATGAGCGAGCCGGACGACCCCCGCGATCGCGTGTCCACAGTGCCGGCCGACAGCGCTACTGCGGATACGAAACCGCGCCTCGTCATGCCTGGACATCATATCAGGGAATCCGGCATCGGGGACGGAGGTGTGCGGGAACGCCACCCACTGTACTACCAGACCCGAGAATCTTCGCGGCCCGCGACGATTTGATGCGGGGCAGGCTCTCAGCCCAATGCCGCTTAACTTTTCAGCGGAGACGCGGAAGGGTGTCAGTTCGGGATGTGGGGCAGGTTTGCAACCTGCGCGCCGATTTCCAATCGGCGCCGTGCGCGGGTTACAAGCCCGCGCAGGATACAATCCTGCCTCACAACTCTGTGCAGGTGTTCAGCGATGGGAAACTGCCATTGGGCTCTCAGCCTGCGGCGGCTTCTCGGGCCGCCTGCCTTTTGGTTGCGGCGAAGCCCCACCGTGCCACCCGGCGCGGGCATCTGATATGATCCTGACATCACAATGACCCAGGACCTGCCGGAGATGGATTTTCAGAGGTTCTGGCGGAGGCTCCAGCAGCTCGGCCTGAACGCCTATGAAGCGCGATCATACCTGGTGTTGATCGGGCACCCGCGGTTCAAGGCGCTGGAACTGGCGGCACGCGCGCACGTCCCGCGCCAGAAGATCTACGAGGTCCTCGACAGCCTGGTGGAGAAGGGCTTCGCCCAGGTGGTGCAGGAGAAGACCAAGCTCTTTTCCGCCGTGGAGCCGAGCCTCGCCATCCCCAGCTACCTGTCGCGCCGCGCGCAGACGCTGCAACAGGAGTTCACCGAGCAGAGCCGCATGGGCACCGGCCTCATCGACGACCTCGCCTCGGCTTACTCGGAAGGCCAGGGCGGCCGCGGCACTTTGGACTACCTCAAGATCGTCGGCGATCCCGGCCAGATCGCCATGCAATACCGCCGCATGCTGGCCGACGTTCAGACCGAGTACGTGGAGTTTTCGCGCCCCCCCTACGCTGTGGACCCGCTGGACGAACAGCTCGTGAAGCAGGCGCGGAAGCGAGGCGTCCGGTGCCGGCTTCTCATCGAGGGCGGCACGCTGGACGAAGATCATCGCCAGCGCCTAGCCGACTATGCCGCGGTGGGCGTGGAGGTCCGTCAGATCGACTCGCTGCCCATGAAGCTGGCGGTGTTCGACGGCGAGCAGGGCATGATTGCGCTGCTCGATCCGGTGATCACAAAGCCGACTTGGACCTCGGTGGTCTTCGAGCACGCGGCGCTGGGGGAGGCCATGCGCGGGCTGTTCGAGAACCACTGGCGGCGCGCCGCCGCGCTGGCCCCGGAATCGCCCGCGCAGGCGGATTGAGCATCTCCCGAGGCGGCGGAACAAGCGGGCGCGCCGGCCGGATCTCCCGGGAATGACCGCCCGCGTCCCGGGTTCAGAGTAGAGGTTCGCCAATGAACGCATGGTGGACGCGCCGTGTGCCGATTGTTTTCGCGTTGAGCTTGCTCCCGTTGCGGGCGGACGTTACCATCACCGAGAAGGCATCGGCCGAAGCCGGAAGCAGCAGATCGGAGGGCGAGCGCGTCACCATGATTAAGGGCTCGAGGATGCGGATCGAGTCGAAACAAGGAAATAGTGCGACGGTTGTGATCTACGATGGTGTGGCGAAAGAGGAAATCACATTGAACGCAGCCAAACGCCAGGCGTCGATTCGCAAATTCAGCCAGATCAGGGACGCGGCCGAAAAGAGCGTGCCGAGGGAAAACGTCTCGGCCTCGATGACTCCCACCGGCCGGAACGATGCCATCGCGGGGCTGTCGTGCGAGGAGCAGGCGTTCACCGTTCGCGTTGAGGTTTTCAAGGGAGGGAATCCCACTCTCGTGCTGACCGGCCGGGCGTGTGTGGCAACGAACACGCCGGGGGCGCAGGAATACGCTGCGTTTGCTTCGGCGGAAGGGAAAGAAGGCCTGGTGCCGGGCCTGAACAGCTCCAACCCGGTGTTGGTAGCGCTGGCGCGCGCGGAGACGGCGGCGTATGAACTTGTGGCCACGCGAGGCGGCTTCCCATTGCGAATGGAACGCGACATTCGTTTCGAAGGCGGCTTCTTCGCCAGTCTTTTGAACAAGAGCTCCGGGTGGAGAAAGGCCACGGTCACCGCCGTAAGCGCCGAACCGATACCTTCGGAGGATTTCGCGATTCCAAACGGCTGGAAAACCACGGGCCGCTAAAGTTGCGGAGAAATGGCGAGAGCCAGCCGCTCACTGCGTCCCCCATCGACGGCCAGCGGGGCATGAACGCGCTGCTCGATCAGGACACGTCTCGAACTCGCTGTTTTCCGGACCCACTCGCCTGAGGATGCGCCCAGGATTTGGCCGTTTGCGGGGCGCAAGGAACTTTCGGGGCTCCGTCCTCGTATTCATCTCCATGGCGAAGCAGCGTCAGCGTTCTGAGATGGGAGAAGCAGGCCAACGCAGCAGGATGGTCCATCCGCACATGAAGGCCGCTGTCTCTGGCAGAGGCGTTGTCCAAATCAACGACGTCGAAAAGCCGGCCCCCAGGGACAACGAGGTTCTTGTTCGCGTACACGCGACAACAGTCTGCGCCGCGGACTACAGGCTAAGAAACATGCCGTACATCGTCGGATGGATCATCGGCCTCCGGAAGGGCAAAATTCTGGGCATGGAGTTGGCCGGGACCGTCGATTCCGTGGGCAAGGCCGTGACCCGGTTCCGCGCGGGGGACCAGGTATTCGGAGGGACCGGGTTCAAATTCGGCGCGCATGCCGAGTACGCATGCGTGCTCGAAAGCCGGCTGGAGATGAAACCGGTCAATATGACGCTGGAGGAGGCCGCCGCGGTTGCGTTTGGCGGGCTCACGGCGTTGTACTTCCTCAGGAAGGCAAACATCCAGACCGGACAGAACGTGCTTGTCTACGGCGCATCCGGGAGTGTTGGCGTCTACGCGGTTCAACTGGCAAAGCACTTTGGCGCGCGTGTCACAGGCGTATGTAGCACCGCTAATCTGGAGTTGGTGAAATCGCTCGGCGCTGACCACGTGGTCGACTACACCAGGGAGGATTTTTCGAGAGCCGGACGGGTCTATGACATGATCTTCGACACAGTCGGCAAAGCCGGGTTTTCGCGCAGCCTGAAATCCCTTAAGCGAGGCGCTCCCTTTGTTCGGATCGCGCCTTCCGGGGGACTGTCGTCGATACCTGGAGACGCTCTTCGAGAGATGTGGATTTCCATCACGGGCGCCGCGAAAGTTGTCGGTGGACTGCCGCGCTCCGCCCCCGGCGATCTGTCTTTTCTCAAGGGTCTTATCGAGGCCGGAGCGCTTAGGACCGTGATCGATAGACGCTATTCACTGCAAGAGATCGCCGAGGCTTTCCGGTACGCGGAAGCGGGACACAAGAAAGGACACGTGATCATCCTCCTCGAAACGACATCCGTGTAGGTTGGCCCGGTTATTGCGCGTTCTGAACTTTCGAGAACACGAACAAATGAGAGCAACGGTTCAGCGCGGTTCGCCAGATAACTTCTCGAGGCTCGAAGAGGTCGGCAGGCCGGCGGCGAGTTCGAATTCCGACTGGAGTTTTGATATTTGGCTCCCCAGTCTGGATACGTTTCGAACTTTTGCGGCTCAGTTGGCCCTCTGATCGAACCGGCAGACGTCTATTGTTTTCAGAGCGATTCGAGCGCGCCGCCGCCGCTTGTCCATGTTGGGCACCCAGTCTGGACACGTCTCGAACTCGCCAAGGGAGTCCAGGTAACTTCCGGATGGTGCTTTATCCGTCAACTGGGCCACCGGCTGCCTACTTGCGGCAACGATCGCGATGCGCTGGCCCGCCCTGCCGACTGGGGTCGATTCCGTCTACCCCGGTCATCGGCCGTCCAGCCAGAAGGATCAAGTTGGGAAGGCCCGAAGCTCACTGAACTTACGCCACGAAGGCATCTACTTCGCCCGCTCCACCGCGATACGCAGTTCGGTTCGCGGACCGTCCAGCCAGAATTCCATGTTGGGGCCGGCGGGACGATAGCCCTGCTCGGCAATCCACTCTAACAGCTTTGGCCACGGCTTCGTGGCGGAATGCTCGCCTGGCACCTTCACAACAGCGATGTTGGAGTCTTCGAGCGTGCGCATCTCGAATGGACCGCCTGCCACCAGGGGTCCAGCGACCGGAAAACCCACTTCCCAACGCAGCTCGGCGTCAGGCACGGTGCCGGCAGCGTCGTAATAGCGGCCGAATGGCGCTCCGGCGGGTGCGACACCGCGCGAGGCCAGGAAGGCACTCAGCAGGTCCAGCGCGATTCCGGTTTGGGCGTAGGCGCCGCGCATAGGAATGACGACCGCTTGGAGAGGCGCGGCGGTTTTGATCTCAGGTTGGAACGGCGGCGGAACACCCGGCCCAGCGGGCACGGCCGGCGCTGAGTCCGATGTCGCCTGCGCTGCCAGCCGCCGTCCCTCGACGCTGCGGCCGTCCTGATTCAGAATGAGCCGGTTCACGCTGCCATTCGGCTCTTGCGGGAATTCGGCGGTCACCTTGGCTTCCAGCAAGTAGAACAGGTTGGCGGAGTGCGGATACAGCCGCATTCGAGGCTGTCCGTTCACCCGCACGAACAGCAGGTTTCCCTCTGGCACGATCTCGATCGTCTGGCCGTTGGAGAGCCGATACTCCCCGGCATATGAGGTGAGCAGCGCGCGAGGCGGATCGGGTAGCCGCGGCGCCCGAAAGGCGTCGCCATCCAGCGAGAAGACGAGATGAGTCACTTCGGCTGCCGCATTCCGGACAAACTCGACATCGGCGTCCACGACCTTCCAGTCTTCGAAGAACCGGCTGCGGTCACGCGGAAACAACTCGACGCGGCCGTGGTTGGTGGTCTGCTCATACAGGTGACTTCCCGAACGAGTGACCTGCATCACTCCGTAAGATCCCATGTCGTACAAACCGGTAAAGGCATCGTAGGTCCCAGGATCGACCTGCGTATCGACTGCCGGCGAATCGCTCGGCTCCAGCTCATCGTGCAGGTAGATCTCGGCAATTGTCCGTGCAGTCCGTTCGACATCATAGGTGGGCAAGGGAGCACCTGCATTGGCCAGGATGATGACCGTGAAGCCGGCCTCGGGGAAATAGTAAAGAGCCCCGCAATACCCCTCTCCGCCGCCGGTGTGGAAGACGGCCCGCATACCGCGCAGACGCCCTATGCCCCAGCCGAAGCCGTAGCCGCCTTGTCTGGCGGGCGTGTTGACGGAGCGGCCGTTATCAGCGGGCGTCAGCGCGGCCTCGACGGTCGCCTTCTGGAGGATCCGGCCGTTGAAGTAGGCATCGGTCCAGCGGTATAAGTCCTGAGCCGTTGCATCGAGCAGCGCATGGCCACCGTGCAGCAAAGGAGAGCGGTTCTCGACCATGTGCTGCCGCTGCTCGATTCGTCCGTCGGCGTACCAGTAGGGTTCCGCTTTGCCCGCCTCGCCCGGCCGGAACACACCCGTATGCGCCATTCCCAGCGGCACAAGAAACCGCTCGCGCAGGAAGTCAAGATATGACTGGCCGGAAACCATCTCGACGATTCTGCCCAGCAGATAGTAGTTGGGGTTGCTGTAGGCATAGCGCGAGCCTGGCTCGAAATCGAGGGGCAGGTACTTGAAGGCAGCAATCACGTAGTCCCGGTTCGGAGGCGTGAAGAAGCCGGGGAGTTGACCCGGTCCGCCCAGCCGGTCGGGAATTCCAGACGTATGCGTAAGCAAGTGGCGCAGGGAAATGAGATCGCCGCGCGGATAATCGGGAATGTATTTTGAAAGCGGATCATCTATGCGCAGACGGCCTTCTTCCTGAAGCTTGAGAATCGCTGCTGCGGTGAATGGCTTATTGATGGAGGCGAGGTGGAAGCAGGTTGCCGGGGTAATCGGCCGGGAGTGTTCCACATCCGCCAAGCCATACCCTTTCTCGAACAAGATCTTTCCGCGGCGCGCGACCAGAACCACAGCACCGGGTTCGCCCGGATGGACGTAGTCTCGAAACATTGCATCCACTACCAGGCCGGGGTCGCCCGCCGGGGCCCTACCATGTATGCCGGACGCTTCCAGTGTCTTCGTCATGTTCCGATGTCCACGTACGGTGGCCCACTGCCAAGCCGTCAGGCCGTACTTGCCGCCGTTATCCCCGCCGCCCGCCAGTGGCGCGGCCGTTCGCAGGCCATCCAGATCGCGGGCAAGCACCATTTCCGCCAGTCGTTCCTGGAGACGCGCGGAGTCTATGGCTCGGAAAGAGAAGCCCCAGCCGCCGCCACGATTCTGAATCTTCAGAAGCAGCCGATTGGCGCCCTTGTTCAGGTGAAGACGGAGGATGTCGTCATCCAAACGAACAGCGCGCTCCGTCCAGTTCCGGTGAACCAGACGGCCATTGAGCCAGACTTTGACGGCGTCATCGCTGCCGAGGCCGAAGAGAAAGTCGGAGGGCGTGGCTTGCTCGATTGTCGCAAAGGCGTAAGCGATGGCAGGCTTCTCACCGTACGATTTTCCGAGGTCGACGTTGTCGGAGGAAGACTCCAAGCGCTGCCAGGCGTATTTCCGTCCAGCCAGATCGATAACCTGACCGTCGGCAGGATTGGCGCCTGTCTCACCTCCTTGCGAAGCCAACGCGTCCCGCTCGAAGGCTCCCAACTCGGCTGTCTCGTCTGGCGCGGTCCCGGTTACGGGCAGAGGCGCCAGAATGAGCCAGGAGCGAACCGCGGAGCCAGGCTTCAGGTCGATCGACGCGGCAATCCCGCATGCGGCGATGGCCGCGATCGCGATCCAAATGCGGCGCTTGGGCATAGGCAGCCTCCGTACAGGATAAGAGGATCTACTCAACCGATTTTAACCCCGGCGCCACGCCCTTGAGTGAATTTGTGCCGTGGTGTGGAAGTGCTCACCGTGGACTGCGCACCGCTACGAACACCATCGCATCGCGATAGCTCCGATGAAGGCCATCCCGGCGTCCCGCAGCGCGCGCCCATCCGCCTGACGGCGCTGTCTGAGTTGTTTGGCCAAACTGCTGACTGCGGCTCCCCACTACGCAATCGGTGCATGGTGTGGCCGAGTTGCCTTATTTGCGGCCTTGTCTACGTGCGGATCGCCCCGAGCGGATGTCGCCATCTGGAAGTTGGCACGCATAGTGGGCCAGCGCCGATTCGTTTTGGGGGATGCCGGTCGGATAAAGCAGAGTTCGAGTCCACGCCGGGGTCGCCGTCAAGGGGGGCCAATCCAGAAGAAACGTCTGAAACGCCCGTAATGAAATCAATCAGATGGCGTGAAGTCGAGGAATTGCAGTTTGGCTCCCCAGTCTGGACACGTTTCGAACTTTTGCGGCTCAGTTGACCCTCCGATCGAACCCGCAGACGTCCATTGTTTTCAGACCGATTCGACCGCACGGCCGACGCTTGTCCACGGTGGGCACTCAGTCTGGACACCTCTCGAACTCGCCGGCGCTTCTCACAAAGGGTCCCTTGTGAGAAAGAGGCGAAGTCGTTGAGCGCAGTACTCCGCAGGAACCGTCGAGGTTGGTCCGGCGATGAGCATTTGTCACCCGAGCGGTATTACACTGAAAGGTCTCGGGCACTACCCGGGGATGGAGGTGAGGAAAATGTGGAATCGACTGTTGGTTGCGTTCATGGTGGCGGCCGCGATTGGCCCGGCGGCGCAGAATAGAAATGCTGGTTCCGAGAGCAGGGTCTCTAGCCCTACCTTCGCAGTCCTGAACGACAAAAGAGCATCGTGCGGTGACCCAGCGCCGTAAAGTAAGGTGCGGCGCTTCCTTTCTGGACGGAATCGTGCTACATGAAAGATATGCATGTATTCG
>Ga0326728_10002431_pt1 | contig 61975 bp, 56 predicted proteins | sample MB3enrmetagenome_FD_207602 | JGI IMG/M metagenome (GOLD analysis project Ga0326728, IMG submission 207602) | Lab enriched peat soil microbial communities from McLean, Ithaca, NY, United States - MB31MN | ecosystem: Environmental > Terrestrial > Soil > Wetlands > Peat | place: USA: New York... | reverse complement strand
AGGTCGCCGAACGCCTTGGTGGAGGCTGCATCCTTGGCCTCCTGGGTGGGGAACGTCAGGTTGCCAATGGCGGAAACTCCGCCTACCGGCGCTTCTTGCACGGCGATGGCCTTGGCGAGATCCACTTGGCGCGCCTGGTGCTGGTGGCGCTGGTAGACCACGTAGCCGGCGATCAGTACGGCGACGGCGGCCGCGATACCGGCGTAGCGGGCGATCTCCTTCTGGTGTTCTTCGAAAAAAGTTACGGTGTGACCGAGTTCCAGGGCAAACTTGTCGGTCTTCAGCTCTTTGCGCGTGATTCTGTCCACGAAAACCTCAGATGTTTCGAAACCCTTATGATATCACGGCCGATCCCGATTCCCGCTTTTGGCCGGACGGCGCTCCGAACGCGCCGTCGATCGGTGCGAGAATAGCTAGCATGGCGCGTGTGGCTGCTTCGGTGGAAAACGTTCCGCATTCGCGGATCCGGGAACTGGCGGAAATCGCCATGTCCATGGACGGCGTCTTGCGGCTGTACTTCGGCGAATCGAACCTGCCCACGCCGGACTACATCAAGCGGGCCGCCCAGCGCGCCATGGAGCGGGGGTACACGTTTTACACGGAGAACGCCGGCCTGCCTTCGACGCGCCGCGCGCTGGCGGAATACTACCGCCGGATACAGGGCGTGGAACTCGACCCGGCGAGCGAGATTGTCATCACCGTATCGGGAGTGCAGGCGTTGAACGTGGGCATCCGCTGCGTGCTCGATCCCGGCGACGAGGCGCTGGTGCTCACCCCGGTGTGGCCCAACGGCGCCTCCATCGTGATGATGGCGAACGCCACCGTGAAGCAGATTCCCCATCCGCTCGGCGGCGAGCGCTACGGCGTGGATTTCGACGCGCTGGAAGCCGCGGTGACGCCGCGGACGCGCCTGCTTCTGTACACGTCGCCCTCGAATCCGCTGGGTTGGGTGGCCACTGGCGAGGAGCAGGACGGCCTGCTCGATTTCGCCCGGCGCCACGGATTGTGGCTGATGGCGGACGAGGTCTACGACCGGCTCTACTACGCCGGCGCGCGCCTGGGCGAGCCGGTGCCGTCGATCCTGCGCAAAGCCACGCGCGACGACGCGGTCCTGGTGGCGCACTCGTTTTCCAAAACCTACTGCATGACCGGATGGCGGCTGGGGTACCTGATCGCCCGGCGCGACCTGGCGGCGAAAGCCACGCAGTTGAACGAATTCATCGTCTCGCACGCGCCCACGTTCACGCAGAAGGCCGGCGAGACGGCCCTGGCGGAGGGCGAAGGCGAGTTGCTGCGCATGCTGCGGCGGCTCGAAGAAAATCGCGAGTTGTGCCTGGAAGCGCTCCGCGGATTTAGCGGCGTCACGGTGCCCACCCCCGACGGCGCGTTCTATGTGTTCCCGCGCATCGACGGCCTTACGGACTCTTTCGCATTCTGCAAGCGCCTGCTGGAAGAGACGCGGGTGGGGCTGGCGCCGGGCGTGGCGTTCGGAGCCGGCGGGGAGGGTTCGGTGCGGATTTGTTATGCCGCGGAGAAGTCCATCCTGGAACCGGCCATGGAGCGCTTTGCGCGGTTCCTGAACGCCGGGGCGTGACGAGTTGCGTAGAGAAAGGAATAGTTCATGCTGAAAGGCTTCAAGCAATTTGTGCTGCGCGGCAACGTTCTCGACCTGGCGGTCGCCGTGGTCATCGGAGGTGCATTCGGGAAGATCGTGGCGGCGCTGGTCGCGGACTTGCTCACCCCCTTGATCGCGCTGGCCGGCGGGAAACGCGATTTCTCGGCAATCCATCTCACCGTACACGGCACCGTCTTCAAGATCGGCGATTTCGTGAACGAGGTGGTGTCGTTCCTGATGGTTGCGGCGGCGATCTACTTCTTCGTGGTGGCGCCGGTGAACGCGCTCAACGAGCGCCGGAAGCGCGGTGAAGCGCCGCCCGACCCGACCACCAAGAAGTGTCCCGAGTGCCTCACCGAAGTGCCCATCGCGGCCCGGCGCTGCGCCGCCTGCGCCAGCCCGCTGGGGAGCTGAGCCCAATTCGGTGGCTGGCGACGAAACTCCGCGCTCCGCATCCCGATGAGCAAGGTGAATCCGTGGCGGAGTTTCGTTGCCTGTCACGGAATTGCCTGTCACCGAATTGCCCCGCAGCGGATGCCCGATGTTTTCGTCCCGCATTTCCGTTTTGAGCAGTCAGCGATAACCTCTTGATGGCCTCTGACGCCTTTATTTATGCGGGTTTCAACGCTATAAGGACGCTCTGGAGGTTAATACCCGACGGGTGAGAAACGGAACGGGCCCTTTCATCTCTCTTTCAACACCCAGTTAAAGGTCGAATTCCAGGGATCGCGCGTCTCCTCGGACGGCGGCTTCGCCCTGGTGCACGAGTCGGACGAACGTTTGGGCCTCGGCGAACTCATCGGCCAGCACCTGACCGACTCGCGGCGCGGGAAGACCACGCACCTTCCGCTGGCGGACCTGCTGCGTCAGTCAGTCTATAGTCGCATAGCGGGCTATTGGGGCGTCAACGGCGCCGAGCGACTCTCGCAGGATCCGACGTTTCGCCTGATCGGTTCGGAGAAGATTTGGAATCGTGGTGCGGCGCTGACTTCCCGCTTGCAGATTTTTGAGACCGAGATGCTGGCAGACGAGGAGAACTTCGGCAGTTTAGCCCGCATCAACCGCGAACTCATCGGCAAAGCCGAAGCCCTCGATTCCGCGCAGAAGGTTGTGCTGGACATGGACCCGACCGAGATCCCCGTCTACGGCGGGCGAGAGCAGAGCGCCTACAACGGCCACCTTGGGTCCACCTGCTCTCACCAGCTATTGTTGTTCAATCGGGAAGGCGACTGCCTGGCGGCAGAGCTGAGGCCCGACCGCGTCCGCAGCGCCGGCGATTGGAAAGAACTGCCCTTGCCCGAGGTCGAGCGGCAGCAGAAGCTAGGCAAGGAAGTCGTGTTCAGGGCCGACGCGGCATTTGCCAAGCCCGAGATCTACGAGGCGCTGGAACAGCGTGGCGTGAAGTGCGCGATTCGCATCCCGGCTAATGAGAACCTGGAGCGGGACATCAGCGAGTTGCTGATGCGGCCAGGGGAAGACCGAGCCATAAGCCGGTAGTCCGGTACAAGGGGTTTTCTCTACCAGGCTGCGAGTTGGAAGACGGCGCGGCGGGCGGTGGCCAAGGTGGAGTTTCATTTGGGAGAGTTGTTCCCTCGCGTGGGACTCAGCGTGACGGACTTGGAGACCGACAGCCGGGCGGTGGCGCGGTTCTACAACGAGCGAGGCACGGCCGAGCAATGGATCAAGGAAGGCAAACAGGCGGTCAAGGTGACGCGGCTGAGTTGCCATCGGTTCCGCCCGAGTGAATTGCGGCTGTGGCTGAGCGTGCTCGCGTACAACTTGGGAATCTGCGGCGGCGGTTGGTGCCGCCGGAGAAGATCGAAAACTGGTCGCTGACCAGCTTGCAGCAAAGGCTGGCGAAAACCGGTGGTCGTCTGATCAAGCACGCGCGGTGCTGCTGGCTGGTGCTGGCCGAGAGCCATCTGACCAGGCGACTGCTTGGGAGCATGGTACGGCGGACCGGTGCCCCGGCGGCGGCGACGGGGTAGACTGCGGGCGATGGGCGCAGCGAAATCAGGGTGACCAGGGCGTGAGGGCAGGAAGAGGGTTCGTGGAATGCACTGAAAATACAGGATCTTTCGGTTTTGGACTTTGCGGACAGGAGTGACAGCCCCGCCTTGCGCGACCGAAGGCGGCTTCCGGAGGAAAGAATGCAATTTGCAGGATCAAAGGACGGTGGTTCGGTCTATACTGAATCGGACCGGGGAGTCCAAAACGGAAACTCCGGATTACCTAGCCGGGGGACTAATCGTATGCTGAAACGCAACGTGCGCATCATCGAGGTAGCTCTATACTGCTTCTGTATTTCCTACAAGGCATTTTCTCAATCGGGACCGGCTCTACCAGTTCCGGAGTTTTTCGGCATCTACGCGGTAACCGACGGGCGCCTAGTTAAACTCGACGGCAAGGAGGTCCGCACGGAAAGGACCGCGCAGGTACGGATGGGACAGCGCCAATCCGTGGGCGGAGTTCTCAACGGCGCACCAGTCGCATCGTCGCAGATCGTCAACGTCCCTGTATTCTCGCCGGACGTAAAGGTGATCGTGTTCATACAGAGCGGCGGGATGATATCTCCTCTTCAGGTGGCGGAACCCCTCCGGGTTGAGCCTCTGGCCTTCGTCCGGAATTTATCTGTGGATACTGGGCCCCCGAACAATGCCCGGCGCAACGGCCCCGAAAACGGGTGGGAATACGGCAATGCTCCAGAACTGCTGGGATTGGCTACCGGCGACCATCCGGAGTCGCTGGAGTTGTTAAAGAAGCCGTTCCCCGGCCAGAACGACATGGTTGTAGCAGGTTTTGCTGATAAGTTGCAGCCCGGAGTGTATCGATTCACTCTCCAGTCTGGCAGTGGTCTCCCGGGGCTGAACGACGCCAGTTATTTCACTTTTGCCGTCGAGCCGATCGCGCAAGCCGAGGCATCTAAGTGTGTCGATGCCTCGGTGACCTACGCCATGATGGTTTCCAACGTGAAATATCGGCCCTGCGGCGCGGGCGTTCGACCCCCTTCATCCGGTGAGCCGGGCACCCCGGCGGCCGCCGCCGGCTGCGCTAACTTTCAGACTTGCATGAGTGCCGGCCACTCCGCCATGCGATCATCCAGTTGGCAGGAGGCGCTGGGAGCCTATCAGGCCGCAGCGCCGAAGATGCCGCAGTCCGGGGTGCCGTGGTTGTACATCGGCAAAGCATACCTCGGCCTCGGCAGGAATGACGACTTCCATGCGGCATGGGACAAGGCTCTCCAACTTGCCCACTCTCTGAGCATCGACGCATGTCATGAAAGAGCGCTTCAACCCTGTGAGCGTGGCATCCTCCTGCTCAGCCCCACGGAGGTCTCGTTCACCGTGCTGGCGGGCCGGCAGAAGATATTCGCTGCTGCGCCAACTGAGGTCGCGGTGCAACGGCAGACCACCCACGCCGCCCAAGGCCACGTGTCCCTGACCCTGGAGGTGAACCGTAAAAAGTACCAGCTTGACTTTCTTCCCGCCGGCATCCAATGCGAGACCAATGTGTTTGTGAGTTGCCAGGCCGATGGCCAGGCCCAGCAGGCTGCCATCGGCAACTACGTATCGCTGACGCTGCCCAAGTTGTCATCCTCACAGTAGTCGGAGGCGAGAATACGATTTCCCGCCCGTAAACCCAATCTGATGCGTACCATTTGACGCGCCACTTTGGTGTGCCGTGTGATCGTCCGCGCCGTTATCTCTCCGTCATGCTGGACACCGGAGAACCTCGACACCAGGATTACGATTAATGAGTCGGGCATAGTATAGCGGAGCTGATTGAATAAGGAAGCCTACTTCCAGGATGCAGTGATCAGCAGTCAAGAGTGTGACCCGGACCTGCGTTATCAATGCCGACCAAAATGGAAATTCCGGTTATTTCGTCCCGCCGGGGGGAGGGCCGGCCTTCTGGGAAATTGCTCCCGCGAAGCGTGAGGTCTCATCAGGGACGACGGCAGAGCTTCTTCCGCTGCCTGCCCAACCGAGCACCCGGCTGGCGTCTGAAAATTGAAGTGGCAGTCCAGCGACGTGGAACAGGAAGAGGGAAGGACGGTGCTTTGCGGGTTTCGGGGGGCCTTTCCCGGCCGGGCCGGGCGGAGCCGCCCGGCTTGACCGCCTTGAGACCTAGAAGGACGACAATCTTCCGCTGAGAGTCGGGGCACCGTGAGAATGTCCCGCCGAAAATCGTGGCAGGAAGAGGATACAGCGCTGATTTTCGTCCATACCGGTTCGTGCGAGGCGCACGCCCGCACCTCTCTTAGGGTTACCGCACCTTCCAACCGATCCCCAATAGCACGTCCACCTGATTCTGCGTCGACTGGTACAACGGGCCATCCGGGTAGTTGCCATAAGCCGCGGCGTTATTCCAGTGCGTGTAGCGGACCTGCGGCGACAGGCGAAGGCGGCCCAGCCCAAAGCGCACACCGCCGCCCACTACCACGCCCCCGCTGGTTTGCCAAGTGGCGCGGTAGTGTTGCTGCTGATACGACTGGGTGGGGAAGACCACTAGCAGGTTGCTATCCAAAGTCCCGCTGCCTACGCGGGGAGCGTAGCCCACCTCGGCGAACGGCTTCACCACCGGAACCGGGACTCGATACGTCAGCAACATCGGAAACTCCCAGGAGTTGAAACGCGCGCGGTCGAAGCTGCTCCCGGCCCAATTGCCCCACGAGGAGCGATATCCATCGCGGCGATATAGGGCATCCACTTCCACACCCAATCCGAGCGGAAGCCCGAGTCCGAAAGCGGGACCCACAACGTATCGTTTCGACTCACTGGTGGCCGCTCCGGACATATCGTCCGTCGCCCGGCCTCCTCCCGTGACGCCGACAGTCACCGACTGCGCAAAGGCAGCGCATACACTTACGAGAATTAGAAAAAGGCGCATGCCCGGCAGCATGCACGGTACGTGCCACAAACGTTCAGACTCGCGAAATGCAGTTACACCCGGCGGCCTTTGTGGGGCAGGATGGTATCCTGCGGCCCGGCCCAGGGGGCGCTCCGCAATCGGCCTGGGCGGCATTTGCACGCGGCCGCCCAGGCTGGTTGCCGGGGTACCCTTTTGGTCCGCCGCGGGTTGCCAACCTGTCCCGCAATCCTCAGATGCCCGCGAACGGGCGGACGACACCCAGCGCCACGGCGGTCATGAGGACGCCGACCGCGGCGATGACGGCCGCCGAAGCCACCGGGAGATATCGGAATGCGGCGCTGCCGGCGGCCTTCTGGCTGTCGGGCAACAGGTTCTTGGCATACAGCACAGTCATGCCGATGGCGGTCAGCACCGCCGCCAGTCCGGCGCTGAACGCCACCAGCAGAATCAATCCCAGCCCCACGCGGCCGAGCGCCACCGAACTCAGCAGCAGCACCAGCGCCGAAGGGCAGGGAACCAGGCCGCCACTGGCGCCCAGGGCGCCCAGGCCCGCTAGAGTTACGTCGCCTTCCGGGACGTGGCTGTGGACGTGGCCGTCTCCGTGATGGTGGGGATCGTGGCCGTGGGCATGATCGTGGGTATGGCGGTGCTCTCCGCCGTGCGCATGATCGTGCGGGTGGGGATGCTCGTGGACATGCCCAAAGGCCTTGCGGTACCGCTTGTAAAACAGCGTGCCGCCGATCCACACAATCGAAAGCCCCGAGATGGTTCCCAGAACGGGATAGAGGGTCTCCGGCAGAACGTAGCGCGAGAGAAACAGCGTCACCAGTCCCAGAAAGAACACGCTGATGGTGTGGGTGAGCGTCACCATGCCGCCCAGGAATGCCGCGTGTCCGGGTGTGCCGCGCGATCCCACCAGGTACGCCGCGACGATGGTCTTGCCGTGCCCCGGGGACAGGGCGTGGACAGCGCCCAGTCCGAACGCCACCGCCAGCCCGATCAGGACGGCGCTCCAGCCCAGGTTCGCCTGGTGCAAGAGGCGCGCGAGCGTGTCGCCGCCGCCGGCGCCAGGCAGGGCCGCGCCCGTGGGATCCGCCAGGAGCACACCCGTGACCAGAAAAACCCGCAGCGGGGGATGTCGTTTCATTACAATAGTCTTTTCGAATTGTACTGTAGCTTCTAACATATGAGACGGGTGATTACCGCACAAGACGTTCCGGCCTCGGGAGAGCTGCGGGTGCCGACGGGGTCGATTATCACCGCTTCGGCCTGGGAAATGGCGGCGGCGCGTGGCGTTCGCATCGCCGAACTGCCGGAAGAGCAGCTCTCGGCCCTGGCGCCGCCCGAAAAGACCATCGCCATCGGCGCCGATCACGGTGGGTTTCGCCTGAAGGAAGCGCTCAAGCCGGTGCTGGAGAGCCTGGGCCTCGCCGTGCGCGATGTGGGCGTCTTCGAGGAAAAGGCCGCCGACTATCCCGACATCGCTCACGAGGTGGCTAAACTGGTGGTTGGCGGCACGGCGGCGCGCGGCATCTTGATCGATGGCGCGGGCATCGGTTCGTGCATGGCCGCCAACAAGGTGCCGGGCATTCGCGCGGCCCTGTGCTATGATAAGGCTTCCGCGCGAAATAGCCGGGAACATAATGATTCTAATGTGCTTACGCTTGGAGCTCGGCTCCTGACGGAAACCCAGGCGGAGGACGTGCTGCGCACCTGGATCGCCACCCCGTTTGCCGGCGGAAGGCACCAGGCTCGGGTGCAGAAGATCATGGAGATCGAGCGGCTGTATTCGAAAAAGGCAACATCGTGACGCAAAGCGAACTGGATCGCCTGGTAGCGCAAATCGGAGAAGAGATTCTGGCGCGGGTGGGACGCCCGGAGCCGGCGGCCGCCAAGAAGGGCGAAGGGCTCAATCTTCCCGACCAGGTTTGCCCCGGATGCGTGCAGCGTTGCGCGCAGACCTGCTCGCGCAATACCAAGGACATCATCGCGGCCGGCGCCGACCGGGTCTCGTGCAGCGATCGTTTGACCAGGATCGATCCGGCCATCGCGGCGCTCATCGACCACACCATTTTGAAGCCGGAGGCCACCCGCACCGACGTGGTGAAGGTGTGCCGCGAAGCGCGCCAGTACGGCTTCGCCAGCGTGTGCGTGAATTCCTACTGGGTGCCGCTGGTGGCGGCGGAGCTGGCGGGGTGCGCGGTGAAGGTCTGCACCGTGGTGGGCTTTCCCCTGGGAGCGGCCTCCACGGAGGCGAAGGTGGCGGAAACCGTGGAGGCCGTCCGGGCGGGCGCGCAGGAGGTCGACATGGTGATCAATGTCGGCGCCCTGCGGTCGGGCGATCATGAAGCCGTCAGGCAGGATATCCAACGGGTGGTCCAGGCGGGCCACGCCGGCGGCGCCAAAGTCAAGGTGATTCTGGAAACGGCGCTGCTCGACGACAACCAGAAGGCCATCGCCTGCACGCTTTCGAAACTGGCGGGCGCGGATTTCGTGAAGACCTCCACGGGCTTCAGTTCGGGAGGCGCCACGGCGCACGATGTCGCGCTGATGCGCCAGGTGGTGGGTCCGGACATGGGAGTGAAGGCTTCGGGCGGGATTCGCACGCTCCAGGACGTGCAGACCATGACGGCGGCGGGCGCGACGCGCATCGGAGCCAGCGCCAGCGTCAAAATCGTCGAGGCCACGGCGGCTTGACCGTCGCGGTGCAGCCTCTTCTTTAGACAACCAATGCAATCTTCTCCCCGCAAGAGCGCCGTCCGCTTCAAGGAACGAAGCGACCTGCTGGACTTTCTGCTGGAAGTCTCGGCGGTCACCTCGCAAACGCTCGACCTGGACCAGTTGCTCGGCAATGTGGCGGAGATCGTGCAGCGGGTGCTGCGCTACGACCTGTTCGCCATCCTGCTCTACAACGAGCGGCGGCGCGATCTGCGGATCCGCTATGCCGTGGGACACCGCGAGGAAGTGGTCCGCAACCTGACGATCGCGCTGGGCGAAGGCATCACCGGCACGGCCGCCGCCCGCCGGGAACCGGTGCTGGTGGGCGACGTTCGCAACGACCCGCGCTACCTGCACACCCTCGACGCCGTGCGCACCGAGTTGGCCGTTCCCATGACCGCGCGCGGCAAGGTGGTGGGTGTGATCGATCTGCAATCCACGCGCGTCAACGCTTACACGGAGTATGATCGCGCGTTGCTTCGCCTGGTGGCGGCCCGCGTCGGCACCGCCATCGACAATGCGCGGCTGTACCTGCGCGTGGAGCGGCAGAATCGCACCCTCAAGACGCTGGCCAACATTTCGCGCGAATTTTCCTCCATCCTGGACCTCAACGAATTGTTGAGCAAGATTTCCACCACCATGCGGGGGCTGATCAACTACGACGCCTTCAGCATCCTGGCCGTGGACCACGAGGCCAAGGCCTTGCGGCACCTTTTCAGCATTCGCTACGACCAGCGCGTGAGCACCGACAACGTCCCCTTCGGCAAGGGCATCACCGGCGCGGCCGCGGAATCGCGCGAGGTGGTGCGCGTGGCCGACACCAGCCAGGACCCCCGCTATATTGCCTCGCACCCCGGGATTCGCTCCGAGGTGGCCGTCCCGCTGATGGCGCACGACCGCGTGCTGGGGGTGATGGACCTGGAAAGCGAAGCCATCGGTTACTTTACCGACGAACACGTGCGCACGCTGGCGTTGCTCGCCCCCCAGGTGGCCAGCAGCGTGGAAAACGCCCGCCTCTACCAGGAGCTGGCCACGCGCGAGCGGCGCATGGAGGACGATCTGCGCGCCGCGCGCGAGCTGCAGAGCGTGCTGGCGCCCGACGCCGCGCCGGAGATCGACGGATTGGAGGCCGCCGTGCGTCTGCGTCCGGCGCGCGAGATTTCCGGCGACATCTGCGACATCTTCGAGCTGCGGGACCGGCAGACGGTGATCGCGTTCGGCGACGTCAGCGGCAAGGGAGCCGCGGCCGCGCTGTACGGCGGGCTGATGAACGGCCTGTTGCGCACGCTGGCGCCGCGCCACCGGCGTCCCGCGGGCCTGCTGCGGGCGCTCAACGAGGCGCTGATCGCCCGCAAAGTGGAAGCCCGCTACGTCACCCTGTTCGTGCTGCTGTGGGACGCCGCAACGCGCCAAATGGTGATGGCCAACGCCGGCGCCTTGCCGCCCATGATCTGCCGGGGGAGCGACATCCTCAAGGTGCGCGCGGAAGGCGTGCCCATCGGGCTGCTCGACTCCCGCGAGTATGAAGAGGTGACCTTTCAAGCGCAAACGGGCGACCTGGTGGTCCTGTATTCGGACGGCATCACCGACCACCTGGACGCCGCCGGTCACGAATTCGGCCGCGGCCGCCTGGTGCAGATTCTGCGAGGCAACTGCGAGAAGCCGGCTGGGGAGGTGGTGTCGGCGGTATTTCGCGCGCTCGACGCGTTCTCGACCACCGCCTTCGACGACCAGACGGTGTTCGCTTTGAAAGTCCGGTAAAGACCGGATATAGGCGCCGGCGGACGCCTCAAGAAGTCGGCGAACCGGGCCGATATGCGATATGAGTGTATCGAATCGTACCCAAATGGGCGGCAGGGAGGTTCGTGCTGGCGGCAACCTTGACCGCCGGCTGGAGCCTGGCGGCTCAGGACGCCCAGGGATGGCGATCCTGGGGCGCGCAGGATGGGCTTCCCGAGTCGTTCGTGAGCGCGGTTGCGATGGATCCGGCAGGCACGGTGTGGTCGATCCACGGCACTTCCGGGATGAGCCGGATGGACGGCTATTCGGTGGACACGAACGTCCCGGCGCTGCGCTTCCCGAGAGCCCTGCTCCAGATGCCGGACGGGGTTTGGACGCTCGATGTGGGGGGACTTCAAAGGCTGCGCGGGCGCGCTTGGGAATTCCATCCGCTGGACGAATTAAAGGGTGTCGACCCGATCTATCCGCCCAAGCTCAGAGAGCTCAACCCGGCGCAATTGCTGATCGTTGCGAATAGCTGGGTGGAAGTGTACGAACCGGCTACGCGCCGGTCCACCAGAGTCCTGGAGGTTGCCCGGACTGGTCTGGGCGCCTTCGGCGACGCCGCCGCCGCGAACGGCAGGGTCCTGGTGAGCGGCATCGACGGGGTAGCTTTGTGCACGGTTGGAGAAAGCCCGGTTAGCTTCCGCTGCCTGGAGTACGGAACGCGTCAACTGGGTCTCCGGCTCTTCCACGATCCGCAGGCGGATGGCGCTGGCGGGTTCCTGGTGGCGGGCGCCTCGCCGGGAACGGGCGATGAGCGTCTGATGGGCTTCGACGGCAAGGTCTGGCGGACGGTCTGGCAGGGCAACCGAGGCAAACTGCGCGGCTGGCCCGCCGGAGACGGCACCCTCTGGCTACAGAAAGGCAGCGATCTCTTTCGCCTGCGGCAGGGCCGCCTGGAACCGGTTCCCCGACAGGGCGCCCTGGTGGGAACCAACGCCTGGGTGGCGCCGGAGAAGGGAGGAGTCCTGCTGGTAGGAACCTCGCAGGGGCTGGCGCGCTACTCGCCTTCATTGTGGGAGACGCCGCTCACCCCGGCCGGCCCGGATTCGACCCCGGTCGGCGCCATCGAGGATCGCAAGGGGCGGCTTTGGCTGTGCTACGCGGACCGGCTGGTGGGCATCGAGCAAGGGAAAATGATCCAGTATCGACTTCCCAAAGAGTGCACACTCTATGAGCGCCGTCCGATTCTGCTGGGCAACGGAAGCCTGGCGCTCGCGCCCTTTGAAGGAGACCGCGTGTGGTGCTTCGACCCGGATCGCGGGACGTTTCGCCACTTCCCGCTTCCCAAGGGGCATACCCTCGTAGCCATCGCAGTGCGCCCGGACGGCGCCGCCTGGGTGCAGGTGCGGGGATCGGATATGGAGCGTTTCCGGCTGGATGTGTTCGACGGCAACGGCTTTCGGCCGGCGGTCGACATTCAGTCCAAGTTCCACGTGGAATTCGTCAAGTTTCTCTACGAAGACCGGACGGGAGCGGTGTGGTTTGGCGCGCCGGGCGGGTTGGGGCGTTACCGGAACGGGACGGCGAGCGTGGTGGGCGCAAAGGAAGGATACACCGCCGCGGGAGGCTACGCCTTCTGCCAGTTGGCGGACGGCCAGCTGCTGGCGGGTGGAAAGGACCAACTGCTGGAGTTTGACGGCCGCGCCTGGAAAGTATTGATCGGCAAGCTGGACCGCGTGCGCACGATCCTTCCCAGCCGCGACGGCACCATCTGGGTCGCTTCGGCGGGAGGCGTTTTCCGGATCCGCAATGGGACCGCCATCCTCCACTCGGTAGAGGAAGGGCTGGCATCGCAGGCGGTGAACGACGTGTACGAAGACCGCCAGGGCAGGATCTGGGCCGCCACCAGCAGCGGCTTCTCGGTGTATCACCCGGAGGCGGACGTCGACCCTCCCCACACGCTGCTCTCGGAACAGGACAACACGCGCATGGCGGGCCCCAACGGCGACGTCCGCCTGGTCTTCTCCGGTATCGACCGCTGGAAGCAAACTCCGCTCGGCCGGTTGCTGTACTCGTACAGCCTCGACGGCGGCGCCTGGAGCCCGTTCACGGAGGAAAACTGGGCCAGTTTCCGAGCCTTGCACGCGGGCACTCACCACTTCCGGGTCCGCGCCATGGATCGCAACGGAAACGTGGACCCCAAACCAGTGGCATTCGACGTGTCCGTGCCCCTGCGCTGGTACCGGGAAGCCGGATTCCTGTTCATCCTGGGTCTCAGCACCCTGACGATTGTAGGATCGGTGTGGCTGGCGATCTTGCGCTACCGGCAATTGCGCGCGGCGAAGACCGCGGCCGAAGCGGCCAACCTCAGCAAGAGCGCCTTCCTGGCGAACATGAGCCATGAGATCCGCACACCGATGAACGGCATCATGGGCATGACCGACTTGGCGCTCGGAACCGAGTTGACGGCGGAACAGCGGGACTTCCTGCTCACGGCCAAGACCTCGGCGGACCAACTGCTCACGCTGCTGAACGACATTCTGGACTTCTCCAAGATCGAAGCCGGGAAGCTGGACATCTCGCCGGCGGATTTCCTGCTGCGCGACTGCATCGCGGATTCGCTGCAAACCCTGATGCCGCGGGCCGACGACAAGGGACTCACCCTGCTGTGCCGGGTGGCGCCGGAAGTGCCCGACGAACTGGTGGGCGACCCGGGCAGGCTGCGCCAGGTTGTGATCAACCTGGCGGGCAACGCCATCAAGTTCACCGAGCGCGGCGAAGTGGCGGTCGAGGTAACGCTCGAGCCCCGCGCCGGGGAAGGTGTGATGCTGCACTTCCGGGTGGCCGACACCGGGATCGGAATCCCCGCGGACAAACAGAAGGCGGTGTTCGAAGCGTTCGAACAGGCCGATGCATCGACCACGCGAAAGTTCGGCGGCACGGGTCTGGGCCTGGCGATCTCCCGCAAGCTGGTGGAACTGATGGGCGGCCGCATCTGGGTGGAAAGCCCGCGCGCGGATCTCACCGCGGAGGCTCCCGGGCCGGGCTGCGCGTTCCACTTCACAGCGGCTCTGGCCTTGGGCCAGGCGCCGCTCCGATCCGCTCCGGCGCCTCTCGACGGAGTGCCGGTTCTGATTGTGGACGACAATCGGACCAACCGCACGGTTCTGGTGGAGATGCTACGCGCGAAGGGGATGAAACCGCTGGCGGTGGAGAACGGCGATGAGGCGCTCGTGGCGCTCGATCGGGCGCGAGCCGCGGGCTGTCCGTTCCCGCTGGCCATCCTGGATTTTCAGATGCATGGCATGGACGGGTTCACGCTGGCGGCGCGCATCCGCGCGCAACCGGAGTTCCGGGATACGCGCCTGTTCATGCTGACCTCGGCGGGGCAACGGGGAGACGCCGCGCGCTGCAAAGACATCGGAATCGAAGTGTACCTGCTAAAGCCGGTCAAACAGTCGGCGTTGCTCACTGCCATCGCCCGCTCGCTGGGGCGGCCCGTGGCGGCTGGGTTGCTGCCGCTGACCCGCCATTCGCTGAACGAATCGCGCCCGAAGCTGCGCGTTCTGCTGGCCGAGGACAACGCGATCAACCAGAAACTGGCGGTCCGCCTGCTGGAGAAGCAAGGGCACCGGGTGAGCGTGGCCAACGATGGCGAGGAGGCGGTCGCGGCGGTGAAGAACGGCGAGTTCGACGTGGTCCTGATGGACGTGCAGATGCCCAAGATGAGCGGACTGGAAGCCGCAGTGGCCATTAGGACCCTGGAACGCGGCACCGGCCGCCACATGCCCATCGTAGCCATGACGGCGCATGCCATGAAGGGCGATCAGGAACGCTGCCTGAAGGCGGGAATGGATGGCTACGTCTCGAAACCGATTCAGATCGGCCACCTGCTCGAAGCGATTGCGCGCGTCACTGCGCCCACCACCGTTTCCGCGGAGCGCGCTCCGGTTTCAAGCTGACCGGCCAGCCTATCGATCGGGGCCGAACAAACCATCCACAGGCCTTCGTTTTCGTCCACGGCGCCAGGCCCGGAACAGCGTTTTTCGGTGGGAGATTTCCGGGTCCACAGCGCGCGATAAACGCTGGACTGGGCGGACATCGCGAAGGAGCGGGTGGGCCAGCCGGGAAGCGCGCGGCAGAGGCGGCGCAGCACCGTCGCCGTCAGTTTTTCTTCTCGTCCTTCAATGGCTCAATCGGCTTGGCAACCACGTCCGAGACCGACTGGATCACCAACCGGGCGCAGGAGAATCCAAAATGGCCGAAGCCGCCGCTCGGACAACAGTGCGCGTTACGGTTGCCTGGGCAAGGCTCGGTTTTCGTCGCCGCATCGAATCTTCCCGTCAGGTTCGCGGTCACCATGTACAAATAGCACTCGCCCTCATGGCATCCCTCGGTCCTTTTCTGTGCGGTGAGGTAGCGGTGGAAGTCTCGGAACTCGTCGTTCTCAAGCACCTCCAATTCGTCGCGTGGAACCATGTCGCCACAACACCAGGTGGTTGGTTGCTTCTTTGGTCCCTTCCCGTATTCGAGCCACACAGCGTCGATATTCCGGCCGTCGCAATCCTTGGCGTCCAACCGGAAGTTCTCGAAGGCGATCTCAACCAGCCCGCGAACAGTGACCATTTTGCCGTTGAAACGGTCCGGTTGATTCACGAGTTCGCAGAGGGTTGTAGGGATCGGTTTGCCGGCGGCGTCCGAATCCGGGTAAGCCATGCCGGGGAGCACGGCGGCTGAGATGGCAACAATGGCTCGAACCGCTGTCGTCATTCCTAGATGTTACCGCCGGGCACTATCCCTCGAACGCTTTGCGCACCTGTCCCACCGCCCACGCCAGGTCCTCTTCGGAAATGATCAGCGGCGGGGCCAGGCGAATCACGAAATCGTGGGTCTCCTTGCACAGCAGCCCCAGCTCCTTCAGCCGCTCGCAGTAGGAACGCGCCGGCACCAGCAGCTCGATGCCGATCAGCAGCCCGCGTCCGCGAATCGCCTTGATGTGCGGATGGCGCAGCTTGCGCAGCTCATACAGCAGCCACGCGCCCAATTCGGCCGAGCGGTCCGCCAAGCGCTCTTCCTCGATCACGCGCAGCGCCGCGCGCGCCGCCGCGCATGCCAGCGGATTGCCGCCATACGTGCTGCCGTGGCTGCCCGGCCGGAATACGCCCAGAATCTCGCTGGAGGAAACCACCGCCGATACCGGATACACGCCGCCCGAAAGCGCCTTGCCCAGCACGTACACATCCGGCTGCACGTTCTCGTGCTGGCAGGCGAACATCCGGCCGGTGCGCCCCAGGCCGGTCTGGATCTCGTCGGCCACCAGCAGCACGCGCTCGCGCGCGCACAACTCGGCGGCTTGCGCAAGGTACCCGTCGGGCGGGATGAGGATGCCGGCCTCGCACTGGATGGGCTCGATCAGCAGCGCGCAGGTGCGCGGCGTAATGGCGGCTTCCAGCGCGTCGATGTCGCCGAACGGCACGCTCACGAAACCAGGGGTGAAGGGGCCGAAGCCGTCGCGGTAGAGCGGCTCGCTGGAGAAGCCGGTGATGGTGGTGGTGCGGCCGTGGAAATTGTTGTCGCAGACCACGATCTCGGCTTCGTCGCGCGGGATGTGCTTGTAGGTGTAACCCCAGCGGCGCGCCGCCTTCATGGCGGTCTCGACGGCCTCGGCGCCGGTGTTCATGGGCAGCACCATCTGCATGCCGCAGGTTCGCGCCAGCTCTTCGCAGAAGCGCGGCAACTGGTCGTTGCGAAAGGCGCGCGAAGTCAGCGTCACGCGCGACGCCTGGTCGAGCATGGCCTGCAGAATGCGCGGATGGCAGTGGCCCTGGTTGAGGGCGGAGTAGGCGCTCAGGCAATCCAGATAGCGGCGCCCGTCGACGGCGTGAACCCACACGCCCGCGGCGCGCTCCACCACCACGTCGAGCGGACGATAGTTGTGCGCTCCCCAACGGTCTTCAATGCGGATCAGGTCCGAAGAGAGCCCACGGGATTCGTCTTCCGGCATGGCGCGTCCCTTAGTTTCCGGAGCGCGGGCCGGCGCCGCTTTCGGAAATCTTGGTGGGACCGACGCCCAGATGCGCGGAGGTTTTGGTGGCCTCTTCCACGGCCCGCGCCAACACCGAGCGGATGCGCCCGTCCTCGAGCATCAGCAGGCCGGCGATGGTGCAGCCGGCCGGCGTGGTGACATCGTCGCGCAGCGCGGCCGGATGGCGGCCGGTGGAGAGCACCATGCGCGCCGCGCCCAGCGCCGTCTGCGCCACCAGCGTGAGGGCAAGCTGCCGCGGGAGCCCCACCCGCACGCCGGCATCGGCCAGCGCTTCCATGATGAGGTACTGGTAGGCCGGCCCGCTGCCGCTGAGCGCGGTGACGGCATTGAAGTGAATCTCGTCGAGCGGCAGGCACCGGCCCACCGCCTGGAAGATCGCCTGCGCGCGCTGCAAGTCGGTCTTGGTGGCGTAGCGCCCGCCGCAGATCACGGTCATGCCCTCGCCCACCACCGCGGGTGTATTGGGCATGGCGCGGACCACCGGATTTTCGGTGCCCAGCAGCGACTCCAGCCGGTCGGTGCCCACCCCCGCCAGGATCGAAATCAGCAGTGTCTCGCGCCGCAGACCGGCGTTGCGCAGCGTGGCCAGCACCACCGGCGCGTCGTTCGGTTTGACGCACAGCAGAATCAGGTCGGCGCCAGGCACGCGCGCGTGGAAGTCGGATTCGACGGTGATGCCGAGCGCTTCGGAAGCGGCCTCGCAGGCGGCGGCATTCTTATCGCCGGCCCACACGCGGTCGTGGGCGATCAGCTTGTCGGAGAGCAGTCCGCGCAGCAGCGTCTGGCCCATCACGCCGGCGCCGATGACGCCGAGCGTGGCGCCTTCGCCGATCACGGATACAGGCTGGGTATGTTCGGTTTTTTTCGACATGGCGATGACCTCGACTCAGGCGAGAGAGTGGGCGGGCGCGACCCGCGCGTTGTTCACGAACCTGATTCTAGAAAATAGCACATGGACGCGCGAAGCCGGCGGAGGAACCGCGACCGCGGAGCAAAGATCAGTAATCCACGGGCATGGCCTGCAGTTCCTGGAAGGTGAACACCGGGCCTTCCTTGCAGACGTACACCGGGCCGGCGTTGCACCGGCCGCACTTCCCCACGCCGCACTTCATGCGGTTTTCCAGGCTGGTGTAGACGTCGCTCATCCGCGCGCCCATGCGCTCCAGCACGGGGATGGTGTTCTTGATCATGATGGGCGGGCCGATCACCAGCGAGACGGCGCGGCTGGCGGGCACCTGGGCGCGCTCGAATACCGTGGGGACGAAGCCGATCTCGCCCGGCCAATCCGGCGTCTGGCCGCCGGGGTCGACGCACTGGATCACCTGGACGTTGGGATGTTCGGCCCACTGCGCCAGCTCGTCGACGAATACCAGGTCGCCCACCGTGCGCGCGCCGTAAACCACGGTGATCTTGCCGTACTCTTCGCGATTTTCCAGCGCGTACCAGATGGCGCAGCGGATGGGGGGCATGGCGATGCCGCCGCCCAGGAAGATCAGGTCCTTCCCGCGCCACTCTTCCACCGGATACCCGCGGCCGTAGGGGCCGCGGAAGCCCACCGTATCGCCCTCTTCCACCTGCCACAGCGCTTCGGTGACGCGCCCCACTTTGCGGAAGCAGAATTCGATGTGGTCGCGCCAGTTGGAGCTGGAACAGATATTGAACGTGGATTCGCCGGCGCCAAAGGCCGAAAAGATCCCGAACTGGCCCACGCGGAAAGTGAACTGGCGGGCGCGCTCCGCGTCTTGAAAACGCAGGCTGATCGATTTGACGTCGGACGTGTGCCGCCGCACGCCGATCACTTCCATGAGGTCAGGCTTGTACAGGTTCTGCATGGGGAATCTCGGTGATCAGCGGCAAGACGCCCAGCCCCGCCGGGCAGTTGCGCGCGCAATTGCCGCAGCCGGTGCACAGCGTCTCGCCGAACTTTTCCGGATACACGTGGAACTTATGATAGATGCGCTGCCGCTGGCGGTCGCCCTGCCCGTGGCGCGGGTTGTGTCCGCTGGCGTGCAGGGTGAAGAGCGGGAACTGGCAGGCGTCCCAGTTGCGCGCCCGCACGCCCTCGCGCCCGTTGCCTTCGTCCACGATATCGAAGCAATGGCAGACGGGGCAGGTGTAGGCGCAGGCCCCGCATCCCACGCAGGCCAGCGATTGCGCCTGCCAGAACGGGTCGGCGAAATGGTCCACGGCAAAACGCGCGACTTGCCGGGGGACGAACCGAACCGGCGGCGCGTTGGTCCGGCCGGCGTGCCCGTCAGCCTCAGCCTTGCCCAGCGCGGCGCGGCCTTTTTCCGTGAGACTGCTCACCGCAAACTGCCCGTCGCCGAGCGGTGTCAGCATGGCGTCGCTACCGCGCTCGGCATCCGGCCCCAGCCCCACGGACGTGCAGAAGCACTCTTGGTCGTGCGCCGTACACGCCAGCGTGATTACCGTAGTCGCTTCGCGCCGGCGATTGTAAGCCTCGTCGCGGAAGTCCCAATTGAAAACCTGGTCCAGAACCGGCAGCGCCGCCGCATCGCACGGATGGGCGCAAATCACGATTTGTTCCGGGACGGTTTCCGGCTGGTCCAGCAGCTCGATGCGATTCTTCTCCACGCGATATCCGTAGAGCACTTCGTGCCGCGGCAGCAGCCATTCTTTGATGGAGTTGGCGGGCCGCACCCAGCCATCCAGCAGCAGTTCTTCGGGCGAAGCCAAGCGCGTGAAGAGCTCCGTACCGGGCTTCACCCGCACCGGTCCCACGCAGATTTTTCCCGCCGCCATCCATTCGCCCACCAGCTTGCGCAATCCGTCCGGCGTGAGGGTAGTCATCGGATGAACTCCTCTTTGTCGGTGAGCGAATATGCGCCCACCAGCGGTTCCGCGGCCGGGTCGGTTCCCGCGCGATATGAGAACTGGGTCTCCGCGGCGCGGGCCAGCGCGAGGTTGAGCAGGCGCAGGTCGATGGCCGCCGGACAGGCGCGCGTACACTCGTCGCAGCCCACGCATCGTCCGGCCAGGTGGATGGCGCGGGAGAGATGCCAGGCGAAATTCCCCTTGCGATGCGGCGAAGTGTCGATGGCCTGCGGCCGGTTCTTGTCCGCCAGGCAGCGCTCGCAATAGCACATGGGACAGACCTGGCGGCAGGCGTAGCATTTCAGACAGCGGTCGAACTCCGCCGTCCAAAACGCCAACCGCGCCTCGGGAGGCATTTCGAGCAGCGGATCGAGCGCCGCGTACCGGTCGGCGGTGGGCGTGGGCGCCGGCCGGCCGTCGAGGGCGATCATCTCGTCCGCGAAGCGGGGCTGACGGGTGTCGCAACTCTCGCACTTCGGCTGGCCCATGCCGGGACACGCCATGCCGATGGTGTGCACTTCCGCGCGCTCCACTTGCGATTCTTTTTCGAGCACCACCAGGGCGCGCTCGTCGCAACCTTTCAACACGATGGCCGGCTTGCCCAGGGCGCGCACTTCTTGGCGCTTCAGGTAAGTGGTGAGATTGGCGAAACAGGTCTGGTTCCACACCAGGCGGGCGGCGTCTTCCGGCCTGGTGATGAAGGCGGGGCCGCGCCGGCCGTAGCCGATCACCACTTTGACCGCTCCGCCGCTCAATAAGCGCGCGGCGGTCTCGCGCAGGTGGGCTTGCGCCGGAGAATCGGCCACCGCTCCCTCACGGTCGTGGCTCGGATCGGAGCCGGCGGAACAGGCGGCGCACCCGGAACATGGGGTCGCGGCGGGCTCCACTTCATACGGCCGGTAGGGCCCCAAGGCGCGTGTCTGCTCGGTGATCTCTTCGATCGTCTGCTGGAACTTCCTGCCCTCGGCCGCGCTGATCCAGGTGAAATAGATGCGCCGCATATCGAAGCCCACCACCTCCAGCAAGTCGCGGAACAGCATCCAGCGGCGCCGCGCGTGGTAGTTCCCGGCGGTGTAATGGCAGTCGCCCGGATGGCAGCCGGAGACCAGCACCGCGTCGGCGCCCACCTCGAAGGCCTTCACCACCAGGTTGGTATCGATGCGCCCGGTGCAGGGCAGGCGGATGATGCGGACGTTGGGCGGATATTCCAGCCGCGCCGTGCCCGCCAGGTCCGCGCCCAGGTAGGTGCACCAGTTACAGACGTACGCCACGATCTTGGGCGAAAACCCGTCCGTGCCGCTCATGCCAACGCCTCCACCATGGAGTAGATCTCTTCCTCGCTGAAGCCCTCGATATCCGCGCTCTTCGAGGGACACACGGCCACGCAGGTGCCGCAGCCCATGCACAATCCCGGGTTGACCCGCGCCGTATGCTTGATCAGCGCGCCGCTGCGCGCGCGGATCTCGGCTTTCTCCACGGCATGGTACGGGCAGGTGCGCACGCAGGCGAAGCAGGCCGCGCAGGTCTGTTCGTTGATGTGCGCGATCTCCGGCTCGCGCGTCAGCTCGCTGGCGGCGAAGGTCACCGCGACTTTGCTGGCCGCGGCCGAGGCCTGCGCCACCGATTCCGGAATGTCCTTGGGCGCCTGACAGGCGCCGCACACGAACACGCCCGCCGCGTTGGTCTCCACCGGCCGCAGCTTGGGGTGCGATTCCAGCAGGAAGCCGTGCTCGTCGTAGCCCACGTTGAGCTTCTGCGCCAGGTCGGCGACGCCGTCGGCCGGCCGCATGGCCGCCGCCAGAACCACCAGGTCGGCCTCGATGGTCACCGGAATTCCCGCCAGCGTATCGGCGCCGCGCACGATCAGCTTGCCGTTCTCCTCGGTGACCTTGGAGACGCGCCCGCGGTAGTATTTCGCGCCATCCTGCTCGATGGCGCGGCGCACGAATTCGTCGTACCCCTTGCCGCCCGCGCGTATGTCCATGTAGAAAACGTGCGCCTCGCCGCCATGCACTTTATGCTTGTACAGCATGGTGTGCTTGGCGGTGTACATGCAGCAGATTTTGGAGCAATACGGCATTCCCTTGGCGTTGTCGCGCGAGCCCACGCAGGAAATGAAGACCACTTTTTGCGGGATCTTTCCGTCCGACGGCCGTTTCAGCTCGCCGTTGGTCGGCCCCGAAGCGGAGACCAGCCGCTCGAACTGTAGCGAGTCGATCACGTCCTTGTACTTTCCGTAGCCGTATTCGCCGTAGCCGCGGAGCTTGTCCGAATTCTGTTCGCGGCCGATGCTGTAGAGCTGGTAGCCGGTGGCCACCACGATCGCGCCCACCTCTTCTTCCACCATCTTGTCGGTGTCTTTGAAATCGATGGCGCCGGGCGCGCACTTCTTCTCGCACAACCCGCAGCCGTTGCGGATGATCTTGGCGCAGACCTCCTTGTCGACCACCGGCCGCGCCGGCACGGCTTGCGGAAACGGCATGTAGATGGCCGGCCGCATTCCCATGCCGTAGTCGAACTCGCTGGGGTTGCGCTTCAACGGGCAGACCTTGGAGCACTCGCCGCACCCGGTGCACTTGCTCATGTCCACGTATCGGGCCTTCTGGCGAATGGCGACTTTGAAGTTACCGATGAACCCGTCCACGCTCTCCACTTCCGAATAAGTGTAGAGGCGGATGCGCGGATGCTGTCCCGCTTCCACCATGCGCGGTGTCAGGATGCACTGCGAGCAATCGAGCGTGGGAAAAGTTTCCGACAGGCCCGCCATCTTGCCCCCGATGGACGGGTCGCGCTCCACCAGCACCACTTCGTAGCCCGAGTCGGCGATGTCGAGAGCCGCCTGTATGCCGGCCACTCCGCCGCCGATCACCAGCGCGCGCCGGGTCACGGGGACGCGGATGGGTTCCAGCTTGCGGTCGTACCGCGCCTTGGCCACGGAAAGCCGGATCAGGTCGATGGCTTTGGCGGTGGCCTGCTCGCGGTCGTGGTGCACCCAACTGCAGTGCTCGCGGATGTTGGCCATTTCCAGCAGGTAGGGATTCAATCCGGCCGTAGCCACGGTGCGCCGGAAGGTCTTCAGATGCATGTGAGGGGAGCAGGAGGCCACCACCACGCCGTCCAGCTTCTCGGCCGCGATTTTCTCCCGAATCATGGCCTGCCCCGGGTCCGAGCACATGTATTTGTAGTGCTGCGCGCAACGCACTCCGGGCAGCTCGGCGATGGAGTTCACCACTTTCTCGACATCCACCGTGCGCGCGATATTCTCGCCGCACCAGCACACGAAAACGCCGATCCGGGACATCAGTTCCCGCCTCCCACCACGAAATGCCGGTCGATCCCCATGTCGGCTGCGCCCAAACCCAGCGCCATGCCCACCATGTCCGACAGGTAATAAACCGGCAGGTCGAATTTCGTGCGGAGAAAAGCCCCGGCATCGGCCTGTTTCATATCCAGGTTGACGTGGCACATGGGGCAAGCCACCACCAGGCAGTTGGCGCCGTGCGCCACGGCGTTCGCCAGAATCCGGCCGGAAAGCTCGAGCACGGTTTCGGTTTTCGCCATGGTCATGCCGGCCCCGCAGCACTCGGTTTTGTAACTCCACGCCACCGGTTTCGCGCCCAAAGCGGTGACGATGGCCTCCATGGATTGCGGCTGCTCGGCGTCGTCGAAGTCCACCACCGTGGGTGGCCGAACGAGCAGGCAACCGTAGTAGCAGGCGGGTTTGAGATCCTGGAGCGGCGTCCGAACCGCACCCTTCAGCTTATCCAGCCCGATGCGTTGAAACACCTGGATGAGGTTGAGCACCCGCGGGCCGCCATCGACTTCGGCTTCCACGATATCCGCGATCTCTTCGCGCAGCCGCTTGTCCGCCGCCATCGCCTGCCCGGCTCGCAGCAGTTGCATGGAGCACATGGGGCAGGGCGCGAACATCTCGGCCAAACCCTGACGGTGGGCCAGCGCGAGGTTCCGCGCGGGCAGGGCGATGGCCAGCTTGTGATTCAGGGAGTGCGCGGAAGTTGCGCCGCAACAGATCCAGTCGTCGATCTCGGCGAGCGTGACGCCCAGCGCCGCCAGGCACGCGCGCAGCGACTGCTCGTAGTCGTTGGACGAGCCGTGCAGCGCGCAACCGGGATAGTATCCGAGGTTCATTGGGCGCCTCCATGAGTACTGCGCGGGGTGGTGCGCGCGAAGATCCGCGCCACCACGCCGCGGTCCTTGGCCTGTTCGCCCACCAGGTGCAGTTTGCGCCGCTTCTGGAGCTGCGGGGCAAGCCCCGCGTCGCGGAACAGGAATGGCAGACTGCGGTCCCTCAGGAAGACCGCGCCTTTGAAGGCGGCGATCAGTTCGATCTCGTTCAAGCGCCCATGACGCCGGATGTTGTCCAGGAAGGCCTTCTGAAAGAGCACCGTTCGCCGCTCGTCCGGCGAGAGAGTACCGCGCTCGAAGGCGAGCTGGCGCAGCGCGTCCATCACGGCGGCGCAATCCACGCGCTTGGGGCAGCGCGTGGTGCACGTCTGGCACGAGACACATTGCCAGATGGAGTTGGCGCGCAGCGCGGAATCGCTGTCGCCGAGCTGCAGCAGGCGGATCAGCCGCGTCGGCGGTATGTCCATCTGCCCCGCGGTGGGGCACCCGGCGGTGCACTTGCCGCACTGGTAACACTCCGCCAGCCGTGTCTGACTCAGGGATTCAATTTGGGGGATGGCCGGCTGGGCGCCGGCGGTGGTTTCCATTGAGCTATAGTCCCGTCACATATTCGGATATTCGGATCTCAATACGACCGCTAATACGTTATCTCCCTTCGCTCTAGAAGGCAATCGGGGACCGGGCCGCCACGCTATACTCGTAGTTTCCCGTGTTCCATTCCATCGAAAAAGACGTTTCGAGCGCGTTTCGCGCGCACATACAGATCCGCTACGGCGTCGACCTGGCGGTGGCCGTCGAGCAGCCGCGGCAAAGCGATCTGGGCGACATGGCCGTGTCGGCCGCGTTTCAGCTCGCCAAGCCGTTGCGCCAGGCCCCCAAGAAGATCGCCCAGGATCTGGTGGACGAGATCGCGCCCATCCATGGCGTGGCGCGCATGGAAGTGGCCGGCAACGGCTACATCAACCTGCGCCTCGATCGCGGGGCCTACGCCGCCCGGCTGCTGGCAGACGAACAGGCGGCGCCATCCGCCGATCCCGAGGGCGGCAAGATCATCGTCGAGCACACCAACATCAACCCCAACAAGGCGGCGCACATCGGCCATCTGCGCAACGCCACCCTGGGCGATACCTTCGTGCGCATGCTGCGCGCCCGCGGCCACCAGGTGGAAGTGCAGAACTACATCGACAACACCGGCGTCCAGGTGGCCGACGTGGTGGTGGGCTTTCACTACCTGGAGCACAAGACCCCCGCCGACGTGCAGGCCATGCTGGCCGACCCCGCGGTGCATTTCGACTACTACTGCTGGGATCTGTACGCGCACACCTCCAGCTACTACAAGGACCACGAGGAAGCGCTGGAGTGGCGCAAGGCCACGCTGCACTCGATCGAGGCCGGCGAGGGCGAGGTGGCGGAGCTGGCGCACCTGGTGGCGGACGCCATCGTGAAGGCTCACCTGGCCACCATGCTGCGGCTGGACGTGGAGTACGACGTGCTGCCGCGGGAGAGCGAGATCCTGCATCTGAAGTTCTGGGCGTCGGCGTTCGAGCTGCTGAAGCAACGCCAGGCCATCTACCTGGAAACCGAGGGCAAGAACTGCGGCTGCTGGGTAATGCCGGGCCTCTCCGAGGAAGGCAAGGTGATCGTGCGCTCCGACGGCACCGTGACCTATGTCGGCAAGGACATCGCCTACCAGCTTTGGAAGTTCGGCCTGCTCGGCAAGGACTTCTACTATCAGCCGTTCCACACTTACGCCGATGGGCGCGTGCTGTGGGTGACCACTGGCGAACCCGCGGCCGATTCCGCCGGGCGCCAGGAGCAGTTCGGGCACGGGTCGCGGGTCTACAACGTCATCGATGCGCGGCAGTCCTATCTGCAAGAAGTGGTGGCGGCCGGATTGCGCGCCCTGGGCTACGACCGGCAGGCCGATCAATCGGTCCACTTCTCCTACGAGATGGTGACGCTCACGCCGCGCTGCTGCGCCGACCTGGGCATTCCTCTTTCGGAAGAAGACCGCAAAAAGTCCTCCGTGGAAGTCTCCGGGCGCAAGGGTCTGGGGGTGAAGGCCGACGACCTGATGGACCGCCTGATCGAGAAGGCGCTGGAGGAAGTCTCCTCGCGGCACGCCGAAGTGCCCGCCGAAGAGCAGCGGGCCGTGGCAACCGACATCGCCATCGCCGCGCTGCGCTATTTCCTATTGAAATTCACGCGGACTTCGGTGATCGCCTTCGACCTGCAGGAAGCCCTGAGCTTCACCGGCGAGACCGGCCCCTACGTGCAGTACGCCGCGGTCCGCGCCGGAAAGATTCTGCGGGAACTGGTATTGCGCGGCGAGAGCCTGCCCGATTTCGCGGTGGAACTGAACGCGGCATCGATGGCGCGCCAATTGGAATTCGAGGACTTCTGGCAGATTCTGCTGGCCGCCTCGAAAGCCGATTCCGCGCTGGAGCGAGCCCTGGCGGCCGGCGAACCGGCGCACGTGGCCAAGTATGCGTTTCAGTTGGCGCAGGACTTCTCCAACTTCTATCAGAAGTACCCGATTCTGCCCGAGAAGAATCGCGAGAAGAAGGTCTTTCTGTTGTGGACGACCCACTTCTTCCGCCGCCAGTTGGAACGCACCGCCGGCATCCTGGGGATCCGGATTCCGGAATACATGTGACGGCGGCGGCCCGGCTCCCGCCTTACTTCGGATACCGTCCCACCAACTTCCTGCAGAAGCCGTGAAGCCTGTGCCCAAAGCTGGCGTTGGGCAGGAACATGAAGGGGCATTCTCCGGCCACCACGGACATTCCATGGCTCTCGCAGAACTGGACGGCATCGCCGCTGACAGCCCCGGCGCCGGTTGCGCGGTACATCCAGATGCGCTCGATCCCGGCCGCATGGCACTCGTGGACTATCTCGTCGGTCACTGCCGGTTTGGTGAGCAGCAGTGCCGCTTCGACGGCGGGGGATGCGTCGTTCACGCGAGCCACGGCGGGAACTCCCTCGATCTCGGCGGCCTCGGGGTGGACCGGCACCAGATCGTATCCCCGGGTCCGCAGTTCGCGGAACAGGGTTCGCGTGAAATCCCTGGGGTTGCGTGAGACCCCGATCACGGCCAGACGTTTGGCGCCCAGGAATTCATCGATGGTCTTTAGGGTTGTCATGGACTCCTCAAGTTCAGGATAATATAGTCTGAAATTGAGAGCGGGCCGCGGGAACCGCTACTTCTTCGGGGGCGTCTCTTCCTTCGGTTGCGCTTCCGCCTTGTCGCTCTTGACGGGCGCTTTCAAGTACTGCACAATCACCGAGATCCTGCGGTTCGACGCGCTCGTGGGGTCTTCCGGGTGGCGCAGTTGGCGGTCCGCGTAGCCCCGCACCTGGGCCACCTGCGCGGGACGAAGTCCGTGAGCCTCCATCAACTTTCGCGCCGAGTTGGCACGGTCGGCGGAGAGCTCCCAATTGGAATACGCCCCATCGCCGGAGAAGGGCTTGGCGTCGGTGTGTCCCTCGATCAGTACGTCATTGGGCAGTTGGCCCAGTTGTTCCGCCAGCCGAGCCAGCAGCGCGGAGCCGCTTTCCGTCGGCACCGGCCTTCCCGATTCGAAGAACATCCCGGCATCGGTCTCCAGGAGCTCGATGCGCAGTCCATCGGCGGTGATGGTGATTTCCACATGGTCTTTTAGCTGCTGGAAGGAGGGAAGGCTCACCAGCGCCTGCTGGATCTTTTCGCGCAGCTTGCCCATGTCGTCCTTTGGGATTTCGAGGGCATTGCCGGCTCCCGCGGCCGCCGTACCGGTCATGGTTCCCGGCCCGGAGGGGTTGTTGAAGTAAGCCGTGATGGCCTTCTTGACTTCGTCGTCCGCGCCCATCAGCCAGAGCACGATGAACAGCGCCATCATGGCGGTGACGAAGTCCGCGTAGGCCACCTTCCAGGCTCCGCCATGGTGGCCGCCGGCCACCACGTTCTTCTTCTTGATGAGGATGATGGGCACCACCGGCTTGATCGGGACGGGTTCGGTCTCTTCGCCGGCTGCCATGGCTATGCCGCCTTACTGGCGACCGATCCGCCGCCGCGGCAGGCCGCTTCCATTTCCTGGAAGCTGGGACGCACGCTGGTGGGGATGGACCGCCGCGCCAGTTCCACCGCCATCATGGGGCTCAGCCCTTTGACAAACGCCAGGCCCGCCATGCGCAGGAACCCGAAGTAATAGCCTTCCGCCTCGTTCTGCTTGGCCATGGCCGCCGACAGCGGTCCGAAGACGCCATAGCACAGCAGGATTCCCAGAAACGTTCCCACCAGCGCGGACGCCACCTTGTGCCCGATCTCTTCCTTCGGGCCGCCCAGCGCTCCCATGGTGATGACCACCCCCAGCACCGCCGCCACGATTCCCAAACCCGGCAACGCATCGGCCATGGTCGCCAGCGCCCCGACCGGTTCGTGCGACTCGCGATGGTGGACTTCCAGGTCGACCTCCATCATGGTGTCGATATCCAGCGGCTCCACGCCCCCCGAAACCGCCATGCGCAACGTGTCGCACAAGAAGGCCAGAGCGTGATGCGATTTCAGAAACTTCGGATATTTAGAAAAGACCGCGCTTTTCGCCGGGTTGTCGACATCTTCTTCCAGTTTCGCCGTTCCCGACTTTCGCGCCAGGTTGAGGAGTTCGTACACCATCTTCAAGTTTTCGAGGTAGAAGGCCTTGGTGAAGGAGCTGCCCGTGAATACCCCCAGCAGCCCCTTAACGATCTGCATCAAGGTGGGCAGGGGATTGCCGACGATCACCGTGCCGATCGCCGCCCCCAGGATGATGATCAGCTCCGCCGGTTGCATCAGCACGAGCAGTTTTCCGTGCTCCATCAGGTAGCCGCCGGCGATGGCTCCCAAAACGATGACAATTCCAACAATGGCAATCATGTGGCGTCAGTTCGTTACGACTTCTTATCGGAACGCCAAGCCGAAGTCTTTAACCTTGTTGCAGGGCACGCTTGGCAGCCCTGGGCGCAAGTGCCTGCGCGGCCAATGCGGGGGCGCGTGCGCCGGAACTTCTACGCCCCTCTTTCCAGCAGCTCCTTCACCACCGCCGCCGTATTGGCGTGAATCGTAACCGTGTCTTCCACGTTCTGCGCGTAGCCGCCGGCCAGCACGATAGCCACGGGAATCTGTTGCGTCATCGCCGTCCGGATCACCAGGCGGTCGCGTTCCATCAGCCCATCGAAGGTCAGCGACAGGCCGCCCAACTGGTCCTCGCAATACGGATCGGCCCCCGCCAAGTAGACCACCAACTCCGGATGGAATATGGACAGCGCGGCGCGGTAGCCGTTGCCCAGGCGGTTCAGATACTCGGCGTCGCCTACGCCGTCGGCGAGATTGATGTCCAGGCTGGAGGGCGGCTTTTCGGTGGGGTAGTTGTTGAGCTGGTGAATGGAGAGCGTGAACACCGACGCATCCCCGGCGAAAATGGCGGCCGTGCCGTTGCCGTGGTGGACGTCGCAATCCACCACCATGGCGCACTTCACGAGGCCGTCGCGCTGCAGGCAGCGGATGGCCACGGCCACGTCGTTGATGGCGCAGAATCCTTCTCCGTGCGCCGGAAAAGCGTGGTGGAATCCGCCGCCCAGGTTGAATCCCACGCGTCCCTCTATCGCCTGGCGGGCCGCCAGCGTGGTGCCGCCGGCGGCCAGCCAGAAGGCCTCCACCATTTGCGGCGAATAGGGGATCTCCAGTTGCAGAATCTCCTGGTAACTGATGGTGGCGTGGCGCAGCTTGCCGACCCAGGCCGGGTCGTGGACCAGCAGCACGTCCTCGTCGGTGGCAGGCTCGGGGGTCACGAAATCGTCCCTGGTGGCGAAGCGCGTCCACAGCATGCGGTCGTGCAGCCACTTGTACTTTTTCGAGGGAAAGACGTGATCGCCGAGCAGGTTCAGGTCGTACTGCTCGGAGTAGACCAGGCGCATCGGAAGCATCGCATTACACCGTCTCCGATTGCAGCGCGGTCACCACCGCCACGTTGTAAATGTCTTCCGCCGAGCAGCCGCGCGAAAGATCGTTGGCCGGCTTGGCCAGCCCTTGCAGGAACGGTCCGATGGACATGGCGCCGCCCAGCCGTTCCACCAGTTTGTACCCGATGTTGGCGGACGCCAGGTCGGGAAACACCAGGGTGTTGGCGCGTCCCGCCACCTTCGACCCGGGCGCTTTGGACTGGCCGACCGCGGGCGACACCGCGGCGTCGGCCTGCAACTCGCCGTCCACGTTCAGGTCGGGCGCGCGCTCCTTCACGATGCGATAGGCTTCCACTACGCGGTCCACCTCCGGGTGCTTCCCGCTTCCCTTGGTGGAAAAGCTCAGCATCGCCACGATCGGTTCGGTATTCAGCAGCACGCGCGTGCTTTCGGCGGTGGCGATGGCGATGTCGGCAAGCTGGGTGGGCGTGGGGTCGATCACCACGGCGCAATCCGCGAACGCCATCAGCCCTTGGTGGCCCAGCGAGCGATCCTGCAGGGCCATGATGAACACGCTCGATACCAGCCGCGCGCGCGCGTGCGCCCCGACGCAGTGGAGAGCGGCGCGAACCGTATCGGCCGTGCTGTTGGCCGCGCCGCCCACGCTGCCATCGGCGTCGCCCGCGCCCACCATGAGGGAAGCGAAGTACAGCGGCCGGCGCGCGATCTCCCCGGCCTCCATTTGGGTGACGCCCTTGGAGCGTCGCCGTTCGTAATAGAGCGCCGCGTACTTGCCGAGTTGCGGAGAATTGGCCGGATCGACGAACGTCACGCCCGCGGGTGGGTTAGCCGGCTTGGGACCCAACAACACCGGCTTGACCACGCCATCGCGCGCCAGCCTGGCGGCGGCCTCTAGCACTCGCGGGTCCGGGCCTTCCGGGAAGACGATAGTCTTCTTGAGCCGGCGGGCCCGCTCGATGAGCCCCGACATGAACAGCCTGGCGGATTCCGGAATTTCGGCCATGGAAAATATGAGTCTAGCAGCAATACGGTTCAGCGGATTGGGAGGGGCAACTGGGGCGCTGCGCGGGGCCAGTCAGTCTCACCATCGAGCGTTCGGGTAGTTCGCCAGAATCGCCTCATCCTTCGTGAGCAGGGGTGCAATACCATTGGCTTTGGCGTGGGCGACAATGATCCGGTCGAAGGGATCTGGTGTCCAGTCTTCCCCGAGTGCGATTTCTGCAATGATGGGGAACGGATGATCGCAGACGGTGAGGCCGATTTCCGCGCTCAGCTTCATCAGAATCTCAGGCGGCGCGACTATGATTCGCCTTATCTCATAGAGATATTGCAATTCCACCACGGCCATTGGAGAAATGCGAACGTCTCCACTGTGTATCAGGGAGATCGCCTTCCGTGAGATCTTGGCAAGATTCCCCTCCGCCAGCCAAACCGCAACTTGGGTATCGACGTAGCAGATCACAGTTCGGCCCAGTCTTTCTCTAACTCGGTGAGAATCTCCGCTTGCATCCTCCGTTCAGCCGCCAGATGTTCTTCCTCCGTCATGTCGGGGTTGACAATCTGCCGCGGCGTGAGCCGATCCAGTTTCGATGAGCGACCTTCCGGAATTACCAGCCGGATCGTGGCGCCATGGTGAACGAACTCGACAGATTCCCCGGCAATGACCTTTTCCACCAGCTTGAAAAGGTTGTTGCGGAACTCGGTAATCGTGACCTTCATGCATCTAGCGTACGCCAAGATGTACACTGGCGTCAATAGAGTTGTACATAATTTCCCCCAAGGTCTTGAGAGGCCGAATCGCCGGCCAGTTTGTGCAGCTCGGCCGCGGTGTCCTCGAATCCGGCGGGCATCGAAGCGGCGTTGCGCTCCAGGTAGGCTCGCAACTCCTCCAGCGGAAACGGCGGCTTGGTTTCCTTCCGCACGCGCGCCGGCTCGGCCCCGGCCATGATCTGCACCTCGGTGAGCACGGCCTGCGCGCAGAAGGCCAGCGAGTCCCCCACGACGCCGCGCAGCAGAACTTCGAGCGGCGCTTCCGCATTCTTCCATCTCCCCACGGGCGCCCAATTCGGCAGCGACGTCCGGCTGGCGACGGAGCTTCGCACTGCACACCGGCGCGCACCTCCGTGACAGCCTGGTTGTGGCAGCCGCGGAGCGGGGCGGTTGCGCACGGGTCTCGCCGGGGGGCCTGAACGCCGGCTGGGAGTATCGCGGGATTGCAGGCGAGGACCCATGCCGGCGATTGCGCCGCACACGCCGCGCGGTTACCTTCGACTACCGAACTGGGCTGCAACGCAGAACCCGGAGGCCGCCGGCTCAGCATGGGGATTCACATGAAACCCAAGCGCTTAGGAATTCAGCTAGAATAGATCTGTGCCGACGGTTCTCCGATTGGAAGGGCTGCGGGTGGTGATCTATCCGAACGATCATCGGCCGGCCCACATCCACGCGGTTGGGCGCGGTTGCGAGGCGGTCTTCGATCTGAACTGTCCGGTTGGACCGATGGAGATCCGGGAGAACTATGGATTCCCGCGGCGTGAGATTCGGCGCATCTTTGGCATTCTAACGAACCACTTGGACGACTTGTGCCGAGCGTGGGAGCGAATTCATGGCATCGCGTGACGATTTCGAACAGGCAAATCAGCGTGCTAAGGACCTGCAGGCACGCATTCCACGGGCGCTTTCCGCGCGCTACGACCACCGGACCGGGCGGATCGTGGTTCATCTCAGTTCCAAGCTGATTGTGAGCTTCTCGCCCCGCGATGTGGAAGGCTTGCAAGACGCCAGGCCTATGCAACTTAGTAAGATTGAGATCAGTCCCTCGGGTTTCGGCATCCACTTTCCAGCCATGGATGCGGACCTCTATGTGCCCGGTCTCTTAGAGGGCTTTCTGGGCTCCAAGACTTGGATGGCGTCCAGATTAGGTCAAATTGGCGGCCAGTCGAGCAGTAAGACAAAAAAGGCTGCTTCCAGAGCGAATGGAAGACTGGGGGGCAGGCCTAGAAAAGTGGTGGAACGGTAGTGTCGGGGTCGGCCATCCGAGGTGGCGACTATCCGACCAAGCGACCTTCACGGTCGGTACAGGGAGGTTAGGTACGCGGCCGGCGGCAACCACCGTTTGGAGTTTCTGAGAACGACCGGTCTGTCCGGGACCTACCTAAGGGAAGGCGGCCAAAAGGTCGCTGAGCTTCTTGAAGGCCCTGCCCGATAGGTCGGCCTTGGCGTCACACTGCTTGAGCCTCCGAAAGACTTTGCCAAGTAGGTCCGCAATTCGCTTGTCCACCGTTAGGAAGTCAGCGTATGGGAGTGCCGCAATGTGGGCGAAATCAGCAATGTCTCCGTCCTGGAAGGCCATTGATCTGTCTTTCAGCAACTGGTGATAAGCCTCAAAATGAAGCCGGAACCCGAGGCAACGCGAGGGGACGCGCCACAGCCATTGGCCAAACGCGGGAAAATCGATTTCGGGAACGCGTATGCCATGGGCGGCGAAGCGCCTGGGGATGCTGCCGATGAAAATGTCGCGCGACCGCCGCAGCAAGGCTGAGTTCGTCCATGATTATCGAACCCTCGCGGATGTAAGCACGAGGAAGAGTCTCGATCTTCTGCAAGAGCACTCTCATCTCCAGAAAGTCCCCGCCATTGAAGACTGGGCCTACGAAGTCGCTGACATTGCTCAGAGACAGCACGAGCGTCGCGCGGTTCTTGTTCAGCCAAGCAGCGAAGGCCGAGACGTCAACTGGGTGGTTGAATTCGATCAGGTCGATCAGGTCCTTTGCATCAAGGAGTATTCGCACGGACCCATTGTCGCGCCTCCCTGACCCTAATGTAATCAGGGTCCAACCCACGAACGATGCCGACGGCTCCGCCAGCCGGGCGTATCACGCCCGAGCCGTCGAAGTGGAGCCGACGGAACGCCGAGCCCCATCGGGGCGGCAGGTCATTCGACCGATCCCATATCCTCGTCTTGGCGCGCTGGCCACCCTTCCCACCAAGCCCGCTTACCGCATATAGAACAAACTCAATCTCGGCAGTCCCACCTTCTCCAGCAAGCTCCGTTCCAGATACTGCTTCTCCAGCATCGCCAACTGATCCGCGGTCATCTTGCCGCGATACGGCCGCAACTGGTGGTCTAACTCCTGCCGCGCCTCTAGCGCCTGCTCCTCGGTTTGCCGCGTCCGCGCTCGGGCGAGCATCGTCTCTTCCAGCACCGTCAGCCGGCGCTCCAGCGATTCCAGGTCGGCGAAGTGCTGTTCGGCTTCGGCGGCCAATTTGCGCAGCGCGGCCGCGGTATCCTCGAATCCGGCGGGCAGCGACCGGGCGTTGCGCTCCAGATACGCGCGCAATTCCTCCAGCGGAAACGGCGGCTTGGTTTCCTTCGGCACGCGCGCCGGCGCGGCCCCGGCCATGATCTGCGCCTCGGTCAGCACGGCCTGCGCGCAGAAGGCCAGCGAGTTCACCAATTGCGTCTTCACCTTGCGCGAGCGCCACTTCTCGAAGGCCGCATCGATGCCGCGCAGCACGGCTTCCAGCGGCACCTCCGAGTTCTTCCAACTCTCCACCAGCGCCCAATCCAGCGGCGAGAGCAGAAATAGGCTGGTGCCCCGCGCGCGCTGAAAGTGCTCCTCGATCTCGGTGAAATAGTTGAAGTAGTTGTGGCCTAAATCGGGTGATTCCGTTCCCATATCATTTGCAGGCCTTCGAGCGTGAGGTGCTCATCCACCGTTTTCAGGAACCGCGAACCGGCGACGATCATGCGCGCCTGCCCGCCGGTGGCCACCGTCACGGTCTCCGGCCCCATGAGTTCGATGATGCGTTCCAGAATGCCGTCGATCATGCCGATGGCGCCGAAGTACAGCCCCGACCGCATGCTGGACACGGTGTTGGTGCCCACCACCGATTTGGGCGGGCGGAAGTCCACCAACGGGAGGCGCGCGGTCTTGCTGAACAGCGCGTCGATGGCGATGCCGATCCCCACCGCGATGGCGCCGCCCAGGTATTCCGCGTTCTTGGAGATGACGTCGAAGTTGATAGTGGTGCCCAGGTCGACCACTACGCACGGGCCGCCGTACTTGTAGAACCCGGCGACGCCGTTCACCAGCCGGTCGGCGCCCACTTCGTAAGGATTGTCGTAGCGGATGGTGAGGCCGAGGTTGGTTCTCGGCCCCACAAACATGGCCTCGGTATGGAAATACCGCTGGGTCATGGCGGCCAGCGTGGAGTTGATGGGCGGCACCACGCTGGAAATGATAATTCCGTCCACTTTCTCGATATCCAGCCCGGCGGGCACGAAGAGGTTACGCAGCAGGATGCCCCACTCGTCGGCGGTCTGTTCGTGGACCGTGCGCAAGCGCCATTGGCACGTCAGGGCGCGGCCTTCGAATGCGCCGATGGTGATGTTACTGTTGCCTGCGTCAAGAGCCAGCAGCACGTACACCTCCCGCAATCACCAGGGTATCGGTTCCGTCGTCTTTTCGCACGATCAGAAACCCTTCGGAATTGAGACCCGCGGTGGTGCCCGTAATCGTTCCATCGGGCAGCGCCACCGTGACATGCCGGCCCGCGGCGAAACTGGATGCGTGCGTGAACAGCCGCAGGATATGCTCCGGCGGCTCGGCGGCGAACACGTCCACCGCGCGCAGCAGCGCGATCAGAACCTCCGTGGGCGAGACGCCATGCGCAGCGAGGTCGCCTCGCCGGCCAGTTCCACGGGGAACGCGGACTGGTTTACGTTGATCCCGATTCCGGCGATGGCCGCGCCGTCCACGAGCTGCACCAGGATGCCAGCCACCTTCTTCGCGCCCGCCATCACGTCGTTGGGCCAGCGCAGATCGCACACCACGCCGGTGGATTGCGCGATGGCGTCGGCCGCCGCCAAACCGAGCGCCAGAGTTTGCAGCGGCGCCGGCTTCATGACGATGGAGCAGTAGATTCCCGCGCCGGCTTCCGAGTGCCACCCATGGCCGTGACGGCCCTGCCCGGCGGTCTGCTCGTCCGCTAGCACGACTGCGCCGATGGCTTCGGCTCCGAGGCCCGCCGCGGCCCGCATGGTGGAGTCGAGCGTGGGGTAGTGGACGATGCGCCCGGGAAACTCGCCGCGGACGCGCTCCAGGTCGATCTTGTGGGGCAGGATGGCATCCTGCGGCCGATTGGCAATCGGCCCTGGCCGGCGGAAAGATGGGTTATCCGCCTTCTCCAATTCCAACCGGAAGCTGATATCCATGGCGCGCGCCGAATGCGTAATCGCGCCCGCCGATACATAATCCGCGCCTGCCTCCGCGTAGGCCCGCACGTTGGACAAATCGATGCCGCCCGATAGCTCCACCTTGGCGCGGCCGCCGATCTCGCGGACCCACTTGCGCGCTTCTTCGGGCGTGAGATTGTCCAGCAGCAGGTGTTCCGCGCCGGCCTCCAGCGCCTGGCGCAACTCCTCCCGTGTGCGCACTTCGATCTCGACCGGCAGCCCCGCGCCGCGCGCGTTCTCCAGCGCCTGCCGCACGCCGCCCGCCGCGGCAATGTGATTGTTCTTGATCAGGACGGCGTCGAACAGCCCCATGCGGTGGTTGGTAACGCCGCCGGCCGCGGCCGCCCGCTTCTCCAACGCGCGCAGTCCCGGAGTCGTCTTGCGGGTGTCCAGCACGCGGCAGTTGGTTCCCAGCACCGCGTCGGCGAAACCGCGGGCCGACGTGGCGACCCCGCTGAGCCGTTGCAGGAAGTTCAGCGCCACCCGCTCGCACTCCAGCAGGGTCCGCGCGCGCCCGCGAACCGTGGCCAGCACGTCGCCCGCGGCGCACCGGTCGCCATCGCGTTTGAGCACCGCCAGGTCGTCCACGCCGCCGCGCTGCCGGTAGATCTCACGCAGCAGGTCGAGCCCGGCCACGATCATCGGCTCGCGCGCCAGGAAACGTCCGTGCGCCCGCAGGTCCTCGGGCACGCACGCCAGGCTCGTGACATCGCCCGACCCGATGTCTTCCTCGAGCGCCCGCCGCACCGTCTCCTCGATCATAGCGAGCCGTCGAGCTTTTCAAGCTGCGCGCGGTAATCGGCCAGCTTTTTGCGCATGCCTTCCACCACCGGCCCGGGCGCGCGGCCCAGGAACCCTTCGTCGCCCAACTGGCGTTCCAGGTTGGCTATGTTCTTGACGAGCTGGTCGCGCTCTTTCCCGATGCGTTTGCGCTGTGCCTCTAGCTGGGCTTGCGGCACGTGCAGAATCAGGTCGAACTCGGGGGTGGAGCGGATGACGGCGGCCTTGGGCGGCGCGCCCACCGCGAATTCCAGCTTCACGTTAGCCAGCGTCTGAATGGCCGCCGCATGGGCGCGGGCCACGTCGAGGGCCGCGCTGCGCGAATACAGCGCCCCTTCGAGCTGCTGCTTGGGATCGAGCTTGGCCTCCGCCCGCAAGGTGCGCGCCATGGTGACGATCTCCTGCAGGATTCCGATCTCGCGCTCCGCCGCGAAGTCGGTGGCTTCCCGGCGGTACTGCGGATAGCCGGCCACGGCGATGGATTTGGGCCGTCCCGCGGCGCCCGCGGCGAGCCGCTGCCACAGCTCCTCGGTGAGGAACGGCATGGCCGGATGCAGCAGCCGTAACGCCGTCTCGAATGCCGCCAGGGTGTTGCGCCAGCCCGGTGTGAGCCCGGAATTCTCGCGGAAGCTCAGCTTCTTCAGCTCCACGTACCAATCGCAGAATTCGTGCCAGAAGAAATGCCACAGCACCTGCGCGGCTTCGTGGTAGCGGTACTGCTCGATGGAGCGATTCACCTGCTCGGCGCAACTGTTCAGCCGGCTGAAGATCCACCGGTCTTCGATGGACGCTTGCACGGTGTCCGGGTCGGCCACCGGACGAAACTCTTCCAGGCTCTCGGGCACCCACGGCTCCACGCCGCTCCGTTCCATGTTCAGGAACAGGAACCGCGCGGCGTTCCAGATCTTGTTGGCGAATCCGCGCGAGCTCTCCATGCGCTCTTCGGTGAGCACGATGTCGGTGCCCGGCGCCGCGCCCTGCAGCAGCGCCATGCGCACGGCGTCGGTGCCGTACTTCTCCGTCACCACCAGCGGATCGATAGTGTTGCCTTTCGTCTTCGACATCTTCTGGCGCTCGGCGTCGCGCACCAGGCCGTGGATGTAGACCTGGCGGAATGGCACGTCGCCCATGAATTCGATGCCCAGCATGGCCATGCGCGCCACCCAGAAGAACAGGATGTCGAAGCCGGTGATGAGCAGCGACGTGGGGTAGTAGGCCGCCAGGTCCTCGGTCTGTTCCGGCCAGCCCAGCGTGGAGAACGGCCACAGGCCGGAGCTGAACCAGGTGTCGAGCACATCGGTATCCTGCGCCAGTTCCTCGGATCCGCAGCGCGGGCACGCCGCGGGCGTATGCAGCTCCACCACGATTTCGCGGCATTCCGCGCAGTGCCACGCCGGAATGCGGTGACCCCACCACAACTGGCGCGAGATGCACCAGTCGCGGATGTTGTACATCCACTCGAAGTACGTCTTGCTCCAGTTGGCCGGAATGAACTCGATGCGGCCCGTCTCCACGGCCTGGATGGCTTTTTCGGCCAGCGGCTTGGTTTTGACGAACCATTGCGTGGAAACCAGCGGCTCTACCGGCGTTTTGCAGCGGTCGCACCGGCCCAGGCTGAGCGGATAGTCCTCCACCTTCACCAGGTCGCCGCGCGCTTCCAGATCTTTGACCACGCGCAGGCGCGCCTCGAAGCGTTCCAGGCCGGCATACGGGCCGGCCGCGGCGGTCATCAAGCCGTTCTCGTCGATCACCTGGATCTTGGGCAGGCTGTGGCGGCGGCCCGCTTCAAAGTCGTTGAGATCGTGCGCCGGCGTAACCTTCACCACGCCCGTGCCGAACGCCGGATCGGCCAGGTCGTCGACAATCACCGGAACCTCGCGGTCCATCAGCGGAAGCTGCACCGTCTTGCCGTGCAGGTGGAGATAGCGCGGGTCCTTGGCGTTCACCGCGACGGCGGTGTCGCCCAGCATGGTTTCGGGCCGGGTGGTGGCCACCGTGACGAACGCGTCCGGCAGGCCGTTCACGGGGTAGCGGATGTGCCACAGGTGTCCCTGCACGTCGGCGTGCGCCACTTCCAGGTCGGAGAGCGCCGTGAGGCAGCGCGGGCACCAGTTGACCATGTACTCGCCGCGATAGATCAGTCCTTTCCGGTACAGGCGCACGAAGACTTCGCGGACGGCGCGGCTGAGGCCGGGGTCCAGCGTGAAGCGCTCGCGCGACCAGTCGCAGCTCGTACCCAGGCGGATCATCTGGCGCTTGATGGTGTCGCCGTATTCCGCCTTCCATTCCCACACCCGCTTTTCGAAAGCCTCGCGGCCCAGGTCGCGGCGGTTCAGCCCTTCGTCGGCCAGCTTGCGTTCCACCACCATCTGGGTGGCGATGCCGGCGTGGTCGGTGCCGGGGAGCCACAGAGTGTTGTCGCCGCACATGCGGCGCCAGCGCACGGTGACGTCGATTTCGGTGTGCTCCAGCATGTGGCCGATGTGCAGCGACCCGGTGATGTTGGGCGGCGGAATCACCAGCGAAAATACCTTGCCGGCGGCCTTGCTGTGTGCGCGGAAGAGTCCCGAATCGATCCACCACTGCGCCCAATGCGGCTCGAAGCGCTGCGGCTGGTACACTTTGTCGATTTGCATGGGAAAGTACCAGTGTAACAAGGGCGGAAAACTTTTTTCCCGCGCTTCTGTGTCTCGCGCTCAAACCGGCCGGAGACTCCCTGTAGAGCGCCCAATAGGCGCCGATTCCCTCTTACCGTCCCCCGCTCTTCACCGGCCTGCTGGGCGCGCGGCCGCATCGCCACTACCGATTTCTACGGTTGCAAAGGCCTGAACCTCGGCGCGCGAGTCCGCGCGCTGGCGCCCTCATCTTCCTGCTACATTTGGGACGAGCTCCTCCCATGCGACTTCGACACCTGGCGTTCTTCAGCACCGCATTGGCGTCGCTGGCGCAAGCCAGCGACTACACCGCGCTTGATCGCTACGTCGCCGCGCCCGACGCTTCTTATTCCTACACCCTGGTCAACACCCTCAAATACCCCGGCCTGACCGCCTACCAGATCGACATGGTTTCGCAGACCTGGCGCACCGCCGCCGAGGTGGACAAGCCGGTGTGGCACCACTGGCTGACCATCTACATACCCGACCAGGTGACCACCTCCACCGCGCTGCTGCTCATCGACGGCGGATCGAACAGCAGTTCGCCGCCCACGCCCGACCCGACCACCCTGGTGGAGGCCGCCAGCGCCGGCACGGTGTTCGCCGATCTGGGACAGGTGCCCAACGAGCCACTGCTCTTCGCCGGCGAAACCACGCCCCGCACCGAGGACGCCATCATCGCGTACACCTGGAGCAAGTTCCTGAATGGCGGCGACGATTATTGGCCGGCGCGCCTTCCCATGACCAAGGCCGCCGTGCGCGCCATGGACACGGTTACGGCTTTCCTCGGAAGCCTGCCGAGCGGCGCGGTCGCCGTGAAGAACTTCGTGGTGGCGGGCGCCTCCAAGCGTGGCTGGACCACCTGGACCACGGCCGCTGTGGACCCGCGGGTGATCGCCATCGCCCCCATTGTCATCGACACCCTGAACGTGGAGAACGTGTTTACCGCGCAGTACCGCGCTTACGGTTTCTGGGCGCCCGCGGTGCAGGATTATTACAACGCCGGCATCATGAACTGGTTCGGCACGTCCCAGATGGTGGCGTTGCTCGATATCGAAGACCCCTACTCATACCTCGGCCGGCTGGCCCTGCCCAGCTTCCAGATGAACTCCACCGGAGACGAGTTTTTTCCGCCCGATTCGCCGCGCTTCTACTTCTCCGATCTTCCCGGCGAGAAGTACCTGCGCTTCATCCCCAACACCGATCACAGCATGGTGTCGCCGGATACCGTCACCAATCTGCTGGCCTGGTACCAGGCGGTGCTGCAGAATTTTCCCCGGCCGCGCTTCACCTGGAGGTCCGACCCCCAGGGCGCCAGCATCGTGGTGCGCGTGGTGGACACCCCTTCGGCAGTGTCGCTCTGGACGGCCACCAACCCCTCGGCTCGCGATTTCCGCCTGGCGACCATCGGTGCGGCGTGGACCAGCACGACGCTTCAGGGCGACAACGGAGTCTATACGGCTACCGTGCCGGCGCCCGCCAAAGGCTGGACCGCGTTCTTCGTCGAGCTGACTTTCCCGGGTGTTCCTTCCGGCCTCCCGCTGGTGTTTACCACCGAGGTGGTGGTTACCCCCGACCTGTACCCGTTCGACTCGCCCAGCGGATTGCGGGTATCGACTCCCCGCCGGCCGTCACCGGCGCGGTAGGCGTCCGCGGCCGATTACCGGCCCCCGCCGGGTCCGCGCGCCCGGACCGCGGCCAGCCGCCGCTCCGGCTGCAATTGGCATGATGGACACGGTACCCTGGAGGGGAACAGGAGCCTCATGAACCGTCGGAGTTTTGTGAAAGCCGCCGCCTCGGCTACCGCCGCCGCTTCCGCCGCGCACGCCTTGCCGGCGCCGCCCGCCGCGCCCACTCTCGAGACCAGGATCGTCCGCCTCAACCTGCAGCACGTCTGGACCACCACCATGTCGTCCAGCCAGTACCGCGACACGCTGCACACCTCTTTCACCCGCGACGGCATCACCGGCCACGGCGAAGGCGCGCCCATCGTGCGCTACCACGAGGACGCCGCTGGGGCGCTGAAGGCCGCCGAAAGCGTGCGCGACGTGCTGCTGGCGGCCGACCCCATGCAGTTCGCCAAGATCATGGCCGAGATCTTCCGCCGCGTTCCCGGCGCGTGGGCCGGCAAGGCGGCGCTGGATATCGCGCTCATGGACTGGGTGGGCCAGAAGCTGGGCATCCCGCTGTACACCTATTTCGGACTGGACCCCAAGGACGCTCCCGTCACCACGTTTTCCATCGGCATCGACACCCCCGAGATCACCAGGCAGAAGACCAGGGAAGCCGCCGATTTCCCGGTGTTGAAGGTGAAGGTGGGCCTGGCCACCGACGAGCCCACCATCGAGGCCGTCCGCAGCGTGACCGACAAACCGCTGCGCGTGGACGCCAATGAAGGCTGGAAGGACAAGGAAGAAGCCGTCCGCAAGATCAACTGGCTGGAGAAGCGCGGCGTGGAATTCATCGAACAGCCCATGCCCGCCGAGATGCTGGAAGAGACCCGCTGGGTGCGCGCCCGCGTGCACATCCCCATCATCGCCGACGAAGCCTGCCAGCGCTCGAGCGACATCCCCAAGCTGAAGGAGTGCTTCGACGGCGTCAACGTCAAGCTCGACAAGAGCGGCGGCGTGCTGGAGGCCTACCGCATGATCTCGATCGCCAAGTCGCTGGGCATGCGCACCATGCTCGGCTGCATGGTCTCCAGTTCCGTCAGCGTGACCGCGGCCGCGCACCTCTCGCCGCTCGTGGACTACGCCGATCTCGACGGCAACCTGCTGATCTCGAACGACCCGTTCCACGGCGTGATCGTGGAAAAAGGCAAGCTGATCCTGCCGCGCGGGCCCGGGCTGGGACTGACGAGGGCGTAAGCCATGTGGGGCAGGTTGGCAACCTGCGGCGGGTTGGCAACCCGCCTTTTGACGATTGCACAGAACCGCCCGGCGCCGGAAACCGTCCTGCCAGACAAGGCCGGACGAGCGTAATCAAAAGAAGGTCAGTTCCTTCATCGGATAGCGCTTCCGATTTCGCGTCCAGAGCGCTGCGCCGTTCAGCACCGCGCCCGCAGCAATCAAGGCGTCGCCCAGTTCGACCGCGTGGCTCCTTCGGCAGCGTCTGAGGTAATCTCCCGCTTGACGGCCCGTTTCCGCGTCGATCGGAATACATGTCAGGGCGCGGAACAGGCCGTTGAGAGCGTCCCGCTCCGCCGGGCGCGCGCCCGCCCAAAGCTCGGCGGCGCTGACCGGGGAGTACAGGACGGCAACGTCGGAGCGGCTCAGCTCGATCCATCGGGAAACCAGATCCGCGTCTCTCCCGCGGGACACCTCGATGAGGACACCGGTATCGACCAGCACGCTCATCTCGCGGCAAGCCTGTCGAGCCGGCCGCCCCGCCGGAGGCTGCGCACTATCTCCGCGGTACCCGGCGTTTCCGGAGTCTGCTCACGAATACCGACGAACGCTTGCATGGCTTTCATCCGCCGGCCGTGCTTCCCGAAGTAGCGTTCACGGACGGCCTCGCGAACCAACTCCGAGACGGTCGTTTCTTGGCTCCGCGCACGTGCATGGAGCGCGCCCCAGAGGTCCTCGTCGAGGTAAAGCTGCGTCCGCCTCATGATGTATAGTATACATCGCTGGGGGATGCCGGGCTTACGCGGGCCGAGGCCGGCTTGCCGTTCCTGATATGGCGGGGGCCGCTTCTGAGGTTTGGACTACGCGGCCAAGTGCGCAAGGCAATGAAGCCCCTCACGCAAACAGGAGTCGGCCCCTCGGCTCAGGGATGGGGCGCCCGAGTTCCCGGGCTGTCTCCAGCCATTCGGCGATCACCACCTCGACATTGGCGAGCGCTTCCTGCCGCGTGGCGCCATCCGCTGCGCAGCCAGCCAACTCCGGCACTTCGGCGATAAACGCATCATCCTGGCCGCTCCAGCACAGAATGATCTCGTGCTTCGTCATTGAGCCTCTTCCGTCAGTTTATACCGTACCAGGACTCTGCGCACTTGCTTGACCTGGTAAGGCTTCGCCATCGAGTCCTTGGCCTGGAGGTTGAGAATCTCGGCAACACCCTCGCGGGCGAAGATATGATGGCTACCCTTGATTTGTTAGTGGGTCAATTTCACTTCTTCTCCCCCTTGACGGCGCGGGGGCCCGTGCATGACCACCACGCAAACCCGCTTTAGCAGTGGTAGTCTAGGGGCATGGCAAAACTGTCCTGGCGTCGCACATGGGCCCTCGTTCAACAGGTCCTGTCGGTTCGCGGTCTATTACAATGGACTGGAGTCTGGGAGACTGTGAGTTCACTCGTTGCATCGCAGGTATTGGCGGTGGGGTCCATGGTTAAGGGAATTCCATGGCCACTTTCTATCCTCATTGGACTGGCTGCGTTTGTGTTTGTCTCAATCGCGTGGCGCGTTCATCGGTCGGTGCAGCCCAGTCAGATCCAAACGCAGGAGCCTCCACGGCCAACACAAGAGCTCGGTGGTGAGCCCGTGCCCTCGGGTACCGAACTTAGAGCACAGTGGGAGTTGCTAGCAAAGCTCCAAAAGTGTGAAGCGGAACAGGCTGCCATTCGGGCCGAAGTGGAGCGATCTGCCAGGGTAAAACAACAACAGGAAACAACGGGAGTGGTGATCTGGGAGCTAAAGACCCGCGCTCGGCTCATCAAGCGAACATGGCCGGATTCGTATTTCGAGCGACGTCCGCTGGACAAGCAGTCGTGGAACACCAGGCCACCGCGTGGATCACTATCCAGAGAGTGGCCGCCTCCTTATGTGGATCACGCGCTTGCATGGTTTGATGCATATTCAAAAGCGGGTCTCCTCTTTCCCAAATGTGCGGACTGGGAGTGGCTCAGAAGCTTGGATTTTGACGGGGTCATGAATACGCTTGATCTCGCCGAACGTCAGAACCGCGGCCTCACTCTCAGCCCTGATCCAACTGGAGACCGGCCGATAGTAGACGCCGGCTCCTATTGCAAGAATCCTGCTGATCTCGGCGAAGGACTGTTTTTAGTCAACCATTCCGGTAAGCCAGCATTGGATGTGAGAATTAGTGCGGCGCACTTCGGAAAGTATTCTCTCAAGTTTGCTGGCCCAAATCGGCTGGCAAAAGAGGACGGTAATCAGTTCTTCTCCATGGAAAACATAGGGATTGCCCTTTTCAACGCAATTCGGGAGTGGCAGGAGTGTTCAGAGAATTGGGCATTTCACTTGCCGGTGCGGATAGTTTATCGAGACTTCGAGAACAAATGGTACGTCACGACGGTTGAGTTAGAGCCCGACCCTGGGAGAGGGCCCGTGTCGGCCAATACCGACTATGCCAATATCGAGGTCAAATTTGTCGGCCAAGAGTACACTACGCCGCCCCTCTAGCTGCATGCCCGGAAAGCAACACGATCTCATGAATCGACCACAGTCGACCAGTAACGCCAGCAGCCATTGCGGGAGTGACGCACAGGGCCTGGTGAATCCGCACGAAGCTGTAGTTCGGGTAGACGCAATTCTTGGCAGACGACGAAATCCCGCCAGAACGCGGAATTTCCTCCCCAATCCCCGACTTACAGCTCCCCGCCGACCGTCTTCACCCGCCCCGCCGCCAGATCCAGCACCACTTCCTTGCCGGCGTAGCGCACGGTCACCTTCTTCGCCTGGTCGCTCTTCAACGTCGCCTGCACCAGCTTCCCGCCGCGCCACGTGATGCCGACTTCCACTCCGCCGCGCGCGCGCAGGCCGCTCACGCTGCCGGCCGGAAATGCCGAAGGCAGCGCGGGCAATAGATGCAGAAACGCCGTCTCGCCGGTCTGCGCCGGGGTCAGGCTCAGCTCCGTTCCGTGCGGATCGTCGCTCTGCAGCAGCATCTCGGCGATGGCCGCCGCCGCTCCGAAATTGCCATCAATCTGAAACGGCGGATGCGCGTCGAACATGTTGGCGTAGAGGCCCGCGTGCGACGTGGGGTGCGTTGCGTCCTTGTCGTTGGCCGGCGACACCAGGTTCTGCAAAATCTTGTGCGCGTGGTCGCCATCCAGGAACCGTGCCCACAGATTCAGCTTCCATCCCATCGACCAGCCGGTGGCCGCGTCTCCGCGGAAGATCAGCGACTGCCGGGCCGCCTTAAAAAGCTCCGGCGTTCCGTAAGGAGTCACTTCGCTGCCGGGATACACCGCCCACAGATGCGATACGTGGCGATGCTCGTTCTTGGGGTCGTCCTTGTCTTCCAGCCATTCCTGCAACTGGCCGTACTGCCCGATCTGCAAAGGCGCGATCTGCTGGCGCATCCCGGTCAGCTTCTCGCGGAACTCCGCGTCCACGCCCAAAATGCGGCTGGCCGCGATGACGTCGCCGAAAAGCGTGCGCACGATTTCGCGGTCCATGGTGGGGCCCATCACCAGCCCGCCCTGTTCCGGCGAATTGCTGGGACCGGTGATCAGCCGCCCGCTCTTGGGGTCCTTCACCAGCGTATCCACGAAGAATTGCGCCGCGCCCTTCATCAGCGGGTACGCGGTGTCGCGCAGAAACTGCCGGTCGCCGGTGAACAAGTAGTGTTCCCACAGGTGCGTGGAAAGCCACGCGCCGCCGGTCTGCCAGATGCCGTGATTGGAGGCGTTGATGGGCGCCGCGCCGCGCCACAGATCGAAGTTGTGGTGCACCACCCAGCCGCCCGCGTTGTAATGCTCATAGGCCACCGTGGCGCCCGATTGCGCCAGTTCCTTCATGGCGTCGAACAGCGGCAACTGGCACTCCGCCAGGTTGGCGACTTCCGCCGGCCAGTAGTTCATTTCGGTGTTGATGTTGTCGGTGTACTTGCTGTCCCAGGGCGGATTGTTCGATTCGTTCCACAGCCCCTGCAGATTGGCCGGCTGGCCGCCCGGACGGCTGGAGGAAATCAGCAGATACCGCCCGTACTGAAACAGCAGGGTCACAAGCTGCGGATCGCCCGCCTGCGCAAACGCGCGGATGCGCTCGTCGGTGGGCCGGGTCGCCGCCGCGGAGGCGCCCAGGTCCAGCGTCGCGCGGCCGAACAGCTTCCGATAATCGGCGATGTGTTCGGCGCGCAGGGCGCCGTAGCTCCGGGAGTGGGCCCAGACCATGGATTGCACGTTATGTTTCGCGGGGTCGCCGGAGACGTCCCGGAAGTTCACGAAGTTGGTGGCCCCGGCCAGCACCAGGGTGGCGGAATCGGCGCCGATGATCACCGTCTTGCCATCCAGCGTCTCGCGATGTCCGCCCTGCGCATCCACCATCAGGCGCGCCTGGTAGCGGATGGCGCCGCCCTTCACCTGCCCGTTCATGGTCAGGTCGCCGTCGGCGAGGACCTGGATCGCCGACCCTTCGTGCGCGCTCTTCAGACCCGCCGTGAACGACAGGCTGCCCGGCTGGCTGGCCGTCAGCCGCACCACCAGCAGCTTCGACGGATAACTGGCGAAGATCTCGCGCCGGTAAGTGACGCCATGCGAGGTGAACTCCACTTTGGCTAGCGCCGTTTCCAGGTCCAGACTGCGGCGGTACTCGGTGACGCTGTCTTCCGGGATGCCGGGGAAGTCCAGCAGCAGATCGCCGAACGCCTGGTAGGCCCTCTGCCGAATCGGCACGCTCATGAACTCCCGCGTGGCCAGGTCTTCGGCTTCTTTCTGTTTGCCGTCGAAGAGCAGTTGCCGGATCTGGGCCAGGTAGCGGTACGCGCCCGGATGCGCGTAGTCGTGGGGTTCACCGGTCCACACGGTCTGTTCATTGAACTGGATGCGCTCGTGCGCCGCGCCGCCGAAGATCATGGCGCCAAGGTGTCCGTTGCCCACGGGCAGCGCCTCCACCCAGAGCTTGGCGGGCTGGCGGTACCAGAGTTCCAGCGGCCCTTGCGCAAACGCGCAGACGGAGAGCGCCAACCAGGCGCTAACGACGAGTTTCCTCATGCTGCCACTGTAACTCAGCGAGCCGGCTGGGCGGGGCCGCCCTTCGAGAAACGGGTGCGCGGCATGTTTACGGGACTGGCTGGCTTGCGCGTCGCGGTTCCGTCTTGGAACCACGCGTCTCCGCGAATCCGCCGCTGCCGTTAGTGCGGGGCGCTGTTGATATGCGCTATGCAACCCGGGATTTCCCGCGGGCTTCGGTAGAACTGTATGGGGACGTCCGTGCGCCGCAGTTCGTCAACCAGCGCATACTTGTCGACCTCGTGGATCGCGCCCCGATAGCGCGAGAGTACGTGGCAGGAACGGCCGATCTCACCGGCGGGTTCCGGTGCGTTGCGCGCCATCAGCACCGTCACCACGCTGGCCGCTCCATCGGGTCTGGGTTGGGGAAGATACACCACGGCCGAAGGGGACCCGGTCCAGCGATCGCCCCAATTCCAAGACCCAGTGACGAACATGTCCGGACACAGCGCGGAAACCACCTCATGATCTCCGTCGGCGCGCTCGTCGAACCGAAACAGGCGCTCACCCTCCGCGGCATAGCCGACAACCGGAGCGGTGGGATGGGGATGCAGCAGGACGAACTGCAATTCCAGGTCGGTATGGCCAAAGAAAAAGCCTCGCAGTTTCAGCGATCCATTCGCATATTGGAAGGTTATCGACTCCTGCGGCGTCCTACCCGTGTAGGTGCTGCCGAACTCACCCACGGCGGTGGCTTCGAAGCACTCCAGAAAGGGAATCACGTCCGCGGGACGCCAAATCGGCCACGGTCCCTCCAGCCTGAACCAGTATGCCGCTCCCGATGCGTACCACCACGCGAGGGGCGAGGCCACAATAGGGTCAGGGCCGAGTATCTCGCGCGCCGCCGCGCGCGCCACATCGGCTTCGTGCAGGTGGGGTTTGAGCGAGATCTTGGAAGTCTCGAGCGTCTTGTTGCCAATGGCCAGGTAGAGGCACAGCAATCCGGCCGCTACGGGCAGAAACGCCTTCCCGACGGCGGCTTTCGGAATCTGCGACGCGAGTTTCCCGCCCACCACCAGGGCGCCCATCGACAGGGCCAAGCCGAAGAACGCTACTTCGTGAACGAAGTAATCCTCGTGTTTGTGGGAAGCGAAGAAATAGATGAACGCCTGGAGCGGCAGCGCAGCAAACGCCAGCACCCGGGTGAGCCGTATCGTCCCCAGGATGGCCGTGGAGTAAACCATGAGCGGGACGCCCGGGCGCATCGCCAACCTCATCAGCGGCACGATCATGGTCCAGCGCGACCATCCCCGGTAAATTCTCCAGTGGATCGCAAGGGACTGGGGTATGCCGCCGCTCCCCTGCGACAGGCGCACGGCGTCTTCAATGAGTTTCAGGTTTGGCAGAAGGAATAGAAATATGTAAGGAAGGCCGAACAGACAGGCTCCCGCGGCCATGGCCGCGACTGCCGGCATGGCCTTGCGCCAGCCCCGTTGCCAAACGGCGGCTATCATGTATACGACCACTCCCAAGCAGGCCGCCACGGCATAGTAAAGGACTCCCGAGGCCCACGCCAGCGCGAACGCTCCCGCAAAGAGTTTGCTCTTGCGCCACTTCTCCAGCCGGCCGCTTTCGAGCAGGATCAACCCCGTCAGCCAGGCCGCCTGCACGTGGCCTTCGGGCCGGGTTCCAAAGATGTTGAATCCGAAACCGGTCGCCGGTCCGGTCCCGTGCAGCAGAAACCCGATGCAGAAGAGCAGTCCCAGCTTCATGATTGCCGGAAACGGACCGCGGACAATCATCACGATCCCCAGCAGGAACCAAAGGAAAGCCGGCATGGCCTCCGCGTAATACCAGGTGAAACCCAGACGCGCGAACAAGCCGATGACGCCGACATGCACCGGCGGGTGGATCACGATGACATTATCGAAGACCCCGTAGACCGGGTACGTGAGATTCCCGTAGTGGGCCAGCATATAGCTCGGGTTGTATAGCCCAAGCTCATCCACATATCCGGTGCGGTCGGCGGTGAACGCGGCCAACACTAAAAGAATGGTCACCACGCCCGCGAAGACGAGGACTGTCCACTCGCGCTCCGGCTCAACGGCTATTTTTCCGGCCAAACCGCTCCCCCGCCGCGGACTTCCATCGGCATGTCCGCCTCCGGGCGGCCGGAAACCTCGGGGCCGATTCTCCGAAATCCGGATACGTGGTAGCGAAAGCCCACCTCGAAGATGGCCAGGGCCGCCTTGAATAAATCGACGAAACGAAGCTTGGAGACGCCTTCGTTTCGGCCTATGTAGGTGGTGCGGAACTCGTGCACGCGGAGCCCGCCGCGCAGCCACAAGGCCAACACTTCGCTCAGGTAAATCGGGCTGGCATAGCGGATCTCATGCGCCGCGATCCATTCCGCCGCCGCGCGCGAGTAGAACCGGTACCCGTTGCTGTAATCCCTTATCCGCGGCGCGAGCACCGCGCCCACCGCGAAACTGGACACGCGGCTGACCATCAAACGGCCCCACGGACGATTGGTCACCTGGCTGCCGGGAAGATACTTCGAGGCGATCGCCACGTCGCAGGCTCCGCGCGCGATCCAATCGATGCCCTCCGGCAGTTCCTCGGGCCGGTGCGACAAATCGCCGTCCATCTCCACAAAAAACTCGTGACGGGTGTTGGCCAGCCCCCACAGGAGCGCCGTGTGCAACGCGCTGCCCCGCTGCGATCCGCGGATGGTTTTCGGACGGCGAATCAGGTGCAGGTTGTGGCCCGGCTGCGCCATCCGCTTTTCGAGGTATTCCACCGTCCCATCGCGGCTTCCGTCATCCACGATGCAGATGTCGTGCGCCATTCCCGCCATGGCTTTTCCGATACGGTCCAGCAGTTCGGCAATGTTCTGGGCTTCGTTCAGAACGGGCAGCAGGATGAACACACCCTTCCGCGATTCGCCGCTTTCCGTGACGGACGCAGGCACAGATTGGGCGCGTTGCGGCTCTGGCATGAAGAAACTTCAGCCTAGCACACCTATACCGCGGTCAATCGCCGCCAGACGCGCCGCGCCACGATCAACTCTTCGTTAGTGGCCAGCGCCAGCACGGTCACCACGGAATCGGCGGCCGACACCGTGCGGTCGCCCGAACCCGATTCGTTCCTGGCCGCGTCGATGCGGATGCCCAGGAACTCCAGCCCCTGGCAGCAGGCCGCCCGCAGGCGCGCCGAGTTCTCGCCGATCCCGCCGGTGAACGCCACCGCGTCCAGTCCGCCCATGGCCGCCGCGAACGCGCCGATGGTCTTCCTCACCTCGTAGGCAAAGACATCCAGCGCCAGCCGCGCCCGCGGGTTGCCCTCTGCCGCCGCCGCTTCCAGGTCGCGGACGTCGCCACCCTCGATGCCCGAGAGCCCCGCCAATCCCCCGCCTTTGGCTAGTTGACGGCGGACTTCCTCCGTCCCCCAGCCGTGCCGCTCCATCATGTAGAGCACCGCGAAGACGTCCAGATCGCCGTGGCGCGTGGCGTTCTCCAGCCCGGATTGCGGCGAGAATCCCATGGTGGTATCCACTGAGCGGCCGCGGTCGATGGCGCACATCGACGAACTGCCGCCCAGGTGGCAGCTTACCAGCCGCGCCTGGCGGCCCAGCATCCCGGCCACGCGTTCGGCGACGTACTGGTGCGACGCGCCGTGGAAGCCGAGCTTCACCACGCCCTCTTCCAGCCACGCGCCCGGCACGCCGTAGAGCCGCGCGTGCTCCGGCATGGTGGCGTGGAACTCGGGCTCGAAGGCCGCCACGATGGGCACTCCCGGCATGGCCTCCTGAAACGCCTCGATGGCGGTCAGGTAGACGGCGTTGTGGGCCGGAGCGGCCGGCAGGAATTGCCGCAGCGCGTCCACCACGCCCTGGTCCACCAAGAATGTCCCACGGTAGTTCGGTCCCGCGTGGACCGCCTTGAGCCCGATGGCGTCGATTTTCGCCCCGCTGGTGGAAATCCGCGCGATGGCGCTGCGATAATCCGTGACCCGTTCCACGCGGCCCTTGGCCAGGACCGTTTCTTCGGGCATGACGAGCACCTGGTACTTGAGCGACGTCGAGCCTAGGTTAGGTATGAGAATGTTCATTGGAGTGTACAGTTCACAGTTTACAGTTCACAGTTAACAGTCGACGCACCGGCCCTGGCGCGCAGCGCCGGCCCTGGGGTCTAGCTGTCAACTGTATACTGTTAACTCAATACACGAATCCCAGCTTGTGAAGCGTGTCATCCGGTTCCGGCGCTTCGAAGCTGGTCAACCGGGCCTTCTGGCGGCCGTTCTCCACGGCCACGCCGTATGGATACGATACGTATCCGCACACCGGCTTGAGATTCTGAAAGTCCGTCGATACCACGGCCCGCAAGCCGGTTTCGTCGAGGAATTGCCCGGCATACTGCGGCTGCTCGATGGGGACCGCGATTACCTTGGTGTCTCCCCAGTGCAGTCGCGCCATGTGCTTGGCCGCGTCGAAGCAGTGCGAACACTCCGGGTTGAAGAAGTACAGGAAGAACTTGCCGTGCCCGATGGCGTAAGGCTGTCCATTCACCGTCACCGATGCCGGCGCGGCTGTGCCGGTCTGCTGTTGGGTCTCGACGCCGAACGAGACTAGCGCGAACACCGCCACCGTGGACAGCACCACCACCGCCGACCGCGCGCTTTCCGGCCGGCGCGCCCAGATTCCGGCCAGCACCGCCAGCACCAGCATGGCCGCGTCGCCCGCGAAGAACCCAGGTCCCACCACGCGCTTGACCCACGGGAAACAACTGCAATCGGCGCCGCGCAGCGCGCCGTAATTGACCGCGAAATACGCCACGAACCCCGCCAGCAACACGCCGATCAGGATGGCGCCCCATCGCCGGAAGCGCGGCACCAGGATCCACACCGCTCCCACCGTCTCCGCGATGCCCACCGCCAGCGCCGCCGCCAGGCTCACCGCGTGCGGCAGATGTAGCTCGCCGATGCGCACGGCCCAGCCCTGCGGGTCGGTGATTTTCCAAACACCGGACACCAGGAACAACGCCGCTAAGGGGACCGCGCCAACCCAGCTCAGGCGGCTTTTCCAACTCGCCGGTTCAAGCGCGTCCACGAGGAGCGAGCCCTCCCGCCGGCTGTGCCATACTGGCATTCATAGGGCTTATTGTAGTCCTTTGGCCCGCCCTCATGATCTTCGCCCTGCTTCTGTTATTGACCGCAGCCACGCGCGTGGAACTGATTCCCAGTCAGACCATCGAGATTTCGCCGCACAACTGGGGCCATTTCGAAATCGATCTGCAGCAGCGCCCCGCTGTGGTGGAAGCCACATTCGCGGTGGAGTCGGGATCGGGCCGGGTGCGCATGGCCCTGTTGCGCCGCGACGATCTGGAGCGGCTGCGCGACGAAGAACCGGCCGGCGTGCTGGCCATGACGGAACCGGCCCGTTCCGGCAGCCTGCGTTACCAGGTGCGCGAGCCGGGCAGTTACGTAATGGTCCTGGACAACCGCGCCGAAAGCCGTCCCGCGGCCGTCCGCCTGAACGTCTGGCTGGATTTCGCCGAGCCGGCCACTCCCGGCGTGGCGCAACTCTCCGCCAGCCGCCGCTTGGCCGTGGTGCTGATCAGTTGCGCCGTATTCTTCGGGGTGGTGACGTTCTCCGCACGAAGGCTGTGGAGCGCGATCAGGCGGTGACGCGGTCCGGAGCGGCCGGAGGTAAGCTGCCATGCGATCTGCGCGACGTGACCAGCGGCAGCCCTGTTGCCTTTCCGCTGGGATCGAGCAACGGGATTTGACGGAGGGACTGTCTCCCGGAACGGGAGCTAGGGTTCCTTCGGGTCACTGAGAGCGCCGTGGCGCCTCTATGGGGATTTCGCGGCCAAGTGACATGGAGGGGCTTGTCGGGGGTGATCTTCCAGAACGCGGCTTGGGGAGAGTTACCGGAAACACCACTCGTCCCTCAGAAATATCCCCGCTGACTGCGTCCGGGGAAACATACTGGACGGATTTGGTGTCCAACCTCTTGCGCTCGGTTCTACGATGATCCACCGAAGTACGATTTGCGGGGTCGTTGCCGGTCTGTTTTTGGTACCGACGCTTGTGTGTCAGTCGAAGTTGCCCCCGGATTCCCAGGAAACGCGGGCAGCCGTGGCAATCGTACACGTCCCACGACCCGCCTACGCCCGCATGCCAATCTGGGTGGACGTCGATCTTCCGTATCCCCACAAACTTGTTTATCCATGCAAGATCAGTCCCTGGGGCTTCCACGGCCCTCGAAACCTCACCGAAGTCGATGACTATGAGGTTGAAGTCCGGCACGATGGCGTGCCGGTGGCCCAGATGTCCAGGCCCGAATCGGTGGACTTGGAGATTGCAGGATGCATGAGCGGGTTTGGTTTTGAAAGTCTACGGTCCCGGTTCCCCCTGCATCTGGCCTACCGGCTCGGTCCCGGCGTCTATTCAATTCGGCTGACCGGTTCATATAAATCAGAGGTATTTGCCCGATCTGCCTGGACGGAATTTGAAGTTCGGGTTTGTCCAGCGGAGGTCATGAAGAGGTGGCGCCACTCAATGGCCCAACGAATCGAATCGGCGCAAGCAGGCGATCTCATTCGCGATGCCATTCCTTCGTTGCTGGCATGGCCGGACGACCACGCGCTCGCTGCCCTCCTGCCTGTCTACTCGCGCTGGCTGGGCAAACGGAGACTGGTCAATCTGCAAGTGTTCGTCTATGGGTTTGTGCGAGATAGCTTGTTAGCATTCGACGATGACGTGCTTCGGCGTGTTGTCCCTAGAACCACTTTGATCGAGTGGTGTCCACCACAGGGGTACTGCCGAAGCGGGGTTCGGAGGCCGCAATAAAGAGTGAGCCGGACCGTGGGCCTCAAGTCCGGTTGGACCAACCGTCGATTCGACGGGCTGTCACGTGAGCAGGCTCCCGACGGAGATTCCGAAACGGCTCAGCCGGACCACTGGTGCTAGGCTGTGAATATGAAGCTCATGATCGAGCTCGACCGCGAACTGGACGGCCGTTGGATTGCCGAGGTGCCGGAACTGAACGTCCTTCTTTATGGGGACTCGAAACAGGACGCAATTCAGCGGGCTCAATCGGCCGCTCGGGAGATTCTTCTCGACCGGATCGCCCACGGCGAGTTGCCTCCCGATTCGGCGAACGCCATCTTCGACGTCGCCGCATGAGTTCATGGCCTGCGGCGAAAGCGCGACGTGTGCTCGCCGCTTTGCAGCGGATCGGGTGGCGGCATGACCGCACGGTAGGCTCTCACAAGATCATGAAAAGGGACGGGTGGGCAGATTATCCGTTCTCTTTCCACGATTCCGAGGAACTTGGCCCCGCCATCCTTGCGAAAATCTCAAAAAAGACAGGACTTCAACCCCAGGGACCTGTGACCCGCCCCGCCCGATGGCCCCCCATCAAACCGCGGCCACCACTTCCCGCGCCGCCGCCGCCGTCCTCTGAATGTCCTCCTCCGTGTGGGCCGCCGACAGGAACGCCGCTTCGAACTGCGACGGCGCCAGATAGATTCCGCGCTCCAGCATGCCGCGGAAGAAGCGGCCGAAGCGCGCCGTGTCGCACTTCTTCGCCGACTCCCAATCGGTCACCGTCCCCTCGGTGAAGAAGAACGTGAACATGGAGCCCACGCGGTTCACCGTCACGCCCGCCGGCGCGGCCGCGCACAGTTCCGCGGCGCGCCGTTCGAGCTGCTCGTAGATCTCGGGATGCGCCTTCAAGTGCCGCAGCATGGCCAGTCCGGCGGCCACCGCCAGGGGATTGCCCGACAGCGTCCCGGCCTGGTAGATCGGGCCGGCCGGCGCCACCTTGCTCATGATGTCCCTGCGCCCGCCGTACGCGCCCACCGGAAGGCCGCCGCCGATCACCTTGCCCAGCGTGGTCAGGTCGGGGCGGATGCCGTAGCGTTGCTGCGCGCCGCCGAAGGCCACGCGGAAGCCCGTCATCACCTCGTCGAAGATCAGCAGCGCGCCGCGGCGCGCGGCGATGTCGCGGAGCGCCTGCAAATAGCCGGGCAGCGGCGGCACGCACCCCATGTTGCCCACCACCGGTTCCACAATCACCGCCGCGATGCGGTCCGGATGCGCGCGAAAGGCGTCCTCGACGGCCTCCGGGGAATTGAACGGCAGGGCGATGGTGGTGTCGCAGAAAGCGCGGGGCACGCCCTGCGTATCGGCGATGCCCAGTGTAGCGACGCCCGATCCGGCCTTCACCAGCAGCGAATCCACGTGGCCGTGGTAGCAGCCTTCGAACTTGATGGTCAGGTCGCGCCTCGTGAATCCGCGGGCCACGCGCAGGGCCGACATGGTGGCTTCGGTGCCGGAGTTCACCAGCCGCACCATTTCCATGGAGGGCACGGCGTCGCGGATGGCTTCGGCGATCTCGATCTCGGCTTCCGTGGGCGCGCCGAAGCTGGTGCCGATTTCCAGCGCCCGCTTGATCGCCGCCAGAATTTCGGGATGGCGGTGTCCCAGCAGCAGCGGTCCCCAGGAGCCCACGTAGTCGATGTACTCGTTGCCGTCGACGTCGAAAATGTGGCTGCCCTGGCCGCGCGCCAGGAACACCGGGTTCCCGCCCACGCTGCGAAACGCGCGCACCGGCGAATTCACGCCGCCCGGAATGATCTCCTGCGCTTTGCGGAACAGCTCTTCGGATTTGGAATGAGGCATAGTGGTTTCACGGCTCGGATCGGGATCACGGCTTGGCCGTCAGCCGGCGCGGCACCAGACGGCTCAAGCCCAGGCTCATGCCGATGTCAGGCTGTCTGCCGGAGAACAGATCCTGAACGATGGCCGAGAATCGCGGGCTGCGCCGCGTGAATTGCACCATCCGCGCCGGCACCGAGCCGCACAGGAAGCGGCCCAGAAACACGCGCTTGGCGAGCCGCGAGCCCAGTTCCAGGTCGGCCATGAAGTCGCGCCGCAAAAGCTGCCGGTAGTGCGCCAGTTTCTCCGCCAGGGAATGCGTTTCGGCGAGCAGCGCTTGCGCCGCCAGGTCGGCCGAGCGCATGGCGTAATACAGCCCTTCGCCGGTGATGGGATCCACCAGGCCCGCCGCGTCGCCTATCGCCATCCAACCGTCCCCGGCCACGCGGTTCTTGCGCCACGAGCCAGCATCGAGCGACGGCAGGAGGTGGCTGTAGAACCGGGAGTCCTTCCAACTCAGGCCTCTTTTCGTCATGTAGTCTTCCAGGCGCTGGCGCAACCGGGCGGCCGGTTCGCCCTTTCCGCAAATGCCCACCGAGAGGTGGCCGCACCGCGGAAACACCCAGATGTAGCCTTCCAGGCCGGGCAGAAACTGGATGTCGATTCGGGCCTGGTCGCCGGGGACGTAGTAGCCCAGCGCCGCCATGGCGTCCTGCGGACGGAGTTCCGTGCCCACGTCGCGCAGCGGGTTGCGCGCGCCGGTGGCCACGATGCAGAAATCCGCGTCGGCGATGCCGGCGTTGGTGCGCAATTGCCAGCCCGAGCCGTAGCGCGACATCTCCAGCACGCGCGCCTTTTCAATGGCTGCGCCGCAGTGCTCGGCGCGCTCCAGGAGCATATTGTTGAGGTCGAACCGCGAGTAAATCACCAGCGGATCGTGCAGCTTCATGCTGACTTCGCCGGCTCCGGGCGCGGCCATCACGGTCTCTCTGACGATGCGCTTGGTCGTGGAATTCTCGATCAGAAACGGATATTGGCTGTAGGCTTTGTAAGTCAAGCCGCCGCCGCACGGCTTTTCCCAAGCCAGTTTTTCGTCGAACAGTTGGACCTTCAAGCCGGCCGACGCCAGTTGTTCCGCGGCGAAGGCTCCCGCCGGACCGCCGCCCAGAATGGCGACGCGCTTCATTTCTTCTTGACCGGCGGCAGATCGTTCGGCGACGGCATGTTGGGGTTTCCGCCGGCAGCCGGTGGCATCCCTCCGCCGTGGGGATTCTCGCCGCCCATGGGCACGCCGCCGCTGCCATGGGGGTTGGCCGCGCCCGGGGGCATGCCCGCGCCCGGATGCGGACCTCCCGTGGAAGCGATCACCACCCATTTGCCGTCTTTCTGCTCCAGCTTATACGGCATGGTCATTCCCGCGCCGGCGGGCGCGCCTTTGGGCGCTATGGAGATCACCGCATCGGCGTGGGAGCCGTTGACCTGGACGGATGTCACGTCCACCGACATCCCCTTGATATTGAAACCCTTGCCCGCCAGATAATCGACCACTCCCTGGCGTACCGCTTCCTTGGTCTCGAGACCACGATGGCAGGCGGCCAGAGACAGCATCATGAGCGCAATACAGACTGTTCGCACTCTTAGATTATAACCGGAGGGCATCCCCGGCCCGGTGCTTGTGCTCCGCGGATGGTATAGTGACGGCAGGAACCATGGCAGAGCCCATTTGTCACCGCTGTATGCAGGCAGTGCCGGAGGACGCCGCGCGCTGCCCCCACTGCGGCAGCCCTCAGGTGCGCTCGCACCGTAAAACGATTCTCCTCGCCCTGGCGTCGGGCATGCTCCTGGCCGCGCTGGTGCTGATGTTTTTCATCCTGCGCCACGCCTCGGCCCCGCCCGATGTCAACCCCGACGAGCCCAGCGCCCCGACGGCGCCGGACAAGCCGCCGCCGCTCAATCAGTAGTTGCCCGTGCGTTTGTACTGCCATCCTGCCCCACAAACACGGAATGCGATACTGGACCTATGTCCCAGCCGGCGGCAAATCCCGCGCTGCGCGTCCGCAATCTGCGGAAGGCGTTCAGCGACGTAGTCGCGGTGGACGGGCTCGACCTGGAGGTGCCCGCGGGCGAATGTTTCGGGCTGCTGGGGCCGAACGGGGCGGGGAAGACCACCACCATCGAGATCTGCGAAGGGCTCACCGACGCGGACGCGGGCGACGTGGAAGTTCTGGGCCTCACCTGGCGCGCCCAGGCCGGCGAGTTGCGGCAACGGCTGGGAATCCAGCTTCAGGAAACCCAGCTCTCCGAAAAACTCACGGTCGAGGAAACCCTCCGCCTCTTCCGCAGCTTCTTCCGCCGCGGACCCGAGGCGCGCGAGGTCATCGCCCGCGTGCAGTTGGAAGAGAAGGCCGCGTCGCGCGTGGGCGGGCTATCGGGCGGACAGAAACAGCGCCTGGCGCTGGCCTGCGCGCTGGTCGGCGATCCCGACTTCCTGTTCCTCGATGAGCCGACCACCGGCCTCGACCCGCAGGCGCGGCGGCAGCTCTGGGACCTCATCGACCGCTTCCGCGCCTCCGGCCGCACCATCCTGCTCACCACCCATTACATGGACGAAGCCGAACGGCTGTGCGACCGCGTGGCCATCATGGACCACGGCAAAATCATCGCGCTGGGCACGCCGCGGGAGCTGATCGCCTCCATCGGCGGCGAACATCTGCTGGAGTTTTCAGTCGGCGCCGGGGCGGCCGGATTGGACCCGGCGGCGCTCGAACGGATCGACGGCATCCGCGACGTCCGCCAGGAGCAGGGAAGCGTGCGCATGATGGTTACGGAACTGCACCGCGCCGTGCCCGCGGTGCTGGACGAGCTGCGTCGGCAGCGCGTCCCGCTGACCGAGTTGCGAACCCACTCGGCCACGCTGGAGGATGTCTTTGTGGCGCTCACCGGGAGGCACCTGCGCGATGAGTGAGAGAGCCGCCTCCCGCCACCCACTGGCGCAGTTGACGCTGGTGCGGTTCCGCGAGTTCACCCGCGAGCCGGAAGCGCTGTTCTGGGTGTTCATCTTCCCCATCCTGCTGGCCGGGGGACTGGGTATCGCCTTCCGCAACCGGCCGGCGGAGGTGATCCGCATCGTGACGCCGTCGGCGGACCTGGCCCGCGCGCTGCGCGGCGAGAAACGGCTGGACGTGCGGCAGTTGCCCGCCCGGCAAGCCGAAGAACAGTTGCGCGCCGGCAAGGCCGCACTGATTGCCGTTCCCGCGGCTTCTGCCACATTGGGCGTGACCTACAAATATGACGACACCAACCCCGACGGCCGCACGGCGCGCATGCTGGCGGACGCGGCCGTACAGCGTGCCGCGGGCCGCGCCGACCCGGTTCCGGCGGACGACTTGCTGGTCCGCGAACCGGGTTCGCGCTACATCGATTTTCTGGTCCCCGGGCTGCTCGGCATGAACCTGATGGGCAGCGCCATGTGGGGCCTGGGCTTCGCAATTGTCGACGCGCGGCGCAAAAAGCTGATCAAGCGGCTGATCGCGACGCCCATGCCGCGGCGGTATTACTTGATGTCCTTCGTGTTCTCGCGGCTGGCCCTGCTGGTGGTGGAAGTCGCGGCCGTGCTGGGGTTCGGCGCGCTGGCGTTCGGTGTGCCGGTGCGCGGGCCGTTTTGGGTGCTGGCCGGACTGTGCGGGTTGGGGTCGCTGAGCTTCAGTGCGCTCGGGCTGCTGGTGGCTTCCCGCGTGCGCACCATCGAAGCGGTGTCGGGACTGATGAACGCGGTGATGATGCCCATGTGGGTGCTGTCGGGCGTCTTCTTCTCGTCGCAGCGCTTTCCCGATGTGGTGCAGCCGCTGATCAAAGCCATGCCCCTGACGGCGGTGATCGACGCCCTGCGCGCCAACATGCTGCAGGGCGCGGGGCTGGCGCAGGTGGCGCCGCAGGCCGGCGTGCTCGGCGCCTGGACGGTGGTGTGTTTCGCGCTGGCGCTGAAACTGTTCCGCTGGAAGTGAGCGCGCGGCCCACACGGCCAAACCGGAGGGCGACCGTGCGCCGCCGGGTACAATAAAGTCCGATATTCGCGGGTTTAAATCTTTTGCCATCCGCAAATCGTTATAGCAGCAGACAGAGCTACTGTAATGGACGGGACACTCGCAGTCGCGCAGGACCAGCCGCAAGGCCGGCCGGCGGACTTCGCCGGCGGTACTGGGCAATGGCCGCAGACCGTGGCGCAATTCGAAGCCCTGGTGGAGGCCGTGCAGGATGAGCTGGTGCACTTCGCGTTCTGTCGTCTGGGCAACCTGCCGGACGCCGAAGATGCCGTACAGGACGTGCTGATCCACGCTTATCTGGACCGCTTCCGGCATTCCGCCATCACCCGGGTGCGCCCCTACCTCTACCGCATGGTGGCCAACCGTTGCACGGACGTGCTGCGCCAGCGGCGGCGCGCCGAGCGGCGCGCCCATGCGGCCGATCCCGCGGACCTGCCCAACCCGCCCGCGCCGGAACGGCAAGTGGACCGGCTTCGCGAAATCGAAAGGCTGCTCTCGCAGTTGCCGCGCCGCCAGGCGGAAGCCGTTCGTTTGCGGGTTTTCGGCGGACTAGCCTTCAAAACCATTGCGGAAGCCGCCGGCGTCTCCCTGCCGACCATCAAGTCGCGCTTTCGCTACGGAGTGGAACGGCTCCGCGGCATCCTTTTCAAGGAGGCCCAACGATGACATGCCGATCTGCGCGCCGCCGGATGACGGACCTGTTCGATAGCGCGGAACTCATCCACCAGCCGGAGCTGCGGGAACACCTCGCCGACTGCGGCTATTGCGCCGCGGAGTTCGAAGAAACGGTGAACGCGGTGGCGACAATCCAGCCCATCGGCCGCGTGTGCGCCTCCCCGGATTTCAAGGAGCGCACCATGAGAAGGCTCGCCCGCGAACTGAACGCCGCGCAAGCGGCACGGCCGCGAGTCCGCACCACGCCGTTCTTGCGGCTGGTCCTTGTGGCGGCCGCCATTCTGGTAGTAGTCGGCGTGCTGCCGTACCTGGGCGGCCTGGGAACCAACCGCGGCGTCGTGACCTTGTTGGCGCAGTCGGTGCAGGCCCTGGACCAAGTCCAAAGCGTTCACATCATGGCGCGCATGCGGACGCCTCGGGGCGACAACTTTGAGACCATTGGAGCCGAGTTCGACTTTCAACCGGTCGAGATGTGGAAGGAATTCGGCGCGACGCCGCGCTGGCGGGTGGAAAATCCGGGTCGCGTGGTGGTAATGGACGGGACGCAAGCCACCCTCTTCATGAAGCCCGATCGCGCGGCGCGTGGCGGACGCAACGCGGGCTTCGTCGAGTGGCTCCGGCCCTTGCTCGATCCCGAACAGGTGCTGGCGGCCGAACTCAGGGCCGCGCAAAAGGGCGAATCGCGCGCCGCCATCCGGCAAGACGGCCCCCGAATCACGCTCACCGCCTCGCGCAAGGCGGAGGGCGATTTCTTCAACGATTGGAGCCGGAACCATTCCGTTTCCGAGTCCGATCACACCCGCGTCTATCAATTCGATGCGGCCACTAACCGGCTCACCGGCCTGCAGGTGATTCTGCACGATGGCGGCCAGGACGTGGTGGTGTTCGAGATCACCGGGATCCGCTACAACCAACCGATGCCGCCGGAGGTGTTCACCGTGGCGCTTCCCGGCGGCGTCATTTGGGACGTGCCGCCGGAGCAGATGCCTGTGAACCGGCCCATCCCTGCGACGGCCCGCGATGCCGCGGTGACGTTCCTCGAAGGCATGGCGGAGCGCGATTGGGACCGGGTGCTCACGGTGTATCCGGCCACCGCAGTCCCCGAAGGCCTCAAGCGCGACGGCGGCGGACTGCGGGTGATCTCCGTCGGGGAGCCCTTTCAGTCGG
>Ga0326728_10002426_pt1 | contig 62039 bp, 51 predicted proteins | sample MB3enrmetagenome_FD_207602 | JGI IMG/M metagenome (GOLD analysis project Ga0326728, IMG submission 207602) | Lab enriched peat soil microbial communities from McLean, Ithaca, NY, United States - MB31MN | ecosystem: Environmental > Terrestrial > Soil > Wetlands > Peat | place: USA: New York... | reverse complement strand
CCCGCAGGCCCGGGAGGAATTGCCCCACGGCGATGTGGGCCGCTCCGAGAATGCCCCAGCGCACCTCGCCCGTCAGCTTGGAAATGCTCACGCCCGAAATCCCTCCATCCAGATAGTCGCGTCCAGCTCTGAGCCGAAGCGGCTCGAGTCCATGGCGACAAACTAGAACCTCCCAAAGTCCTTGGGCAGCGCCAGGGCCCATCCGCTCCGTATGATCGGGCCGTGCAGCTCACCGTCGAGCAGGGACGGGTGATCGGCTGCCTCGTCGAGAAGCAGCTGACGACGCCGCAGCAGTACCCGCTCACTCTCAACGCGCTGGTACTGGCGTGCAACCAGTCCTCCAACCGCGACCCCGTGGTCTCCTACGAGCAAGGCGCCGTGCAACGGACGCTGGCGTCGCTGAAGGAGGCGGGGCTCGTCCGCTTCGTGTACCCCTCGAGCGGTCGCTCGGCGACCCGCTACCGGCAGGTGATCGACGAGTCCCTGAGCCTCGACGAGCCCGGGCTTGCCCTCTTGGCAGTACTGCTGTTGCGCGGTCCACAGACCGCCGGCGAGCTGCGGACCCGGACCGAGCGAATGGCGACCTTCGACGGCATCGCCGACGTCAACGCCGAGCTCGAGCGCATGGCCGAGCGCGCGGAGCCGCTCGTGCTGCGGCTTCAGCGCCGTCCCGGACAGAAGGAGGAGCGTTGGGTTCAGCTGCTCACGCCGGACGCTCCCGCCATAGTCGACGCCTTCGCTTCCGCTGAAGGTCCCCAAGAGCGAACCGGTGGCCACGAGCCGTCGGACCGCACCGTCAATGAGCTCGGCGCGCTCGTAGACGACGTCGCCGCGCTGAGGGCCGAGGTGTCCGCGCTACGAGCTGCAGTCGAACAGCTGCAGGCGAGGACCTCCCCCTGAACGCCGCCTCCCCTGAACGCCGCCTCCCCTGAACGCCGCCTCCCCTGAACGCCGGTTCCCCTGAACACTCCGGCCTTCGGCTGCTGTCTCCCCGCGACTGACGTCTGCCCTAGGGCCAGAGCCGCTCCAGAGCGGCGCGAAACGCCGGGTTCTCCCGGGCACGGGGCAGCACTCGCAGGACACGGTCGAATGCCTCGCCGCCGGAGATGCCGAGGCGGCTCGCCAGGTAGGCGGCGGCGACTGCGGGCGTGCGGTGCTCGGCCTGCACGCAGTGCACAAGCACCGTCCTGCCCGCGTTCCTCCATGTTGTGATCGCTTCGGCCATGTCGGCGAAGAGAAACTCGAGGTTCGGGTTCGCCTCTGGAGAGTCCTCGTCGAGCAGGCGGACCTCGACGCGCTGCGGCGCCTGGATCTGGTACCGCCCGACCCGGCACAGCGACAAGGCGACGTCCGCGTGAACCTCGCCAGCGCCGCTCCAGTTCGCCAGGATCACGCCGTCGTCGTCCTCGAGCGTTCCGACGAGCGGGGGGGTCGGGAAACTCTCACGATAGAACGCGCTGAGGTCGTACGCGGAGGGCCACCCAGTGGTCGGGTTGTCCCTGCCCTCGGAGACGGCGAGAACAGCCAGCCTCACCAGATCCGCGGCCCGGTACGAGGGCCAGCCGTGCAGAACCGCTTGCCAGACCGCCGGGACAGCCGTCGCTCCCCAGCGGGCACCGAGCAGGGAGCCGGCGATGGCGGCGACGGTGTCGGTGTCGTCCCCGACGCGAACAGCCGTCCGCAAAGCCTCCTGGAGGTGCCGGCAAGGCTGGACCGCCGGAACGGGCGTTTGCCAGACCGATGCCAGCGCGGCCTGGAAGGCCGTCACTACATACCCGTTGGGTTTGAAGCTCGCGGGCGGCCTCGAGGCCGCCTCGTCGATCGCGTCAGCCCAGAACGCTCGCCTCGCATCTGGCAAGAGGGCGAGCCCGTCGCGCACGCCGTCCAGGCGGCTCTCCCGGATCGCCCGGTCGATGCCTACGCACCAAAGAACGCAGGCGTCCCCGGTGAGCGGGTCGGCGTGAGTGAGCTCGGACACGTTCCTCGCCAACTCGGCGAGGCGCGAGTCGTCCCCGATGCCGCAGAGCGCGACAGGACCCGTGCGCATGAGACTGCCGTTTCCGGCGGCTTTGCCCGGATGGGTTCGGAAGTACTTGGCGGCTGTAAGGGGAAGCTCCTGCGATGAACGGGTCGTAGAGAGAACAGTCCGGGTCTGGTTGCCGACGTCTCGGGGCCGGCCCCCGTACCAGTCGAGGAAACGGGATCCGACCGCGGCCGGATCGAGCGCCCCCGTCGCCGCCTCCTCGGCCACGCAAAGCGCCACCTGGGTGTCGTCGGTCCACTCGCCCGGCTCCCATCCCAGATGACCGCCACCGACCATCCCGGGCTCTGGTGGGCCCACGGGATCGAACTCGTAGCCGGCACCGAGAGCGTCGCCGGCCGCAGAAGCCAGCGTCACCCCGGCCGCCCGGTCGAGCTGGAGATAACTCAGGTGGTGCCCCGCCATCGTCGACCTCCTCGGTCCTCAAGTCCGTCGGGCCCGCACCGGGCGGCCCCCGGACGACAGTTCCAGAGGTTAGGACCAGCGGCGTGGAGGCGGTCTCAGGCGACCGGGGACGTGCATGGTGGAAAGAGCGACTTACCTACCATGTTCCCGATGAACGCCACCCACACCTACGAGCTGTCGCTGCAATGGACGGGCAACAGCGGCTCTGGGACGAGCGGTTATCGCTCATACAGCCGGGACCACGAGATCCACGCCCCCGGCAAGGCCGTCATCGCCGGGTCCTCCGACCCCGCCTTTAGAGGCGATGCGCAGCGCTGGAACCCCGAAGAGCTGCTCGTGGCCGCCTTGTCCCAGTGCCACATGCTCTCGTACCTGCATCTCGCGGCAGATGCCGGCATCGTCGTTACTGCCTACAGCGACGCCCCGGTAGGCACGATGCGCGAGAACCCGGACGGCAGTGGCCAGTTCACACAAGTCCTCCTCCGCCCCACGGTCACCGTTGCCGACGCGACTATGCGCGCACGCGCCGAGACGATCCACGACCAGGCCGAGAAGATATGTTTCATCGCTCGCTCGGTGAACTTCCCTGTCCGCCACGAACCAGTCATCGCCGTCGCAGGCGGTGACGGCCGCTGAGCGACCCGGCAACGTTCATTCGAGCGTTCTCAGCGGGCGCCGGTGGTCGTTGCAACGACCTCCACGAACGAACACCGTCGTCGGAGAAGGTCGGCGCCGGTGAGATCGTCGAACAATGCAGAGATCAGGGCCTACTCCACCAACCAAAGGACCAGGAAGCGGAGCCCTGGGTGGCTGATCCCCACGTCGCCACCACCCCCCGCCATTGCCATCTCCTCGATCTCGCTGCGACCTCTTGCAACTCAGAACGCAGACAGTCAGGGACGGCAACAGCACAGAGGCGACAACAAGAAGGACCACAACGCCATCGACGTGAGTGCTTGAACGGCTCGAGCAGCGCAGCAGCTCGCACCAGTTGTGATAGTTCGGCAAGACGGTTCCCCCCGCTTGGTCAACTTCCCGAATTTACGCGGCCCGTAGACGAGGAAGTCAAGTACCGGGCCGGCCTGGCCGACTACGGGTGCTACATCCAGTTCGACGGCGTCGGCAACTGCCGGCTGCCTAGCTCATCCAAGAGGGCCGAAGAGCCGTCTCCCGCTGCCGGTCAGCACACGACCGAATTGCAGACCAGGAAAGTGGGCAGCTGAAACGGCGACCTGCGTGCCTTCGAGCTCTCGCCACAGCGCCTCGCGCGTTCTCGATGCCAGAGCGGGGTCGACGTCCGACATCGTGTAGAAGTCCGGCTCCGCCAGCTGCAGGGGGCATTCCACGGCATCGCCGAGGAGCACTGCGCGAGCCTCGCCGGAGGAAACGACAAGCCCGTAGTGGCCGAGCGTGTGACCCGGAGTGTGACGCGCCGTCAGTCCGGGCGCGACGCGCACCATGTCGCCCTCGAGCGGCTCGAGCCGTCCGGCAGCGGCAAGGGCCTCCATGATCTGGCGACTCCGGTCGTCGCTGTCGGCGTCGGCCACGAACTGCTGCCAGTCCGCAGCGCCGTAACGCACGACGGCGTTCGGGAAGTACGGGGCATCGCCCACGCTAAGCCAGCCGATGTGGTCGACGTGGAGGTGGCTGCACACCACGATGTCGATGTCCTCCCGAGAGGCGCCTGCCGCGGCGAGTGCGGTCGGCAGCTCCCCACCCCGCCCCCATCCGACGTCGACGTCCCCGAGCCCTGCGTCGATGAGGACGGTCGTCTCGCCGCTGCGGAGAAGGAAGCACCCGATCGGGATGTGCACGAGGCCGTCGTCGGCGAGCAGCTCTCGATGAGCTTCGAAGTCGAGCCCGACGTAGAACTCCTGCGACATCTTGCACGTCCCGTCGTTGAGCGGGACCAGTTCGATGTCGCCCACGCGCACGACCGAACGCTAACGCACTCGGACTCCTTAGATCGCCGTCCCCCCGACGTACTCCGGCTCCGGGGAGGTTCCCGGATACAGCTCGGCGAAGCGCTCGGCGTTGTCGAGGGGATGAAAGCCGATGGCGTCACCGCCCGCCGTGGACCACCAGCGACGCGTGTTCGCCGATACGCCCCATACGAGCTGGAAACCTGGTCGTGAGCTCGTCAGCGACGCTTTGACCAGGCGCACGAAATCGCCCGGCGAGAGCCAGGTCGACAGCATGCGCTGGTTCTGCGGAACCTCGAAGCAGGATCCGATTCGCAAGCAGACGACGTCCATCGCGAACTTGACGCTGTAGTACTGGCAGAGGGCTTCGGCCGCCGCCTTGCTCACGCCGTAGAGGCTGTCGGGCCGGGGGGCCACGTCGTCGGCGAGCGGCTCAGCTCCCCGGACGTGGAAGCCGACTGCATGATTGCTGCTCGCCACGACGAGACGCCTCACGCGATGCCGACGGGCTGCTTCGAGCACCTCGCGGGTGCCACCGACATTGACCTGTGACAGGTCGGGCCATGGCGCGTCGCCGGCAAAGCCCGCGAGATGGACGATGGCGTCGGCGCCTTCGCACGCTCGATCGAGAAGCTCGGGATCGGTGACCGAACCCTTGTAGATCTCGACGGGCTCATCGACTGTGGCGCCCGGCAGCTCGACGATGTCGACCAACCGCGCTGTGACGGCAAGCTCGTCCAGTGAAGACCGCAGATAGGTCCCCAGCCTGCCGGCTGCGCCGGTGATCACGACGAGACTCGAGGCCCTCACCCCCCATCCGGCTCCGCTGTCGCCCTGAGCGCTCATCGGACCTATATCCTCGCCAGTCCTGGTTGTATGTGAGCGGCCAATCCTGCAATCGAGCGGCTCACGATGTGCCCCGGTCTCAGCTCCGCCGCCAGCAAGATGGCCCCGGCGACACCGGCGGCGTCGCCGAGCCCGGGCCCGACCACGAGCTCGTCCATCCGACGCGCCTCGGGAAAGTACCCGACGTCGAGGAGCTCTTGCGCCCTCAGGCGAATCCTCGCCATGAGAGACACGTCGTGCATCACGCCTCCACCGACAACGACGCGCTCGGGACGATATGCCGAGATGAGGTTCACGAGGCCGAGGGCGATGTACTCGCTCTCCAACATCTGCGCGTCGGGAGGCGCCAGGGAGGCCTCGGCCCAGAGCCGTGATCTCCGCTCGATAGCGGGGCCTGACGCCAGACCTTCCCAACAGTTGCCATGGACGACGCAGTTCCCGGTCCACATCTGTCCGGGCGCGCCCGGCTGACAGTCGGCTGCGTGCTGGGGAATCCGCATATGCCCCATCTCCGGGTGCGACCGTCCATGAACGACTGTCCCGTTGGCTATCGCTCCCACACCGATCCCGGTGCCGATCGTGACATAGACCATGTCGGAACATCCTTGAGCCGCGCCCCAGGCCCACTCCGCACGAGCTGCCCCGTTCACGTCGGTGTCAAGCTGCACGGGGACACCGAGAGCCTGCTCGAGGCTGGCGCGAACTGGCCAACCCCGCCACGCAGGCTTCGGTGACGCCTCCGAGATGGAGCCCGTCTCGGGATCCAGTGGACCAAAGCTCGCAACTCCCAGGGACACAACGGGACCCGAGCTCGCCTGCGCGTCGCGGAACCAGTCGACGACGAGCTTGGTCGTTGTCTCTGGATCTGTGGTCGGGATCACTGTCCCGGTCCAGCCCTCGTCGGAACCGTCGCCGATCGCGCAGATGCATTTCGTGCCGCCGAGCTCGATGCCTCCATAGGGGGCCACGCTCCGTTCCTCCTCCCAGCTCAAGGAATTATCGCCGCCTTCATGCAGGAGGGGTCGTTTCGCAACGTCTCGAGCGCGCTCTGGTATTCACCGAGGTGGAATTCGTGTGTGACGATTCCCTCCGTGCGCACGCGCCCGGAACGGAGCACGGCAAGAGCGCGGTCGAAGCAGTGGGTCTGGGCGAAAGAGCCCTTCAGGGTGAGCTCACGACGGAAAAGCTCGTAGGGATGGATCGGGAGGACCGCCTTCTCGTCAGCCATCCCGTAGACGAGGACGGTGCCGCCATCGCGGGTGAGCGGCAGACACAGATCCCCGACCGCAACAGCACCAGTCGCCTCGACGACGACGTCGTATCCGTCCGGAACGTTCTCACGCAGCACACCGAGCGACGCACCCGGGTTCGATCGGGCGATCTGCACCGCCGAGTCGACCCCGTAGGCGCGGGCCAGAGCCAGCTTGAACTCCGTCGGGGCCGCCACGGTCACCCGGGCCGCCCCACCATGCACGAGCAGCTGAGCCAGCACGAGGCCCGTAGGCCCGGCACCGAACACGAGCACCTCCGAGCCCGGCCGGAGCTCGAGCACGTCCATCCCGTGGATCGCGCAGGCCGTCGGCTCGGTCATGACTGCTGTGCTCGGGCTCAGGTCGTCGGCGGGGAAACACTTGTCCGCGCGCACGATGACGTAGTCGGCGAATGCTCCCGGTCCGTTCACGCCCAGCGAATAGAAGTTGCGGCAGAACAACGGCTTATCGCGCCTGCACGACGGGCAGTGGCCGCAGAGCACGGTGTTGTCGGCGACGACCCGCTGGCCGACCGAGAGATCGTCGACCGCGTCCCCGAGAGAGTCGACGCGTCCGACTATCTCGTGGCCAGGTGTCAACGGGTACTTCGAGAAGAAGCCGCCGTCATGGATGTGGAGGTCGGTGCCGCACATCCCCGCCATCTCGACGGCGAGGCGAACCTCTCCCACACCTGGCTCCGGTGTCGGAACGTCCCGCAGCGCGAAGCGGCGCGGAGCGTCGTAGACAACGGCTCTCATCTCGCGGACGCGCTGAGCCCAGTGCGGGAGACGGTCGCCACCTGTGTTCGTCTCATGGCGCAACCGTACCGGGTGCGACTCGGGGTCGAGTGCTCTTGAGTACGTAATTCTACTGATTCGCTTGTTTCCACGGTATAAATGTAAGATCAGCCGTAATGGGCGCGAGAGGCGCGACACTCCCGAAGGCAGGTCCGAGCGACTTTGGATGGCTCCTTCGTGGCACTCCGATCAAGGAGCTGCCGGACAAGTCCTTCGATCTCGCGACCGCCAACCCGAACAGCTCTTTCCTCAAGCCCTACTGCCTGGACGTCGCGACGCTCCAATCGTGCCTGCAGTGCGGCGCTTGCACCGCGTCCTGTGACCTTGCGGGTGAAAAGGGGCTCTTCCCCCGTCGACAGCTGACCTTCGTCCGGCTCGGACTGCAAGACCATCTGGCTGTCGACCAGGACATCTGGCACTGCTACGGCTGCAGCGAGTGCTCCACGAAGTGCCCGTCCGGTGCCAAGCCGGCAAGCATCATGAGCGCGCTCAGGCAGTTCGCGACGGAGCGCTACGCGTTCCCGGGCGTGTTGGCCCGGGTCGTCAACGATCGGCGCCTGTTCTGGCTGGTCCCCCTGGCCATAGCGGCCGGGCTCACCGCGATGATTGCCGTCACCGGTGCGTTCAGTCCCGCTCCTGGGCCCCTGCGCTACGCGAACATGCTCCCCAACTCGGCGCTGATCCCGGTGTTCTCCGGCCTCACGATCCTGCCGCTGATCGCGATGATCATCGGTGCCGCCAGGGCTTGGCGCGCATGGTACGAGGCCCCGCTGTGGACAGTCAGGCCGCGGACCTTCTGGCGCTCGATGCGAAAGGCAGTCGGAGAAGTAGTCGCCCACAGGAAGTTCGCCACCTGCAAGGAGCGCCGGCTCCGGCCTTGGGCTCACCGGGCGCTGTTGTTCGGCTTCCTCGGCCTGATGATCGTCTCCGGCGTGATGGCACTGCTCTTGCTCGCGGGACGGCAATACCCCCTGCCGATGGGCAACCCCGTCAAGGTGTTGGGCAACGTCTTCGCGGCAGCGTTGATCGGCGGTACCGGCTACTTCCTGCTGCTGCGCATCATCGACGCGTCGCGGGGCAAGCACAGCAGCTTCTTCGACTGGGCCTTCCTGGTGAACTTGCTGCTCGCCGGGATCACCGGGGTGGCGACCGAGGCAGTTCGCGTGGCCAACGAGCGCGCATGGGCCTACCCCGTCTACTGCGTCCACCTGGTGGTCGTCCTGGCGTTGATCATGACCCTGCCCTATACGAAGCTGGCCCATGCCGTTTACCGCGTGCTGGCGGTCGCCGGCAGGGACTACGAGGGGCTTGTCGCCAAAGAGACCATGTCGAAGGATCGCGTACGGCCCCGCTGGGTGACCAACGGCGCGGCTATGGGACCGGTGACCCAAGTGCTTCACCGCCGGCACGGCGCGCGGCAAGCCGAGGCGACACCGGTCGCGCCGGAGCACCTTGTGACCCTGGGTCATGCAGAGCTGGCCGCCTACAGCGACGACGAGATCATCACCGCTTATTACGCGCTGCGCGACGTGGCCGAGCCGCGGGGAGAGGGGAACTACTACCCGAACCTAAAGCGCCTTTACGGCTCCGCCTTCGAGCGGGAGAAGGACAGGCGCGAGGTGAGGGCCCTGGTGAGCCAGGCGGACAAGACCGAGTGGCAGGACTGGTACGAGAAAGCCGCCGAGCAGCCCTGCACCTGGTGGCTCGAGAACCATCTCGTGGCCCGCCACGCACTTTCGACATGCCTTCGATGTGGCATGTGCACCTCGGTCTGCCCGGCCGCCGAGCACTACGAGGATTACGACCCTCGTTGCATAGTGGACACAGCGCTGTCGGGGGACGAGGACCGTCTCGTCGAGCTGCTCAAGTCTGACGTCATCTGGTACTGCGCCCAGTGCGGATCGTGCAATTCCCGCTGCCCGGAAGAGAACGACATCATGGGACTTGTAGGCTCTTTGCGCCTACTGGCGCAGCTGAAGGGCTACCACTTGGAGAGCGTGCGGGGCAGGCAGCAGTACGCCGGCCGACACCTGTGGGCCGCCAACTTGTGGAACAGGGCCGTGAGCTTGTACTTCCGCAACGGCGATCCCGCCGGGCACCCGGACTTCGGCCCGCGCTACGCGCGCTGGCAAGCCGAGCTGGAGGAGCAGTTCATGCGGGTCGGCGGCCAGCCCGACATGGACGGGACCTTCGCCGGCCGCAAGGTGACACCGGAGACGCTCGCCGAATTGCGCAGCTGCATCAGCGCGGGGGGTGCCCTGTTCCTCTGGGACAAGATCGAGGAGCACGCCGCCGCGGATGCGGAGAGGCTCGGACTCGACATCGACGAGTACTACGAAAAGGTGAGGACCGAAGGATGACGCCATGAACGCGACGAACACGATCAGCACCACCAAAGCCACGATCCGGCTGGTGCCCCAACAGCGGGAACCGACCGTCATCACTCGCCGGCACCAAAAGCCGATCCCCGAGGACGACTACTACTTGACGACGAGCTGTGTCATGGGAACGTTCGCCCCCGCTGTGGAGCCACTTGTGACACGCATCTACGACCTCCTCGGCCGGCACTGGGCGATGGGCGGGGGCGGGGCGGAGTCGCTGAACACGTGCTGCTCGGGCATAGTCACCCACGGCAACGTCTTCACCGTCGAAAGCTCGCTGCTCGTAGTCGCCAGGCTGTGGTCCGTGTGCGCCGAGGCTGGCCTGGAGAACATCACGACCGTGTGCGTCACGTCTTTCGCCATTCACAACGAGATCTCCGAGCTGCTCCGGAACGAGCCGGGGCTGGCCGAGAAGGTGGACAGGGCCCTCTTCGAGGCCTGCGGCCGGAGGCTCGTGGTCCCCAAGCACATCGTGCATTGCAGCGACGTCATCTACCGGTACCGCTCGGAGCTTGCGCGGCTCATGAGCCACAGGCTTGTCGACAAGTCCACAGGCCGCCCGCTGAAGGTGGTGGACCACGTCGGCTGCCACTACAACAAGATCTTCCCGAGCAAAGCAGTCGGTGGCACCGAGTACTGCGACGTTCTCGCCGCGATGGTGCGCGAGTGGGGTGGCGAGGAGGTCGACTACCCCGAACGCCGGCACTGTTGCGGCATGGGCTTCCGCCAGTGCATGATCCGCCCGAACCGCGCCTTCACCGTGGCCTGCGCCCGCAAGAAGTTCGAGAGCATGGCTCCTTTCGAGCCCGACCTGATCATCACCAACTGCCCGGGCTGCAGCCTCGTCCTCGACCGCGAGCAGTGGGCGGTGAACGACTTGACGGGCGCGAACTTCCAGATCCCCGTGCTCAACTATGCCGAGCTGGCAGGCCTGCTTCTCGGCTGGGACCCGTACGAAGTCGTGGGGGTGCAAGGCCATACCGTGCCGGTCGAGCCGCTGCTGGACCGCATCGGCATCCCACAGTCCTCGCGGCCGGCGTACCTGCACGATGGCACGCAAGCAGCCTCCGCGATGGCTTACGCCCCCGCCGGGAGCGCTGCGAGATGAACAGTCCCGTACTGATCCTCGGTGGTGGCGTGACGGGGATGCACGTCGCAACAGCTCTCGGCGATCTGGGTTGTTCCTCGATCCTCCTCGAGAAGACCTCGAGCCTCGGCGGTCGGGTATGCCGGCTCTCGCGCACGTTCCCCTTCTTCGACGACGACGGCTTCAACGACGGTGCGGACTTCATCCGTCAGATCGAAGACACGATGAAGGCTCACTCCTGCGTGGACGTCCGCATGGAGACGACGCTCACCTGCCTCGAAGGTGAGTTCCCCGACTTCCGCGCCACCTTGAGCGACCAGACGAGCGAGGCTGTGAGCGCCGTCGTCATCGCCACCGGGTTCGAGCCGTTCGATCCCTCGGACCTCGAGGAGTACGGCTACAGCCGCTACCCGAACGTCGTGACCGGACCTGAGCTGGAGTGGTTGCTGAACCCGCGCGGCCCGACTCGCGGAGAGATCAGGCGACCCTCCGACAACAAGATGGTGGACAAGATGGCGATCGTCTTCTGCGTCGGTTCGCGCAACCGGCGGATCGGAGCGCCGTTCTGCTCACGCATCTGCTGCTCCTACAGCACCAAACAGGCCCTGACCGTGCTCGATCGCAACCCCAAGGCGGACGTCACCTGTTTCTACATGGACGTGCGCACTTACGACCGGGGCTTCGAGGAGATGTACTCGCTGGCCCAAGACCGTGGGATCCGCTACATCCGCGGCCGCGTGTCGGGCTGCAAGGAGCTTGCTGACGGCGACATAGTCGTGCGTGCCGAGAACACCCTCATACAGAAGATCTTCTCGGATCGCTTCGACCTCGTGTCGCTCTCGACCGGCATGCGGCCCTGCTTGGACGTGGATCGCCTGACAGACGTTCTCCGGATCGGACGGGCGCCGGATGGCTTCTTTGCCAGCCGCGAATGGTTCCGCTACCCGCACGACTCGACACGGGAGGGCATTCTCGTGGCGGGATGTGCAGCTGGGGTCAAGCCCATCCGCAACTGCATCATCGACGGCAGCGCGGTCGCGGCTCGTGTCGCCGGTCTGCTGCACGAGCACGTGACCGTGCCGGCAACCTTGAGGAGGAGCTGAGACGACGAGCGGAGGGCACGGCCTGGGAAAGAGGTGAGTGTCGGTGCGCTACGGCTTTTTGATCGATAATCGCAAGTGCATCGGTTGCCACGCCTGCTCCGTGGCCTGCAAAGCCGAGAACCAGGTCCCCATAGGCGTCTTTCGGACCTGGGTCCGATGTGTCGACAAGGGGGAGTTCCCTGACACGCGCCGCTATTTCCAGGTGACGCGCTGCAACCACTGCGACAATCCCCCCTGCGTCGCCGTCTGCCCTGTGGCCGCGATGTACCGGCGCAGCGACGGGATCGTGGACTTCGACCCAGCGCGTTGCATCGGCTGCAAAGCGTGCCTGCAGGCCTGCCCATACGACGCCATCTACATGGATCCAGAGAGCAAGACGGCAGCCAAATGCCACTTTTGTGCTCACCGGGTCGGCTCGGGGATGATGCCGGCGTGCGTGACCGCCTGCCCCGAGCTGGCGATCGTCGCCGGCGACATCGACGACCCGACGAGCGAGATCTCGCGGCTGATCCAGCGGGAAACGGTCCGGGTGCGCAGGCCCGAAAAACACACACGGCCCAAGTTGTTCTATGTGGGTGCCGAACCCTCGGCGATCGTCCCGGGCGAGGCGCGCAACGTAGGCGCGTACCTTTTCGCCACGGTCAACGCCAAGGCACGCCGGGCACCTTTGCCGGTCGAGCGCGGCTCGTCGCCCGGGTCCACGCAGACCGCGATCGTCTCCTACGACGTCGAGCACCTGCGCCCATGGGACTGGCAGGTGCCGGCCTACTTGTGGACCAAGTCAGTCGCAACCGGCGTACTGGCCCTCCCCGCGGTGACAGGCGCCGCGGAAGGAATGACGATCGGGACACGACTGGAAACGGTTCTCGGGCTGATCGGGGTCGTATTCACCGCGCTCACCGCCGGCCTTCTAATCGCGGATCTCTCGCGCCCGGAACGCTGCCTTCGGGTCCTCACACGCCCGCAGCCACGCTCGTGGGTCTCCCGCGGAGCCTTCCTCCTCCTGACCTACGGCGCTTTGTGCACCTGCTTCCTGTTGTCCTCCTGGGCAGGCGCCAGCGGCGTCGCCTCGGTGCTGCTCTGGCCGACAGTGGCGGCAGGACTGCTGACGGCCGTCTACACGGCGTTCCTCTTCCACCAGTGCAAGGGGCGCGACCTTTGGCAGACCCCGCTCCTGCCGCTGCACTTCGTGGACCAGTGGGTGCTGGCGAGCAGTGCAGTGGTGATGCTTCTCCCCTCTTGGCTCGGGGTCACGGCGAGAATGCGCCACGCCGCGGTGCTGGCCCTGGCCCTCGGGCTCGCCGTGCATGCGCTGATGGTGCTGTTCGAGCTGGGCGTGCCTCGAGCCAACGACAGTGCCCGGCGAGCTGCCGACATCGTCAAGCGCGGACCGCTGCGGGGAACCTTCTGGGTCGGCGCAATTGGTGCCGGTTGCCTCCTGCCGGCCGTGTTGCTCGCCGCCGGTCGCAACTCGCCACTTGCCGTGGGGATCGCAGCAGCGTGCGTGCTCGCGGGCCTGCTGGCATTCGAGTGGTGTTTCGTCATGGCAGGCCAGGATGTGGCGAACAGCTGAAAGTGAGGCCCAAGTGGGAAACGAGCCCGAGGGACCCGGCGCCGAGCTCTGCTCCTATCCACCCGTGGACCGCTGGCCGGACTGGGCCGAGCAGGACCCTAGAGCTTGGCCCAACAAGAGCGAGCGCCACTACCGGCTCATCCCGACGATCTGCTTCAACTGCGAGGCGGCGTGCGGGCTGCTCGCCTACGTCGACAAGAAGACCGGTGAGATAGGCAAGATCGAGGGAAACCCCGTGCACCCCGCAAGCCGCGGACGTCTCTGCGCCAAGGGACTGGCGCTAATGAACCAGCTCCAGTCCGCGGACCGCGTGCTTTACCCGATGAGGCGCAAGGGCCCGCGTGGCTCCAACCAGTGGCAGCGCACCAGCTGGGACGAGGTATTGGAGACCTTCGGCACGCGGATCCGAAACGCGATCCAAGAGGGGCGAGGCGAAGAGGTCATGTACCACGTGGGGCGCCCCGGGCACGACGGCTACATGGAGCGCGTGCTGCAAGGCTGGGGGGTGGACGGGCACAACTCCCACGTCAACATCTGCTCCGCCTCCGCCCGCTTGGGCTACTTCCTCTGGCAGGGCGCGGACCGGCCCTCGCCTGACTACGCGAACTCCCGTTGCATCCTGCTCATTTCCGCCCACTTGGAGTCCGGTCACTACTTCAACCCTCACGCGCAGCGGATCATCGAGGCCAAGATGGCCGGTTGCAAGCTCATCGTCGTCGATCCGAGGTTGTCGAACACGGCCTCGCTGGCAGACTCATGGCTGGCACCGCATCCCGGTACCGAGACCGCCTTGCTCCTGGCCATGGCCAAGGTGATCCTCGACTCCGGCCGCTTCGACACCCGGTTCATGCGCCGGTGGGTCAACTGGGAGGACTACGAGGCCGATGGTTTCGTCGCCCGCGGGAGGACCTTCGAGGAGTTCGTCGACGCCCTTAGGGCGCACTACGCCCGCTACAGCCCCGAGTACGCCGAGCGGGAAAGCGGCGTCCCGGCCGAGGCGATCGTCCAAGCCGCGAAAGACGTCGCGGAAGCCGGGAGCCGCTTCGCCTCGCACGTGTGGCGCGCCTCGGCCGCCGGCAACCTGGGGGGCTGGCAGTCAGCACGTGCCCTCGTGCTGCTTCACGCGCTAACCGGGTCGCTGGGCACCAAAGGCGGCGTCTCTCCCAACAGCTGGGACAAGTTCGTGCCCGAGCCGTTCAAGATGCCCCCCGCCCAGCAGCACTGGAACGAGCTGATCTACCCGCCCGAGTGGCCGCTCAGCCACCACGAGATGTCTCAGCTCCTGCCCCATTTCCTCAAAGAAGGGCGCGGCCGGCTGGACGTCTACTTCACCCGGGTGTTCAACCCGGTGTGGACCTTCCCCGACGGTTTCTCGTGGATGGAGGTGCTTCGCGACGAGCGGATGGTCGGGCTGCACGCGGCTCTCACACCGGTCTGGAGCGAGACTGCCGCTCTTGCGGACTACGTGCTGCCCATGGGTCTTGCCTGGGAGCGCCACGACATCCAGAGCCAGGAGACCCACGCCGGCCGCTGGATCGGGTTCCGCCAGCCCGTGCTGAGGGTGTTCCACGAGCTCGAGCACGGCGAGAAGGTCCGCTACAGCTACGAGGCCAACCCGGGTGAAGTCTGGGAAGAGGACGAGTTCTGGACGAGCCTCTCCTGGCAAATCGACCCCGATGGCTCGATGGGCATCCGCCAATGGTTCGAGTCGCAGGACGAGCCCGGCACGCCGATGAGCGAGGACGAGTACTACGGGTACATCTTCGACCACTCGGTCCCGGGCCTTCCCGCTGCTGCAGAGAGAGAAGGACTCACTCCGCTCCAGTACATGCGCAAGTACGGCGCCTTCGAGATCGCCCGGGACCTCTACAGCGTGAACGAATCCCCGTTGCCCGACGCCGACGGCACCACATCAGAGGGCGACGTGCTCAAAAGGGACGGCCACACCGTAGGCGTCTTCGAAGGCGACCGGGCCGTGGTCGGCTACGGCACCCCGTCGCGCAAGCTGGAGCTCTTCTCGACCACGATGCGCGACTGGAAGTGGCCCGAGTTCGCGCTGCCAGAGTACATCCCGAGCCACGTCGGGCCGCAGGCTCTGGGCCTCGCCGGAGCCTCGAAGGCCGTCGTCGACACGGAGGCCACGTCGGACGCCGGTGCCATTCCTTGCGTCGAGGCCATCCCGAGCGCCGGTGCCATCCCGGACGCCGAGGCCATCCCGGGCGCGCACGGCACGCCGCTCGTCGAGTGGCCGCCGCACGCCCGCGGTGAGGTCCTGGTGCTGGTGCCTACCTACCGGCTGCCGACGCTGATCCACACGCGCAACAACAACGCAAAGTGGCTCTTCGAGATCTCCCACAAGAACCCGCTCCTCATGTCGAGCGCCGATGCTTCGAGGCTGCGGTTGGCAACAGGCGACCTCGTCAAGGTGCACACCGAGATCGGGTGGTTCGTCATCACGCTCTGGGTCACCGAAGGGCTCAAGCCCGGGGTGGTCGCCTGCTCACACCATCTGGGCCGCTGGCGCCGGGACAAGGACGAGGCGATCGAACGCTGGGGCAGCTCGGTCGTGAGCGTCGAGGAGCAGGAGCCCGGCAAGTGGATGATGCGGGTCAAGGAGACGACCCAGCCATGGGCCAGTTCGGACCCCGACTCGGAAAGGATCTGGTGGACCGACACCGGTGTCCACCAGAACCTCACCTTCCCCGTCCACCCCGACCCGGTCTCGGGCATGCAGTGCTGGCACCAGGTCGTCAAGGTCGAAAAGGCCGAAAGAGAAGACCGCTACGGCGACGTCTTCGTCGACACGGCTCGGGCGCACCAGGTATACCTGAAGTGGAAAAGCCTCTGCCGCCCGGCGCCGGGCCCGGACGGCCTGCGCCGGCCACTGTGGTTCGCGCGTGTCGCCCGCCCCGCGCCCGAGGCTTACCTCATGAAGCCCGCGGGCGAGCCTGCCCGGTGAGGCCCTCATTACGAGTACGGCTTAGATCTTGAAGGCGCAGCCGTTCCAGTAGGCGACGGGACGCTTGCGGTGCAGTCCCTTCAGCTCGACGACCAGTTCCTCCGGCTCGCTCTGACCGGCTGTGCGCAGGCGCACCGGGAGCTCGCCGGACCCGACGGGACGATAAGCAGTCGGGTCGGCCGGCACCCGGGTAGACGCGTCGAGGATCGTTATCGCGCCCGAGCAACACCGACGGCGATGAGCGTCGACATAGAGCACTCCGCCGTTCTCCTCGACATACGAACGGACTTCGTCGGATGCGATGACCTGCATACAGGGAGTCTAGGTGTGACCGGGCTGCCACCAGTCCCTGTTCAGAGCAGGCACTTCGCGCGAGTGGGGAGGACCGTCGGAGGGCTCTCGGCTCCGTTGGCGCAAACAGTCTCAACACAACTCGACAGGCCTATGGTGCGGTGTTATAACGGCGCGCAATATTGGGTTGGGGTTCCACAAGTGCAAGGGGGGATGCACTCGATGTCACGGAGGCAGCACAGATGAAGATCAATCACAGGTCACCGCACAAGCTCTGGAAATCCCGGTTCGCCCTTGTCTCCGTCGTGCTCGCGTGTGCCGGCGTTCTGGTCGCCGGCGGCGGGATGGCGGCCTTCGCCGCGCCGAGCCACTCGAAGTTCGCGACCGTCACTATCCCGACCCCGCCGAAGGATCCGACCGTCGCGGCCATGGTGCCTGCGAGCATCAGGAAAGCGGGGTCGATCTCGTCCGCGATGGACGCCAGCTACCCGCCCGACGAGTTCGAGGCGGCCAACGGCACGACGATCATCGGCATGGACGCGGACTTCAGCGCTGCGCTCGGAGCTGTCATGGGGATCAAGTGGGTCGACGTCAACGTGACCTTCGACGCGATCATCGTTGGGCTGCTGTCGAACAAGTACGCAGTCGGCAACTCGTCGTTCACGGTGACGGCGAAACGTGAGAAGCAGGTCAACTTCGTGACGTACTTCAAGGCCGGCGAGGGCTATTACGTGCTTTCAGCGAGCACTCTCAAGCTGGACAACGGGCTCATGAGCTTGTGCGGCCGCACGGTCTCGGTCGAGGTGGGCACGACCGAGCAGACCGATGCCCAGACCGCGGTCGGCTTGTGCAAGAAGGCCCACAAGACGCCCGACACCGTGCTGTCCTTCTCGAACCAGAGCGAGGCCAACCTCGCCGTCTCGAGCGGTCGCGCCCAGATCGGCTTCGCCGACTCCCAGGTCGCCGGCTACATCGTCTCCCAGTCGAAGGGCACCTTCAAGCTCGATGGCCCTGCTTTTGGGGTCGCGCCCTACGGCTTCGCCTTCGCGAAGTCCTCGACGCTCGACGAGGCGACCCTCGCCGCGGTCAAGGTCCTCATGCACGACGGCATCTACATGAAGATCCTCGCCAAGTGGGGAGTACAGGCGGGCGCCATCACCAACCCCGCGATCGTCTAGGCGAACAGCGGTCCTCCGGCCTAAAGTGCGCCGGTGACAGTGAGCAGCGTCGAGGAGCACCGTCCGGAGGACATCCGGGCGGTGCCCATGCGCCACCCAGGGCGATGGGCGGCCACGGCGGTCCTGCTTGTGCTGGCCGCGATGCTCGTCCACGACGCGGTCACGAACCGCCGCTTCGGCTGGGGGATCGTCGACAGCTACTTCTTGTCCCCGCCGATCGTGCAGGGGGTCGAGAAGACCCTCGAGCTCACGTTCATCGCCATGGCGGTCGGCGTCGTCCTCGGCGTGATGTTCGCCGTGATGCGGCTCTCGCCCAACCCCATCTTGTCGGGGGCGGCATGGCTCTACATCTGGTTCTTCCGGGGCACACCGGTCTACGTCCAGCTTCTCTTCTGGTACTTCATCTCCTACCTCCAGCCAACGATAAGCCTGGGCGTACCGTTCGGGCCGGAGTTCGTGCACATGAGCGCCAACACCATCGTCACCCCACTCGTGGCCGCCATCCTCGGGCTCGGGCTCAACGAAGGCGCTTACTACGCCGAGATCGTGCGAGCCGGGATCCTCTCGGTCGACCACGGGCAGTTCGAGGCGGCACAGTCGCTCGGCATGCGCCGCGCTCAGTTGATGCGACGGATCGTGCTCCCCCAGGCGATGCGGATCATCGTCCCGCCCACGGGCAACGAGACGATCTCCATGCTCAAGACCACGTCGCTCGCGGTCGTCGTCACTTACCCCGAGCTCTTGTACAAGACACAGAACATCATCGCCGCGACCTACGAGCCGATCCCGCTCCTCATCATGGCTAGCTTCTGGTACCTGCTCATGACGACAGTGCTCACCATCGGCCAGTACTACGTCGAGCGCTACTACGCCCGTGGCAGCTCTTACGCGCTCCCGCTCACGCCGCTGCAGAAGATCCGGCGCAACCTCACGACGCTGCGTCGCGTCCCGTTCTCGGCCAGCACAACCGGGGAACCGTAGATGGCAACCCTGATGGTCCGCGCTGAGGCGGTGCACAAGCGCTACGCCCTGTTGGAGGTGCTGAAGGGGATAACCCTCGAGGTCGCGCCCACCGAGGTGATGTGCCTGCTGGGGCCGTCCGGCTCGGGGAAGTCGACGTTCCTGCGCTGCATCAACCACCTCGAGAAGATCAACTCCGGAAGGCTGTACGTCGACGGGTCGCTCGTCGGCTACGAGGAGCACGGCGGGCGCCTGCACGAGCTCCCCGAGCGCGAAGTGTGCCGCCGACGTACCGAGATAGGCATGGTCTTCCAGCGCTTCAACCTCTTCCCGCACATGACTGCGCTCGAGAACGTCGTCGAAGCGCCGGTGCTCGTGAAAAAAGAGCCCAAGGCGGTCGTCACGACGCGTGCCCTGGCCCTGCTCGACCGGGTCGGGCTGTCGAACAAGATCGACGCCTACCCCAACCAGCTCTCCGGTGGTCAGCAGCAGCGGGTCGCGATAGCCCGGGCGCTCGCGATGGAGCCGAAGCTCATGCTCTTCGACGAGCCCACGAGCGCGCTCGACCCGGAGCTCGTCGGGGAGGTCCTCGACGTGATACGCGCCCTGGCCCAGGAGGGGATGACGATGATCGTCGTCACCCACGAGATCGGCTTCGCCCGCGAGGTCGGCGACACACTCGTGTTCATGGACGAGGGCGTCGTCGTCGAGTCCGGGACGCCGCGGGAGGTCATCGCCAACCCTCAGCACGAGCGCACCAAAGCGTTCCTCTCCAAGGTGCTCTGACGCTGGAGACGTCTTCTGGGCCACCAACGGCGTTGGAACCCTGGTTCCGCTCGCTCCAATGTTTCACGGGCTCTCCCCGGCGCGGGTCCGCAGTCCGTTACCGTCCTGGCCCGTCAGCGAGCGCTGCGCGTTCGGCCTGGCTGGAGACTTGCTCGAGACCTTGGAGCCCTCGTAGCCGGGCGCAGTGGCCTCGGCAGGTGACACGGGGTCATGCTTGATGGGTGCCTGAGGACTCGTTGCCACCAGAGACGCGGCGGGAACGCCTGTGGGAGGCGGCGGAGTCGAGAGGCGTACCGCTGCGGTCGATCATCTCGGCCGTCGTGGTCGTGGCCTTGGCCTATCTGGCCGGCAAGCTCATCTACCGGCTGCGAGACGTCATCCTCATCCTGGTCGTCGCGGGGTTTGTCGCCATCATCTTGAACCCGCTCGTCGTAGCCCTGCAACACTGGCGCATCAAACGACGCGGGTGGGCCGTGGCCGTCGTGACGTTGTGGTCACTGATCATTTTCATCGCATTAGCGCTGGCGTTCGGCCACCCGTTGGTCAACGGGCTCACGCACCTGGCCAATCGACTGCCCCTTTACGTGAAGCAGGCGGAGCACGGCAAGGGCTGGGTTGGGCGCCTGGTTCGCCGTTACCACGTCGAGAGATGGGTACAAAGAAACGTTCCCAGCTTGACGTCCTTCGCGAAAGGCCTTGCAAAGCCCGCCCTGACCCTGGGCAAGGGTGCCGCGACGCTCGTGATCACGCTGTTCACCCTCTTCGTGCTCGTGTTGCTGCTCCTCCTCGAGGGCCCGAAGATCCGGGTCGGACTGCTGCGCCTCATGTCTCCCGAGCGAGCGGCCCGCTGCAGCGAGGTGGCCAGCAAGGTCAGCCGGTCGGTAACGGGGTTCATTCTGGGGGACCTGGTGACGTCGTTGGTCGCCGGCGTGGTGGTGTTCACTACCCTCGCGGTCCTTGGCGTTCCTTTCCCATTTCTGTGGGCACTGTGGGTTGCCCTGGTCGACTTCCTCCCTATGATCGGCGGCGCGCTTGCCGGCATTCCGACGGTGTTGTTCGCCGTCGCCCACTCCTTCACGGCCGGCATCGTCACCTTGGCCGTCTTCCTGTTGTACACACAGCTCGAGAATCATGTTCTCAACCCGGTCGTCATGAGCCGAACGGTCAAAGTGAACCCTCTCCTTGTGTTCCTGTCCATCCTCATCGGGGCGTCAATCGGCAGCTGGATAGGCGGGTTCTTCGGGGGCTTCGTGGCCGCCCTGCTCGCCATCCCGACCGCCGGCGCCATACAGGTGGTCTTGCAGGAGCTGTGGCAGGACACGGCGCAGCCAGAGCCGGTCATAGCTGTGAGGAGCGACCCGGAGGGGACAAAGCTCCCCCGCTAGGAGAACAGGCAGGAGATCGGCCCCGCCATCGGCCGATCCCGAACCTTTCGATCATTAATTCGATCCTCGCCGGTCACGGGACTTCCCCGGCGTCGTGGTAACGCTTGACGGTGGGAGTTAGGACGCCACGCCGCTAGAATCGGGACACCAGGGGGACGGGGGCGTGAAATGTACAGATCGATTCTCGTCGCGACTGACGGTTCTGAGACCTCGGCCGAGGCCGTCCAAGTGGCCACCGAGCTCGCGAAGACCTTCGGCGCGACCCTCCACATCGCGAGCGTGTACCACTCCGACGCAAGCAGCGCCGCAGTCTGGGCGGGCGTCGGGATCGCCTTTCCGGAGGGAGCCGATCCACGGAGCTTCGCGGAGACCCAGACGGAGGAAATGGCGTCTCGGGCCAGGGCAAAAGGTGTCTCGACCCAAACCCACGTGACAACCGGCCTCGTGGTCGAACGGATCCTCGCCGTCGCCGTCGAACAGAACGTGGAGCTGATCGTCGTCGGCAACAAGGGCATGAGAGGACTAAGGCGCGTCCTCGGCAGCGTCCCGAACGCCATCGCCCATTCGGCCCCGTGCTCGGTGCTCATCGTCAACACCACCTAGCCCGCCAGCCGGTTCCGTGCCGGGGGTCCTGTCCGGTCCGCTTGACAAGTCGCATCGGCGCGCCAGACCACGCGAAAAGGCCGAGTCGAAACCGCATCGTGGCTCAACCCAGCACGCTCAGGGTGGTGCCGGCCGGCCTGCGCAAGCGTGAATAGTGGCCCAAATTCACCTCGTTGCCCGTGAGCTCGCATCGGACACGGACCGGGTGACTGTCGTGATCGTGCCCGCCCTCGCAGGCATCGATAAGAGCCGACAGGAACCGCCCTACCATTGGGGCGTTCTTGAACTGATTGCCGGACGTGCCGATCGCTACGAAGAAGCCTTCGAGTGAGGTGCGATCGTAGATGGGCACCCAATCAGGCGTAACGTCGTAAAGCGCCGCCAGTCCGCCCGGCCGGGCAGGGACACCGACTCCCGGAACTCGCCGCGCGACCCGATAGGTCTGGGCCTCCCACACATTCGCACTCGGATTCGGATCGAAACGGTCCGGATCGTCGACCCATGTCAATGGGTCGCATGCCGGCTCCAGTCCACCGACAAGGATCGTCCTGCTCGGCTGCGGACGAAAGTAAGTGCCAAGGTCTGAGTCGTTGACGACGACGCCTCCGTCCCCTAGGCGAAAACCGCTGGGCCCGGGCAGGACGTGCACCTCCTGGCGAAGAGGCCGAGTCGTCAACGTGGCGAAGTCGCCAAGAACGCCGGCGAGCGCGTTGACCTGCGACGAGAAGGGGCCGGCGGCGTTGACGACCACACGGGCCGACAGCGTGGAGCCATCGCTCAAAGCGACCCCGCCCACCCGGCCGTGGTGTTGGCGAACAGCGGTCACCTCCCCGCCGAAGGTGAACCTTGCCCCCCGCTCGCGCGCTGCGACCATCAGGTTGTGCGCCGCAAGTTGCGGGTCGTCCACGAAACCCGCCTCGGGCGTGAGATATGCGTCCAAGCGGCCTGAAGCGTCAGCCCAGAAGCGCTCGTCGTCAATGGCCCGCGGCGGGCCGTACCTGCCGAAGTCCATTGCTGGATAGCGCCGCGTCAGCGCGTCGCTGTCGAGATGCTCGTAGGTGACCCCGACCTCCTTGAAGAGGTCGGCCATCCTCGCTGCCTCCTGGTCGGAAAAGCCCAATATCAGCGCACCAGTCTTGTGGAACCGCGCGAGGCCGGACTCGTCACCGTGGCCGACCAAATCGCCCCAGCTCTCCCAAAGGTGCTTCGACTCCCAAGCAGTGATGACCGCATCGAGAGTCGAGTAGTGAAACCGCACTATTGCCGAGCTCGAACTGGTCGATCCAGCGCCTGCAGCCGGACCCTTGTCAATCACCTGGACCCTAAAGCCGGCACGGCTCAAGTCGAATGCTATTGAGCAACCCATGACGCCAGCACCTATCACAACAACGTCAGGGCTCGAATCGACGTGGCCGATGGAGAGAGTATCCGCAGTGACTCCCTTCCTGCTGCAGTGGCAAATCTTGTCCTGCCTCCGGACAAGACGAATCTTCCGAACGAACTTGCAAGCGTACCTCCAAGGCATCCCGAAGCACGTCTCCGATGAAGTTGAAAGCCATCGCAGGATCTGTGCCTCGTCGTGCGTCTGCTTGCTCAGGCGCGGTGGTGAACCTCGCAGATCAATGAACCTCTTGGGTCCTTCGGCCCTGGCGACTCCGCTTCATCGCAGCCACTATTGGGTTCGACTAGGAGGTGGCAATGAGCACCGCAAGTGCCAGCGCGCAAGTGAAACCGACACCACCTGGGTACCCGTCCTCGTGGGAATTCGACGGGTTGCTCACGACCGGCGGGGCGGTGCACGTTCGCCCGATCGAACCCGACGACGTGACTCTGCTCGCCGCCTTCTACGCGAACCTGACGCCTGGCACGATCCGTTCGCGCTACGCCGGTACGCAGGCAGCCCCCAGCACCGAGGAGGTGTCGCACGCCACCGAGGTGGACTACCGCTCTCGGATGGCCTTCGTCGCGATCGTCTCGGAGGAGCTCGTCGCACTCGCGAGCTACGACCGCCTGAGTCCCGACGAACGAGGTGCAGAGGTCGCCTTCCTAGTCGCCGACGCCTACCAGCATCACGGCCTCGCGACACTGCTGTTCGAGAGCCTTGTGGCCTACGCGCGCACCATGGGGATCGACCGCTTCGTCGCGGACGTCCTGGCAGACAACACAGACATGCTGGGTGTCTTCGGGGCAATCGGTCTTCACTCAACCCAGGTCAACGACAACGCCACGATCCGCGTCGAGATCGACCTTCGACCGACGCCGGAGTACCGCGCGTCCTGTGACCAACGAGAGGCGGTCGCCGAGGCTGCGAGCGTCGCCGCCATACTGCGGCCGCGCTCGATCGCGGTCGTCGGAGCGGGACGCCACCGGGGAAGTGTCGGCCACGAGGTCGTGCGCTCGCTCCTTGCCGGTGACTTCTCGGGCACCGTCTATCCGGTCAACCTGACGGCACGGGCGATCTCCGGCGCGCCGGCGTTCTCGTCACTCTCGTCGGTTCCCGAGCAGGTCGATCTCGCGATCGTCGCGGTTCCGGCAGCCGGCGTTCTCGAGGTCGTCAAGGAAGCTGCTGCGAGCAAGGTGCGCGCTGTGACCGTCATCACCGCAGGGTTCGCCGAGACGGGCGAGGGAGGTGCTGAGGTCGAAACGGAGCTCCTCGGCATCGCCCGCCGGAACGGGATGCGTATCGTGGGTCCGAACTGCTTGGGCCTCGTGAACACCGATCCCGAGATTCGCATGAACGGAACCTTCACCGGGCTCGATCCCCTCGCGGGCAAGCTCGCCCTGGTCTCGCAGTCCGGCGCGGTTGGAATCATCCTCGCCGAGCAGGCAAGCGCCGCTGGGCTCGGTCTCTCAGGGTTCGTCTCGGTTGGCAACAAGCTCGACGTGAGCTCGAACGACCTGCTTTGTTACTTCGAGGGCGATGAGCGGACCTCGGTGATCGCGCTGTATCTCGAGTCGCTCGGCAACCCGCGCAAGTTCGCCCGGATCGCTCGACGCGTCGGTGAGCACAAGCCGATCGTGGCCTTGAAAGCAGGGAGGACCGCGGCTGGTGCCAGAGGGGCGCGTTCACACACCGCGGCTGCGGCAACCCCGGAGATCACCGTGTCGGCGCTGCTTCGCGGTGCCGGCATCATCAAGGTCGATCGTCTCGAAGAGCTGCTCGACGTCTCGGCGATCCTCCTCGCGTCGCCGCTTCCGCAGGGCCGGCGCGTAGCGCTCGTAGGAAACTCGGGCGGTCCTCTCATCCTCGCCGCCGACGCCTGCGAGAGCAGTGGGCTCGTCGTCCCGGAGCTTGGCGACGCGACAAAGAGCGCCCTCGAGAAGGTGCTCGTCGCGGCCGCCGCCACTGCGAACCCGGTCGACATGACCGCTGACGGGACGGCGGCGACCCTCGAGAAGGTCTTCGAGATCGTCCTTGACGACGAGGCGATCGACGCTGTGATCATGGTGGCCACCGAGCTCCTGTCCCTGTCCGCGGCTGATGCCCGCGCGACCGCTGCTCGGGTCGCCGAACATGCGACCAAGCCCGTTATCGCCTGCATCCTCGGCAGCGTTCCCCCGGTCGGTTGGAGCGGTGCGGGCACCCTTGCCGAGGTGCCAACTCCCGAGCGCGTGGCGGTGGCTCTCGATCACGTCTGTCGGTACGCGGAGTGGCGGCGTCGTCCCCGGCCCTCGGGCGAGAGGTCCGCGGATCGGATCGACAATGCGACGGTTCGCGAGATCGTGGCGGCAAAGCTTCGCACGAGCGAGGAAGGCGGCTGGCTAGAGCTCGAGGAGGCGGCGAGGCTGCTCGAGGCGTGCGGCCTTCCCGTGCTGGCTACCCGCGCTGCATCTACTGCGGAGGAGGCCGCCTCGGTTGCCGAGTCGGTCGGTCTTCCCGTTGTGCTCAAGGCACGCGCCGGCGATCTCGTCCACAAGTCCGACGTTGGCGGAGTCATCGTCGGGCTCGACAGCCTCGAGGCGGTGCGCGAGGCGTTCGAGACGATGTCGTCTCGCCTTGGAGCCCAGATGGGCGGTGCGGTGATCCAGCCGATGGCACAGCCAGGCGTCGAGGCGATCGTCGGGCTGGCCTCGGACCCGGTATTCGGTCCCGTGGTGATGGTCGGGCTCGGCGGCGTGATGACCGACCTGCTCGGCGACCGCGCCTTTGCGGTGCCGCCGCTTGATCCCGGTGCCGCCGATGCGATGATCGCGTCGCTTCGTGCCGCTCCGCTGCTGAGCGGTTACCGAGGCACTCCTCTCGTCGACCGTGAGGCACTCGTCGAGATCGTTGAACGGGTCGCCCGGATCGCCGAGCAGGTCCCCGAACTGATCGAGCTGGATCTCAACCCCATCATCGTCTCCGCGGCCGGCGCGTTCGCCGTCGACTGCAAGGCACGTCTCGCCCCTAGACCGGCCGGCCCTGGACCGTTGTTCCGCGCGTTGCGATCCCGCTAACGGGGCAGCGAGACCCGACGAGGTTGCACGTCGGCAACGAGGCTAAGTGAGGCGCCCACCAGGTCGGCGTCGCCGAGGACCACGGTCACCATCCGCAAAGGCGCAAGCAGGCGGCGGGCAATCTCGTCGACCTCCTCCAGCTTCACTCGTTTCAACGCCGCCGCGTACCGACTCAGGTAGCCGGGATCTAGTCCCACGATCGCGAGGCTGATGAGCCTGCTCGCCAGGCCTTCCTGGGTGGCCATCTCGAACGACAGCGACCCGAGCGCGTAACGACGAGCGAACTCGAGCTCCTCCTCTTTCACCCCTTGGGTGGCGATCCGCCCGAGCTCGTAATCGATCTCGACAACGGAGGCTGCTGTGGACGCCGTCGCCACGTCCGCTTCGACCACGAACGACGAGCCCGCTCGGCCGTGGTCGAAAGAGGTTCTCGGCGTGTAGCAGTAGCCATTGCGCTCGCGGAGGTTCTCGACGAGGCGTGACGAGAACAGTCCGCCAAATATCAGGTTCGCCAGGGCGGCTGCCGGCCACGACGGGTCGGAACGGGTAGGAGCGAGCCGCGCCATGCGAATGTTGCTCTGGGCCGCACCCGGACGGCTGAAAAGCTGAAGGGGACCGAGGCGCACTGGGGGCAACGGATCCAGCTGTGCAGTGGCTTCGGCGGGCGCTTGGGTGAACCACTGCTCGAAAGCGCCTTCCGCAGCGGCAAGCGCCCTCTTCGGAGTCACGTCCCCGACAAGGACGAAGTGGCCCAGGCGGGGCGCGAAGGACTCGTGGTGGAGCCGGCGCAGACGCGCCGCGCTTACTTGCCGCACCGCGCTAGGACTCGGGAGCCCAGAAGCGTAGGGATGCTCGCCATACAGCCGCCTGCCGAGCTCCTCGTCGGCGACGACCTCCGGCTGGCTGAGCGCCATCAGGACCTGGTCGGCCATGCGATCGCGATCGGCGCTCACCTCTGGGCTCGGATACGACGCGCTGGCGAGAACCTCGCCGACTATGTGGAGCATCTCGGCGAGGTGCTCGGCGAGGACCGAGCCGGAGATAAGGATCCAGTCACCGGCGACGACGGCAGCAACGTGACCACCGATGCGTTGAACCGCCGAGGCGAGCCCTGCTCTGTCGTAGTGGGCAGTACCGGCGAGAAGCGACTCGGACAGCACCGTTATGGCCGCGGGCTTGGCGATGACGTCTCCGGCGAGTGGGAACCCCAACCTCAGCTCGACCATCGGCACGTCGGCTCGGCGGGCAACGATGGCGTGGAGCCCTCCGGCGAGGTCCTCCTCGACGATGCCGGAGGCTCTCGGGGCGCGTATCGGGCCGATGGCGGGCCGGCGGGCGTTGCCGTCATTCGGTGGAACGGCGCCCAAGGAGGGTGCGCTCGTCGTTCTCGTCGAAGGGGTCAACAGACGCCTCCCGGTTGTAGTTCGACGACTGCGCGGTACTGGTGGACCAGGTCGGCGGCCGCGGCCGCCACCGCTTGGCGACCGACCGATGCGACCAGTCCGGGGATCTCGCTGACCAGCTCGGCCCGCCCGTGCACCACCTCTGCGTCTGCGAGGGCGGTAGCGCGGTTCAGCACCTGGTCGAGAGCGCGCCAGTAGCTAGAGGCCGCCGAAGCTGACGCGCGGGCCAGCTCGTCCTCGCTGGGGCCGTCAGCTGCGAGCCGTTCCAACTCCTCGTCCACAACGGCAAGCAGCGCGTCGGTACTGGCGACACCCGGGTGGAACACGACCACCTGGAACAGCACCGGGTCTCGCATCATGAACGTGTCGTTGCCAAAGACCCCCAGCAAACATGCGACGTCGGTGACGCTGCGGTCGTGATGGACCATGCGCGAGCGGAGGCGGCTAGCGTCGCCGTCGGAGAGCACGTTCGCCAGCACGAAGTAGGCGACGTAGTCCTCGATCCTCGAAACCGGGTCGGGCACTCGGTAACCTGCCGCGAAGGCGGGCTGCGGAATTTGCGCGTCCTTGATGATCCTGCGGCGTTCCTTCGAAAGTCGAGGCTCGGAGAAGGACCTGCGCGCGGGTGTAGCGCGCGCCTCGATGCAGCCGAAGTGCCGACCGGCCAGGTTGACGACCTCCTCGGGAATGCAGTCGCCGGCAACAACGAGCACCGCGTTCGAGGGCGCGTAATACCGGTGGTAGAAGTCTGCGGCATCCTCGAGGGTCGCGTTCTCGAGATGGGCGAAGTCCCCGTATCCGTTGTGGGCATTCGGGTAGCTGTCGAAAGCGAGCCCGGGCAGCGGGATCCAAGGAAAACCGCCATATGGTCGATTGAGGACGTTGACCTTGATCTCCTCCTCGACGACCAGGACCTGGTTGTGGAGGTTCTCCTCGGTGAGCGCCAGGGCACCCATGCGGTCGGCTTCCAGCCAGAGCACGAGCTCGAGCCCCCCCGACGGAAGCGCCTCGTAGTACTGGGTGAGATCAGCGAGGGTGTTGCCATTGATCACCCCGCCGGCGCCCTGGACCAACTGCATGTGCTCGATCTTGCCGACATGCGCCGACCCTTGGAACATGAGGTGTTCGAAGAGATGCGCGAAGCCCGTCCGCCCCTCGGGCTCGGACCGGAATCCAACGTCGTAAACGACCGCGACTGCGACGAGCGGGCTGGAGCGGTCGACGGCGACGAGCACGCGTAACCCGTTGGGAAGCGTGGCGCGCTCGAAGTGGGTGAGAGCCGACCCCGTTCTCATCGGAATGCAACCGTCTCGGTCTTCTCGCCGACGGCACAGGCAACCTTTGTCGTCGGGAGCACCGCCACAACTCTCGGAGCCTTCGCAACGGTCTCCATGGGTGGCATGAAGGACACCGTAGCCCATCGGCCAACTTCCGATCACCCGTGATGCAGCAACGTCGGGGGCAGGTCAGCAGGAAGGTCGCGTCACTAAAAGCGCCGCGCTCCGTGCCACAACAAGCACCCGGTATCTTGCTCGGCTTCAACTAGGGCGCTGTGAAAGCGCTGGTTGGAGACCTGAGGATCGGCGGACTTGACCTGTCGTCGGACCTTCGAGGTAAATCATGTCGTATTTCCGGCCGATACTCCTATGGTGAAGTCAGTACGCCGGACCGGGCGCGGTGACGCCTTAGTGAAAACGTCTTGGCTCTACAGCCACCCGTGTGACAGCGCACCTGTTCACAGTTCTGGCAGGGGATTGTGATCGACACCACCGTGCAGAAGACGACCACCGAAGCTTTGCGGGAAAGCGAAGCTCGCCTTCAGGCGCTGCTTTCCTCGCTCGAAGACCTTGTGTTCGAGATCGACGAGAACGGCACCTACCTCGAGATCTGGACGGCCAATGACGCCCTCCTCGCGGTGCCTCGGGACGAACTGCTCGGCCGGACGCATCGCGAGGCGTTGGGCGAGGAGATCGGGGCTAGCTTGTCCAAGGTCGTTGAGCAGGTGCTCGAAACTGGTCGCCCGCAGTTCTGGGAGTACTGCCTCGATGTTCCTGCAGGCGTGCGCTGTTTCCAGGGCAGGGTCGCGTCGATCGCCGGACCAGAGGGCGCTGTGAGGAGGCTGTGCCTTTTGGTCCGCGACATCACCGAGCAGAAGGTGGCCGAGCGGGCTCGCGATGAAGCCGAGGAGCAGCTTCGTCATCAGGCCCTCTACGACGGGCTCACGGACTTGCCGAACCGAGTGCTCTTCCATGACCGGGTCGAGCACGCAATCGCCACAACGCGGAGGGAGAAGAGGGAGCTCGTCGTTCTCATGCTCGACCTCGACCGGTTCAAGGAGATCAACGACACCCTTGGGCACGCAGCCGGGGACGAAGTGCTGAGGGAAGTGGCTCGGCGGTTGTCGACGGTGACGAGAGAGGGCGACTCGATCGCGAGGCTTGGCGGCGACGAGTTCTCCATCCTGCTCCCCAACGCGTCGAAGGCGGACGCCGCCACAGTCGTCTCACGGGTGTCGAGCTGCCTCAAGGAGCCGATCGTCGTCAACGACCTGTCGCTCATAGTCGACGCCAGCATCGGGCTCGCAGCATTTCCGGGAGACGGCGGAGACGCGGACCTTCTGATACAGCACGCGGATGTCGCCATGTATATCGCCAAGGCTGCAAACGGTGGCTTCGCGATGTACGAGAGCTCTGCCGACCCGCATACTCCGGACCGACTAGCCCTCATCGGCGAGCTACCTGAGGCACTCGTACGGGGAGAACTCGTCCTCCACTACCAACCACAACTGGCCCTCTCGACAGGTGACGTCATGGCTGTCGAAGCCCTGATCCGTTGGCAACACCCTCAGCGGGGCCTCATCTTGCCAAACGAGTTCATCCCCCTAGTCCAGGAGACGGGCCTGATCAAGCCTCTCACCCACTACGTGCTCGACCGGGCGCTACGACAATGCCGGTCATGGATCGACGACGGCCGCCCGATGAGGATGGCCGTCAATCTGGCGATGCGCAACCTCATCGACGCCGACCTGCCCTATGACATCGCCGAGCTGCTGGCGGCCAACGAGGTTCCGGCGAACCTCCTCGCGCTCGAGATCACCGAGAGCGCCGTTATCGCCGATCCGCTGCGGACCGAGGCCGTTCTCGCTCGAATTGCCAGGATGGGCGTCCGGCTGTCAGTCGACGACTTCGGAACCGGCTACTCCTCGCTGACCTACCTGACGCGTCTCCCGATAGACGAGATCAAGATCGACCGTTCCTTTGTGACGACCATGAGCAGCGCGCCCGACAAGGAGGTCATCGTGCGCTCCACGATCGACCTCGCCCGCAACCTCGGCAAACAGGTCGTAGCAGAAGGCGTCGAAACGGCCGGTGTCCTGCAACGTCTCGAACAGCTCGGCTGCCATCTGGTGCAGGGCTACTACGTGAGCAGGCCGTTGCCCCCCGAAGAGCTCGACGTCTGGCTCGCGAAGTCGACGAGCCCCTTACGCCAGACGACGACTTGGCCAAGGTAGAGCAGCCGCCACAGGTAGAGACGGCCCGCAGGAAAGCCCTTTTGAACGTCACGTACTCCGCGAATGCGTCTCTCCGTCAAGCGCGGACATCGGGGTCGGGCAGCACCACGTCACGGACCGCCCCAATGAGATCATGGTAGGCCTTGATGAAGTTGCGCAGCGTCCTTACGGTCGCACCGTAGCCGTCAAACTGAGCGATCGTCATCCCGTCTGGCTCATAGGCACGCCGAAAGTCGGGAATGTGTTTCAACAGCTCCTTGACGATCGCGCCATCCACTGGGAGCTCGATCCGGGGAAGCGGATCAATCCCGCTGTTGTTGAAACGGACCTGCCATTGGTGCGTCAGGGTCAATATGACATCACCGCCGACAAGCTCAGTCCAGTGCAGCAGGTGCCGGTAGGCGGCGGCCAATAGCCGCGCGCTATAACCGCGCTCGTTGAAGATCTCGTAGGCGCGCTTGAAGGCGGCGATCCCCGCCCAGTCCAGCACTGTCGGATCTACGGTGAGGTCGTCACGATCGACCAGCACCTTCATCCAGTCGTCCAGGCGACCAACCATGATCGTGCACACCGGCGTCATGGTCGCCAGGTCCCCGCCATCGCGCGCGAACCGGTCGAGGCCGCGCTCGATCGCCTCTGCCACGGCGATGGCCTGCGGGACGGTGAAACACACCGTGGCGTTGACGTTGACCCCGCGTGCCGTGGCTTCCTCCATCCCGGCGATACCTGCCAGGGTGGCGGGAAACTTGACCTGCATATTCGGAGCCAGGCCACTGAAGTGCTCCGCCTGGCTGACCATGCGGTCCGAGTTCGCGTAGTTGGTCGGGTTGGTCTGCAACGACAAGCGGCCCTTCCGTCCCTGCTCGCGCTCGAACACAGGTGCAAGGACGCCGGCACCGCGAACCGCCATTTCTTCGATCAGCGCCCAGGCTTGATCAATTTCATTCCAGGTCGGGTTGGCCTCAGCTATCTCGCGGATGCGCGGCAGCCAGTAGCTCCTCTCTTTCTTGAGCACCTCGAAGACTATGTTGGGGTTAGACGTTGCTCCGGTGGCTCCTCGCTCTATGGCATAGGCGAGCTCGTCCACAGCACACGAATCGTTCCAGTAGTCCGTCGGCGTGGTCTGCACCATTTGCAACATCGGACTGGCACTCGTCGTCGCCGGACCGTTTCCAGTCAAGGTGACTGGTCCGGTTGTAGATGTCATGACACTGCCTCCTTCACACACGCCTACGGGTGCGACTGGGAGAAGGCAAGCTCGGGCAGAAAAGCACTACGCCTCCCGAAGAGAACGCTTCAACCAGGCGGCAGAGTTCTTGGCGCCAAGAACTCAGGTCGAAATCGTTGAATATGGGCCGAGTCTAACGTTTGCCCAGATTGTGCTGCAATGGCCGGCAAACCTCGTTTGGTGGCCGCGAAGCTCCGGCGAGAACGACAGGCGCCGGACCCGGGCTGGCCGACCAGCGCCTCGCCGCGACGGCATTCGACATATGACAATGCTTCGCGATCACGCACACCGAGCCTTACAGCGGGGCCTTTCGACCGAGTCGAGCGGCTACGACCTCACCCCACGATCAATTCCGGTCGTAGCTCTTCGGGAGGCGTGGACACCGCGCGGAGCTTGGTCATGGCCACGGCCAGCACCGAGACGGCGGACACCCCGGCGATCATCCACAAGGTGGAGCGGCTGCCGAAGCCTCCCGCAAGGACGCCGCCGAGGAACGCGCCGAGTGGCATCGCCCCCATCACGAAGAACTTCATCGTGGCCGTCATCCGGGCCAGCAGGCGAGGAGGCGTGATGGCCAGACGCAAGCTGACCTGGTTGACACCGTAGAAGGGAGAGGCCAAGGCGCGACAGAACCAGCCCAGCACTATCACCGGGATCGCGTTCGCCGGTCTGGCCAGGGGGAACAGCGCCGGAGCGGCGCCGGCCAACAGCGCCGCCAGCAACATCGTCCGCCCTACTCCGAGCCGGGCCGTGACCCTGCGCACAAGTGGCGCTCCGATGACGAAGCCCAGGTTGCCCAGGAGGAAGACCAAGCCGATGGTGCCGGCGGAGAAATGCAGTACCCGGACCTCGAAGAGCACGAGCACGACGTTGAGGGCGGCGCTCACGGCGTTCACGGCCCCGATGTAGACCGCTGTCCAGCGCAAGAGGTCGTGACCGGCGACGTATCGAAGGCCTTCCATCATCTGCTCGCGCACGGTCGAGTCGTCTGCCGAGACGACGACCGGGGGTTCGCTTCGGCGAATGCGCCTGACCGACAGGCCCGCCACCACGAAACCAAGAGCATCCACGAACAGGGCCAGGGGTGCGGAGAGCGCCCTTATGAGGATCCCGGCGAGCCCGGGTCCGACCAACTGGCTCCCGGAGTCACACAGAGAGAGGCGAGCGCTCGCCTCGTGCAGGCGCGACGTCCCCACGAGAGCGGGAAGGTAGGCCTGCCAGGCGATGTCGTAGAAGGTCGTCATGAGACCGACCAGGAAGGCGACCGCGAAGAGGATCTCGATGTCGAGACGGCCCAGCAGCCAGGACACGGGCACTACGGCGAGCACCGCTGCCCTTCCGAGAGCGGAGTAGAGAAGCACCGGACGGCGATGGGTCCGTTCCAGGAAGGCTCCCGCGGGCAGGCTGAACAGGAGATACGGGAGAGTGCACAGCGCAGACAGGGCCCCCACCTCGAGGCCGGAAGCATGCAACAGGACAATGGCGGTAAGAGGCAGGGCGAGCAGGCTTACCTGTGCTCCCACTCCGGCGGAGCCGTCACTTAGGAACATCTTGAGGAAGTCCCGGTCTCGCATTAGAGGTCTGGTTGCGGGCAGCGGACCAGGGAGATCATCAACCTGGGTATGTCTGTTCTCCGCCAATTGCACCGCCACATTCGAGAGAGAAGTCAGGGAATCCTGCGCATCAGCATAGAGGTGAGTGCGCGAGCATCCGTTACTCATCGCCGGTCAGTCGTATTGACCTCGTTTGAGAGCTACTCCCCGTGCGACTCGGCAACCGCCTTTTCGAACCGGTCGAGCGCGACCTCGATGTGGCTGCGACCGCCCGAGGGCAGCCAGTGGACCGCCCGGCGGAACCCGGCGAGCTCGAATTCCTCGAGGATGTCCGGATCGGCCGGGATCCCCATCACCATCAGATCGACCGGTCGATCGGCTCGCGCTTGGAGCTCCTTTGCGTGCGCGAGGACGTGGTCGTCGTAGTTGGGAAACCACGCGTCGCCGAAAGCCAGCACCCGGTCGAACACCGTCGGCCCGTTGCCACCAACGAGAATCGGCGGATGGGGCCGCTGGGCGGGTTTCGGCCACGACCAGATCCGATCGAACGCCACGTACCTGCCGTGATAGCTCGCCTCTTGCTGGGTCCAGATCACCTTCATCGCCTGGACCCGCTCCGTGAGGACCTCCACCCGCCGCTTCGGGTCGGTGCCGTGGTTCGCCATCTCCTCGCGGTTCCAGCCCATGCCGACGCCGAATTCGACGCGCCCTCCCGAAAGAACGTCGATGCTGGCAACCTCCTTGGCGGTCGTGATCGGGTCCCGCTCCGTCACCAGGCAGATGCCACTGCCTATGCGCAGCCTGGTCGTTGACACCGCCGCCGCGGTCATGGCGACGAACAGGTCGTAGCAGTGCGCGTACTTGCGCGGGAGCCGGCCGCCCCCCGGGTAGGCAGTTGTGCGATCGGCGGGGATGTGGGTGTGCTCTGGGAAGAAGAGCGACTCGTGACCCCGTTCTTCAACCAGGCGTGCAAGCGCGCTCGGGTCCATCGAATCATGTGTCGGAAAGACTGCAACACCAATGTCCATGTCTATGACGCTATCCGGTAAGGACTGGTGATGCCTGTAGCGGTGACAGCCGATCCTTGGGTCGACTGCTCAGTCACCGATGGCGGTGCCGCGTGCCACCTCGATAATCGCGGAGTCGTCGAGACGGCCCAACCCCGCTCGCTGTGCGGCAAGGTATCGCCGCTCGGCGGCATTTGCGATTGGCACAAGATAAGACGCTGCACCGGCGGCGCCGGACACGAGCCCCATGTCCTTGACGAATATGTCGAGAGCGCTGTGGACGTCCTCGAATGCGCCACTTACCATCCGCGGCCCGCGGTCCTCCAGCATGAACGAGGCAGCCGCTCCTTGGCGCACGATGTCGAACGCCGCGCCGGCATCGAGCCCGAGCGCCTCCGCGAAACCGAGCGCCTCGGCTGCGACAGCGATGTGCACCCCGCAGAGGAGCTGGTTGACAAGCTTCATCCTCTGCCCGTCACCGACCGCGGGGCCCACGCACGCGACCCGGGCGCTGAGAACCTCGAGCAAGGGTCGGACCTTGGCAAGATCTGCCGGCGCCGCACCGACCATGGTCAACAGCTCGCCTCGGGCCGCGCGTCCCGTCCCGCCCGACACCGGCGCGTCGACCGTCGCCACACCGCTCTCACCCAGTCGGCGCGCCCACGCCTCGACTGCCGCCGGTCCGACTGTCGCCATGACTATCACGGTCGCTCCCGCCGGCAGCATCGACGCAGCGCCGCGTTCGGCAGGGCCCTCCTGGCCGTCGCTGGTGCCGAACAGCACCGACTCACACTGCTCGGGCGTGGCGGTCATGACGACCAGAACCTCGGCGCCCAAAGCCGCGGCGTGAGAGGACGAAGCGACCTCGACACCCAGCTCGGCGAGCCCTTCACACCTCGAGGCGTTCGCGTCGTAGGCGCGGACCGAGTACGAGCCCGCCGCCAGACAGGTGACCATCGGGCGCCCCATCGCGCCGACTCCGACCCAGGCGACATTAGTCATGACGGCCCTTTCTGATCCCTGTGATGATTCGATGAGACATCGACATGGCCTCCGCCGAGCAACAGCAGCTTGTCCCGGGCGACTGCGGCCATTGCCGCCACAGCGGCCAGTTGGACGGCGACGACGTCATCGCTGTCTTGAATCAGGGCCGTTCGCAGAGCGCCGATATAGGCACGACGGAGCTCGGCGTTGTAGTTGACCTTGGCCACTCCGAGCGCGACGGCCGCGAGCAGCTGCTCGGTGTCCACTCCGGAGGCGCCGTGAATGACGAGAGGGACTGGGACGAGCGCGCGGATCTGCTCGAGGAGCCCGAGGTCGAGAACTACCGGCCGATCGGGAATGCCGTGAACCGTGCCGATCGCCACTGCGAGCGCATCCACACCGGTGCGCTCGACGAACTCCTCGGCACGCCACGGAGCCGTCAGTTCACCCCTCCCGGTGCTCGCGGAGACGTCCTCGTCCCCGGCGATCGCACCCAGCTCGGCTTCCACCCACACTCCAGCGGCGTGCGACTCTGCGACGACTCTTGACGAAAGGGCAACGTTGGACTCGAAGTCGAGCCGGGAGCCGTCGATCATCACCGAGCTGTAGCCGAGCTCGATGCACGCGCGCACCTCGGGGAGTTGCGTCGCGTGGTCAAGGTGGACTCCCACCGCGGCGTCGGCAGCTCGCGCAGCTGCGAGCACGGCTGCCGCCAGCATCTCGCGGCTCGAACCACGAAAGGAGCCGGAACCGGCCTGGACGATCACGGGCGAACGCAAGCAAGCGGCCGCCTCGACGACGGCCCGGGTCGACTCAAGGGTGTAAGAGGTAAAAGCAGGGATCGCCCTTGCCTGCGCCCTCGCCTCGAGGAGCATCTCAGGCCCCCGGACGAGCACCTGCATCCCCTCGCAGAATCGCCACGACATCGGCAAGCGCCCCGTCGTCGCCCACGTTGCCCGCGAACACGACGCACGGCATTTCGAGCGCTTCGGTGTCGGCTTCCAGCGGGCGGAACAAGCTGACGAACCCGGCGAACAGCTGCCCGACAACTTCGGCGCGCCGAAGCCCGAGACCTCGTGTGAGGACCGAGTGCGACGTGACGCCCCCCTTGGCGACCAGCCATGCCGGTCCTGCGCTCAGCGTGTTGCGCACGATCGCCGCAACAGCCGTGGCGATCTCGCGACCAATCGTGAGGTTCGCCTCGCCATCGGCGATGCGCAGCGTCCTCGACGTGATGAGAAGGACGTCTTTGCTCTTGAGTGCGTCCCGTGCCGCACTGGCACATGCCTCGACCACCGCTCCACTCGAGCCCGAGTCAACGATCGCGTCACAATCGACAACAATGGTGACGACATCTCCGCGATCGACGAGGGCCTCGACCTGCCGGTTCGTAAGTGCGACGTGCGAGCCAACCACCACGATCCCATGGCCGGCCGGGCGGCCGGCAGGCCAGATGTCTTTCGCGCCGAGTGGAGCGACGGGTTCGACACCGGCCAAGGCCGCGACGAACGAGGGTCCGCTTCGTACGAGCAGCGACGCCCCATCCTCCTCGGCCCGTACGACCCCAAGCGCCGCGATCTCGAGATCGGAGTCGTCTGCGGCGTTCACGACGGCAAAGCGACCATGACGCAAGGCGCCGAGCACCTCGGCGACATGTGTGCAGCCGCCCGATCGCAAGTCCTCGAGAGACACGCTCGCTACCGCGCTCGCCCGGATCGCACCACCGCTCTTCTCCTCGAGCAGGCACCGCAGGTCCGAGTTCACATAGCCGAACGTCGCGTCCTTGGCGAACTCGGTTCGTCCCACCGGGAGCACGTCGTCACCGACCCGGGCCCACTGCACGTCGGCGGCCGTGAAGCGGCCGGCCTCGAGATAGGCGGGCACGAGGAGGACCCCGTCGTAGCCGCGACCGCCCGCAGCACGACGGCCCTCGTCGATCGCTTGGACCTCGGCGAGCAAATGGCCTCGCAGCGTCGAGTCACTCCTGCTCACGACCGATACCGGACCAGCAAAGCGACGCTCGAGCTCTATGGCGACGCGTCCGAAATGGAAGGAGATGGCCGCGGCATCGGCCTCCGGGAGGCTGCGGCTGTTGGTCAGCACGAAGCATGTCGAGCCGGGATCCTGCAGCGCACGAGCGATCTCCTCGAGCTCCTCGAGGTCCCCTTCTGCCGGATGGGTCTCGCGCATCATCACGATCTCGACGCCGTGCACCGATTGCGACCCGGTCGGGTCGTCGTCCAAGACGAGCAACCGGCGACCACTCGCCTCGTTCGCCTCTCGCACGAGTCGGCGCGCTTCGGCAACTCTCGCCGGTTCGAAGCGGCCGACCTCCTCGCGCCAGTCCGCGCCGATCACGGCGACTCGGCCTCCCAGCCGACAAACCTGCCGTTCTCGTCGAAGGGCATGGAACCAAGCTCGTCGACGATCTCGAGGAAGGGGTGTGAGTCGACGACGGGGCGGAGTGACTCCGAGACGAGGAATTCCGAAAGAGCGATGGTGTTGCGTATGCACACGAGGCGCCGTCGGTCAACGCTTCGTTCGCCGCAGACGGCGAGCGAAGCACAGATCGCGTCCCGATCGGTCGCCAATGCGATCGGAAGAGCAGCCCTCCGGATACCCCCGCGCCCGGCCGTCAGCGCGTTCAAGTACATCGTCGCGAGATCGAGCTGACCGATAGCCCGCAAAGTGGTGATGTCGGCGAGGCCGAGACCGACACCGTTGCCCTCTGTCGCCTCGGAGAGGCCGAGCACGGCCAGCACGGCGATCTTGGGCACTTCCGGTTCCGGCGTACCTTCGATCCGCATCCGGCCGATCACGTTCGGGTCGATGCCTGTACCCGAGATCTCCTTGCCGAGCTCACTCACGACGAGGACCTCGAGATCATCGAAGGGAAGCGACCCCATCATCGCTCGTGCCTGGACGAGCAGTTCCGACTCGGCCTCGTGGCCTATCCCCTCGGGACGGACGAACTCGAGCCTCGCCACCTCGTGGCGTTCGTTCTCGAGCACGGCCAGACCGCCGAGGACCTTGCCCGTTGCAACGAGCATGTCGGCGACGTCGACGATGGTCGACGACATCTGTTCGGGCCCGCCCCCGTGAACGATGGCGGCGCCGGCCTGGTTCCCGAGACCGATGGCGAGGATCTTGGCGAGGCCGCTCTCGATCGGCCCGTGGAAGTCGGTGTGCGGCTTGACCCGGTTGACCGCCAGGATGAAATCCGCCTCGGCAGCCAAGCGCGCGATCATCACCGGACCATGGTCGAGCTCACCGATTTCGACGAGCTCGTCTGTAGTGACGATCGGCATGCCGATGAGCTCCGCACGCAGCCCCAAGCCCGCGAGCACGCCAAGCCGGCCGGCGGGGTTGCCATTGCCATGCGAGCCCATTGCGGCCACGACGAAGGGACGGGCGCCGAGCTCGGTCAAGAACCGCCCCACGGTCCGGTAGATCGTCTCGAGCTCTGCTATCCCTCTGCTGCCCGCTGTCACCGCGACCGAACATGCCGGTGACACGCGCCCGCGTAGTGGCTCGAGCGCCGCCACCACGGCACGCTCGACGTCGCTCACCGCCGCGACCTGTGCACGACTTCGGACGCGAAGCAACTTCGGCAGCGGTGCCGACCACGAGAGCGACCGGCTCTGTTCGAAAGGTCCGAGACTTGCCACGTCGCAGAAGTGTGGAAGTGCAGGGATCACTTCTGGCAGACCCCGCTCGGAGATCATGCTCCGCAGATCCGTCCGGAAGCACCCGTCACGTCGAGCCCGGGGAACGTGTCGGCCTAGCCCTTGGATGTGTGCAGGGCCTGAATATCGGTGAACGAGATGAGACCCCAGGGGCCTCCCTCAACGCCAATGCCACTCCACTTGACACCCCCGAAGGGCTGCCCTGGGACGCCCGTCTGGTGAGTGTTGACCCACGCTGTGCCGGAGTCGAGCCGTCGTGCGACTGAGGCGCCCCGCGCCGGATCGCGCGTCCACACCGACGCCCCCAGGCCGAAGTGCGTCCGATTCGCACGCTCGATCACGTCGTCGAGGTCACGGTAGCTCAGCACCGGCAGGGCAGGACCGAACTGTTCCTCGTCAACGATCCTCGAGCCATCGCTCAGGTCGGTCAGGACCGTCGGCTGGTAGAAGTGACCAGGGCCGTCGATGCGGTGACCGCCCGTCGCCACCTTGGCACCGTGTGCGACCGCGTCGTCTACGAGCTCGCTGACACGGTCCAATTGCATGGTGCTCGTAAGCGGCCCGAGGTCGGTGCCCTCGACAGAACCGTCACCCACCTTCGCGGCATTCGCCCTGGCGACAAGGGCGGCGACGACATTGCCGTAGAGCCGCTCAGGCACATAGACACGCTTGATCGCAACGCACACCTGGCCGCAGTTGACGAAAGCGTTCGCGAAGATGGAGCCTGCCATCGCGTCGACGTCGACATCATCGAGCAGGATCGCCGGATCGTTGCCGCCGAGCTCGAGCGTGACTCGCTTCAGATCGGGCGCCGCAGCCAGTGCGATCTTCTTGCCCGTCGCCACCGAGCCCGTGAAGCTGACCTGTCGGGGGATCGGGTGCTCGGACATCGCCGCGCCGAGCTCGTTGCCTCCAGAGATGACGTTGAGCACTCCCGGAGGGAACACCTCGCGCGTCAGCTCACCGAAACGCAGACATGCAAGCGGTGTGAACGGGGAGGGCTTCAAGACGACTGTGCAACCGGCGGCAAGCGCCGGGGCCAACTTCGCCACCGCGGTGCCCAAGGGAAAGTTCCACGGCGTGATCGCCGCCACCGGTCCCACCGGCTTGCGAATCACTTCGACGAAGGTGTGCTCGTCGTCGCGCAGGATCTCGCGGGGAAGCTCGAGCTGCGCGAAGTATCTCAGGTCCGACATGGCGTCTGTGAGCTCCGACCGTGCCTCGGCAAGCGGCTTGCCCTGCTCGTGGGTAATGAGCAGTGCGAGCTCCTCGAAGGCGTCGTCTATGGCGTCCGCGGCGGCGAGCAGTCCCGAGCGCCGAGCCTTCTCGTCTTCTTGCCAGGAACCGAAGGCTTGTTTCGCGGACCGCATCGCCTCGTCGAGCTGGACGAGCGAGCACTCCGGAGCTCGGGCGTACGTCTTGCCAGTGGCAGGATTCTCCACGTCGAAGAACGCGGTACCCGGCACCGATCGTCCGGCGATCGTCATCTCAAGGTCTCTCATAGTACGTCCTGTCTAATCGCGTCACCGATAGTCACATAACACCAGCTGGGCGTTGCGTTGCGCTGCTGGTCTCGCGTCTTGAGCAAGCACGCTCGCTCAAGCTGAGACCCCCTCTAGAGCACACCGGAAGATCAAATCTGGCGGATCCGGGTGTCGAGCACGGACAGGAGCTCCGGCCCTTGGCCGCGGATGGCGTAGGTCTCTTCGTCACCGATCTGTCCGTAGGGGGCCGCCATCGTGTACAGCTCGATGGCCACGACCATTCCCTCTTCGATCGCACGACCGGGATCGTCGTTGAGCCACTCCTCTTCCGTCTCGAGACCGATGCCGTGACCAACATGATTGAAGCGTGCGAGCGTGGAAAGACCAGCCCTCTCGAATCCGTCGACGCCAACCTTTGTCAGCTCTGAATAGGTCGTGCCAGGACGCATATGTGATGCCACGTCCGCGACAATCCCCACCATCGTGGCATGCGCAGCTATCAGCTCGTCGGGAATCTCCCCCACATAGCCGTAGCGGCGGGCATCGGAGGTGTACCCGGCCAGCTTCGCCCCGACGTCCACTACGACGAGATCCCTCTCACGCAGCCGTTCGTCGATCGCGATCTCCGGATTGGCATGCCCGAACGACATCGTGACGTGACCGACCCCATCGCCTCCGAGATCCAGCACCGCCGACTTCGCGAGGCGGATCGCGTCCAGGCGCGACCAACCGACCTCGAGTGCGCCGAAGACACGCTCGATCGCCCCCTCGGCGATCTGGACGCTGCGGCGTAGGAGATCCACTTCTGCCTCTGTCTTCCTCCTGCGCAGCTCGAGCATCACGCCGTCCATCACCTGGACGACTTGCGAACGGCCGACGAGCTGCACGAGCCGGGCGGCGAGACCGTAGGGCACGACGCTCTCGACGCCAACTCGCGTCGTCCCGGCCCCGGACACGTCGACGAGTCCACGAACCACCCCCTCGACTGCCTCCGAAGCCTCCTGCGGGCTGGCGAAGCCGACGACGTGCTCGACGTCAATGTCCACGTCCTGCAACGAGAACCCCCAGCACACGAGATGTCGAGTGCCATCGCGTTCGACGACGACAGCGAAGGGAAGGATATTCTTCAGCGAGTACAGGATCGGATTTCCGCTTGTCGGCAATGTCGGATATCCGCTCAGGTAGAAGACGTTCTCCGGGCTCGTGACGACCGCGGCATCGAGATTCTGCCTGTTCATCGCTTCCGCGAGCGCAGCCTTGTCAAGACCCTGTGTGTTGAGCTTTCCGGTCTGTTCGAACATCCACACTTTCCTTTCCAAGGGACCGAGCAGCCCATTCACTATTACAGATGACGACCGTCGGCGTAAATAGGGTCGGCCGACAAGCTCTAGAGACTCGAGTAAGACACACGAAGCCAGGGCTGGAGACAAGGCAATAGATGTTCGTATCCCCCCGCGGTCGTGACAACGTCGGCCATTAGGGCGACAGCCCGTGGGCCGTTCTTTCGCTCCTCGGGGACGCACGGTGAGTGACCTCGAGGCTGCCAACGCCCTCGGTCGTCGAGCCGGGTCTGCAGCCACGCCCGGGCGCGTGCCCTACCATTGGATGACATCAGAAAGATCATCGGCTAGAGAAGATGATGTCGACCGCGATCACTGTCGCCGGGGTGCTCGGAATCACCTCCCCGGCACTTACCATCGCACTGGGTGCACCACAGGCGGCTCGAATCCTCCGATCGGGTGCAGCTGGTGTTTCTGTCGCGACTTGGATCCAGGCCCTCGTGCTTGGCGAGCTCTGGGCTGCATACGGCTTCCTCGCCCACGTACCTGCTGAGGTCGTGACGAACATACCGAGCGGCGTGCTCGCACTCGCGATCGTGGTGCTGGTCGCGAGGCGTGCCGGCGCCACGGCGAAGGTCCTGGGCATCACCTTGGCGCTCAGCGTCGCCGCCGCGGCAGTGGTCGTTTCGAGCGCGCTCTTCCAAGTCCCTGCACTTCTCTCGGTCGTCGCCGTCGTGGGCGCACTCGGCCTCTACGTTCCCCAGCTCGTAAAGATCTTCCGCCATCAGGACTTCGCCGGCATATCCCTCTTGAGTTGGGCAATCGCATTCGTTGCGACGTGCAGCTGGACTGCATACGGGATCGTGATCCACAAGTTGCCCGTGGTGGTGCCGAATTTCGTGTTGCTTCCATCGGCACTCGCGATAGTGCTTCGCGTCGCCGTGCTCCGCAGGCGAGGCCGTGCCGAGGAAGCAGTCGTCATGCCTGTCGACACGTGCGCCTGAGCGGCACGCCTCGACGGCGTCGCCGAGTAGAACCCTGCCGTTGCAAATCGGCCGGACGCGCTTTAGCGGCCAACCTCCCGCGTACTACATAGCTCTAACGAGTCCCGACAATCGCGAGGCTGAGACCTGGGTCGGGGCGGCATTTGACGAAATACGTCTCCTCGGCACCGCACCGGTACATCCGAGCCCCGCTGAGCCATGTGCTGACGGGTCCCCGATGTGCAGCTTGCGATGTGCGCGGCCCGAGCATTGCGTGGCGCCACGCGCTGACTGAAGGCGATTAACCCCGCGACACAATTGCAATATCGGCCGTTTCCGTCGTCCTGATCACCCGGTCAGCACCTGACCAGTTCGCTGGCGTATGCCCACGCGACCACTGCACCAGCGATGCGTTTGTCTTGTCTCGCTAAGTCTCCGGGAAGATGATCTCGCGTGCCTGTTGCGGCGTCGCGACAGGACGCCCCAGAGCCGCCGCCAGCTCAACCGCCTCCGCTACCAGCTGGTGCGCTTGCGCGACCGACCCTTGCCTGTCGAAGGGATAGTCCTCTGTGCCGACTCGGATGTGATCACCAGCGACGATCGCAGCGGCGACAATGTCGGTCTGCCGTTCGTCCATGACGCTGACGGTGGCAATCGACCCCTCGGGGAGGTAACGGCGCCGGTAGAAGTACTCCTCGACTGTCGGCGGCGACCACGAGCCACCCGGCCAGCCAAAGAACAGGCTCGTGAAATAGGGGGGTTCGACCAGCTTCTTCTCGATCAGGTAGTTGAGGTTCCAGATCGACCCCGTGTGCCATGTCTCGAACTCGAGCTTCACCGCGTACTCGGCCGACAGTCGCGCGTACTCCTCCAGCTCCTCGCGCGGGTGCAACGCGTGCGTGTCCACTTCGGCGAACGCCTCGTCGTGGTGGCTCGTGATGATCGAGATCATGTCGCCGTGACAGCGGAAGATCTCCATCCGCTCGGGGATCGGCTCGCTGGACATCCCGCACTGGACGATGATGTCGGTCTTTGCACGCACGGCCGCGATCGCGGGTGGCCAGTCGTCGGCATGCATGTGCAAGATGGACGCCCCGGCCTCGCGGCAAAGCCGCGCCTCTTCGGCCATCTCTTCATGGGTCTGCGGGTAGGGCACCTCCGGGTGGAGCCAGCAGATGTTCGGTGTGGCGGTGATGATCAGCGGCAGTTTGCGTTCCATCAGGTTCCTTTCGCAGTCATCAGCTATCGGGCTGCTGCAGCCCCGCGCAGGAAGCTGGCGGCGTCGCGTGCAGCCGTCAAGTCGTCGGGGAGCGGCAGGATCTCGGCGACGAGCGGTCCGTCGAAGCCGATGTCGTCGAGCGCCTCGAAAACCTCGTCGAAATTGGTGTGCCCCTGACCTGGCGCCTTGCGGTTGCTGTCGGCGAGGTGGAGATATCCGAGGCGCTCACCGACACTACGGATCGTCGCCGCCAGGTTCCGCTCCTCGATGTTCATGTGGAAGCAGTCCAGCAACAGGCGCAGCGCCGGGGAGCCGATCTCGTCGATCAGGCGCAGGCCTTCGTCCGCCGTCTGGACGAAGTCGGTCTCGTAGCGGTTGATGGGCTCCAACATCACACCGACGCCGGCGCTGGCGGCCGCGTCCATGCAGGCTCGAATCGCCTGCAGCGCTGCCGCGCGCCGACGCTCTCCTTCCGTGCCCGAGGCGCCGAGACGGCCGCGGACTCCGCCAAGTATGACCGCGGCGTCCAGCTCTGCCGCGAGCCGGACGTTACCGATGAAACGCTCGACTGCAGACGAGCGCGTCAGGTCGTCTGCCGCTGCGAGGCAGAGCCCGTCGACTAGGCACGACTGGCCCGTGGCGATCGCGCTGACGACCAGACCGGCCGGTTCGACAAGCGCCTTCACCTCCGTCGGGGAGATCGTGGCCGGGTCGCGGACGCTCAACTCGACACAGCTGAACCCGAGGTCGCTCGCCGTGAGCACGGCCTTCTCCAACCTGCCCGCAAAAAGCAGGGGGGCGAAGCTCGCCGGGGCAGGCGAAACGGCAATACCGGTAAGCCGCGCTCCCGTCACTGGCGGCGCCTCCTACAGACCGAGGAGCTCGTGCGGGTTGTCCACGCACATGCGACGGATGTCCTGCTTGGAGATGCCCGAGGCGAGCAGGATCCGCACGAAGAGCTTCAGGCCCTCGACTGGGGGCACGTTGACGACCGTCCCGAGGTCGGAGGCGACGATCACGTGTTCGGGGCCGATCCGGCGGATCACTTCGAGCGCGTGGAGCGGGTCGCAGTTGGGATTGTTGAAGTTCGGGATGTCCCCATATGCGAACAGCGTCAAATAGGCGCCCAGCTTGCTCAGCTCGACTTGCTGGTCAATGGTCATCTTGGTCACGTTCCAGTTCGGGTGCGTGACGACGAAGTGCTTGACGCCGGCCTTCTTCGCTTCCCTGACGACGACGAAGCGCTCCTTGGTCCCCGAGTGGGAGGGGTCGAGGGCCAGGTCGTTGCGTGCCACGAGGTCGAAGATCTCGCGCAGCGGCGCGACGGGCTGGTCGTCCGAATCGAGCAGCTCGATGCCGCCGGGCTCACCCAGGACTTGGTGATGGTGGACATTGTCGTGGCTCGGCAGCCAGACGCACCGTGCCCCGAGCCTGATGGCCATCTCGACAGACTCGGGGTTGAGGCCGCCGACGTAGTTGTTGAGCACGATGCTGCCGTAGGCGCGCGCTGGACTCAGACCTCGCTCTTTAGCCCAGGCCTCGACGGCCTGGTTGACGAAGGGCACGGTGGCCGCGGTCGGGAACGTGTGGGCCTTGAACAGGCACCCGTCCATCCCCGCCTCGGTCGCCGCCTTCGTCACCTGGATCTGGTCCCAGCCGGTGTCGATAAGGGGGTCAGGGAAGGCATGGACGTGCACGTCGATCGCCCCGGCGAGCACCTCCAGCACGTCCTCTTCGGACAGGAGCCGGACGCTGGCGCCCATCGACTCGATCGTCTCGTAGGCGCGACGCGTGTCCTCCCGCCACTCCTGCTCCATTGAGAGCTCGTAGTACTGCTCCGTGGTCGCCATGTGTCCTCCACTCCTCCCTCGGTTGCTTGCCGGTCCCCTAGCCGTCGAAGTTTGCCGTGCCGATGGCTAGGGCATGAACACCACCTTGAGCGCGTCGGGCGTGAAGGACGTCTCCAACGCCTCCTGTGCCTGGTCGAGCCCGAAGCGATGCGTGATCAGCTTCTCCCATGGGAATGTGTCCTCGTAGCGGTGCATCATCTCGAACGCCCTGTAGTAGGCGTCATGGGGGTGGTTCGTGTTGCCGTAGATGAGGACGTTCTTCGCCGCGATGTGGCGGTGGACGTTGATCAGGACGTCACCGGTGTCGGCAAAGTTGCCCGTCTCGAGGTAGGTGCCGCCGCGACGCAGCATCTCGAGCCCGACGCGCACCGGCTCGGGCTGGCCGATCGTCTCGACGACGACGTCGGCCCCCATTCCCTCGGTCTCGTCCCGGATCGCCTCGACGAGATCCTCGTCTGTGAGGTTGCTGACGTTGATCGTGATGTCGGCGCCGAAGCTCTTGGAGAGCTCAAGCTTGGGGGTGTAGTTGTCGAGCGCGATGACCTTGCCGGCGCCCAGTATCCTGGCCTTGGCCACCATCATGCACCCGATCGGGCCCGCGCCCTGGACGACGACGGTGTCACCGAAGTGGAAGCCCTTGCCCGCGTAGGCGGCGTACTCCTTGCCCCGATCCAGGATCGAGGCGACGACGAAGAGCTCCGACAGGCAGGCGCATTCCACCGAGAGGTACTCCGGGACCTTGTAGACCCACGCCTTGGGAGGCAGGTACATGTACTCGCCCCAGCCGCCGACGATGTAGGGGTAGCGGTCGGAGTAGTAGGTCATGCCGATGCCCTCGTGCTTGGGGCAGTAGGGGTAGCCGTGGACGCTGCGGCAGTACCAGCACTCGCCGCAGATCACGTTCGGGCAGTTGGTGACCCGGTCGCCGACCTTCAGCTCCTTGCTCGAGTACTCGACGGCGCTTGGGTCGCCGGCGATCTCGACGACGATGCCCGAGTTCTCGTGTCCGTGGACGCAGGGGAAGACCATGTCCTGCTCGGCCTCGGTGCCGCCGTAGAGGGTGACCTCGCCGTTGAAGGCGTGCTTGTCGGTACCGCAGATCCCCGACATCTCCATCTTCACGACGACCGCGCCCTCTTCGAGCTTGTCGGGGTAGGGCAGGTACTGAGTCTCCATCTGCTTGGGAGCGATCATCACCGCCGCCTTCACGCGGTCAGGCCTCTTCACAGCGGCCTCCTGATCACGCGCCGCAACTTCGTTCGTCTCCATGGACCGTCTCCTTCGTCTTGTCGCCTACGTAAGAAACTGCGAGCCGCCTACGGTGGGTACGCGATCGTGTAGATGTGTCGCCCGCCAGGCTGGTTCGGACCCTTCAGTACCGCCTCGAGCTCCTCCGGGCTGCGCTGTGACAGCCTGTCAGCGGGCGGTAGCTGCCCAGCGGGGTACATCTCCATGATGTCGTTGACGAGCTTCTCGAGGTAGTCGAGGATCGCCTCGACGCCCGGCTTCGCCTTGTCAGCCGACGCCAACGTCCCGCTCCCGACGACACCTGAGGGTGTGGCGATCACCTCGATCGTCGAGCCCCCGATGTGCTGCCAGAAGGGGATGGGCAAGTCGTAGGCCGAGCCGGACTTGTCAATGTGACCAGGGGGGAAGAGCGACTCGCCTTTGGTGTCGACTGCGTCCTCCATCCTTACGAGCTCGGGGAACAGCGCCAGTGAAAAGCTCGTCTCACACTCGTCGGCGTGGGTGAACGGCGTGTCGAAGGGACCACCGTGCGCCTTGTCGCGAATGTGCTCTTTGATCGTGAACCACCAGTTGACGTTCACAATCACGGCTGGAACCTGGTACTTCTTGCCGAACTGGTGCATAGCCACCGGGATCGCATAATCCTGGCCGTGCCCGTTCAGGAGGATCTGCTTACGGAAGCCGGCGTTCCAAAGGCCGGCCATCACAGCCCGCAGGTAGGCGATGAACGTCTCCTCCGGGACGACCACGGTCTCGGGCATGCCAAGGTGGTGGAAGGGGTGGGAGCCATACCAGATCGGCTGCGCGATCGTGCAGCCAGTGCGCCCGGCCACCAGCTCCGCCATACGCGAGACGAGGAACGTGTCCTCACCGTTCGGGCCGTGCGGCCCGTGGTTCTCCGTCGATCCGATAGGAAGGATGATCAGGTCGTTCTTCTCGAGGCGCTCGTGGATCTGGCGTCCGGTCATGTTCTGCATGTACAGCCCCGTCTGCTTGTCCATGTGACCACCCGGAGGCGGCAACTGCCACTCACCCATGTGCTCTCCCCTTTCCTAACCACCACTGGGCAGGACAACGGAATAAACCGGACCAGTGTAATGATAACGATTGCGCACTCACAAAACTAACAAACGAGAGTCAGGAAAGCAAGGGACAGGACGAACTTGCACAAGCCATGGACCTTGACAGGAGTCGGTGCGAGCATTGTTCCTGGGAACGATTGCGCGCTCGTGCCTCCCGGAAGGAGCATCGCCGGCCTTCCCGGGTCGGGAAACCGGCGGCGGGTGACAGGACCCGTCGCGATCCGGCGAGGAAGGCGCTTTGTCACGCGAGAGCGCGCAGCCCCTCACTTGTGCGTCGAGTAATCGAGCTTGCCGATGCCTTTGACGCCGATAGCGAAACAAAAGCAGTGGATCGGCGCATTTTCGCTGGACGGCTTGAGACTGTGGACGACATCCGGCGGGATGTAGACGAGATCGCCCTGTTGGACGTCGCGGTCCTCGTCCCCCACGGTCATGGTGCCGCGCCCCGAGGTCACGTAGTAGAACTCGTGCGTAGGGTGCGAGTGGGGGAAGACGTAGCCGCCACCGGCGACCTCGAACTCGTTCACGAGTTCCAGGAAGCCACCCTCAGTAGCCTCTCGCAGCTCCTGGGGCTCGAAGAGGTACCAGACAGGAACAGTTCCGTTGTGCTCCACTACCGGCTTGGAGCCCTCGATCGAGCGAACATCCATCAGGCTGTCTCCTTCCTTGCGAATTGCAATCGAACCTAGCCGACGCATGAACCTATGTACATGGCAGGAACCATTGCTCGCTCTGGCGCGGCGAGTAGCCTTCTGACAACGATTCCGGACGTTGAGCCCCTCCTGTTAAGCTGACTTATCGTGTTTGTATCGGCCCCGTCGACTTAGTGCGGTCTCATGGCTCACTTGCCAGAAGCGACACCGGCTCAGCCGACGCTCAAGGACGTGGCCTTTGAAGCGGGTGTTTCGCTGTCGACAGCCTCTCGGGCCCTCGGGAGTTATTCCGCTGTCGGCTCGCTGACGCGACGCCGCGTGCAGGCAGCTGCCGCCCGCCTCGGCTATGAGCCGAACCTCATGGCCAGCGCCTTGCGGACTCGTACGTCCCCGTTCGTCGGCATCGTCGTGCCGGACATCGCCATCCCCTTCTACGGCCAAGCGGTGAAAGCCGCCCAAGACGTGCTCGAAAAGGCCGGTTACCAGGCGCTCGTGATGAACACCGACCGCTTGCCCGAAAAGGAGCGAGCAGCGCTGCGGACGTTGATCTCACACCGCGCGCGGGGCGTTCTGCTCGCGACCTCAGGGGGCTTCGAGGGTTCCGCGCAGCTCCCGGTTGTCTTCTTCTCCAATTTCGAACCTACGGCCGCCGCCCCGCGTGTCGCGCTCTCCAACCGGGAGGGCATCCGGATCCTGGGAGAGCATCTGATCGGGCACGGTCATCGACGGATCCTGTATGTAGGAGGACACACCAAGGTCTCCTCCGGGAGCGAACGACTCGAGAGCTTCCGCGAGGTGATGAGAAGCGCCGGGCTCGAAAAGCAGATGCTCATCGCCAGCAGTGACGACGCCTGGTCGGCGACGAGCGCCGAGCAGGCGGTGCTGGACGCCTGGCGCAAGCCCGATCCCCCGACGGCGGTCCTGGCAGGGGGTGACATGTTCGCGTTGGGCGCCCTCAAGGCCCTGCGGGAGCTGGCGCTTCACGTGCCCGATGACGTCGCCGTCGTCACATTTCAGGACCCGGACCGGGTTGGAGGCACTCTCGACCCACCGCTGACGACGCTCGCGCCCTACGAGCGCGAGCTCGGGCAGCATGCGGCAACCATGCTGCTGCACATGCTCGACGGTCGCTTCGACTCGACGTCGCCGACCGAAGTCCGGTTGCCGGCGACGTTGCTCGTCCGCCATTCCTGCGGCTGCGCGCCGACGGATGCGGACGACTCGAACGTCGAAACTAACCTCCTGGCTGCTACTTCACCGCAAGCGGGTTGATCGGCGATCCGACGGCGCCCGTGATCGGCAACGGCGGCGCAGTGAAGAGGAACTCGTAGACCCCGTCACGGGCACAGTCCTCGGCAAGCTGGTCGAGGTCGAAGATCTCTCCGAGCAGCAACCCCATGAACACGATCGCGACGGCGTGCACCGGCAGAGCGATCGCGTCCGGAGTCGTGCCGTGACCTATGACCTCGACAGCCCAAGTGTCGGCGGCGAGCGCGGCGATCTCCCGCTCGTGCAACCATGCCAGTGCTTCGAGCCCGATGCCCGGTTCGGCAGAGTGCGTGAAACCGAGCCACGACCCTGCGCTGCGGAAGCGGCCCAGGTTTCCCGTGCGAACCAGCAGCACGTCACCGGAGGAAAGCTGCGTCTGTTGCACCTCGAGCGCACGCTCGAGATCCTGGCTCGTGATCTCGTGGTCCGCCGGCAAAGCGTCGAGGCCGTAAAGGCGCGCCACGTCGACGAGCACGCCACGGCCGATCATCCGGTCGCGCAGGACCGAAATCCCGTTCTTCGCGGCCCCCCCGGCTGCGACCAGAGTGCAGTCGCGGCCGTTGTACATCTGAAAGCCGTAGAAGACGTGCGCGAGGGAATCCCACTGGGTCCCGCACTGGAGAGCCATCGTCACCATGTCGTCCGAGTAACCCCAACCTTCCGGCGCGTTCGCCTGCCTACCAAGTCGAAGGTCGGTTCCCGTTTCGAGCATCGCGTGGTGCGGGTTCATGCGCCTCTCGAAGAGCGGCTGGGGACCCGTCCGGTCGAAGGGGATCGCGAGCGAGAAGACGCGTCCCGACCGGACCGTCAAGGCCGCCTCCCGACGTTTGGCCTCGGTGATGTAGTTGACTGTGCCGAGCTCGTCGTCGTCGCCCCAGCGGCCCCAGTTGCTCAGCTCCCGGGAGCTCGACTCGATGCGCGCACGCACCTGCTCGATGCTGCCGGCACCGATGGCGCTCATTCGGCCGCGTCCGGGATGCCGTCGAACCTGAACTGGGGCAGGAAGCTCCGGTTCGCTTCCATCAGCTCGCGATAAAGCGCACGCGTCTGATCGAGGTCAAGCCTGGCCATCAGGAGCGGGTCGTGCAGGAAGGCCTGCATGGCCTTACCCTCGTCGCCTGTCAAAGCGGCCTCGACAGTTAGCCGCTCCACCGCGAAGTGCAAGCTGAGGTGGGCAGCGAGCGCCTCTGGGACCGCACCCGAACGGATGGGAGAGATGCCGTGGCCACCGACCACCGCCTGCACCTCGACCACCGCATCCTCCGCCATGTTCTCGAGTGCGCCACCGTTCTTCGTGTTGACGATGAAGAGCTGGTTGCGGTTCTCCGCGATGGCCTGGATCACGTCCACGACCTCGATCCCCTCGTCCTCGGGCCCATGCGGGAGCGCCGCCAGCGAGATCTCCTCGCTCACCTCGTCCGCCGTCCATCGAGCCGCGAGGTCTGCCCACTTCTGGGCCCGCGCCCGCTGTTCCTCCATGACGTAGATGCGCCTGCCGTAAGCCATTGCCAGGCCCTGAGCGTGCCCTTCGTAGGTGTCGACGAGCTGCTGCAGCTGCGGGTAGAACTCGGTCCAGTGCGCCCAGCAGTAGGGCAACATGCCATAGGTATCGAGCGCCCAACGTTCGATCGGCTCGCTCACGTGCTTCCTCGCAAGAGCGAGGGCGTCGCGACCGTCGCGTAGCTTGAGCTCGAGGATCCCGGCACAGTGGTTCAAGCCGGCCACGAGCGGCGGCATCTGGATCTCCTCGGGAGCGACGCCGACGCGCTCCGCGATCCAGTCGGCGTTGCCCGGCATCCAGGTGCACGAGCACAGCGAGGCGGCGTTGACACCGGGGACGCTTTGGAGCGCCATCGTCATCGCCGTCGCCGGGTTTGTGTAGTTCAGGATCCAGGCGCTCGGCGCGACTTCGGCGACGTCACGCGAGATACTGGCCAGCACCGGCGCGTTCCTAAAGGCGCGCATGATGCCACCGGGCCCGATGGAGTCCGCGATGTGCATGAACACGCCGTAGCGAGCCGGGATCTCGATGTCCTCCTCCCAGGCTCTCATGCCACCAACCGAGATGGCCACGACCACGAAGTCAGCGCCGACGAGCGACCCGCGCTGGTCCACGGTGCTCTCGATCTTGAGATCTGCCTTTTCGGCCTCGACCAGGCGCCGGCCGAGCTTTTCCATGACCGCCAACCGCTGCTCGTCGACGTCCATGAGCGTGACGGTGCCCCCGTTCATGCACGGCGCCCGAAGGAAGCGGCGCAGTAGGTCCGGGACGAACATGCTGCTGCCACCACCGACGATGGTCACCTTGATAGCCATTAGCCCTCCTTTTCGAAGACGACTTGCACTCGCGGCTGCGAGCTGCGATCTCGATCACGCCCACCCGAGAGAGCCGGCGGGATGCCACCCGGCCAGCGCTCAAGGACATCGGGGTTCTTCACGTGAGCAGCCTCAGGGTTCCCCTGAGCGAGCGCCAACAGGCTCCCGAGCAGGATCTCGGAGTGGTGCTCGACGACATTGCTCGATGCACCGCCGATATGAGGCGTGAGGGTCACGTTCGGCAAGTCGAGAAGCGGGCTGAGCGACGAGAGCGGCTCGTCGGGGAAGACGTCGAGCCCGGCGCCTGCCAGCTTGCCGCTGCGCAGGGCAGCAACCAGGGCGTCGTAGTCGAGGATGCTCGCGCGCGCTGTGTTGATCACGTAGGCGGTCGGCTTCATCAGAGCCAGTTCACGTTCGCCGACTAGCGGCGGCCCCTCCTGTGGGGGAGCTTGCAACGACAGGACGTCCGAGCGCCGAAACAGCTCGTCGAAGGAGACGGGCTCGGCTCCTGCGGCCACGAGCTCGACATCGGGCACGAAGGGGTCGTATGCCAGCACACGCATCCCGAGCGCACCCGCCTTGATGCCCACGCTGCGGCCGATTGCTCCGAACCCAAGCAGGCCCAGCGTCAAGGTCGCGAGCTCCGGTCCCTTGTAGAGGCGATAGGGGATCGGGGCGCTCGGGTCACTTGGCCGCCAGACGACGTCCTTACGACGCCTGTCCTCCTCGCGATCCTCGGTGATCTGACGCGAGACGATGAGGTGGTGGGTGTGCGCGATGTGCCGCAGCACGCTCAGCATCAGGCCGAGGACGAGATCCGCGACCGATTCCGCGTTCCGGCCCGGCGAGCATACGACGACGATGCCGCGCCTGGTTGCCTCCTCGACATCGACGTTGACGGGGTTCCCGCGCACGCAGCCGACCACGCTGAGTGCCGGGAAGCGGTCGAGCACCTCCCGGTCGACAAGCTCCGCCTCGACCAGGAGCGCACCAACGGCCGCAACGTCGACCCCTTTTGCTCGCAGCAGTTCCGGACCTTGAGAGCTCAGCACCTGCCAGCCGAGCTCCACCTCGAGGGCGGCGAACGCCGCCGGGCTGAGAGGGGCCGTGACAAGGGCAAGGGTCATCCGAATGCCTCCTGCAGTCGAGCGAACGCGTCGCGGTAACGGACTCCGTAGCTGTCGTAGGCGTCGTGGCGTGAAGGGTCGGGTTCGTAACGGGTAAGAAGCGGTGTCCCCACCGCCTCTTCGCCTGCGACGAGGATCGCGCCCGCGACCGCCGACGGCTCGCGGACCTCGGCTACTGTCACCGGTCGCCCGAGCACGTCGGCAAGCATCTGCGCGGCAAAGGGGCTCCGGCTCGTGCCGCCGGTGAATACGACGCGTCCGCACGCCCGGCCGAGGCTGGCCTCGAGCGCTTCAAGGTTCCCGCGTGCCGCGTGGCAGATGCACTCGAGAATGGAGCGGGCGACGTCGCCGAGTGAGTGCCCGGGCGTCAGCCCAATTATCGAAATAGGAGGCACGCGCTCCCATGCGCCCTCGCTCCAGAAGGGGTTCCCGGAGACGACGAGCAGGTCGCGCGCTCCAAGGGGCGAGAAAGCCGCCAGCTCGTCGATCTGGGCGTACGAGTCGGAACCGGCCTGGCTTCCGCGAGCGAGGGGAACCGCCAGGTCACGCAACCATGTGTAGAGGATCCCGGTGATACCTGCGTTGGTCTCAACCGCCCAGAGCCCCGGCCGCAGGTGAGGGCTCACGAGCGGGGCGTGGACCGGATCGAGCAGGACCTCCTCAGAGGTCAGCATCACTGGAGTGGTCGAGCCCCCGATCACCGCGATGTCGCCGGGACGAATTCCCCCCGCTCCTAAGGCTGAGGTGTGGCTGTCACCGCCGCCGACGTGGACGGGCGTGCCGGCAAGCAGCCCCGTCTCGCGAGCGAACGTGGGAAGCAACCCACCGGCACGTGTGCCGGCGTCTGCCATCGGGGGGAAAAGCCCTCGATCGAGCCCCACGGCCTCGAGCAGCTCCTCCGCCCAGGTACGCCCACGAACATCGACAAGCTGGCTCATCGCCGCTGAGGACGGCTCGCTAACGAACTCACCAGAGAGCCCGAAGATGAGCCAGTCGTGGAACTGGAGCACGTGGCGGACCCGCTGCCACACCTCGGGACACCGATCGACGAACCAGAGCAGCTTGGGCAGGCCCCACTTGGCGTTCGGCCAGTGACCTGTCAGCTCGTAGAGCCGCTCCGGCCCGATCGCGGCACGGACGATGTCGAGGTAGTCCTGACCGCGGCGATCGAGGTTGAGCACGCCGGGCGCGAGCGCCTCGCCGTCACGGTCGAGCAGGACAAAGGGAATCCTCATGCCGGTGCAGGTGATGCCGGCGTAGCACGATGGATCCACCCCGGCGTTCTCGACCGTCTCTCTTACCGCGCGCACGACAGCTGCCCACCAGGACGCCGGGTCGAATTCCGCCAATGTGGGCGCGGGATAGCTTGCCGAGTACTCGACCACAGAGCCCGCCACCGTGTGCCGGGCGCGTACGGAGTAAGCAGAGACCTTGGCGCTCGTTCCGCCCCCGTCGATCGTGAGTATGAACTCGGCCTTTGTGCTCACGTTGTTGGCCCGGTCAGCCTCCGACCGCAGCGACGCCCGCGGGCTCGGGTCGCGGCTGCCCAGCCGTCTTGTAGCGCTCGATCACGAGCGCGATCTCGTCCGACGGAAGCACGACGCCACCACCCACGATCAATGTGCGGTAGTAGGCGGTCGCCAGGAATTCGAGCAGCGCGGCGTTCTTGGCCGCCTTCTGGAGCTCAGTGGCCACAGCCACCGCACCATGGTTCGCGAGCAACGCCCCGTCGGTGCCCTTCATGACGGCTTCGATGTTCGCCGCCAGCTCCTCGCTGCCGAAGGTCGCGTACGGCACCAAGGGGATCTCGTCGACTCCGAAGGCGGCGATGTTGTAGTGGATGGCCGGGATGGTGCGGTGCATGATCGCAAGGGCCGTCGCGTATGGCGAGTGCGTGTGGACGACGGCGCCGATGTTCTCGCGCGCCCGGTAGAGCGTGGTGTGGAAGGGCAGCTCCGACGAGGCTCTGCGCTTGCCGTCGACAACGTTCCTGTCCAGGTCGCAAATGACCACGTCCTCCGGTCCGATCTCCGGGTATGGGATCGAGGTCGGCGTGATGGCGATCAGGTCCGGCGCGACTCGGCAGGAGATGTTGCCCGACGTGGTGCTGAGCAACCCCTCCACTTCGAGCCGGACTCCAGTGCGGGCTATCTCCACGCGAGCATCTTCGTAGAGCATGATTCTCCTCTCCTCTTGTCTAGTCCTAGTGGCGCCTGCGCGGTCTCCTGGCGCCTCTTACGCCTTGGTGCCAGGAGTTGGTGCCGTAGAGTGCAGGTCCGTGAGACCGTTGCGGTAGAAGTCGTCTTTCGGGAGCGGGAGTTTGACTATCTGCTGGGTCGCGGCCGAGCGGTAGGCGGCGAATACGACCTCGACGGCACGACGGGCGTCCTCGCCGGCGGCCGGGTAGTGACCGCCATTGCCGTCGAGGGTCGCCCCGATGTCCTCGAACAGCTCCGCCGTGAAGAACGTCCGCGCCCACGGCATGTACCAGCTGCGCGAGGGCCCCGAGGCCGGGAACAGGCGCACCGCTCGCGCCGGGACGCCGTAGTAGCCCATGTGCTCGTCGAAGACAAACGAGATATGCCCCTCGGTGCCCATGATGCTGAGCGACGCGCCACCCTGGCCCCAGCCGACGCCGAGCAGCCCGACACCGGAACCGAGCGCGAAACGGCAGTAACCCGCGATGTCGACGCCGGTCGCGTCGTAACGCACCTCGGCGCTGACGCTGTCGACCGGGCGGCCATGGTAGGCCTCCGTCAGGTAGATCGCGTGCACGGCGACGTCCATCAGAGCACCGCCGCCGGCCTGGCTGACAACGCGGCGCCAGCCAGGCGCGAAGGCTTCGGTGCCCTCCCAGGGGCGAGCGCCAAAGCCTGTGATGTCGGTGGCGAGCACCTCACCGATCTCGCCTTCGGCGATCAGCTGGCGGGCGAGCTTGGTCTCGGGGAAGTAGAGGTAGTTGTGATAGACGAGCAGTCGCACGCCGGCACGGGCACAGCAGTCGATCATCTCGTCCGCCGCGGCGAGCGTCGTCGCCAGCGGCTTCTCACAGATGACGTGCTTGCCGGAAGCCGCTGCCAACCTCACCAGCTCAGTGCGCACGTTGGGGGGCGTCGCGATCGAGACTGCGTCGATGTCGCTGCGCTCGATCAGAAGTCGCGGGTCGTCCAGGCAGTCTCGCTCGTCAAGGTCAAGGTAGCGACCTACCAGTCGTGCCCTCTCGGCGACGACGTCGGCGACGGCCACGACCTCCACTCCCTTCGCCCCGCGCAACGCGGGTGCGTGCTCGCGCTCGACGATCCAACCACAGCCCACGATCCCGAGTCTCATGCCCTGACCTCTCTCTCCTGCATTGGTTCGATTAGCAACGCGAACTGAGCGGCGTTCTCGCGTGCTTGCTCGAGGAAAGTCGCGCGGCGCAGCGTCTCGATCTCGATGGTGGCCCAGCGCCGATATCCCTGCCGAGCGAGCTCGCCGAGCATCGCCGCAAGGTCGAGCGCGCCGGCGCCGATGTCGGTGTAGGCAGGTGTCAGCGGAGCGACGCCCTCAAGCGACTCGCCGTCGAGGCCCTGAAGCTCCTCGCGAGCAACGGCCGCCAGGTCTTTTACGTGCAGGTAACGGATATGGGGAGCGAGCTGGGCGATTGCCCCCACAACGTCGTCCTCGAACAGTGCCAGGTGTGCCACGTCAAGGCACAGACCCACTTCGGGCCGGTCGACCTCCTCGAGGAAGCGCAGTTGCTCCGCGACGGTCCTGACATAGGTTCCTGCGTGGTTGTGCACCGCCACTTCAAGCCCGAGCTCGCCAGCGTGCCGGCCCACCTGCCGCACCTGAGCTGCCATGTCTTCGAACGTGCCGCTCTTCCTACTGGCCGGCACGAGGAAGACGAGCTCCGCGCCGACAGCGGCGGCCATGTCGCAACGCCCGCTGACCAGCGCCGTGGACGGTGCGTCCGAGGCCACGCCAACGAAGGCGCAGGCAATTGCGAGCCCACCCGAGTGGAAAGCGTCGACGAGACGCTTCCGGTGGGTGAGGTCGCCCATGGCCGCCAGTTGGAGCGGATGCAGCTCGAGTGCCTTGTAGCCGGCACGGGCAAGCTCTGGCGCGATATCGGCGACCTCGCCGGCACCGCAGAGCTGTGTGCCCACGCACAGCGGCGCAAGCCAAGGGCTGGCGGTCGAAGTCAACACCTTCTCCCTTCGGTGCGAACAATTGTGCGGTTTCTGCACTATTGATAATACACGATCGCCGCCTGATCGACATGGAAATCCTGCCCAGACTCTCTCCTCCAACCGCCGGTACGAACATCGGATCGTGTATTGAAAACGATTGTGGCCGCATGCGATGCCGAGCCGTGCTCGAAGGTGAACGGACCTCAGTGTCATCAGGGCGGGCCTCGTCTACGGCTGGTCGCGGTGATAACGTCCTGGTCAGTTCTATCACCTGTCTTTCTGGTAACGATTTCATACGATGAAGGAGACTCGGGAATGAACAACCTGCTCATGTACGTCACGCAGGTGGCACCCTACGAACGTGACGGCACCGCCGGCGCCCCACAACTCGCCGGCGTCCACCGCGTCCTGGAGCAGTCGGCGACTGCTCTTGCGGAGATGGCCGATCTCGCCGGCCTCGAGTTCGCGCACAGCAGTGACGTGCGCCGCCTGCCTACGGACGAGCTGGACAGCTGCCGCGTGCTTGCGCTGTTCACGATCGGGGAGACCCCCTGGAGCCAATCCCAACGCCGTCAGATACTCGAGCAAGTGCGCGCTGGCGAGACTCACGTCCTAGGGATTCACTCCGCGACAGACTCCTGTCATCGTTGGGACGAGTTCGGACGGCTTGTCGGGGCACGCTTCGACGGCCACCCGTGGACACAGGAACTGACGATCGAGGTCGCGGACGACGATCATCCCGCGACACGCGGTCTGCCCAATCCGTGGCTAGTCGAAGACGAGCTCTATCTGTTCCGGGACCTGCGCCCCGACGCACGGGTTCTCCTGCGGGTACGGCCGGACGGCCTCGACATGAGCCGGCCCGGCGCTCACGTGCCGGCGATCGGTTTCCCGTTCGCCTGGAGCTTCTCGGAGGGCCTGGGCCGCGTCTTCTACACGGCGCTTGGCCACTTCCCCGCGGCTTACGAGAACATCGTTTACCTCAACCACCTTTACGGAGCTCTCACCTGGCTCCTCGGTCGTGAGACCGCGAAGTGAGGCGGCGCCGTCGGGCGCGCACCGGATGCGCATGCGGCTAGCAGCAGCTACTGCCCGGCGCGCCTGAGTACCTCGACGGTCTGGCGTACGCCTTCGGCGAACCCTGTGACAACCATGGAGAAGATCGGCTCGGGCAGACGGGGCGGGAAGGGAAGCTGGACGTCGTCGAAGGTGATCCGGGCACCGGGCACGAAATGCTCGATCGTCGAAACGACCTCGGACATCGCAATGTCCGGACCCCCCAGGTTGTAGACAAACGCACCGACCGCCGGCATCCGGGCGGCAACAGTGAAGGCACGCGCCACGTCCGAGGTGTACTGAAGCTGGGTGCGTCCTCCGAACTCGATGTTGTACGGCTGCCCGGCGACCGCGGCCGCGATCGCCTGCGTGGGACCGGCGGTCATGCCCTGGTCACGTCCGGCCCCGTAGACGACCAGCGGCCGGAGGCCAACGCTGGCGACGCCGTTGTCCTGCCAGAAGATACCGGCGATGCCCTCGGTCGCGATCTTGTAAACGCCGTACAGCGACTTCGGATTGATGACGCCGTCGGCGTCGTAAACCGCCGCCGAGCTGGCATAGCTGAGCGAGGTCGACAGTCCGTGCCGCCGGGCGGCCTCGAAGACTGCAGCTGTTCCCACGACGTTGACGTGGGCGCCGCCTGTCGGGTCGGCACGGCAGAACGGGACCTGAAGCGCAGCGAGATGTACGACATGGGTTATTCCATGCTCGTCGAGGGTGCGCTCCAGGAGGGCCACATCGGCAACGTCGCCGCGCACGACCTCGATCTGCCTCAGCTCGTCAGCCGTGCTGATCAGGCGCAGGCGTTTGTCGTTTTCGCTGCGGTCGAGCCCGACAACGCGTACGCCCTCTTGAACCAGCGACAGCGCAACCCAGGCGCCGATGCAACCGTTGACACCCGTCACCAGCCAGGCCTCGTCCGTGCTCATAGCCAACCCTCCCTTGTAGACGTCACCTCTGGATTCGCGCCCCGCTGCCGGTGACAAGCCCCTCGACCTCCGACAGCGTCGCCATCGAGGTGTCACCCGGCGTCGTCATCGCCAGCGCGCCGTGAGCGATCGCGTAGCGAAGCGACAACTCGACGTCCCGGCCGGTGAGCAGCCCGTAGATCAATCCGGATGCGAACGAGTCTCCGCCGCCGACACGGTCGAGCACCTGGAGGTCGGGCAGGAATTCCCCCTGGAACAGGTGACCCGACGCGAAGCAGATGCCGCCCCAGTCGTTCACGGATGCCGACTTGACCCGGCGCAGGCTGGTCGCGATCAACTTGAGGTTCGGATAGTCGTCCGAGACGCGCTTTAAGGCCGCGGCGTACGCCGTCAAGTCCAGATTCAAGTAGTCCGTCGCAACACCCTCGAGCTCGTATCCGAGAGCCGCGTGAAGGTCCTCCTCGTTCCCGAACATGACGTCGGCGAGGGCCACGAGCCTCCGATTGACGGCCACCGCTTGCTCGGCGCCTCCGACGGCCTTCCAGATCGACGGGCGGAAGTTGAGGTCGTAGGAGACGACCACGCCTTGCTCGCGGGCCGCGGCCATCGCTTCTTCTGCCACCGCGGCCGTCGTCGCCGAGAGTCCGGCGAAGATGCCACCACAGTGCAGCCAGCGGGCCCCTTCGGCGGCAAATAGTTGCCGCCAGTCGACGTCACCCGGCTTGAGCTGGGACGCGGCGGTGTTACCGCGGTCCGAGCAGCCAACCGCCCCACGCAGACCGAACCCTCGCTCGGTGAAATTGAGCCCGTTGCGCACCGAGCGACCAATCCCGTCGTAGGGACGCCACAGGACGTGCGACACGTCGACGCCTCCCTGGAGGATCAGGTCCTCGATGAGACGACCGACCGGGTTGTCCGCCAGCGCAGTCACGACAGTCGTCCGAAGGCCGAAACACTTGCGCAGTCCGCGCGCCACGTTGTACTCGCCCCCGCCCTCCCAGACGCGGAAGTTGCGCGCGGTCGCGATCCTGTCGTCACCCGGATCGAGACGGAGCATGATCTCCCCGAGGGCCACAAGATCCCAGCGGCACGAGTCGGCTGGCCGAAGCTCGATGACCTCAGGCATCGGCGCCGGTCCTCTCTCTGGCGCGGACGTCGGCGACGATCGCCATCGCGCCTCGCGCAAGCTTTTCGACCTGGTCGAAACTCCCGGACGTGAGGAGTGCTCGTGTGACCATCCAGCTGCCGCCGCAGGCCACAACGCTCGGCAGACGCAGATAGTCGGCGAGGTTCGAAGGACCGATGCCACCGGTCGGCACGAAAGAGACGTCGCGGAACGGGCCCGCGAGCGCCTTCAGGAAGGCCACACCGCCCATGGCCTCCGCCGGGAAGAACTTGACCACCTCGGCCCCCGCCGCTCTTGCGACGTCGATCTCCGTCGGAGTGCACACACCCGGCAGCGGCATAATGCCTCGAGAAAGGCAGAGCCCGATCACGGCCTGGTTGGTGGACGGCGAAACGACGAACTCGGCCCCGGCATCAAGCGTCCGCGCCGCGTCGGCGACAGTCCTGACCGTTCCTCCCCCGACGAGCAGCTCCGGGTACGCGCCGCGGAGCATCTCGATCGCACTGAGACCCGCGTCGGAGCGCAGCGTGACCTCCACGACACCGAGTCCTCCCCGCAGCAACGCCTCGGCCAGCGGTGCCGCTTGATCCAGAGAGGGCAGCTCCACCACTGGCGTGACCCCTGCGGCCGCGATTCGTTCAAGGGCCCCGGTCCGTGCCGTCATGTCGCGGTGCACCTCCGTCGAGATTGCCGTACGACATCATATTAGACCCGGCGAGATTGATACAACGATTGCATGATGTCTGTCGAGCAATCTAAGTCCAGTTCTTATCCTTGTCTGTGCTAACGTTCTCTCGGCAAGAACACGGACCGGAACGGTTCTATTGCGACTCCTTCGGAGCGCCTGCGACCTCGGTGCGACGATGTCC
>Ga0326728_10002425_pt1 | contig 62060 bp, 56 predicted proteins | sample MB3enrmetagenome_FD_207602 | JGI IMG/M metagenome (GOLD analysis project Ga0326728, IMG submission 207602) | Lab enriched peat soil microbial communities from McLean, Ithaca, NY, United States - MB31MN | ecosystem: Environmental > Terrestrial > Soil > Wetlands > Peat | place: USA: New York... | reverse complement strand
AGCGGCAGTCTGGCCAGCAGATCCATCTGCTGCATGACTGCCACCTCCTTGCTGGAGCTTCAGTCTAACGACCTAACCCCCAAGGAACCAGAGCATTATGAGAGAACAAGATGTTTACAGTGGTGGGCCAACACCCCACGGGTGAACACCCCATAGCGCCCGCACGGTTTCCCGGCTTATGGTCATGGCATGAAAGTCAATCATAAAAAAGCGGGGCTGACATTGGGTGATCTCATCGAGACTGTTTATGGTGTCTGCGGGAATCGCACGGCCAGAGGAATCATCCGGCTCGCCATTGATGCCCGCGTCGTTGTGTTTCAAGAACAACGAGGCGTTGTTGATTTGCTGAACAGAGGGAGAACTTCATGAAAATAATTAAATGCTTGGCTGATAAAGTCGGATTCGTTTTATGCACTGCGCTTTTAGGGACGCTGGCAGGGCGCACATCCTACGCAGCCGGAGTATCGGTGGAGGTCTCGGTCGTGGCGATTCACACCGAAAGCGATTTCTATGAGCCGCTCAGCTCGTACGGGCGATGGGAGGTTGTTGGATCCTACGGACGCTGTTGGATCCCGAACGGAGTGGACGCTGGTTGGAGTCCCTATTCCAATGGTTACTGGCAACGCACTGACGACGGTTGGTACTGGGCCAGCGATGAGCCGTGGGGCTGGGCCACGTACCACTATGGCCGCTGGGATTCGAACCCGCAATTTGGCTGGTATTGGGTGCCGCAGACACAATGGGCACCCGCGTGGGTCTCATGGCGAGAAGGTGGTGGATACATCGGCTGGGCACCATTGGGCCCATCGGGGAGTGGCGTCGTGGAGGGTAACGAGGGTAGCGTTACGCCGAGAGGGTGCGTCTTTGTACAGGAACGCCGGTTTCTGGAACCAGTCAGCCCCAAGACAGTAATCGTGAATAACACTGTCATCAGCAAGACCGTGATCAACAAGAAAGGCCCGGATACTGCCGTCATCGAAAAGGCAAGCGGACGAAAGGTGCAGGAGGTCCCGGTTCGCGAACTGCGCAGCAAAGAGGAAGCGAAGGTCGTTGCCAAGCACCCGACACCAGCATCAACCATTGAGAAAGCAGTCCAGACGCCGGTAGCGAAGAACGAAGCACACCAAGCTGACGAGCAAAGCCGAGTCACCAAGCTCGACGGGGAGAAGCGCGCGCAGCAGGAAAAAGTGCGAGAGACAGAGAGCGAGAAAGGTAGAACCGTTCCCGCCGCTGTGGAAGCCAAGCCAAAGACCACGCCTGAGACGAAGGTCGAGTCCAAGCCTGTGGTCGAGCGGCCCGCAGCGACCAAAGAACCAACCGAGCGGAAGGCCGAGAATGACGGCGAAAAGAAGGATTAGCGCGCCAGGGAAATAGGAGATTGTCGTGAGCGGCCACAGCAAACGTAGCATCCCCAGCCACTGGCGCTCGATTATATCGGAGACAGTCGCGTGCGTTTCCTGCTGGTCAGCCGTTCCGTCCGCCACTGCGCAAAAACCTGAGTCCTCATCCTTGATCGCCTTCCTGTCAGTTTCCACGATTCCGGCGGAGTCCATCCGGAGCAACATCAGCGAACGGATCGACCGTCGGGCGCTTACCGAGGGTGACAGCCAGCGGATTCTGATGCCCCACCGCAAGCCGACGGACGCTCAGGCGTGGGAAAAATTCGAGTCGGAATTTCGGCCAGAGCAACAGAGTCCGTCGCCCGTCAAACGCGAGATCGAGATCGCCAAATACGGTCTCGACACAGCCGTGTTTGCCGCCGATCGCTTCGTCAAAAGCATCGCGAACCAGGCCGACTTCAGCTTTGATCAGGGCTGTCTGCAACGCACGCGGGCAACTTCTCTTGGAGAATCGCGGGACAACCCGCGCGTGAAGCTCGATCTCAACATATGGCAGGGCAGCAAGCCGTACGTCGGCGCACGGATCGTGATCCCGTTTGGCAACTGACGTGCCGCCGGTAGTCTTTCATTCTTGCACCGGCAATACGATGACCGGTTCAAGGAAAAACAGCGAACGCAAAAAAAACACAACGAAACAAAAGGACAACCATGACCAAGAACAATACCGTCGTGGCGATCTACAAATCGCACGCCGAAGCCGAAACTGCCGTTAAGGAACTGCAGCAATCCGGGTTTGATATGAAGAAACTGTCGATTGTCGGACGCGACTATCACACAGATGAGCATGTGGTCGGCTACTACAATGCGGGTGACCGCATGAAATACTGGGGAAAACTGGGGGCCTTCTGGGGCGGGTTTTGGGGATTGTTGTTCGGTTCCGCGTTCTTTTGGATTCCAGGTCTTGGGCCATTGCTGGTGGCGGGGCCGCTTGTCGGTTGGATCGTCGGGGCGCTGGAAAGCGCCGTTGTGGTGGGCGGTCTGAGCGCGATTGGGGCCGGCTTGTACGGCCTCGGCATCCCCAAGGACAGCATAGTGCGGTACGAGACAGCGCTCAAGACCGGCAAGTTTGTCCTGATCGCGCACGGCTCCCCGGAGGAGACGGCTCGGGCCCATGAGGTCATCAGCCGCACCAGTCCGGAGGTCGCCGAACAGCATCAGCCTTCACGCACCAGTCCGAAGGCAAGCGTCGTCGAGGTTGCCGGAGTCAGATAGAACCACGTCGTCGGGTGAAATGGGCCACGCCCGCAAAGGGTGTGACCCCATTGCCATTCTTTCACCAGACTTCGCTGGTGCCTGTGACGGGATCAGTGCCTGCCTCCAGAGAACCCACAAGCGGGTGAGTCGAAGAAATCCCGCATCTTATGGTGCACGGTGGGGTAAACACCCCATAGCGCCGCGCACAGTTTTCATGGTTATTAATTATGCTATGAAACACAAACATTCCCACCAAAATGAAAAGCCAGCCAGCGCAGCACTGTCGGCGCCAGCCGCGGACTCAAACCAAACCGGAATTGATTTTGTGCCGTCGCCAGACGAGGTGGCTAGGAAGGCGTACTTCACCTATGTGAACCAAGGCTCCCCGCTAGGGCGCGACATGCAGCATTGGTTGGATGCAGAAGCTCAATTGATTGCGGAGCGCAACCTCACCCGTGTTCATGGGTTTCGCAACTGATCGCAATGCAATCGTAACGATCTGCAAATCGCATAACTTTGAGTGGTGAGGTGCTTAAGGAGACTGATTGGTATCAGTTCGGCTCGCGGTCGCGTAGGCATACGGTCGCTGAGAAATCAAGCTGATGTACACACATTTCCATCCAAGATTTCTCAATCGAGCGGACAGAGTCGTCCCCTGCAAACCGTCCACGTTGAAGGAGAGCAAGAAGATCATGAACCTGCAGTTCAACCTGATCCGGCAACGCTTGGCTGATCGCCACATCAAGCTAGGGTTGACCGCTGCAGCCAAGGAACACGTCGTCGTGAGGGTCGCGACCCGGGTCCGTGGTGCGCTTTCACTTAGGCAGTTTCTGCAGCGGCATATCGGGACCGCGCTGCCACGCAAGATTCTGGTCGGTCACATCACCGACAGCAGTCGCATCACCGTGAACTTCAAGAAAAAACCAGGGATGGTAGTAGAATGCCGCCAGGGGCAAACCATGAATCCGGCTCCTCTAGGTCCGGTGTCCGATTCCAAAAATGCGACCGCTTCTGTCGCTGATTCTGCATCAGCTGAGCCAGTCATACTCGATGAGGATTTGGCCACGCAGAAGGACCAGTACCTGCGTCTCGCCGCCGACTTCGACAATTTCAAAAAGCGCACCCGCCGAGATTCCGAGCGACAAGCCGTCGCAGAAAAGGAAGCATTCATCTACGACTTGCTGCCGGTTATCGAGATGGTCCGTGGCAACTTAGCTGTCGTGTCCACCCCGGGCCAAGGCATCACGGTCCGCACCCAGATTCCATTCCACAACGGAGCTTGAGGGAGGATCTCATGCGTGCCCCATCTATCGAGAAAACCGCCAGCGCCTCACACCGCCAGGCGCGAATCAGCGCCCATCTGGCAAGGAAGCTGATTATGGTGATGGCCGGCTCCTCCAGTCGGCTGGGGCGCACCGCCACTCATCCGATTGGGGCGTCCCTGTGCCTGGCACTGGGGTACATGGTCCTCTGCAGCGCGTATATTTTTTTCTCGGGCCGAATCGCAGCCGGCGCAGCCTGGTCCATTGACCAGTTGCGCGACTTCGAACTGATGAAGGGACTGGCGTTTGTCATGATCACGGGGGCGGCGTATTTTGGGTTCGCCGCTTTCCTGCTGAAGCGGATCGCCATCCAGCAACAGCACCTCGCGCTGATCTTTCAAGGGGTTTCCGATTGCCTGTTTCTGCTCCAAGTCGAAGCCGACGACTGCTATCGGTTCCTCTGCGTCAATGCCGCCTTTCTGAAAATGACCGGTCTGACCCGGGAACAAGTGGTGGGCAAACGGATCGAGGAAGTTCTACCGGGAACTTCCGATGCTCGGGTGCGGAGCAAATGCCGGGAGGCGATTCGGGAGCGCAAAACCGTGAGCTGGGAAGGCAGTGCCGCGTACCCAATCGGCCAGATCGTGGGTGAAGTCACCTTGACCCCGCTGGCCGACAAGACCGGCGCGGTCATCCAACTCGCCGGTGTCGTGCGCGACATCACCGAACGCAAGCAGGTGGAGGACGAAGTGCGCCAGCTCTCTGGTCATCTGTTGCGCTCGCGGGATGAAGAACGTCGGCGGATTGGCCGCGAGTTGCACGATTCGACCGCGCAGGAGTTGGTGGCTGTGGCGCTGAACCTCGACCTCGTGCGACAACGCAGCGCCGGCTGCGATGTCACCACCGACAACCTTGTCGCGGACAGCCAGGCGATCATCGAGCAGTGTCAGCGCGAGTTGCGGACGCTGGCCTACCAACTGCACCCGCCCGTGCTGGACGAGGTGGGCTTGGTCGGCGCGGTGCAGGAATACGCCGCCGGGTTCACGCAACGCAGCGGGATCAAGGTGACGTTGGATGCCAGTCCGGCCCTGGGACGATTGCCGGCTGAGACGGAGCGGGCCCTGTTTCGGGTGGTGCAGGAAAGTCTCGGCAACGTCCATCGCCATTCGGGCAGTCCGACCGCCACGATTCGGATTGCGCGTGAAGCCGCCGAGGTCCTCCTCGAAGTGACCGATCAAGGCCATGGATTGCACGTGCGCGGCGACGGCACCGTGGCGAAGGCGGGTGTGGGGCTGGCCGGCATGCGTGAACGCGTACGTCAATTGGGCGGGCGGTTTGAGATTGAATCGAGTGGTCGGGGAACGATCGTGCGGGCCATTGTGCCCGGGGAGGCAGGGGCCGCATGAAGACCTTGCAGATCTTGATTGCTGATGACCACGAACTGGTGCGGAAGGGCTTGCGGGCAGTGTTGGAAAACCAGCCCGGCTGGAAAGTCTGCGGGGAGGCGATCAACGGCCGGCAAGCGGTGGAGTTGGCCACGCAACTGGGGCCCGATGTGATTGTGTTGGACGTGACGATGCCGGAACTGAATGGCCTGGAGGCCACGCGCCAGATTCGCAAGGCGATTCCCAAGGCCGAAGTGCTGATTCTCACGATGCACGAGTCCGAGCAGTTGGTGAGTGAGGTGCTCGCCGCCGGCGCCCACGGCTACATTCTGAAAGCGGACACGTCGCGCCTGTTGGTTTCCGCCATCGAATCGCTCGCGCAGCACCAGCCGTTTTTCACCGGGAAGGTTGCGGAAGTGGTGTTGAGTGGTTACCTGAACCCCGAGAAGATTAGGAAAGGTGCGGCGGGTCCGGTGCCGCACCTGACGGCACGCGAACGCGAGATTGTCCAACTTCTGGCGGAAGGCAAGACCAACAAAGAGGTCGCGGTCGCGCTTGGCGTCAGCGTCAAGACGGTGGATGCGCACCGGGCCAACGTCATGCACAAACTGGACCTGCATTCCGTGACGGACCTCGTCCGCTACGCCATTCGCAATCAGATCATCGAAGCTTGAAGCGGTGCGCCGAGTTACTAGGGTGAATTCCCGGTCGGAAATGGGGAATGCAGTAATTTCACCTTTCCACGGAACGCCTCTAGGGTCTGGTGTTATGAAACAGACCCCGACCACGCCTGACGGCCTGGATTCAGCCCCTAGAGTCACCCGGCCAACGGCGCAAATGGCAATCGAACTCGCCGTTCCTGCGGGAGACAACCCGGGCGTGTTGGCGCAAGTTCTGCGCGCGGCGGCTAGCTGCAAGGTGAACATCTTGGCCTACTGCACCTCGTTTGATCTGGACCGCTTCACCATCCGTCTCGTCACGGACGCTGCTTGGACCGCCAAAACCGCGCTCGCCGAAGCGGGGTTGAACTGTACCGCCCACTCGGTGGTGCTGGTCAGTGCCGAAGACCGTGCGGGCATTCCAGCGGCACTGTTCAACCAACTGAGCGATGCCCGTATTGACATCCGGTACGCGTACGTCGCCTCATTGAAACCGGCCGGACTCTGCGCCGTTTTCAGCACCGTCGATGACCAACGGGCCTTGCGTGTGCTCGCCGCCACCAACTTGGTTCACACTGCCTCACGCTAACGCCACAGCGAATGGGATTACCTCGCCGCGGCGTTGCAGGGCAGTTCGTTTTACAAACTTGCCCAAGGTCCTGCAATGGCTTTCGGACAGCATCGGATTTCATCACATTCACTGTCTGAGCGACGGATTCCCAATTACAACCTGGAGAAATGCCACAACACTGAGCCGCTGTTTCAGAGCGCGCGGGCCATCACGTTATCCCCCAGCTTCAGATCATTCGCCTATCGGCTCTGGGATGAACAACGTCACCGATTGGTCGGTTTCGGCGACCTCCGAAGTCTTCGCCGTCAATGAAGGGAGGCGCGAGTATGAACGCGGCCGAGTTGCTGGCGTTGAATCAAGCCGCCCGCCGGTGCCGCACCTGACGGCACGCGAACGCGAGATTGTCCAACTCCTGGCAGAAGGCAAGACCAACAAAGAGGTCGCGGTCGCGCCTGGGGTCAGCGTCAAGACGGTGGATGCGCACCGGGCCAACGTCATGCACAAACTCGACCTGCATTCCGTGACGGACCTCGTCCGCTACGCCATTCGCAATCAGATCATCGAAGCTTGAAGCGGTGCGCCGAGTTTCTAGGGCGAATTCCCGGTCGGAAATGGGGAATGTAGTAATTTCACCTTTCTACGGAACGCCTCTAGGGTCTGGTGTTATGAAACAGACCCCGACCACGCCGCCCGCTCCCGACAACTTCCCCCACCCGCTCCGCACGTTAGTGGTGGATGATTCCGTCGTGTTCTTGAAGGGCTTGTGCGCTTACTTTAAGACGCAACCTTTGTTTCAAGTGGTCGGTACCGCGCTGGATGGCAGCGAGGCGCTGCACATGGTGGAGTTGCTCGGGCCGGACTTGGTCTTCATGGATCTGCGGATGCCGGTCGTGGACGGCTTGCAAGCGACGGCGATTCTGCGCCGCCGCGTGCCCAACATACGGATTATCATCATGACGATGGAGGACTCGGCCACAGCCGAGGCGGACGCACGGGCGCATGGCGCACACGGCTTCATTTGGAAACCACGGTTCATGAAGGATCTGATAACCGAGCTTCGCCGAGCGTTTCGCTCGGACGACACGAAGGGCCAACGGAGCGGTCTTTAATCATGCTGGACTGACCCGCCGTCGATGCTGGGGAGCAAAACAGCGGGAAGACCGAGTCCAGAAACAACTAGACGGTCACTCACTGCTCGCCGGTGCGAGAGTATAGGCCGCTCCAGCCGGCAGTGAATCCAAGGCAAATTGAGAAAAGACTCATATATTCTCTACGATAGGTGTGGTACTGATAGCTCTCTGGCTGCTGGGGTTGGTAACCAGCACCACGATGGGAGGGGTAACTCACAACTGAATGTGGAGGCGCCGGACGGGATCGATGTCTATTCCGATAATGTAGGAGGCGAAACGCTCGAAGCGGCGCTCTCGGCTTTGCGTCTGCATGGCCGGATCATCGCCTGTGGCGGCATCTCCGGATACAACGAGGAAAAGCCGCACCCCGGCCCCTCCAATCTGTTTAACATGATTACCAAACGGCTCACCATGAAGGGCTTCATCGTTCGGGATTGGTTGGACCGGCAAGGCGAATTTGAAAAGGAAGTGGAGGGCTATTTCAAAGCTGGCAAGGTGAAGCACAAGGAAACGGTCGTGAAAGGAATCGACAAAGCGGTGGGCGCTTTCCTCGGTCTTTTCCAAGGGCAAAACGTCGGCAAGATGGTGGTGGAGTTGGCTTGAGCCCGGGCCTAGTGGGTTTTCTCATGAGCGACATCGTTCTGGAAATCAAAACCCTTACTCGCCGTTTCGGCACATTTACGGCGGTCGATTCTCTAACCCTTTCGGTCAACGCTGGGGAGGTCTTCGGCTTGCTCGGCTCCAACGGGGCGGGCAAGACCACCACGATCAAGATGCTCACCACGCTGTTGCCGCCTTCCTCGGGCGAAGGTGCGCGTGGCCGGTTTTTCCATCACCACCCAGGCGGTCGGCGTTCGCCGCGCCATCGGTTATGTGCCGCAGGCGGTCTCTGTGGACGGTTCGCTCACCGGCTACGAGAACCTGCTCATCTTCGCCAAACTCTACGACCTGCCACACCACGAGCAGCAGGTGCCCATCTGGGAGGCATTGGAGTTCATGGGCCTGACTGCCCCGACGGCAGCCGCTTGGTGGGCCAATACTCCGGCGGCATGGTCCGCCCGCCTGGAGATCGGTGGTGGTCACTTGGTCGGGACGCCGCTGGTGCCCGCGCCAATCGCCAAGCGTTGGTCCTGGCCCCGGGTAGGGTGAACACCCCATAGCGACGGGAAGGTTTCCGGGACTATTCTTGCGCCGTATGAAAACCAAACAGAAACGGGAGTTGGTGAACGGTCTGGTTGATCGAATCAAGATTGGGCTGGGGATTGCGCTGTTGGCGACCTTGACAGGATGTGTGGGTTACGTGGGCGGAGGTTACGGCGGCGCGGTGGTGGTGGCGGAGCCTGATATGTATGTTTTCGGCGGCGGCTATGAAAGAGGGCGCGACGTGCATGATTATAGTCATCGCGGATCTGTAAGTCGTGCGGCAGCGCACCCTGTCGGCGGCGGGGCTAGGGGAGGAAAGCGGTGAACTGCACAACTCATGGAAAGAAACAGACGGGATGAACCTATGAAACTTTCAAACCAATTGACACGTTTTGCCAGCCTTTTGACAATCGCACTGTTGGCGGGCGCTTGGGGTATTATGTCGGTGGACCTTAATGCGGCGGAGCAGATAGAAGCGCAACAGAAACCAGTGGTCGCGCAACGGTTGTTCGCGTCGCCGGATGAGGCCGTAAAAGCCTTGCAGGCGGCCACCGCAGCCAAAGATAACGCGGCCTTGCGTGAAATCTTCGGTTCGGAGGTGCACGAACTTTTAACCGGTGACGAAGTGCAGGACGCGAACAATGCGCAGAGGTTCGCCACCGCCATGGCGCAGGGCTGCCAGGCTGTGAAAGAGGGGGAGGACAAAATCACTCTTGAGGTTGGCACGAACAACTGGCCGATGCCGATTCCACTGGTGAAAGCGGACGGGCAATGGCATTTCGACACGGCGGCGGGCAAGGAGGAGATCATCAACCGGCACATCGGCAAGGACGAACTCCACGCCATCGGCGTTTGCCGGGCTTACGTGGCAGCGCAACGGCAGTACGCCAGCGCGAACCCGGACGCGCGCGGAGGAGCGAAGTACGCGCAGAAATTCAAGAGCACGCACGGAAAGAAGGATGGCCTCTACTGGGCGTCGGCGGAGAACGAACCGGCCAGCCCATTCGGGCCGTTGGTGGCGGAAGCTCATGCCGAGGGTTATGGCGCGAAGAAGGGCACGGGTCCGCATCCGTTTCACGGCTATTATTTCAAAATTCTGACCCAGCAAGGCAAGGCTGCGCCCGGCGGGAAAATGAATTACATGAGCCACGGCAACTTGACAGGGGGATTCGCGCTGGTGGCATATCCGGAGCATTGGGACCAGTCGGGCATCATGACATTTATCGTCAATCAGGACGGTAAAGTGTTTCAGCGCAATTTTGGCGAAAAGACTTCGCAGATCGCGGGGGCGATGAAGGAATACAATCCGGACAGCGAATGGACGCTGGTGCAGGATGAGGGAGTAGTGAGCGCGGTGTCCGAGAAATGATGTCGGTTATGCCTATGGGCGCCGACAGCGTCAAACCAATAGATAATCAGGCGATCGTCGCAACCGATCTGACAAAATATTTTGGCGAAGGCGAGGCCAAAGTGACTGCCGTGAATAGTGTCAGACTTGTCGCTCACTTTGGCGAGATGCTGTTCATCGTCGGCCCCTCCGGCAGCGGCAAGACCACGATGCTCAGCATGATTTCCGGCATCCTGCGTCCCAACGCCGGCAAAGTGACAGTCAAAGGTGCCGATATCTGGACTCTGAACAACGACCAGTTGGCTGACTTCCGTCTGAATACAGTTGGCTTCGTATTCCAAGACTACCATCTTTTCCCGCGGTTGACCACGGCCGAGAATGTCGCGATCCCGTTGATCCTGCAGCAGCGCGACTGGGACGAATCGATCACAGAGGCAAGAAAATACCTCGAGATCGTCGGTCTGAAAGACCGGAGCGAGATTCTGCCCGTGAAGCTCTCGGGTGGCGAGCAGCAGCGCGTGGCGATCGCGCGCGCGATCATCAGCAGGCCAGAGATCCTGATTCTCGACGAACCGACCGCCTCGCTGGATGGTGACACCGGGAGGATGATCATCGCATTCGTTAAAGAGAAAATACTCAATGAAAAGCGCTGCATCCTGATCGTCACACACGATGCGCGCATCAATGAATATGCAGACCGCATCATGCATATGGAAGATGGACATCTCACCGCGTTCGACAAGGGTACCGAATGAAAGAAGCCGAACCTAATCCTCAAGCCACAGCAGCCGAGCCAAAACCTGACGTCAAAGCGACCCCGCCGCAACCGGAAGCAGCCGTGTCTAAACCGGAAGTCAAAGCTGCCGAGCCTAAACCTGAAACCAAACCATCCAAGCCGAAGCCGGAATTCAGAAACAAGATCATCTTTACCCTCTCGATAGTGGGTGTGCTGGCCGCACTGGCCGCCGCCTACGTCTTTGGCATGAAGAGGAAGGCCCAGCCCCCCGTGTTTGAGCCGGTCAGCAACCCTTACGAGTCGGCCATCTATGCCAATGGCATGATCGAGAGCGAGCAGCCGAGCGGTGAAAACATCAATATCTATCCGGAAGTTTCCGGCCCGATCATCAAGGTGCTCGTGCGCGAAGGCCAACAGGTGTCGGCCGGCACATTGCTGTTCACCATTGATGATTCCGTGCAGAGGGCAAACATGGAGCTGGCTGAATCCAACCTAAAAGCGGCCCGCGACCAGTACGACAAGCGCCGCGCCTCCTACAACCTCGACCCGAAATCGATCAGCAAGGACGTGCTGGATACTGCGGAAGACGCGGTCAATCAGACGGCCGCCGCGCTGAAGGCAGCTAACGCGTTGCTACGATATTATTCGGTTAAAGCGCCGGTCGACGGAGTCGTGCTGGCCGTCAACACAGCGACCGGCAGCTATGTTTCGTCGCAGGGTGCCTATGACACTTACACGGAGTTATTCGACCCGCTCGTGGTGATGGGAACGCCTCAAGACTATCTGGCCGTGCGCTGCTTTGTCGATGAGATCCTGGTCTCACGGTTGCCATCTCCGTGGCATATTCGCGCGCAGATGTCGATCCGCGGAACCGACATTAAGGTGCCGCTCGAGTTCGTCCGGGTGCAGCCATATGTTTCGCCCAAGATCGAGCTATCGAATGAGAAACAAGAGCAAGTCGACCTGCGGGTGCTGCCGGTGATTTTCCGGTTCGAGAAAAAGGACGCTCCGGTCTATCCGGGACAACAGGTGGATGTCTACATCGGGCAGCAATAGCGCCCCGCCCGGCCAGACCCAAGTCAGTGCGAATGCGATGAATAACTTTCGATCAGACCAGCAACGTCCGGCGGGCAAAGGGGAGGCACCATGAAGTACGGTGGCATCCTGCGGATCGGCTTCAAGCTGCTGGTCAATGACAAGCCCAAGTTCACCGCGCTGTTGATCGGGATTACCTTCTCCGTGTTCCTGATGATGATGATGACCGCGATGTTCGCCGGCATCCTCAACCACTCTTATTCGACTGTCACCAATATCGGGGCCGACATGTGGATCATGGACCCGTCAGTCAATACTCCCACCAGTCCAATCCCCATGCCCGATTACGTGCTGGACGTTGTGCGCAGCATGGACGAGGTCAGCTACGCGGTGCCGCTCTTTATCGGCGGCGCCCTGATCAAGCTTCAAAGCGGCAACTATCAATCAGCCACGGTCGTCGGTCTGGACGATAACAGCCTGTTTGGCCGTCCCGACCTCGAACAGGGCAGTATTCTGAACATCTATGACGACAACACGTTCCTGGTAGTCGATGACGCAGAATTTCCGAAGCTGGAAAACCCGAAGATCGGCACTTCCTTTGAACTCAATGACCACCGCGGCACGATTGTGGGCATCGCCCGAGTCGCCGTCAACGGACTCAACGGCGTGCCGACGCTCTATACCACCTACCACCGCGCGATCGAATACATCCCGTCGACGAGGTTCACCTTGTCCTACGTACTGGTGCAGCCCAAGAGCGGGGCGGTCGTGGCCGGCATCAAGCAGAAAGTTGCGAAGCTAGGCTATGTTGCCCTGACCAAGAATGAATTCAACAAAGGCATCGCCGACTATTACACCTACAAGACGGGTGTTGGCACCAACATCCTCTTGATGGTCGTCATCGCTTTTATCGTTGGGCTGTCCATCTCAGGCCAGACCTTTTACACCTTCATCCTCGAAAACCTAGAGAAGTTTGGCGCGCTGAAGGCCATCGGCGCCAAGGGGCGCGAGCTGATCTACATGATCCTGTTCATGGCGACCTTTACGGCGCTGACCGGCTATGGTCTGGGCGTCGGTTTCGTGACGCTGATGATTATGATCGCCCGATCCCGGCTGCCCAACTACGCGGCCACGATCACCTTTTGGAACTTGGGGCTGGCCTTCGGCATGGTCGCGCTGATCGCCGGAATCTCAAGCTATGTTGGGGTCCGCAAGGTCCTCAAAATCGAGCCCTTCGACATTTTTAGGGGGTAGCAATGAGCCATTCAATAAAAGCCATCATCTCACTGCTCAAAACGGAAACCAGGATGACAACAGTTGCCCTGGCGTACCTGATTCTGTCCGTCGGCTGCAGTTTCGCGCCGCAGTATGCGAAGCCTGAAGTCCAGACGCCCGCCGCCTTCAAGGAACTGGCGCCGGAGCAATTCAAAGAAACCGAAGGCTGGAAAGCCGCCGAGCCGAAGGACGACATGATTCGCGGCCAGTGGTGGGCAATGTTCCATGAGCCGGAGTTGAATGCTATCGAAAACCAGGTGGCGATTTCCAACCAAAGCGTTGCTGTGGCGCTCGCTAATTTCCTCGCCGCGCGAGCCGTGGTGAAACAAACCCAGTCGCAGTATTTCCCAACCGTGGCCGCCAATCCTTCGGTCACGAGATCAAGGCAGCAATTACAGGCAACAGGTTCATCGCCGACCTCTGTAACCAGCACTGAATACTCGCTGCCATTCGATGCTTCCTGGGAGTTGGATTTCTGGGGCCGCATTCGCAACTCCGTGAAGGCAAACTCGCTGGAAGCGCAAGCCACGTTGGCCGATCTCGAAAACGTGCGGCTGACCGTTCAGGCGGAAGTGGCCGCGGATTACTTTCAGCTTCGCGTGCTGGATGCGCAGAAGCAGCTTTTGGATGCAACGGTGATCGCTTATCAGGAGTCGCTGAAGCTGACACAAGTCCAATATGACACGGGCCTCGCGTCCGGCCAGGACATCGAGCAAGCCGAAACGCAACTCGAAATTACGCGCGCTCAGGCCACCGACCTCGGCGTCCAGCGCGCGCAAATCGAACACGCCATCGCGACGCTCCTCGGCAAACCGGCCTCCTCATTTTCCATCGCCACCAATTCACTGGCCGCAACACCTGTCGCAATTCCATCTGGCATTCCGTCACAACTGCTCGAACGCCGTCCCGACATCGCCGCCGCCGAACGCCGCGTCGCTGAGGCGAACGCGCAAATCGGTGTCGCGCGCGCGGCTTATTTTCCGACGGTTACGTTGAGCGGTGCGGTGGGCTATCAGGGTTCGTCGATGGGGAATCTGGTGTCGGGGCCGGGCCTGATTTGGTCCGTGGGCGCGACGCTGGCGCAAACACTGTTTGATGCCGGCAAACGCAAAGCCGTCACCGAACAAGCCCGGGCGATCTACCAGGGCACCGTCGCGAACTACCGACAGACCGTGCTCACCGCTTTTCAAGAAGTCGAAGACAATCTCTCGACGCTGCGAATCTTGTCACAGGAACTGCACCAACAGAATGCCGCCGTCGAATCGTCGCTGCGCTACCTGACGCTCGCCGACGACCGCTACCAATCCGGCCTCGACAGTTACCTCGATGTGATCACCGCGCAAACCACTCTGTTAAACAATCAGCGGACGGCGATGAACCTCCGTATGCAACAGATGACAGCGAGCGTCCAGTTGGTCAAAGCGTTGGGTGGCAGCTGGGATGTTTCGCCTGGAACGACAGAGGCCATTCCTTGAGCGCCACGCTCGGCCAGACCGCGGTAACGAACCTGTTCCCCAAAGACACGAATCCGCTGGGCCAGTATGTGCTCATTGGCAACGCACCTTTCTTGGTCTGCTCATTCAAATCGTTGCCGCTCTGGTGAGAAAGAATGTCAGAATGTTTCCGGGTTCTGAAGTTGCTCCAGCGTGAAGCCATAGAAGCCTGTCCCAGGCGGAGCGAGCACGGTCAATTTGGAGCGCAGGAACGAGCAATAAATTGACGGTACGCAGCGAGCCGTACAATGAGAGCGCGATTCACGCAAGCCGACTGAGACTCAGCGCGAATGCGCAGTAGCGTTGTGATTTGGGAAAGCGATGTGGCCGCGTTGATAATTCAAGCGGCGACATCGGAGCGCGGTCTGGTCGCAAACGACCGAGCCATTGTCTCGGAGCTTTGCGGGCAGCGGGGCGGGGCGGCAGGGACAAGTCGCAGCGGCAAAGTCCGAGTCTGTCACGGCTCACCCATTGCTTTCAGTTTCGTTCTTTAGGCAGCAACGCAGGGTGATTTTTCCTGAGCCAGTCCAGCACATCCTGGCGAAGCTCCTTCGTGAACTCGACCAACTCAGCGGCGTTCTGTTTCGTAGCCGCACCTGCCATGTCGTATTCGACGGTATTGCGTTTGGTTCGGCAGGTGTCGAGGTAATCAGCATCGTCCTTGCGCTTTGCTCCCAGGATCAGCGGCAGCGCCGCCAGGGTGCGGTAATGAGCCAGATTTCCTTTGTCAGGCCGGTAGCCGCTGGCGTACAGCAGGATGGTGCAGAGCTTGAGTGCGGCGTTGTAAGCGATGCCAAACCGCCAATCGGCCGAGATGTCGCGCTCCGCATCAGCGAGGTCGCGTTCGACGATGGCCAGCAGGTCGCCAATCTCTTGCGGGCTGGTTTTGTGTGGGCGGAGCCAGTTGTTGTCAGCCCATTGTTTCAAGCTCATGGTTGGTTCCAATCACAAAGAGGCGCGGTGCGGCCAACACGGTGGTCAGAAAATGGTCGCGCTCTTTCGCCCGTTTGGCGAACTCGTCCGCGCTGAAGACGTGAGGATTGATCTCTCGGCCAAGTCTGGCGGCGACACCCGACAGCAATTTCCCAAGCTGACGCAAGCTGATCGTGCCAATGACCATCAGGTCTACGTCGCTGTGGGCCTTGTCCTCGCCACTGGCAATCGAACCGAACACGAAGGCTAGACGGACGCTCTCATGCGTCAGTGCCTCGCGCAGCAAATCCACCAAACCGGTGGTCTTCAGCACCAAGTTATGGATGTCGGGATAGAGCGGGTGGCGGTCGTTGGCACGGAAGTAGACACGATTGCCGTCTTTGCGGGTTTCGACCAACCCCAACGTAGCCAGTTGCTGCAACTCATGGTGAACGGTCGCGACATTCAGTCCGGACTGTCGCGCAATCTCTCTCAAGTGGAGTTCCTGCCCCGCCAAGCCGAACAGAAGGCGGAAGATTTCCGCTTTGACCTTGGAGGAAAGGATGGCTGCCAGCGATGTCATGTTGTTTGCCGAAACCATACAATTGTTGGTTAATACCAATCAAGCAAGAATCGTGATTCGCTCCCTGAATGCTGTTCACAGCAAAAAAGCTGTTGCCGCTAAATGGTGTTGGGATCTGCTATGTGCGGCCCAACTGTCTCTTTCCAGCTTGGGACTGGCCGGCTGTCGGCTTTCTCACTCTTGTTTGTTGCGTGATCCTCGTGCGGCTTCTCCTGTGCTCGTTTTGATGGGACTCGAACCGGAGTCTTCCGCCTCTTGCGCCGATGGGTCCGTGGTTCTCCCAAGACTTCGTGACAGAACCGAAAAACGGTGTCAGGGACGACGGGAACGTTACTGTTGCGCAGAATGTCAGCGATCGTCGCGAAAGACGCGCCCTTGCTCCTCAGTTCCGCGATGCCCGCCTTCAATGGTAGAAGCTTCTGAAACTTGCGCGGATGCCTCGGCGTATAGTCTCGGATGGCCTGTGCCAACCGGCGCGCTGCCAGATCGGTTGCCGGATCGTCTTTCATTCGGATAAACCTCGGATAGGGTTCGGACAATAGTCCCTAGCGCTCGCTAGGGGCCTTGCGTGCTCTGTTTCCATGCGCTCCAGTAAAGCGCATACCCCGAAAAAGGTTGCTCCCGTTTGGGAACAACTTTCGTCATCGGATCGGGTAAACGTCTGACATGCTATCCCGGAAAGCGCAATACAGCCTGGCCAATGCGAAGGCATACTTCGAGGAACACCTGTCTACGGGGGACTATTACAGCGAAAAGGAGATGGTTGCCGGGCAGTGGTTCGGCGAAGGAGCGGAGTCCCTCCGGCTCTCGGGAACGGTCAAGCGCGACGAGTTCCTCCTTCTCTGCGACAATCTTGATCCACGTACCCGCAATCTGCTCACGCAACGGTTGAAGACCACCCGCAACATGATCGGTGATGACGGAGAGGCGCGTACCGTGGCCAACCGTCGGGTATTCTACGATTTCACCTTCTCCCCACCCAAATCGGTCTCGATTGCGGCATTCGTTGGGGATGACCGCCGTATCGTGGACGCCCACAACCGTGCCGTGACCCTGTCGCTTCGGGAGCTGGAAAGGTTCGCGGCGACACGCGTGCGTACCAAGGGTGCCATGTCGGATCGTCAGACCGGTAACATCGTCGCAGCCGTCTTCCGGCACGACACCTCCCGCGCCCTAGACCCGCACCTGCACAGCCACTGCGTCGTGTTCAACGCGACGTTGGATCCGGTGGAACATCGCTGGAAGGCGCTGCAAACGTTCGACATGGTGCGCACGAGGAAGTACGTCGAGAATGTCTACTACCACGAACTGGCTCGCGAACTCAGACAGTTTGGATACAACCTGAAACAAAATCCACGTGGCGACTTTGAAATCGAAGGTGTTTCACCGGAACTTTGTGAGCGATTCTCCAAGCGTCATCGTGAGATTGATGAGAAAACACAGGAATTGCTAGCCCAAAAGCCGCATCTGAGTAAAAGCAATGTGAAAGACATCCGAAACAGCATCGCGCAAAGCGAACGGCTGCGTAAAATCAGGTCGGTTCGTTTGGCGGAATTGCAGGGTCTTTGGGGCAGCCAAGTCTCTCACGCAGAGAAAGAGGCCGTCGTCTTGTCGAAGCACGGCGCACTAATGAAGCCCGACGATCACAAGGTGGGTGACGCTGTCGCCGCCGTTGTCTGGGCTGAGGACCACCTCTTTGATCGTCACCCTGTGGTTCCCGAGTACGAACTGTGGCGACACGCGTTGGAGCATGCGCGCGGCCAGAACATCACCGTGGAGCAAGTGCGCGAGGCCACCCGAAACCGAGGGTACATCCGAGATGAACGTCATCCACATCTGGTCACCAGCAGAGCCGCCTTGGACCGGGAATGGGAGGTCGTGTGCATGGCCAGGGACGGGATCAGACGGTTCCAACCGTTGAGCGGTGCTCAGTCGATCTCCAGCGCGAGGCTCACTTCAGAGCAGCGCGTGGCTGTGGAGCAGATCCTGAATTCTCGTGATTTCATAACGCTCTTTCGCGGGGGCGCGGGAACTGGGAAGAGTTATGCTCTGCGCGAAGTCGGCAACGGCCTGCAACGAGCTGGCCACCGAATCCAGGTGATTGCGCCGCAACGACAGCAAGTGATCAGTTTGGAGCAAGATGGGTTCAGCGGGGTGCAAACGGTGAGCGAATTCCTCGTGAGGAAATCGATGCCAGAGGAGGCCATTGTCATTGTGGACGAGGCGGGCCAATTAGGCGGAAAACAGATGCAGCAGCTTCTTCGTTATGTCCGCAGCCGCGCTGGTCGTCTGGTTCTATGCGGTGACACCCGGCAACACGGCGCGGTCGAAGCGTCCGATGCCTTGTGGGCCATCGAGAAGTATTCCGGTCTGAGACCAGCAGAATTGAATGAGATTCGCCGTCAAGATCCCGCCCAAGGCAAGACGATGGTTGAGAGGCGGCAGATCGAAGAGTACCGGCAAGCCGTTCGCGAGGCATCCATAGGGAAGCTCGGTGAATCGTTTGATCGTCTGGACAAGCAATCGGCAATCGTTGCGTGTTCACCCTTCGACCAAGAGAACCGTCTCGCAGAGAGTTACCTCGACCTCGCGAGTGCCGGACACTCAGTGGTGGTGGTGTCACAGACCTGGTCCGAGATTCACAAGGTCAACGACTGCGTGCGTGCCGCCCTGAAGTCCCGTCGTCTGCTGGGCGAGGAGGAGCGCACAGTTGTTGCACTCGAATCGGTTGATTTGACAGACGCGCAGAAGCGAGATCGGCGGTTTCACACCGACGGGTCGGTCTTGGTCTTCAATCAAGATACTGCGGGGTTCCACAAGGGCGAGACTGGTCGTCTGAGGTTCATCACGGCGAGGGGGCTGGTAGTCGAAGGGGAGAGGAAGATTCGCACGATCCGATTCGAGCACCTGTCTCGCCTGACGGTCTGCCAACCCCGCGAGATGGCTCTTGCCTCGGGAGATCGCCTGCAATTGAAGGCCAATGGCAAGACGGCGCGCGGCCAACGATTGGTGAACGGCGAACTGGTCACTGTGGACAGGGTTCTCGTTGATGGACGAATCAAGCTTCGAGACGGGAGAGTCCTCGGAAAGGAGTATCGGCAGTACGTTCGTGGCTTCGCGATCACCTCGTATGCATCTCAAGGCAAGACGGTGGATTACGTTCTATTCTCTGATTCCGCAGTCAAAGAGGCTACGAATCGGCAACAATGGTACGTGACGATTTCTCGTGGTCGGAAGGGTGTCCGAATCTTCACAAGTGATAAGACGCAGCTTCGTGAGAATATTGTTCGCGCGGATGATCGCACTCTCGCGATGGACTTGATGGATCGGGGGTTTGTGCAAAGACTCGGTGTTTCATGGCGACTCGTTGGTGGTTGTCCACGACCTCGCCTCTAGGCAGTGGCTGTGAGTCAACAGATAGGCATGACAGCCATTCGCAATCGTCCTCGGGTATTATTTACTCCCTTTGGAGGTCGTTAAGACTGGCTCGACGGAGAATCCGCAAAGGTGACTTTCTGCGCCATTGCTGCAGAGTGCTGGTCACGCAGATGACCATACGTTCTCATTGCGAGCGCGCCGCCATCCTTATGGCCCAACCAGCGGCTCACTGTTGGGATGTCCACGCCAGATTCAATACACCGGGTCGCAAAGAGATGCCGCAGGTCGTGATGGGTGATCCTGACCAAGCCGAGCTTCTTGCAGGCGGCATCAATGGCCTTCTGACATTCACGAACCTGCATGACCGTCGTGTTCGCCCACTCTTCATCTTTCCGTTCGGAGCGAATGCGCTGAAGGAGCCGCCGCATATCCGGGATCATCGGGATACGGCGGATCTCCCAGTTCTTGGTGCCAGTCACCGGATCACCGCTGATAACAATCTCTCCTTTTGTGAAGTCACAGTCCCGTCCGTGGACGCGCGCGGCCTCGCCTTTGCGGCAACCGCTGTACGCAAGGAACTCCGTTAAGTCTCCGCAGGACTTGCTGAAGCGACTACCGGCTGCTCGGATGGACCGGACCATCTCCAGAAATTGCTTTTGTTCCGGTAGCTTGAGAACCTTCTGACGGACTTTGACTTTGGGGATCGAGTGCGCTGGATTGCCATAGCGCGCCCCTGCTTGTACGCCAATTTCCAAAATATGCCGCAGTGTGCCGACGGTGTTATTGTATAGAGAGGGAGAGTATTTCTGGCCGAATCGCGCCGCCCACTCCAAGCAGTCTCGTTGTGTGATTTTCCGTATGTCGGTCGCATCGAGACCGGGCCAAGTCTTGCACAGGTCTTTGATCGTTCTGTTCCTGTAGACCTTCGCGGCCGGCTTGAGCCGTTGGTTGTTTGCGAGATTGGCCTCGTAGATCTTCCGAGCGTCTCCGAACGTCATCTTGCCACTGGAAGACACTCTCCAGACTTCAGCAGCTTTGCGTTGCTCCTGAATCAAGTCGGAGAGGCGAATCTGTGCAACCGAAAAAACATCGGTCTTGAGGCTCTGTCGAATTAACTTGCCAAACACCCTGACACGGGCAAAATAAACACCTGATGATCTGTAGCGGACAAGATTGGCGACGGACGTTTTTGCCCAAAGTGGTTTTGCTTGGGATTTGCTTTGTTTCACAAAAGCAGTATCAGATTGTAGTATCAGATTTGCAAGTACAAAGTTCTTATAGCTGTGTAAGTTGTTTATTATAAACATAAGTTCCCCGGTAGCTCAATGGTGGAGCGAGTGACTGTTAATCACTAGGTTGTAGGTTCGAGTCCTACCCGGGGAGCCAATGTTAGTCACACAGCAACAGGGCGTTACGCAAGAAGCAAGCGTGACGCCCTGCTGTGTTTTTGGCCTGAGTTCATTCAAGGGCGTGTGAAGGCAGTGTCCCCCAACAAGCAACCCTCAAAGTCCAAAGCATCCCGCCCCCCACATCACCGCAGAGCCAGGACGAGCAACCCTCTCTTCTGCGACGGCCACACGCGCATACGGAACTGATCGCGGCATGAAATGTTATTGGGCTATCACAACCATCGCGTATAGTTTTGACGTGGGAACGGTGAAAGTTATGCGGTCTTTTTCTTCCTGAAAAGTGAGTGTCAAAGTCTGGTCCCGGTCTGGTGAGAGACAGCTAACGGATCTGACCGGACCGGAAAATTGTTTACGCGCAGTTACAGAAAAAGACACCAACGGATTCTTGCGATCAAAGTTGACGAAGTGAACTATGGTTTCGCGACTGGTGGGTCGGGTAAGCAAATCCATCACCGTCGTTAGTGGCGCGCTGGTTTCGATGGAAAGTCCCTCGGGCAAACCATCCACCACGGCTTGGTTGATAGACGCATGGTTTTTTGGCAACAGCCATTGCGCCGGAGTCATGCGAGTGCCGCGTTGCGGTGTGGCATCCGGCTCGGGATTTTCCTCCGTCACCTGCGCCTTGCCGGCTTGTGTATCGGCGCGGACGATTTCCGGGATATAGACAATCCGGCCTTTGCCCTCCGAACGCGCAGGCAGCAGCGGGTTGACATGGCGGCGCTCGCGCCATTGATTGTATTGCGCCGTGTTGCCGGTCAGCAGCAACGTTCCTCCGTTGCGGACGAATTCGAGGAGTTTCTGCACTTGCGCGTCCCCCATGCATTCCTGACCGGGCAGGATAATTTCCTGATAACGTCCAATCTGATCCATGTCCTCATCGAACAAGATGTCGAAGGGGACCTTGTGCTGGATGAGCACCTGTTCCATCAAAATCGTGGGCGCGTAGGTGTCGTTGATACTGTAGGCCATGGACGGCCAGGTGTGTAAAACCGCAACGTCCGCCACGCTTTCCGTGCCCCGGAAATAGCGGTCAAGATATTCGCGGTAAAATTCAATCATGGGCGTGGAAACATGCGTCGTGAATGGGACACCGGGATTGCCGGTTACCGGTGTTTCGTAATCAAAGGCCATGTCCACCGCGCACCGGAGATCGTCCGCCAGCGATTCTTCGCAACTGGCTTTCAATCGGCGGGCGACCTTGTAGGATCGGAGTTGGGAAATCAGCGCCCCGCTGTGGGAATCAATACGCGCATCGTATCCGCCCGTGTCGAAGGACATCACGTCAATGCGATTGGCAAACAGCGGATGATAGACAGCGTTTGCCCAGTATCGATTGTAGCTGTAAACACCCTTGATGTTGAACAGCACAGAAACATTTGTGTTCAGGCTTTTGACGTAGTCGTAGAGATCGTTGGCGTAATGCGCGAGCGACTCGCACCGGAACCGCACCCATTCCTGCAAGACCGGGTCGTTGAGGACGCTGATGCGGTCTGGTTGGGTCGGGGAATCCCATTCGGGAGCCCGAATCCAGTCCACGTTGGGCAGGCCAAACCGGCGGCGGACTGCTTCAGTGGTCGGGTATCGTTGCCGCAGGAAATCATGAAATGCCTGGATACAACGCGGACAATGGCAGGATTCAGGTTCCGGTTGCAGCATGATGTTGTCGAACGAAATTTGATCGGCGTGGACTTCCTCAACGGCATATTTTAGGATTTTTTTGAGATAATCGCGGTAGGCGGGTTCGTTGGGACAGGCATAATGCCGGAACGTCTGGAGTCCGTATGGCACCCATTGATTGTTCTGGTCGCGTTGTTCCCAATTCCTGGCTTCCGGCAGTTCGTGATAGAGAGTTTCGGGAAACATCGTCCCGCCCACATAGAGATCCACCTTTATGCCGAGCTGATGCATGATGGCCGCCGTGCGTTTGGCCTGCTCCATGTTGGCCCGTTCGTATTCCATGCCGAAGCCCTTGTAAAAATAAATGCGGCCATAGCGTATGCCGGCGGCAGCCATGCGCTTGAGATTATCCGGGTCGCACATCTTCTGGTAGTTATCCGGTTCACCGTCGAAGTGGTCACCGCGACGCAGCAGAAAATCGAGCGGTTCATGGGTTGGCCAAGTAATGCCCTGGTTCAATTCGTTCTTTTGTTGTGAACGAATTTCCCAGCGAGTTGGTTGCGTGGATACTTCCTGAGCGCGCAGAGAAATGTTGTAGGGCAAAAGGAGCAAGGCCAGAACAATCCTGAAAGCAGCAATGTTCTGTCTGAAAACATCGGGATTCATAAGTAGTTTTATAGTAGCCCGTCAGGGTTGAAACACAAGTCATCCTAGCGATGAGCCCGATGGCTAACAAAGCGGATGCAGCGAACCCCGCGATAGCTAGAGACATCAACCATAATTCCAGCCCGTGGAATTATGCCGCCATCTCCAGAACCTTCCGCGCCCTCGCAACCGAAACTGCCGGGACGGTGAAATACCGCGCCGATCTCGCATCGATGAATGGGTGTGACCCGGTAGCGGTTGCTATTCCTTCTTGGCAACAATCACCGAGTTCATCCCCTCGTCATGCCGCACCACCTTGGCCCCGATGAAGCCGGCTGCTTTCAGGTCATCCCGCAATTCCTCGAAGGTGAACGTCCCTCCGCCCTCCGTTCCCACCAGCATGTTGACGGCAAACAACGCTCCTGAGGTCGGAGCCGTGCGCGACTCCTCCATTAGGATGTCCCGAATCGCAATCCGCCCACGGTTGTCCAAAGCCCGATAAACCTTCCGGAATAATATCCGATTCTGGTGCCGGGAATTCTGGTGGACGATGGCGCTGACCCATGCGAGATCGCAGCCCTTCGGTAAACAGTCGGTGTGGAAGTTCCCTTTGACCAAATTGACGCGGCGCCTTAATCCCACCTCCGTCAGTCGCTTGTCTGCCAAAGGAATTACCGGCGGCTGGTCGAAGATGGTCGCGCTGCCCGAAGGGTTGGCATGCAGAAATGCGATTGTCCAAGTCCCTGAAGCCCCGCCGACATCGAGCAGAAGGTTGAACGGTAATGGCTGAATGTCCCGCACCACCTTGGCAGCGACTTGCGCATTGATGGCATGCATGGCCCCGATGAAGGAAGCTGTATCCCCCTGTTCGCCGCGAATGCTGGGGATGCGCCGCGCTGGCTTCCCCGTCTTGATGACTTTCGCCAACTGATCCCAGCGACGCAGGCAATTCGCTTGATGCTGCGCCATTGCCAGAACGCTGTCCGCTCCGTCATAAGTCAGGATTCTGGCGATGCTGGCCGGCACCGAGTAGCGGGTGGACTGCTTGTTCAACATCTGCAAGGCGACCAAGGCGTCGAGCAGGACAGTGATCCCGCGTTTGTTGCAATGCAGGCGTCGGGAGACGGCATCAGCGGTCAAATGGTCAGTGCCGAAGGCATCGAGGAGATCAAGATCGGCGGCAGCGGCCAGAATGCAGGCCGGTTGAAAACTTCGGGCGAGGTCGAGAATCCCATCGGCAGTCCATTGCTTGGGCATCGGGAACCACTGTGTTGGGATTTAGACTGGTCTGACGGACCCGGGCGACTTCTCTCAGGCACACTTCCGCCCGCTGGACAGTTGCGGTCGAGACTACTTTTTCGTCTGCGCCTTGATCTTCGCCCAGCGCGCCTTCTGCGCGGCTACGATGTTGGCACGACCCGCAGCCGACAACTTGCCCTTCTGCTTGGCGACAGGTTGAGCCGCTGAACCGCCTGACTTCTTGATCTTTGCCCAGCGCGCCCTCTGGAATGCTGCGATCCTGGCACGAGCGGCAGCCGACAACTTCCGTTTCGGCTTGGTTTCTCCTGCGACGCTTCCACCCAGTTGTTCGAGCGCCTTGATGGCGAGGCTCAATTTTTCGAGTTCACGCTGCCCTCGATTACGCTGGATCTGTAGTTCACGAATGGTTTGATTGACAGTAGACATAGTTTCTCCCTCTGGTTGTGTTCGATCCGATAACTTCGCCTTCGACAGGATAGAGTACGCAGGCGAGGATGGCAAACAATCTGTTGGCCGAACGAACAGTCTGATTGACTTGATTCTCGCCAGCCCAAATCGCCAAACACATCGTCCCCTCGACTCCTGAATCGAGTCCGCTCATTGCCCTAATGCTAACGAGCCGGACGCCATAGCAGTTGGACAGCCAAGTCACGCCTACTGCGGTGCAGCGACCGCCGGTGAAACGACACCGGGGGGCTGCGACGCAGCCTTGTTTTGTCCGCAACTGGACGTTGTTGTCGAGCAACCTGAATCCAGGAACAAAGCTGCCAGCAAAATCGCAATGCATGTAAGCATGTGCTTCATGATGCGCCTCCTTTCTTCAAGACGACGATTAGACACTCGCACTTGCCGAAAGGCAAGACCAAAACCGGCCTTGTCCCTTACCTTGGTTCCCTCAAACTGCTCTGTAAAGTCACCGGAAGCAATACGCCTTTCGCGTTCCTCAATCGTACCGGGCGGCAAAAAGAGCGTTCACCGCTGAGCGCCGGTCGAGTCGCTGGCAGCGAACACGGATCGCATGTTGCGGGCGGGTTGATGAGGGAATCAGGCGGCGGGAACTGGCGGGAATTGGGCGGGGTTGGGCAGCGTCCTTTAATCATTGCTTTTGAGGTGGAATACCCTAATCTCAGCCTCGTTCTCAAATTGGAGGAACTTACTGCCATGGCAACGAAGTTATACGTTGGTAACCTGTCACCTAACACAACGGAAAACCAAATTCTCGACCTGTTTAAGCAATCGGGCAACGTGATCAGTTGCGTGCTCATCAAGGACAAGGTCACCGGCAATTCCAAAGGATTTGCCTTCGTGGAGATGGGCTCGGAAGCGGAAGCCGCCAAAGCGATGGCTGATCGCAATGGCAAAGAACTGGATGGTCGGGCACTAAGGGTCAACGAAGCCAAGCCCCGTGCAGAACGCCCGATGAAAAAATAGCCACCATTTCAAACCCCTACGGGGAATGGCGGCGAAGACTGGCGGCCTGACCCGGCGAGCAGCGGAGGGCCATACTCTAAGTTGAGGATGCTTGGATAGCCGATGATGGGAAACGCCTCTTGACGCAGATGCGCTGGGGGCTGATCCCGTCGTGGGCGAAAGACCCGGCCATTGGCAAGTGATACTGAGGAAGTCGCTCATTGGCCATTTGACGCAGATGCCCGCCTGACGACCCGGTCGCACGTCACTCCGACCAAGTTTGTGCCCGGCCACCGGACAGTGCTTTTTGCTTCTGCAAAATATGATCCTCAAGAATCCCGCACATATGTACGATGTCATCCTGTGGAAGTTCTGCACGCTCATTCTTGATGAAAGACAGCAACCCGGTGGTGTTGAGCACCCAGACTTCTGCCCCTTTGGGTTGGCTCTGCGTGTACCAGTTGACAAACACGACGGCTGCACGGACAGGGCTATCCCGGTTAGCGTTTTCTCGAATCCACTTGCGAATGTAGTCTGCTTCTGCCTTTGCTTGGGCAATGGGATTGCGGTCGGGTGTGGTACCGGGGATTGTGATGATCTCGCCATCATAGCCAATCTTCGCCTCCGGGTCCTTCGGCTTGCTTATCGTCTTTGTGTTGATCGTGAAAACGCCGGTCGGGCCAATCACGATATGGTCGATGTTGAATCCATCAGCCAGAAAATCGTGGTAAACCCGGTATCCATCAGCACGCAGTTTCTCCAACTCCTGACCAACGGTCCGCTCGCCATCGCGCCCGAGTTTCAACTGATGATACCGCTTGTAGAGAGGTCGCACCCGAGTCGCAGCGAATGTTATGTAGCCAAGCGCAATCAAAGTCGTAACCAATGGCAGCCGGGGTGTCTTGAAAAACCAGCCCCACCAATCCCAGAAGGCCAGAATAACGAGCACCAACGCCGCAGTGAGATAGTAGCCGATCTTGTCGTCCCAAACCCGGTCCATCTCATCTTGAAGCGATTGGCCCGCCTGGCGAAGCGGTGGCCGTCTAAGCGGTGATGCTCTTTCTTCTCTATCGAATTCCTTCATAGGTCATGATTGCGTTTTCGTCCTTGCACGCCATCACCCGTCTCGCAGATAACACGTCATACGTCGAAGCTAAAAATGTCATGCTGCGCTCGTTTGGCCATTTTCCCCTCTGGCGTGCCGCGCAGTGTAGCAAGGCCGGGTCACTTCGACAATCCTTCGTTTCACCGGAAACTGCGGCTCGCGTGGTCTGGTCGGCCAACGAATGGTCCGACGCAAGAGCGGCCACGGCGCTTGAAGTCAGGCTATCCTGCGGCGGAGATGGAATATTATCCCGTGAGCCGTGCCGTCAACTCACCACAACACAGGGGCCCGATCGCGTTGTGCCGATTTGAACACTTGAAACACTTGCCTCAGTCGGGGCGGCGGACTAGACTCGCCGCGTGCGAGGATGAGCGCGCAACTACACGAGATCGCCGAATCCGTCGTCTTGGTCGGACCGCAGTTCAGCGAACCGATGCGTGTTGTTGGCAATCCGAGTGTCGCGGATGGTTTCGTGTTGGTGAATCTGGTTGGCACACGCACCAACTCCTTCAAGGGCGGCGTCACGTTGACGAAGCAAGACCTCGACTTCATTCAGATCGAGCGCAAGGAAGCCCTCTTTGGCGGGAAGCCCCGGCTGGTCAAACTCGGCCTCGAAGCCCTCCGCATTTCGCTGGCACAGGAATACGATCCGTTCTTCGGCTTGTCCATTTCGCGGGTTGACCCTCTGCCGCATCAACTCGACGCTGTTTACAACCACTTGCTCAAGTCCGCTCGCGTTCGTTTCCTCCTGGCCGACGACGCGGGCGCGGGCAAGACGATCATGGCTGGCTTGCTGCTCAAGGAACTGAAGCTGCGCGGACTCGTCGAGCGTGTTCTCATCGTGTGTCCCGCAAACCTTGCGTTCCAGTGGCAGCGGGAAATGGCCGACCGTTTTCAGGAGACCTTCCACATCCTGCGCGGCGGTGACCTGCGCGTTCAGTACGGCGTCAATCTGTGGAACGACAAGCCGCAAATCATCACGTCAATGGACTTGGCCAAGCGCGACGAGATTCTGCCGAGCGTGCGGCAAGCTGACGACTGGGATTTGGTGATCGTGGACGAGGCCCACCGCATGTCGGCGCGGGACTCCGAGCACAAGAGCGAGCGGTATCGGTTGGGTGAACTTCTCCGGGAGAAGACCGCCCACTTCGTTTTGCTGACGGCCACGCCGCACAAGGGCGACCCTGTGAATTTCAGCCTGTTCCTGCAACTGCTCGACCAGGAAGCCTACGCCGACGTGAAATCCATCCACGACGCGATGGAGCGCCGCGAGGCCGCGTGTTACCTGCGGCGTACCAAAGAGGTCATGCTCGACTTTCCCAAACCACAATCCGATGGCACTTGGAAAGCCAAGAAACTTTTCACCAAACGCATTCCGAACACCGTTGCCTTCGACCTGGAGGGTGAAGAATTTGAGCTGTATCGCGCCGTGACGCACTACGTCCAACGCCAGTCCGCTCGTGCTGCCGAATCCGGCGACGATCGACGCGCTCGCGCGATTGGTTTCATCATGGCGATGTATCAACGACGGATGGCCAGTTCCACGCACTCCTTGAAACAATCGTTGGTCCGCCGGCAGAAGGGACTCAAGGAGCTTCTCGAATCGGCCAACCAACTCGGTGAAATCCCGATGCCCGACATTCCGACCGAGGAAGAATGGGAGGAAATGGACGATGCCGAGCGCGAGAAGAAGGAACGCGAACTCGAACGCGCCACGCTCGCCCGCCGCAAGTCCGACTTGGAGCAGGAACTCAAGGAAATCGCTGACCTCATCGCCCAGGCCCAGCGCGTCGAAGATGGCGGCCACGAACTCAAGCTTCGCCGTCTCAAGGAGCAACTGACGGAACAGGGAATCTTCACCGATCCCAATCTGCGCCTGATCATCTTCACTGAATACAAGGACACGCTCGATTACCTTGTCCGCAAGCTGCGGGAGTGGAAGCTGACCGTTGGCCAAATTCACGGGAGCATGGAACCCGGTAGCCGCGACAAGGAAGGCACGCGCCTCTGGGCCGAGCGGAACTTCTGGGACTTGAAGACGCAAGCTCTCGTCGCCACCGAAGCCGCTGGCGAGGGCATCAACCTGCAATGTTGCCACATTCTGTTCAACTACGACATCCCCTGGAACCCGAATCGCCTCGAACAGCGCATGGGCCGCATTCACCGTTACGGCCAGACCAAAGACTGCCTCATCTTCAATTTCTTCGCGCAAAACACGGTCGAGGGGAAAGTCTTGCACAAGCTTCTGGAAAAATTGCAGGCGATCCGCGACGCTCTCGACGATGATGCGGTGTTCAACGTCGTCGGCGAGGTGTTGCCGTCGAACCAAATCGAGCGGCTGTTGCGTGACTTCTACGCCGGTAAGCTGAGCGCCGACGACATTGAGGCCCGGCTTGAAGTCGAGGTGCGCGAGGAAGACTTCCGCAAGATTTGCCGGTCGGCGCTGGAAGGTCTGGCGAAGAAGAACCTGAACCTGCCAATGCTGGTCGAGCGCCGGGCGTTGGCGCAGGAGCGGCGGATCGTCCCGGAAACCGTCGCCCGATTCTTTGAGGCCGGAGCCAAAGAAACGGGGATGCCGCTGACGGCGATCACTGGCGTCGAGCGCGCTTTCAAGGTCGGGAGGATTCCGGCGACGCTCTACGGCCAAACCCGCGCCCACGACTGGAAGCTCGCGCCGCTTGCCAGGGCCTACGACCGAATCTGCTTTGACCGGGGCACGCTGGAGGCCGATGCACGGCTTGAATGGGTCACACCGGGACATCCGTTGTTTGAAGCCGTGCGCCGGCAAGTGTGGGAAAACACGCAGCCGCAGCTTCGCCAGGGCGCGGTGTTCTACGAACTGGACCGGGAGCAGTCCGGCCTGCTGGAACTGTTCGTCGCTGGCGTTGCGGATGGAACCGGCAGCATCCTGCACCGGCGGCTGTTTCTCGTCGAAACCAACGCCGACGGCACGCGCCGCCTGCGTGACCCTGCGTACCTGCTGGACCTGATCGCGCCCGACAAACCACCGCGGTTGTTGCCGACGCCGCCCGGCGAAGAAGCCCGCACACAGACATTTTTGTTCGAGAAGGGACTGCAACCGTTCCAAAAAGAAATCGCTGCCGACCGCGAACATGAAATCGACCTCATTGAACGCAGCGTCCGCACTTGTTTCGAGGAACTGATCGCCAAACGCGACGCGGTGTTGGCCAAACACCTGATGGCTCAGGAACGAGGGGATACAACCGCGATTGGACTGGCTGAACTGGAGGCGCAGAAACTCCAAGAACTTCAGCGACGACGCGACCTTCGCTTGAATGAACTCGCCCGCCAGCGGTCGCTGTCGCTGCAAGGCGTCGAGCGGATCGGCCTGGCACTGGTGCTGCCGCACCCGGAACGCCACGAGCCGACAACCGCGCATCTCAAGACGGACCGTGAGACAGAGCGGAAGGCCATCGCCTCGGTCATCGCCCACGAGAAGGCACGCGGCTGCACCGTGGAGGACGTACAGGAGCAGAATCTCGGTTTTGACCTTCGCAGTCTGCATCCGCTCACTGGCGAACTGCGGCTCATCGAGGTCAAAGGCATCGGCGCGGCGACGGGGACAATTTTCCTGTCACCGAACGAAAAGCGCATCGCCGAAGACCGCCGCGACTTGTACTGGCTTTACATCGTCACCCACTGCGACGCCGAATCTCGCCTGCAAGACCCCATCAAAGACCCGGCCCGCTTCCCGTGGCACGAGGTCAAGAAGGTCGAGCACTACAGACTCGAAGTGAACGCGCTTACGCAACCCCTTCAACTCAAAGAGGCTCCCCAGCCTTACGGAGGCAACCCGTGACCGTTTCTTTTAAGCTGAATCCTGTTGACATTGCCAAACCGCTTGGCATATTATCTGCGGCTGAAGCAAGGCACCAATTTATCTACTCCCCGTCCGACACGCCGCAAGGCCCGGGCGGGGTTATTTTTTTGGAGGTGATCCGTGCCGGTTGAACCAACCACCAAACGCGCCATTGCGTTCGTCGATGGACAGAATCTGTTCCGCGCGGCGAAGCAGGCTTTTGGTCATCCCTACCCGAACTACGACATCTTGGCGCTCGCCAGCCACCTGTGTGCACACCAAAGCTGGCAGCTTCAACAAGTTCGCTTCTACACCGGCATCCCGAATCCTGCCGATGACGTATTTTGGAATCACTTCTGGATCGGCAAACTGCGTACCATGAGTTGGCAGAAGGTGCACGTCTTCAGCCGTCCGCTCCGCTACCGTAATCAGACCGTGAAATTGCCCGACGGCAAGACTCATACCTTTCTCGTTGGCCAGGAGAAAGGCGTGGACGTGCGCATCGCGCTGGATGTCGTGCGACTGGCTCACAAGAACGCCTATGACGTGGCTCTTGTTTTCAGCCAAGACCAGGACCTGTCTGAAGTCGCCGACGAAATTCGCCAGATAGCGAACGAACAGAACCGGTGGATCAAGATGGCCTGCGCTTTCCCCTTCAGTCCCACCACACACAATCGCCGCGGGATCAATGGCGCGGACTGGATTCGGATTGATCGCGCCACCTACGAAGCCTGCCTCGACACCCGCGATTACCGACCCAAGCAGGAGCCATGATCCCTGCGGCCTATAATCGTTTCAAGGAAGCCGATCCTCCTGTCGCTAATGCTCACGACAAGCAGCCACTTGAACAAATGCAAGACAGACGACCATCTAGGACGAGCAATGACTAAGACTGCCGACCCCAAAGCTGTTGATGTAAAGAGGGCCTATTTCGACGCGGAACCGATGTTGGGAACTGGGTGGCCGAACATTAACACCCGAATGCAAAACATCCTCTTCCTAGCAAGGAGCTTCAGTGTTGAAGTAGTGCTTCCCCTGGCTGTCGAAGATCAACTAGTGGAACATCGGGTACGCGAATATATCCGGAAACAACAAACAATTCTCTCTCACATCGACGACCTGAACACGCTCACTTCGAACACAGACATTACTTTAACCGCTCCCAGCAAGGTCGCCGTAGATCGGCTTCGGGAAACTTTGCTCGCTAAATGGGCAACCGCGAAACAACAATTCCAGTCCGCCCCATACACGCAGAGACCTCTAACTGATTTTTTCGGGATGGCAATACGGCAAGAACAACCCTTTGGTGAGGAGGGCAAAGGCTTTCAAGATGCTGTAATACTTTCTTCCGTTCTTCAACACTTACAGCAATCTCCTGTGGCTGGTGCAGTATTCATTTCAAGGGACAAGGATTTCGGTAAGACTCGCATTGCGGAATTAGCGAAGGCAGCGGGTACTGAGCTTGAGTGTTTCAATCTCGAACAGTTGGGGTCGCAACTGGAAAAGCGGCTCAAGGCCAATGTCGAAGAGCACTGGCGTCAAGACAAACAACGTTTGCGTGCCATACTGGTGCCGAGAATGTCCGAGATAGTACAATTCATCCAAAAGAACTTGGAGGTTCCTACTGGTGAGTTAGCGGTCCTTGCAACCAGCCTTGGAGGCTTCATGATGAGTTATGAACTCGGATGCGTCCTGACGCCGCTGCCTGATCCCAATCGAAAGCCTGGGGATGCTGTCACTGTATCCTTCGATGTGACAATGAAGATTCAAGTCCCTCAGTTTTCTTTTGGATTCGCTCAAACCACAGTTCCATTGTCTCAGTTATTGACAACTCGTGGGGCAATAGTGCCGAAAGCAGGAACCGCTGATATTGCTACGCTAAGCGTCGAAGTGGAAGCCAACGCGACAGTGATCGAGAACGGGTACAGCGATGTGAATTTTTGCTCGGCACGAGTGAAACAACCACTTTGGAAGACCCTTTCGGCAATGTCTACCCAGCCCCCGGGTGAGCAAACGACATGATCCCCAAGGAATGCAAGCGGCTCATCGAAGTGGATTTCCCGATTGCGGCGGTGTCGGCGCACTCGGCGCGGGAGAAATCCATTCGGCACGGGCATCCGTCAACGCTGCATCTGTGGTGGGCGCGGCGACCGCTGGCGGCTTGCCGGGCAGTGTTGCTGGGGTTGCTGTTGCCCGATCCGTGCCAGCCGCCTTGCCCTGCGGACTTTAAGAAAAGGGCGCGGGAGCTTCTGCCGCCGGTCGCCGGCACCATCGGGCCGAGCGACGACGACCTGCAACGTGCCTTGCTCAAGTTCATCGGCGATTTTGCCAACTGGGATTTCGCAGCGAATCAAACGTTTCTGGAAATCGGGCGTGGTCTGGTGAAGGCGGCCCACCCGGAAGAAACGCCCGTCGTCGTTGACCCGTTTGCGGGCGGCGGGTCGATTCCGCTGGAGGCGCTGCGTCTCGGCTGCGAAGCGTTCGCCAGCGACCTCAATCCCGTTGCCTGTCTCATCCTGAAAACGTTGCTGGAAGACATCCCGCGTTATGGCAACGCCGAGTTCAAACTCAAAGACGACCTGCCTGACGGCAGGCAGGGCAAATTTTACACCTACGTTTTGCGGTGCAATGACGGTTCGCACTACAAGGGACACACCGAAGATTTGCAGCGGCGCATTACGCAACACGAAGCTGGTGAGTGCGAATGGACATCCAAGCATCTCCCCGTCGAATTGCTTTACTACGAAACTTTCGACACTCGTGAGGAAGCAGTCGAGCGCGAGAAGTATTTCAAGTCGGGTTCGGGTCGTGAGTGGCTTCAGAAAAAACTGAAGGATGTCGCCCCGCCTGCCGTCAGGCAGGTCCACGGTCTCGCCGATGCGTTGCGTCACGTTGGCAAACAGGTCAAGCATGCGGCGGAGAAAGAGTTGGCAAAATACTATCCCGCTGACGCGGACGGTTCGCGTCCCATCGCTTATCTCTGGGCGCGGACGGTGCGATGCGAGGCGGTGGGCTGCGGCGCGGAAATTCCGTTGATGAAGAGTTTCTGGCTCTGTAACAAGACGGGGCGCAGACGGGCGTTGCGTTTCACGGTGGAACGCCCAAAGAAGGGCGCACCGTTTTTGACGTTTGAAATCTACGCGCCGAAATCGGAGTCCACAGTCTCGAATGCAACGGTTCATCGTGCGGACGCAACGTGTCCGTGTTGCCACATCGTGTTGCCTGCGGCGCGTGTCCGCTCTCAACTTGCACAGCAACGCGGTGGCGCGGACGTGCAGTTCGGTTCGAAAGGTAATCGCATCGGCGGCGCGACTTTGTTGGCGGTGGTCACGCTGCGTGACGACACGATGGGAAGATTTTACCGTTTGCCGACTTCCAAGGACTACGCGGTTGTTTATGCCGCACAGAAAGCTGTGGCGAAACTGGCGAAAGGCGTTGTGCCTGATGAATCCACACCGAAAGGCGGTGGACGCGGGGCGGGACGTGCGTTCGGCATCCAGAACTACGGGATGATGCAGTGGGGTGACTTGTTCACTGCTCGCCAGAAACTAGCAATGGTCAAACTGGGAGAAGCGGCTTCGGATTTGAGCACAAGCGACGGCATTCAAGATTTGCTCGCCCTTGCGATCGATAAGACTGCCGATCTGGGAAATGCGCTAGCACCGTGGAAGCCAGATGCCGAATGCCCCGTCCATCTTCTCGCACGCCAAGCTATCGGCGTCGCGTGGGATTGGGCGGAGTCCGTGCCAATCTGCGACGCAAGCGGTTCGTTTACGAGTGCCTATGAGCGGACAGCAACTACAGTTGAGGCTACCTATTTCACTGCGAAGCCGATAGCTGGTTTGCAGATTGCAGATGCCTGCAAGTCCCCTCTACTAAGCGACTCTTGCTCTGTTTGGTTCACCGATCCGCCTTACTACGATGCCGTGCCCTACTCCGATCTATCTGATTTTTTCTACGCTTGGCTAAGGAGGACATTGCCAAAGCACCCGCTGATGCGCGATCCGTTCGACTCGAAGAACCCATTGACGCCCAAGGCTGCCGAGATTGTTCAGGACGAAACGCGCAGGGTGAAAGATGGCGTCAAAGACAGGAGTTTTTTCGAGCGTGAGATGGCACGTGCTTTCGCCGAAGGTCGCCGTGTGATGCGTGACGACGGCCTGTCGTGCGTTGTGTTCGCTCACAAAACTACTGAAGGTTGGGAAGCGTTGCTTACGGGAATGTTACGAGCGGGTTGGGCAATCACGGCGTCATGGCCAATTACGACGGAGAGCGGATCACGATTACGAGCACGCGACTCTGCTGCACTTGCGGCAAGCGTCCATCTGGTCTGTCGTCCCCGCGACGCGAATGCAGGCGTGGGCGATTGGAGCGATGTGAAAGCGGCGATGGAGAAGCGGATTCGGGAATGGTTGCCGACGTTGACGAAGCACGGCGTGCGCGGAGCGGACGCGATTTTCTCATGTCTCGGCCCGGCGTTGGAATCCTACAGCCGCTACGAGAAGGTGCTCACTTCCGCCGACCGCGAAGTGCCGCTGGGCGGCGATCCCGAAGCGAGCGAGCCGCACGAGCGCGGGTTTCTGGCTTACGTGTTCGAGACGTTGTCGAAGGAGGCGTTGCGGCAGGTGTTGGGCTTGCCCGCCGAAGCCTCGGCGCAGGCAGGCGACGTTTCGACGGAGGGCTACGAGGAGGATGCGCGGTTGACGGCGTTGTTCTTGTGGACGTTGCAGACGACGAAGGCGAACGGGAACCCCGACAGAATCGGGGCAGGCGGGGAGAAAGCCGCCGTGGTCGCTGAGGACGCCGAGGATGAGGGCGACGAGGAGAACGCCCTGTCTGCCGACAGGCAGGCGAAAAAGCCGGTGGGCGGGTTATCAATGCCATTCGACACGTTCATCCGCATCACGCGCCCGATGGGAATCCATTACCCCGCACTGGAAGGCCGCGTGATCGAGATCGAGAAGGGCGTCGTGCGGCTCCTGCCGGTGAAGGAACGGATGGAGGAACTGCTCGGCGAAGCCGCGAAGCGCGGCGGCGCGGAGTTTTCGATTCAGGATTTGCGCCAAGGCGAATTGTTCGCCCGTGGCGCAACGAAGTCGGAGAGACCAGAGAAGGCGTCGGCGAAATCGCCGAAGCTGGACGCGGGGAAAACGCGCGCGGAGGGCGAGTTGACGACGCTCGACCGAATCCATCGGGCCATGCTATTGTTCGGCCTCGGTCGGAGCGCACTCTTGCGGCAGGTGTTGGAGGCGGAGCTTCGCCAGGGCAAACGCTTCGAGCGTCTGGCTCTGTCGTTGAACCAACTCTACTACTGGGTCGCCCCTGACGGCGACGAGCGCCGGATGCTGGAAGGCGTGCAAGCCGCGATGAGAGGGGTGAAATGAGTCTCGTCAAACCGACGACAATCCTATACCCTTACGGAAATGGCTGAGAATCCGATAACAATTCGCCGACTAATTCTGAAGCGGTTTCGTAGTGTGCCCGCTCAAGGCGTGGTTTTTTCCAATCCCACTTTTCTCGTCGGGAAAAACGGTTCGGGCAAAAGCAACGTGGTTGACGCTTTTGCTTTTCTCAGCGAGTGCATGGCGCTGCCTCTGCAAGCGGTGTTTGATACACGCGGCGGGATTGCAGCGGTTAGACACAGGACGGCAAGTCGGAGTTATCCTCCAAACATGGGGATCGGCATTGAGTTTGATTTTCCAAACGGCGCAGGGATTGGGGGCGGTTATGCGTTTGAAATAAAAGCGTTGCCCAACTACGGCTTCAAGGTGGTTCGTGAACAATGTCGAGTAGTAACCAAAGACAAGACCGCTTGGTTTGATCGCGGCGAAGAAGATTTTCGCTCGACGGTAAGAGGCATCCAACCCTCATTTGATCCCCAAGCTCTCGCGCTCCCTGTGGTTGGTGGGACAAAAGAGTTTGCACCTGTGGTGAAAGGGCTGTCGCTGCTGAGGGTGTATTCGATTGAGCCAACACAAGTTCGGGAACTGCAAGAGCCTGACGTGGGAACGAACCTTAAGAGCGATGGGAGCAATCTAGCGAGTGTGCTGCAAGCGTTAGCCCGCAAATACGGGTCTGATCTGGGGCGACTATGTGAAATTCTGGAGACGATTATTCCTGGGACGATGAATGTGCGACCCGTCAAGCATGGGAAAAAGCTCTCCCTTGAGTTTACGCAACAATGGGGTGAGGGAAAAGGGAAGCAAATCAAATTCGAGGCGTTTGTAATGTCCGACGGGACACTGCGGGCGCTTGGCATTCTGGGGGCACTGTTTCAGAAACCCGTGCCGACGCTCATTGCCATCGAAGAACCTGAGTCCACAATCCACCCAGAAGCTCTCGGCACGATTCTGGACGTGATTCGTATGGCTTCGGCTACCACGCAGATCGTAGCTACCACGCACAGTCCAGAGTTGCTGGATGCTGATTGGATCGAACCTGAAAATATCCGCATCGTCACATGGGGGGAGGGAGTAACTCGTGTTCTCCCATTGGGAGCGGCGTCAGTCAAGGCGCTGAAGGAACACCTGATGGGGGCAGGGGAGCAATTTCGCTCGAACGCACTACGCCCTGATGAATATCCGCTCTTCGAGGAGGGCAATCTTGACCAGCCGGAACTACTGTTTCAGGAACTTCACAAATGATTCAACCCATTGTTGAGGGGCACGGCGAAGTTCCCGCAGTCCCCGTCCTGATCCGGCAACTCGCGCAGTTCATGGCTGTTCACGGCGTCCAAGTTGCGCAGCCGATTCGCCGCCCGCGCTCGAAATTGGTGCAGAAGGATGGCTTAGAGCAGGCAGTGGCATTGGCGCGGATTCAAACTGGTTGCGAAGCCATAGTTGTTCTGCTCGATGCACACGAGGATTGCCCGAAGAAACCCGCTCCAGACCTTCAACGGTGGGCTGTTCAAGTTGCGAACCCGCTGCCGTGCTCTGTAGTCTTCGCAAAGAAGGAATACGAGGGATGGTTTTTGTCTTGTGTTGAGTCTTTACGCGGCCAACGAGGGATTTCAGCTTCTGCTATATCCGAGCCGCAGCCTGAAGAAGTGCGTGATGCGAAAGGAAGGCTCGAATCAAAGATGGAGGCTGGACGAAAATATGTGGCGACATCTGATCAGGTCGCATTAACGGCAGTTGCCGACTGGGCGACGGTCCATACTAAATGCAGGTCGTTCCGCAAATTCGCCAAGGAAACAAAGAGGCTGTTACAAGCGTGTAACACCCGCCCTCAAGACTGGCCGTAGCTTGAGATTCTGTTATGGAACCTTGGTATAAGGTCGTCCAACCACGGCAGGAGTTGCGCGAAGGACGGTCGCTTGACCCCAGCGAGTTTGCGGTACACCTCGAACGGGTCGTGGACGGGACCGCGCCCGCCGATTACGTGAAGCCGACGAAGTTCTTTGCCCGAAACTATTTCTCGAAGGCGTTGGTCGAGCATTGCGGCATGGTGTTGCGGCGGTTGAACGGCGAGACGGCCAACACTGCGCCCGTACTGTCGCTCATCACGCAGTTTGGCGGCGGCAAGACGCACACGTTGACCGCTCTCTATCATCTTTGCACCTGCGGAGCCGGTGCGAAAGATTTCTCCGGCGTGGCCGACATGATGAAGGCGACCGGGCTGAAGGCGATCCCGGAAGCCAAGTCTGCCGTTTTCGTCGGGCAATCGTGGGACCCAAAAACGGGACACGAAACCCCGTGGCTCGACATCGCCGAACAATTGGTGCCCGGCGAAGGCGCGGCGTTGTTCAACGCAAAGTCGGCTCCGGGGACCAAGGCAATCGGCGATTTGATTCGGTTGGTGGGGAAACCAGTGCTCATTCTGTTTGACGAGACACTGAACTACATTGGCCGGCACCCGGAGCAATCCAGCCAGTTCTATTCGTTCATGCAAAACCTGACGGTTGCTCTTACGTCCTCAGAGCGGGCCGTCGGATTGTTTAGCTTGCCCGCGTCCCCGACGGAGATGACCGAGGACCTACAGGAATGGCAAGGCAAGCTGACCAAGGTGGTCGGGCGCGTGGGCAAAGACCTCGTTGTGAATGATGCGTCCGAAGTCAGCGAGATCGTGCGACGGCGGCTCTTTGAAGAAGCCGGGCGCGAGAGCATGAAGCGGGCGGTCGCCCGGCAATTTGCCGGTTGGGTGTTCGCTCGCCGCGACCGGCTCCCGCCGGAGTGGGGGCAGATGTCCGAAGATCAAATCCGCTCCCAGTTCGAGGCTTGTTATCCGTTTCATCCGGCAACGCTGACCGTCTTTCAGAGGAAATGGCAGGCGTTGCAGCAATTCCAGCAGACGCGCACGACGCTGGCGATGCTGGGCATGTGGATTTCCTGCGCCTACCGGGAGGGCTATGGTAAGGCCCGGCGTGAGCCGTTGCTGACGCTCGGTTCTGCGCCGTTAGGTGACCGGGAGTTTCTGTCGGCGGTGCTGCGCCAGATGGGTGAGCAAAGGTTGCAGGCGGCAATTCAGGCGGACATTGCTGCGCCCGCCGGTCAGGCGAAGTCGCACGCGGAGACGCTCGACGATGAAGACGCCGACGGGTCCGGTCGCACAGGCATCCATCAGCGTGTTGCCAAGGCGCTGTTCTTCGAGTCGTGCGGCGGCCAAACCGACAAATCCGCGCACTTGCCGGAGATGTATTTCGCTGTGGGCGACCCGGACACAGAGACGACACTGATTCATACGGCGGTACAGGACTTGGAGCGCCGCTGTTATTTCCTGCGCCCAATGGGCGTGGATAGCTGGAAGTTCGGTCATGTGCCCACGCTGAAGAAAGTTCACGCGGACCGCAAACAGGCGCTCGACCCGGACGACGTGAAACGGAACATGGCGGAACTGGTGAAGACGGTGTTCCGGAAGGACGCTGAGATTCACCTTTCGCTGTTTCCCAAGGATTCCACCGAGGTCGTTGACCAGGCGATGCTGACGATGGCGGTGCTACGGCCTGATGAAACGCTCGAATCGGGCGAGGAATCGGAATTGCGGTTGCGGATCACGGAGTGGACGCGCAAGTGCGGCCAGTCTTCGCGGCAGAATCCGGGCGGCATCCTCTGGGTCACTTGTGAAGGCAGCGGTGGATTGAGGTCAGCGGTTGAGGATTTGCTCGCGTGGCAGGCCGTGACTGATGACGCCAACCGTGGACTGCTTGGCGAACTTGAAGCGGAGGAAATCCGGCGCATCCAGCGGGAGTTGAGCAACTCCAAGGGCCAGATCGAAGACCGGGTGTGGAGTGGCTACAATCATCTGTTGCTGTGGGACGCGGGCATGGAAAAGCTGAAAGACATCGTGCTGGGACAACTTCATCAGAGCGAAGCCCGAAGCATCACGTCTGCGATTTTGGCACGGCTGCGTCACGACAGCTTGTTAAGCCGCGAAATCGGCGCGGAATACATCAAACGCAATTGGCCACCGGGGTTGAAGGAATCGGGCATGTGGCCGCTGGCCAGTCTCAAGTCGGCATTTTTCCAAGGGCAGTTCACGAGGTTGGAGAGGGCAGACGAGGCATTGCAGGCAACCGTCCTTCGTGCCGTCAACCAGGGGATGCTCGGCCTGGCCTCCGGTAAAGACCCGAATTGTTTCGACCGCGTGTGGTTCAAAGAGCCGGTTGAACAAGCCGACATCACGTTCGACTTCGATACCTACTTGCTGACCGCTGCGAAGGCTCAAGCATTGAAGCAGGCCCCCGCACCGCAACCGCCCACACACCAGCCGACGACTGCCACGCCCCCACCAACACCGCCACTAACCCCAGCGCCTGCGACACCCAAAGTGACTTCGGTGGTTTGGCAGGGGCAGTTGAAACGTGAGCAGTGGAATCTGTTCAGCTTGAAAGTGCTCACCCGACTGGCTCAAGCCGAAGACCTGCAAATCGACGTTAAAGTCACGGCGAAGCTCAGAGAGGCACAAACGTTGGAGCAGGTAAACGCTGCACTCAAGGAATTGGGAATCAGCGACCCGTTCAAGCCCGAATGAGGCAGCTCGCGGTCATTTGCCGCACGTTGCCATCGCTCATGCGAATGGATGCGCCCTGCTCTACTCGGCAACGCGGGAAATGATATGCAGTGTAACAAGTCGAGGCCCGTGGCCGATGGTACTTTTGCCAAGCGTGTCCTTTGTAGATACCGCCCCGAAGCTGACTTCAAAGGCTCCAGAGAAAAGCAAATAGCTGGCTTGAAGGCCCCCTCCTGACGCACACTTGTCGGCGGTAACTCGGCGCGTCCGCTTTGGGGCGTAAGCCCGCGAACTTGCGTCGGGGAGCAGCGGCTGAATGAATTCTTCACAATACACCTCGGCGATGGACCGAGTTCCCCCTCTGCGTCGGTGCATGGATTGGCGACATCAACCCTTGACCTCCTCCGCCGCTTGGTCTATGAATTAACTATCCGGTTGGTTAATTGTGAATTCTCGTCGTCATTCGCCGACGCAGCGGCAGGTACGGAGCGACAAAACCCGCGCGGCGATCCTGGCTGCCGCCGAGCGCATCTTTGCGGAATCCGGTCTGGCCGGTGCCCGCACGGATGCCATTGCTGCTGCGGCCGGCGTCAACAAGGCGATGCTGTTCTATTACTTCCGGAGCAAGGAGGGATTGTACGAGGCCGTCATTGAAGATCATTTTCGCGAATTCAACCGCCAGGCGCTGGAGGTGTTGGGAGCGCCCGGATCGGCTCGTGAGGTGTTGCTGCGGTACGTGAGCCTGCATTTCGATTTCATCAGCGCACGCCATCGGTATGCCCCGCTGTTCCAGCAGTTGATGATGGCCGGGGGCAAACCGCTCGAGCGATTGGTGCGCAAATACTTCATGCCGCGAGGCCAGGCTCTGGGCAGATTGTTGGAGCGCGGGATGCGCGACAAGGAATTCCGGCGCGCCGACCAGATGCAAACGGCCGTTTCCATTACGGCGCTGATCGTCTTCTATTTCTCGGCCGCGCAAGTCCTGCAACTGCTCACTCATGCCGATGCTTACAGCGAAACCAACTTGAAACGACGCAAGCAGGACGTGCTGGATTTTATCCGATACGGCCTGTTTATTCATCCGAGTCCCTGACATGAAACGCACAATCGCCATCGTGGTGTTGATTCTGGTCGTCCTGGCCGCCGTCGCGTACTACCTTGCCGTCCACCGATCGCGCGCCATGGTCCTCACGGGCATCGTCACCACCGACGAGGTCATTGTCGGCTCGGAAATCCAGGGACGGGTGCAACATCTCCTCGTCCAGGAAGGCGACACCGTGAGCAACACCGAATTGCTGGCGGTCATCCAGCCCCAGGAATGGCAGGCCGACATGGCTTTTTACGCCAACAGCGAGCAACAGTCATCGGCCCAGGTCACCCAGGCGGAAGCCGATTTGAATTACCAGGAACTGCAGACCAGCAACCAGATTCGACAGGCCGAAGCGACGCTCGCGGCGACCGAGGAACAGGTCAAACAGGCCGAAGCCGATTTGGAGAACGCCGGCTTGAATTTCAGGCGCGAAGAGGGCTTGTACAAGGAAGGGGTTGAATCCGGGCAAGCCTACGACCTGGCGCGAACCACGTACGACGCCGCCACGGCGCACGTCGCATCGCTGCGCAAACAGGTGCAGGCAGCCGACGCTTCCGTCGCGTTGGCCAAATCGAATTATGAACAAACCGCGGCCCGGCGGGCGGCGGTGGAGGCGTTTGTTCATCAATTGGCCGCGGCTGGCGCGCGGCGGGAAAAGGCGAAGGTGCAGTTGGATTACACCGAGATCCGCGCACCGATCCCGGGCATCGTGGACACCCGCGCGGCCTTGCAAGGCGAAGTCGTCAATGCCGGCCAGGCCGTTGTCACGCTCATCAATCCCGACAATCTGTGGGTGCGGGCCGACGTGGAAGAGAGCTACATCGACCGGATCCATCTCGGCGACAAGCTGAAGGTGCGACTGCCTTCGGGCACGCAGCGGGAGGGAACCGTATTCTACCGGAGCGTGGATGCCGATTACGCCACGCAACGGGACGTCAGCCGCACCAAGCGCGACATCAAAACCTTCGAAATCCGCCTCCGCTGCAACAACAGCGACCGCAGCCTGGCCGTTGGGATGACCGCCTACGTCCTGCTGCCGCTGAACATACGGTGACCATGTTCGACGTCGAAGTGGAAAACTTGACCAAGTGCTTCGGCGATTTCTGCGCCGTGGACCATTTGAGTTTCCGCATCGAACACGGCGAGATTTTCGGACTGCTCGGGCCGAACGGTGCGGGCAAGTCCACGCTGATTCGCATGCTGACGACCCTCGTGCCGCCCACGTCGGGCACGGCCCGCATCCACGGATTCGACATCATACGCGACCCGAACCGCGTGCGCCAGTCGATCGGCGTGATTCCGCAGGCGATGACGTCCGATCTGGATTTGAGTGCCGAGGAAAACATGAACATCTACGCCAAATTGTACAGCATCCCGCGCGAAAAGCGCCGGCGCGCCGTCAAGGAATTGCTGAAGGCGGTTGACCTGGAACAATGGGCCGACAAGCCGGTTAAGATGTTCTCGGGTGGGATGCGGCGGCGACTGGAAATCGCGCGCGGGCTTGTGCACGAGCCGAAGACCTTCTTCCTCGATGAGCCGACGACCGGTCTCGATCCCGTGTCGCGCGTCGCGGTGTGGGAAATGCTCGCCCACCTGAAGCGGGAACGCGATCTGACCATTCTCGTCACGACGCATTACATGGATGAGGCCGACAAACTGTGCGACCGCATTGCGATTGTGGATCACGGGAAACTGATGGCGCTCGATTCGCCGCTGAAGCTGAAGGCGTCGATCCCGGGCAAGAACATCCTGGAAGTCAGCTTTTCCGAGGTGCCGCCCGGCTGGGAGGAGGCCCTGAAAGGTTTGCCCGAAGTGGCCGAGGTGATCGGGGAGGATCACGTGTTTCGAATTTCCTCCAACAACGGCCCCCGCACAACCATCGAACTGCTGGAAGCCGCGCGGAAAGCCGGGATTGCCGTGACTTCGCTCTCCGTGCAAAGCACCACGCTCGACGACGTTTTCGTGCATTACACCGGGCATCAACTACGCGACGCGCTGCAGAGCGCGGTCGGTTACAGCAGCGCCTTCATGTACGACAGAAAATGAGACGGACCCTGGCCATCGTTGAACGCGATCTCCGCCGTTTCTGGCGCAGCCCCACGCTGGTCATCGTTTCCATGGTACTGCCCCTGGTGCAACTGGTGGTGCTCGGCTATGCGTTTGGCGGCAAGATCAAGAACCTGCGGGTCGGCGTCGTTGACGAAGACCACGGTGTCCCCGCCGTCAAGCTGAGGGAGATGTTTCAGGCGGTGGCCGCCAACGCCCGGACGTTTGACACGGTTTCGTACAGCGATCGGGCGACCGCGGTGCAAGACCTGCGCAACGGCCGGATCAACGGTCTCCTGAACATTCCGCCGGAGTTCTCGCGCAAGGTGTTCGCCGGAGCCAACCCGCGCATCGCGCTGGTGGAAGACAACACCGACCAGTTTTCCGCATCGGCCCTGGAAGGAACGCTCAGTCAATTGCTGGTTCCATACAATCAAAGGCCCGTTCAGCCCCGCATAACTGCCAACGCCACGTTGTCGATCGTCGAACTGTACCCCTACGTGCCCTACATCCAGTATCTGCTGCCGGGCACGATCGTGCTGGCGATCTTCGTGTCGGCCATGATCGGTGGCGGCATCATCTATATCGACGACAAAGCGCGCGGCCTGCATGAAGGCTATCTGGTGACACCCATTGGGAAGTTCGAACTGATCATGGGTTTCAATCTCGCTGGCGCGGCGAAAGCCATCATTGCCGGCATGGTCCTGGTGACCTGTGGCTCGCTCATCGCGGGGATACCCGACCCGTTCAATCTGGCGCGCCTGGCGCGGATGCTGTTGGTGGTGATGGCGACGGCGTTGGCACTGATCAGTATGATGTTTCTGCTGATGGTCCGTGTAAGCGACCCGCTCGTGCCACGCGCCATTTTTGGCGTGCTCAATACCGTGTTGTTTTTTCCCAGCGGCGCGGTGTATCCGACCCAGTCATTTCCGGCGTGGATGAAAGTCATTACGACCGTTGATCCGTTCACGTACGCCGTACACGGCTTCAAGGAGCTGATTCTGAAGAACACCGGTTTGGGGGCCATCAGTTTCGACCTTGTCTATCTCGTTGGGTTTGCCGCGCTGACGATGGCCGCCGCAACGTTGCTGTTTCGTCGCACCTTGTGACACGCGATCGTTCTGATGATGGCAGAAGCATCGGAGGGCTCATGGATTCAGTTGTCGTTCCTGCCAGTCCTCCAATGGCGGAATGCCGTCACGTCCACCCAATCGCAGGCTCACCCAGGCTGCAGCACACGCCGTATAGTCAAAAGAAAAAAACGACTGGCACTGAAACCAAACTGAATACTCTGAGAGAAAAGGTTCTCGCACAGCGAGGCGCGTTGGCACAAATGGCTCAAATCGTGCAGGGTTTTAATGAGGGCCAAATGGCCAAAACAGACGCAGTCGGATGGCACAACTGGCACGAATTGGCTCAAAACGGCCTGGCCATCTCGAATTGACCGACGAGTTCACTCCGGGTTCGCAATCGGATGAGACCTGCGGCGATGACGGGGGTTTTCAAGAAGGTGCGGTGGGATACAGGTTTGTTCATGGGGAAAAGGAAGGTCTCGCTATTGGGCGGGAAGGCTCACCTTTCAAGGCGCAGGAAAGATGCGCACCAAAACCACCCCGTGCGGCGCGACTGGCGCTTCGAACTTGTCGGCGAACACGCCGACGTCCTCTTGCCGCCACAAATCGCGCACTGTTTGTTTTCCCGAAAGTCTCAAGTCTGACCACATGACTGTAACGGGGGCGGTGTTGGCGCTCAGGTTAAAAAGCCCCACGGCTTTCGAGCCGTCTTCCAGGCCTTTGGCATAGACGCGCAAGTCGCCATTGGTGGAGATGCAAACGGCTTGTCGAGCCAGGGAATCCTGATCCAAAGCCAGCACCTCGTCATTCGTGAGCAGGCTGAGCGTGAAGTCATCCAGTTTCTCGAGGTCGCAGCCGATTAGAAGAGGCGCCGACAAGAGACACCAAAGGCTGATGTGGGTGTATTGCTCATCGGGCGTGAGCTTGGTGCGATGCAGTTTTGGCCCCCAGCCGACCTGGCCAACGACGAGCATGTCGGGATCGTTCCAATGCCCCGGCCCGGCGTACCGCGCCCATTCATCCTGCTTGAAGCCGATGCCGCTCATGCTGCCCCACGAATCATTAATGTCTCCGGTCGTGCGCCAGGCTTGCGCCAACCGCGAGACCTCCGCCGCAATATCAATCAGCCGACTCCGGGAGTTGTTGGAGAGGCTGAGCACAATATCGCGACCGGTCCCGCGCAACGCGGCGCGCATCTCCTCGACCTGTGGCACTTCGATGGGATTCCAGTCGTATTTCAGATAATCAATCCCTCACGCTGCCCACTGCTGCGCGTCGTTGGTGGCGAACGAGTACTTGCCAACGGCGTAGGGAAGAACTTTTCTGTTGCGCGGAGCGCCGTTGGTCGGCGGACCCGGCCAGACGCCTTCGGGATTTTCCGCCGAGCCACCCGCGTATTTCGCGTAGGACGTGACCCACGGCGTGGAATAAATCCCGGCCTTCAAACCAAGCGCGTGGATTTCATCGCACATCGCCTTCATATCGGGAAACTTTTCGTTCGGTTGGAGCGCGTTGAGTTTGTCGGCACGTTTGCCCTGCCAGGTGTCGTCAATATTGATGTAACTCCAGCCGTGCTGCGCAAGGCCGGACGCGGCCATCGCCCGGGCCGAACGCAAGACCTTGTCCTGGTCCACCGCCGCCGCCCAGCAATTCCAACTGTTCCAACCCATCGGCGGCGTGAGCGCGATGTCCTCTCCGACCACGATGCGGAAGGGCGTCTCCGCCTTACCGAGCGCATTCCTGGCGCGCAACGTGACCTTGTATTCGCCGGGCGTTTTCAACACACCGGTGATCCGCCCAGTGGCGGCGTCGAGTTTCAGGCCCCTCGGAAGTCCGCTCGCCGCGAAGGTCATCGGTCGATTCCCGGTGGCGGGAATCGAGTAAAGAAACGGCGAGCCGGGCCGCACCCCGAAAACCTTCGGGCCGTTGATGCGCGGTGTCGCCGCCGGCTTCGGCGTGAGGATGACCGGCGCCGGTGGCAAAGTCGCAATTGGAGTCATCGGAGCATCGTCAGCAACGAGCGATGACGCGCTGGCAATCAAAAGAACCGGGATGAGATGTTTCATGAACGGCTTTGGGTTGAGTCGATCGCAGGAATTGTCGGGGCTATCTCTGGGTTCTCAAAACAACGACGGCTGGTTCGAGACCCGGTGACGCCGCCTTCACAGTCACATCGCCGGCTGTATCGGCGGACTGGAGAATCGCCATGCCGCGACCGTGATAGGCTTGGTGGGTGTGCTCGCGGCAGTTCTCGGTGTTGTTCAGATCGCCGCTGCCAATCGCAAGGATTTCCGCCGGGCCACTGACCTCGAAAGTTACCGCGTGCGACGCATCGGGCACACGCACGCCTTGTGCGTCCGCGATCTGGAATTCAAGATGGCAAATGTCCTTGCCATCGGCGCGCAGTTGGCGCGTGTCAGGGGTCAGCTCGATCCGGCTCGCCGCGCCCGCGGACTGAAGCGTGTAGTCGCAAACCTCACGGCCGTTTGTCCGGCCCTTCGCCTTCAGAATTCCCGGCTCGAATGGAACCTGCCAGGTCAATACGCCCTCGACGGTGCTTGCGACCGGCTTGGTGCCAAGCGACTTGCCGTTGAGGGTCAACTCAACTTCGGCGCAATTTGCATAACAGGCGACAGTCACGGTTGTGTTGGACAGCCAGTTCCAATGCTCGGCGGCGGTGAACCGCCGATTCTCGGGGCCGGTAAGGACACACAAATAGACCATCGGTTTGTCGCTCCAAAGACTCTGCCGAAACCACGCCATCGGTTTCTTGAACCCGCACAGGTCGAGCAATCCCGCCCCGTTGGCACGATTCGGCCAGACACCGGCCTCGCCCAGGTAATCGATGCCGGTCCAGAGAAATTGGCCGGCGATATACTCGTTGTCGCGCACGGCCAGCCAGGCCCCGTAATCATGGTGATTCTCACTGCCGAAGATAACCCTCGGCGGGAATTTCTTGTGATCGGCGGGGTAACGTGATTCCTGGTAGTTGTAGCCGACAATGTCCAGCATTTCGCCCAAGCCGACCGCGTCCGACATGGCCACGTTGGCCAGCGCGGCGGTGATCGGGCGGGTTGAATCCAAGGCCTTCGCGGCGGTGATTAAAGGTCGGGCGCAGGTTACGAGATTTTCCGCCCGTGGGTTCGCCGGTTTGTATTTCTCGCCCAGCACGGGATGCGAGAAGGGATCGTTGGCGTAGTCGATTTCATTGCCAATACTCCACATGATGACGCTCGGATGGTTGCGGTCGCGGCGGACCATGTCCTGCATGTCACGCACCGACCATTCAGTGAAAACTTCGCCATAACCGAAGCGGCTGGGCTGCCCCTGATTCCAGCCGGCCACCCATTTGTTCTTCGTCGGCGTGAACTCGTCGAAAGCCTCGTCCTTCACAAGCAGGCCCAACCGGTCGCAAAGATCAAGGAGCTCGGGCGCAGGCGGATTGTGGCTGGTGCGAATCGCGTTCACGCCCAACTCCTTCAACGACCGCAGGCGTCGTTCCAGCACCTTCTCCGGCACAGCCGCGCCCAGCGGGCCGGCGTCGTGGTGAATACAGACGCCCTTCAACTTCATCGACGCGCCGTTCAGGGCAAATCCCTTGTCCGGGTCGAACCGGATGGTGCGCACTCCAAAGGGAGTCAGCGTTTCGTCCTTCAGCGTTGCTCCGTCCAGCAGCCGGCTGCGGATCGTGTAGAGCGTCGGCGATTCGACCGACCACAGGCGCGGGTGTTGAAGGACCAGCGTCTGCGTTATGGTTTGCGCCGCGTTGGTGTCTGCCGAGCCGGGCCCGTTCGCCGTGGCCGCAATCTGGCCGCTCGCATCAAAGATGTCCAACTGGATCACGAAAGACTGGGCCCGGTCGGACCCGTTTTGCACAGTGGTCTCAATCTGCACCGTCGCCGCGTCCGCTGTCACGCTCGGCGTCGTGATGTAGGTTCCCCAGTGAGCAATCCGTAGTCTGTCCGTGACACAGAGGCGCACATGCCGGTAGATACCCGACCCGGTATACCATCGCGAATCGGCGAAACGCGAATGATCCACCCGCACCGCGAGAACATTGTCGTCGGGGCCGGATTTCATGTAGGGGGTGATGTCGCACGCAAAGCTGGAGTAACCGTAGGGGCGACCACCGACATATTCGCCATTGATCCACACCTCCGAATACGCATACACACCGTCGAACTCGACCGTGACCGATTTGCCCTGCCAGGACGGGTCGACCCGGAAATGTTTTCGATACCAGCCGGTGCCACCGGCGGCGTAGCCATTGCCGCTGCCGTATTGGGGGCTGTATGGTTCCTCGGCGCTCCAATCGTGAGGTAGTTTGATCCGACGCCACCCGCTGTCGTCGAAGGCTGTCGCCATCGATGTGGCGAAATCACCTTTGCTGAACAGCCAACTGCGATCCCAATCGACCACGATGCGCGGCGCAGTTCCTGGGTGGGCGCTCACGTCCAAAGGTTGGGCTTGGAGCAGGCTTGCGGCACACAAGATTATTGGGAAGAGTAGATAGCGTAGTAATGTAAGCATAGCGTTATAGGGGTTGAGATGGAGTTCGGCGAGTGTTCAACACACTGTCTTCATCGTTCTAATGCAAACCACCGCAATGTGATGGCGGGCATGAATTCCTGTCAGTCCTCGTTGATGCCTTCTCGAGTACTTCTCCGATCATGAGAGTGGAGATTGGGTTTGGCTCTCCAAGGGTCATTCTATCGGATGATTCTCGCCATCTTGTTCAATCCCGCAAGTCTCGAACAGAAATAATAATACTGGTTCGGCTCTTGGAATCGCAATAGCGAAAATCGCGTTGAACGGGTGTAGTCAACCGTGTCGTGGTGCTAGAAAAAGTAGACTTTTGAAAACAACACGACACCGGTCGAAACCGGGCTTGACTTCTCTCGGGTTCGGCGGGAAAACCTTTCGCGGCGGGCACGATGGCATTTGACGGAGGGGAGATCGGTTTTTCTGAATCGTGGCGTGCGGCTGACCTTCCGGTCGCCTGACCTCAAACGAAGGGTGGCACGATGATGAAGCGAGTCTTGTCGGCGGTAACTTTGTTTACGACCATGATGGCCTCATGGGCGATGGCTGCGCCCAACGATCCGGTGGTGCTCGAAGATCTTGGAACCCAGGTTAAGCTCTCCAACGGGAAGATCTCGTTCACTGTCGGGAAAGCCGACGCCACCATCCGCACGATGACGTTGGGCAGCAGCGCCAACCTTGCCGGCCGCGGGGCCTACTTCGCGGTCGCCAACTCCGGCGGCCACGACGGTTGGGACGTCCACAACGCGGCGTTCAAGATCGAGCGCAACACGCCCGACTTGGCTGAACTTTCTTTTGGTGCCCGGATCGGCGGCGTCTATTTCACACAGTATTACGTCCTGAAACGGGGCGACCAGGGCTTCTACGTGACCGTGCTGATGCAGCGGCGGCCAGGGGATCCCCCCGAGCGCACCGGCCAGATCCGCTGGTCGTTTTATCTCAACAGGACGTTGTTCAATTACCATCTGGTCAGCGACACGGAACAAGGTCCCATTCCCAACATGTGGGGCGGTGTGCGCGTCCAGGATGCCACCGTCCGGTTGCCCGACGGAACCGTGTACACGAAGTATAACTACTGCGATTACCTCGAAAACGACTGGGTACACGGGTTGTGCGGGACCAACGCGGGAGGTTATGGCGCGTTCATCATTACACCGAGCACCGAGTTCCTGCAGGCGCCCACCAAACAGGAAATCACCGTCCATGGCGGTCCCATCATTCACCGGTTTCTCGCGTCCGGCCATTTCGAGCCGCGCGAACTGGCCAGTCCGTCCATTCCCGAAGGGTGGACCAAACTCTGCGGGCCGTGGATGGTCTATCTCAACTCGGGTGATTCGCCCCAGCAGATCTGGGCCGATGCCAAGCTACAAGCGGAGAAGGAAAAGGCCCAGTGGCCCTATCCGTGGATGCAGCACCCCGAGTATCCTTTGCAACGCGGCGAGGTCAGCGGCACGCTGAAGTTGTACGATGGGAAGCAGCCCGCTGCGAACGCGCTGATGGTGTTGACCGCGCCACAGCCCGATTGGCAGATCCAGGTCTTGGATTACATCTTCAACGTGCGGGCTGATGCCAACGGCCATTTCACGCTGCCGCACGTGCGTCCGGGCAGTTACACCCTCTTTGCCGCCGTGCCGGGAGTGACCGACGAATTCAGGAAGGACAACGTCACCGTTACCGCCGGTGGAAAGGTGGATCTGGGCACGGTCGTTTTCACCCCGGCATACTACTCGGCCAAGCTCTGGGAAATTGGAATTGCCGATCGGCGGACGACCGGTTTCAAGCTGAGCGACCAGCCGCGTCAATACGGGCTTGAGAGTGCGGTCCCGTCCAACCTGACCTACACCGTGGGAAGCAGCATCCCGGCGCGGGATTGGTATTACTCCCAGGCCAAACGGGGAGATTGGAATGTCGCGTTCAACGTCGACCGGACCTACGGAGGCGAAGGTGTTTTGACCATCGGCGTCGCGGGCCAGACCAGGAATCCCAGACTGCAAGTGCTGGTCAACGACAACCCCGTGGGCACGTACACGGGCGGGAACAGCAGTGCCGGCTATCGCAGCGCGATTCTGGGAAGCAGCTATTACGAGAACACGATCATCCGGTTCCCGGCGTCGCTGCTCCACAGCGGTGCCAACACGGTAACGTTGAGATTGGGCAGCGGTTCAATCATGTACGACGTGGTGAAGCTCGAAATCGATGATCCCAAGATCCCCAAGCAGATTCCCCGCGTGATGGCCGGGCTCGACCAGAAGAGATAGAGACAACCCGGGGAGGAGGCGACATACGATGTGGAGCGCTGCCAAAACCCCGACCGGAAACCACCGTCCGGCCACTCTGCATCCCTTTTTTTCTGGCTAAAGGTGCGATTCTTCTGTTTAATAACAACGCATGAAACTGAAAGTCCTGCGACCGTTGATCGTTCTCTCCTTGCTGATCTCCAACAGTTCGGTTCGGGCTGCAGCGCAGCGTTACGCGCCGCCGCCTTCGCCGCGGGCCACCTATAATTTCAACCCCGGATGGAAATTCGCCTTTGGCGACGCGGCCGGAGCCGATCAGCCGGCGTTCGACGACTCGGCTTGGGCCAGCGTCAGCCTGCCGCACACTTGGAACGAGACCGACTCGTATCGCGCCTACATCAGCCACAGCGGCGGCGACCAGACGGAAAAGTTTGGCGTCGGCTGGTATCGCAAACACTTCAAGCTGCCCGCCAGCGCCGAGGGCCAGAAGGTTTTCCTCGAATTCGACGGCATGCGCCAGGCTGGCCGTTTCTTCCTCAACGGGCAGCCCGTCGGGAAATACGAAAACGGGATCACGGCCGTGGGCCTCGACATCACCAAGTTCGCCAAGTTCGGCGGCCAGGACAACGTCCTCGCGGTGAAGGTCGACAACAGTCCCAACTACCGCGAAGAGGGCACCGACACGCCGTTCGAGTGGAACTCGAAGGATTTCAACCCCAACTTCGGCGGGCTCAATCGGGACTCCAAGCTGATCGTGGCGGGCAAGATTTACCAGACGCTGCCGCTCTACGAAAATCTCAAGACCACTGGCATCTACATTTATCCGGAGGCCATTGACCTGAAGAAAAAGACCGCGGACGTGAAGATGGAGGCCGAGGTCGTCAATGAGACGGGTGACTACGCTTCCATTTCGCTTTCGGCCGTCGTGGTGGACGCCGACGGCGTCGTGCGGGCGAAGTTGGACGGCAACACGTCCGACCTCGTTGCGGGGCAGTCAGAAGCCTTCACCGCTTCCGGCACGCTGGCCGATGCGCGGTTCTGGGATGTGAACGACCCGTATCTTTACCGCGTTTATTCCATGTTGAGCGTGAACGGCAAGGTGGTGGACGTATGCGAGACGCAGACCGGCTTTCGCCAGACCGAGTTCAAGGGCGGCGTCGGCACAGGTGGCGTCTGGCTGAATGGACGGTTTGTCTGGCTCACCGGCTATGCGCAGCGCTCGGCCAACGACTGGGCTGGCTTGGGCGGTGCCTATCCCGACTGGATGCACGATTTCACTCTCACGCTCTTACGCGAGAGTAATGGCAACTATATCCGCTGGATGCACGTCTCGCCGCAGCGGGCCGACGTCTCAGCGTGCGACCGATTTGGCATCGTCGAGGTCTGCCCGGCGGGCGACAAGGAAAGGATGGTCACCGGCCGCCAGTGGGACCAACGCGTCGAGGTCATGCGCGCCTCCATGATTTTTTACCGCAACAACCCCAGCATCCTTTTTTGGGAGGCGGGCAACACCATCGTGACGCCGGAGCAGATGGTGCAGATGGTGGCCTTGCGCAAGGAACTCGACCCGCACGGCGGCCGCGTCATGGGCACCCGCGACAACGATCAAGCGGACGCCAACAAGGCATTGACCCCGATGTCCGAGTATTACGGCGTCATGATCGGCCAAGCGCCGCAGACAGATCGGATCGCCGGCGATGACATCTTCCGCGGCTACAGTATCGCGCGCCGCGACAAGGCGCCGCTGATCGAGACGGAGGACTTCCGCGACGAAGCCGGGCGCAACATCTGGGACGATTACTCGCCGCCGCATTTTGGGTTCAAACCCAAAACTGGCTCGATCGGTGGCCGTCCCGTCGACACTTGGCATTGGAATTCCGAGACGTTCTGCCTCGCCGCCGCCACGCGCTACACCAGCTACGTGCGCAACCGGATTGACAACACCGATCCCGTCCATTCGAAATGGTCTGCCTATTGCTCGATCTATTGGACGGATTCCGACGCCGACGGACGCCAGCAGGGTAGCTATGTCCTGCGCGTGAGCGGTAAGGTGGACGGCGTGCGCCTGCCCAAGTCGCTGTTCTACGTTTCGCGCGTGATGCAGAGCGAAAAACCCGACATTCACATCATCGGCCACTGGAACTATCCGACGAACACCACGAAGACAGTTTACGTTGCGGCCACTCAATGCGACCAGGTTGAGCTGTTCCTCAACGGGAAATCCGTCGGCACAGCGGACAAGCCTCATAAATTCGTCGATGCTTTCGGCGGCAGAACCATGGGCTCCGCAGAGATGGCTGCGGGCACGGACACGGGCTATATTTACGCGTTTCCCAATGTCGGGTTCGCGCCCGGCGCGATCAAGGCCGTCGCCACCAAAGGCGGGAAGGTCGTCGCGCAACAGGAAATCCAGACCGCAGGCGAGCCCAAGGCCATCAAGCTCACCCTTCACACCGGGCCGCAGGGGCTGCAGGCGGACGGGAGCGACGTGGCCCTGATCGACTTCGAGGTTGTTGACGCGCAAGGTCGCCGTTGCCCGACGGATGAGGCGCGGGTCGATTTTGCCGTCACCGGGCCGGCCACATGGCGCGGCGGGTTCAATGCCGGGAAGCCCGATACAACGAACAACCTCTATCTCGACACCGAGTGCGGCATCAACCGCGTGGCCATCCGCTCGACACTCACCCCGGGCACGATCACGCTTACGGCCAAACGGGAAGGGCTCAAGTCCGCCACGATCGACATCAAATCAGTCCCCGTGGCCATCACCGGCGGACTATCGCAGGAAATGCCTCCGCAGTTGCCCGGACCACTGGCCGAAGTCCGCGCTGCCCGCTGACGTGAAATACATCCGAGGTCGAGCGCCGGACCAGTAGCAAACCTTGCCGGTAGATTCTTTGGGATTGACGACATCCAAATCACCGGGAAAAGCTTGCGAGAATTGGCTCTGGGCTCGTTGAGGTTGTTGGCCACAGACACCGTCGAGTTGGTGAACGAGCCGGCGGTGTTGGTCAACTGGGCATCCCGGGCGATCATACATTCTTTACGAGATCAGCGTACGATGAAGATATTTGAAACAACTTGTCTGTAGTAACGGGATGTCACATAGCGCCAATCGGCGTCGGTTTTGAGGTCGAAGACCACGACAGATTCGCCCGCGCCGCGAAACTTGCCGATGCCGATCACAAGGTGTGGAGGTTCTTGAGATGTTCTTGGTTCGACCTTGAAGCCGTTACCCAAGGCTGAGAGCGCAGGATAGTTCGTTAAGTCCGAATCGTGCAGGAACTGGAAGTCTCTGCCATTCAAAGTGCGATCCCCGACAACAAAGCGATCAAGAACGTTTTGTGATTCCCGTTCGACCTCGTCCGTCCCTCCAACTTTTTGTAGGAGTTGCAAGACGCGTTGTTTTCTGGCGGCTAGATCGCCAGGTGGCGGCTGGGTTCTGTGAATAGACCAGCTCACGAAGGCCGCCCCCAGGAACACGGTAACTACGCCTGCACATGGAACCCCAACCAACGCGAGGATCACAGCGACAATGCGGTTTGTTGTCTTCTTGACCTTCTTGGCCACAAGAAATGCAAACGCTGAGACCCAGAGCATGGTTAAGAGACCAGCAATCCCAATTCGCGTGATTGCGGTCAAGGACGGTCCTGGGCCCCGTTGGATGGACCAGCCAACCAAAGACAGTATCCAATACACAGTAACCAAGCCCGCACACGGAATCGCAAGCACCGCAAGTACAATCGCAACAATGCGCTTACCGTTAACAACCATCGTCTCCACTCATGTCGAGGAATTCGCCATCGTCATCGTCCCCACTCATGCTGAGGTATGTATCGTACCCCATTTCCAGCCAGTAGAAATCGCCGTTACTAGGATACTCACCATATTTCCATGCTTTCCATGCTATGGTAAGCCCATCTGCGAAGTCTAACTGTTACCGCCCGCAGTGCCGTCGTAAAAAGTGCCGTTATTGTGCCGGATTGGCGTCGTAGTTTCAAGCGAGAGTACACTCTCAATTCGGGAATAGTGCCGTGCAGTGCCGCCTTCCCCTCTTTCCGAATCATTCTGAACTGAGCCCCGCCGTCGGCAGTGCCGTCAGAGTCAGATCAGGCTACCGCATGCGGATTACACAGCCGTTGCGCCGAGCCATCCTAGCGACAGCTCGGACAAAACACTCACAGATTTGTTGCACACGAATACCCGCGTTCTTAAGACCAAGCTGGAAGCCATCGGTAACGCTAGCCAGGTTTTGAACCAGTCAGCTTTACAATGCCCGCACTCGGCGATTTCGGCGAAACCTTCCGCGCCACAGAGCATGGCGCTTGGCGTGGCCGACGCGCGGGTCAGCGAGTTGGCGGAAGTGGTCTTGGAGATTGCGGGAAGAAGAAGGTTGGTTGTGCATCCCCATCTTCAACCACAAATCGGACAAAACCGGAATCAAAGACTTTCTGTCGCAACCCGGCTCCACCGGCCCATTTACGAAGATTTCCCCCGCACCCCCCTCAAAAAAATGTAATCGCCCCGAGTTGCGCGTTGGTGGGAACGAAGCGTCGTTCGTGATGAACCCGGCTTCCTACATCGTTTGCAAGCCGCGGCGGATCATGCTGACGGCGATGGCAGCGAGCAGCAGGGAAATGATTTTCGAGATGGCGTTGAGGCCGGTCATGCCGATCCATTGCGCGAGTCGGTAGCTGAAGTGCAACGCGAGACTCACCAGACCAAGATTGATCGCCAGCGCCGCCAGCGTGAACGGTATTCCCACCGAATCCATCAGGATCAGCAGCGTCGTGAGCGTGGCCGGGCCGGCGATCAACGGCAGACCGAGCGGAACGACTCCAAAATCTTCCGACAACGGCGCTGCGCTCGGTCCCGTGCGCAGCAAATCGCGCGCGGCGAGCGCGAGCAGAATCAAACCGCCCGCGACTTTGAAGTCGCCGACGCTGATTCCGAGGGCCGCAAAGATCAGTTTGCCAAGAAACATGAACCCCACAGCCACAATCGCTGCTGTCCAAATCGCTTGATGCATGATACGATAACGCCTGCTTTGCTCAACCCCGGCCGTCATTCCGAGAAAGACGGGAACGATACCGACGGGGTCGAGCGCCACAAACAGTGGAATCCAAGCAAGAAGCAATGTCTTCGACAACTCGATCATAATGGCTCAGGCTTCGGTGCTTAACAAAAACTGACGTGCAAGGCAATCTTAGGCCGCGATACACGAACTGGCGAGATGAATGATTTGGTGTAGAATAGCACGATGAATCGATCAAGTTGGTGGCTGGGGGGCTTCTTGGGACTGGCGCTGGGCGCGGGTTGCGGCGGAGTGCAACCCGTGCCGGTGGAACTCGTTCAGATTGCGCCGGTGAAAGCGCAGGACGTGTTGCGACTGGTTCATGAACCGGGAACGAAGGCCGTATTGGTAAACGTGTGGGCGACGTGGTGCGGGCCATGTCGAGAAGAATTTCCCAACATCGTCAAGCTGGCGCGGAATTATCAGGCGCGCGGGTTGCGCGTGGTGTTGGTGTCGTCGGATGATGAGCGCGAGTTGCCCGGCGTGAAACAATTTCTGGCGAAGCAGGGTGTCGCTTTCCCATCGTACATCAAGGCGGAGAAGGATCAGGAGTTCATCAACGGGATTGATTCGCGCTGGAGCGGCGCGCTGCCCGCGACGTTCATTTACGACGGCAGCGGCAAGCTAAGGCATTTTTGGGAGGGCGCGGCCAGCTACGGGGAATTCAAGCGGAAAGTGCTGGAGATTTTGAACGGATGACCTAGATTTGGGTCTGTTGTTCTGGGTCGCTTAATTAGAAACATTCATCAAATGGAGGAACTTCTATGAAGATGAAGCAATTCATCGCGTCAGGTGTGGCCGCTTGGTTTGTGGTGCTATCCGTCTCGGCGAATGCCGCCAGTCTCAAGCTCGGCGAGCTGGCGCCGATGGCCGGCGTTAAGATGAAAAACGTGGACGGCAAAGAGGCGTCGATTGCCGACGTGGCGGGCAAGAACGGCACGCTGGTTGTCTTTACCTGCAACCATTGTCCTTTCGCCAAAGCGTGGGAAGGTCGCTTGGCCGAAATCGGCAACGCCTATAAGGAGAAGGGCGTGGGCGTGATCGCGATCAACGCCAACGATCCTTCGGCGTTCCCCGAGGACTCATTCGACGTGATGCAGCAGCGAGCCAAAGAAAAAGGCTATCAATTCCCCTACGCTGTCGATGGCACCTCCGACATCGCGCGCGCTTTTGGCGCGACGCGGACACCCGAGGCGTTCCTTTTCAACAAGGACGGGAAACTCGTCTATCACGGCGCGATCGACGACGATCAGGATGCCACGAAGGTCACCAAGAATTTTCTGCGCGACGCGCTGGATGCATTGATTGATGGGAAGACCATTCCGGTCTCGGAAACCAAGTTCATCGGTTGCAGCATTAAGTATCGCCCCAAAGCCTGACGTATTGGGTTTCTCGCAGCAGGGTAATGAAAATGGCGGCGCTCGGCGAACGCTGCCATGCTTTTGGGATCCTTGAGGCTGCAGCGGGAGCATGCGCCGTGGCAACCCTGCCTTGGCATCGGTGTCGGTTTTGTGGAGTTGTCTGTTGCTGAGCGGGTATCCGCGAAGCCAGCCGTTTCATGGCCTCGATTTCGCCGGATTGTTTCCAGCGGTCATAGTAGTCGATGAGTTCAGCGTCGGTCAACTGTGCTAGGCAGATGGGAGTAACAGTTGTGATGAGGGTTCGAATCTGCTCCCGTTGTTGTTGTAGTTCGGCGCGGCGATCAGTCGGCGACTGCCCTAGCCAATCCAACGGCACATCGGGAGGCAACTGACAAAGGAAAATCTGCTCGATGGCGATTCCGGTCAGTTGATTGCTCAAATAATCGCACGCCGCTGCCGACATTTAGTTGTTGTCCAAGGATAGCTCCCGATTGGGAAATGCTCTGGGCAGATGTGGAGTCACCCGCTCCGGCATAGGTGGCCTGTGCGGCAGCCGTCTCACACCGACCTCAATCATTAGCCTGTCAAAACGATCACGCAACGTGGTGGAGCGTGACGCCCCGGACATTCTCGAGTATGCTCCACAACTGATGAGTCCACGTGCGCGAGCAACACTGTTCCTGGCGATTGTCTGTCTTCTCTTTGTTTTTCACGTTCATTTCAAGATGGCGAAGATCTTCGCAAATCCGACCTGGGACTCGGGGAATGGGGTCGGACAGTTTTGGAGCGAGTTCGCGTTTCACTACCATTTCGCCAAGTTCTTCGCCGCGCACCCGGTGCGCGACTGGGGGCAACTCGCGCATGACCGCGACGTGCAGTATCCGGACTCGATCGACGACTGGGCGGAGTTTACCGTAGCGATGGAGGTGCCGGTCGGCGTGCTGTATCGGCTCGGCGGCGGACTCGCCCTCCCACTGCCGCCGTTTCACGTGTTCGTCGTCTGGTATGACTGCCTCGTCTCCAGTCTATCGCTGTTCGCGGTTTTCTTTCTGGCGCGGGCACTGTGGCGAAGCGATATGGCGGGCGTCTTCGGAGCGGCACTGTACGCGGCGCTGTATCCAAGCTACGGACGCACCGTGAAGAACCTTTTCCTGCGCGAGGATTTTGCAGTCCCGTTGATTCTATTCGCGCTTGTCTTTACGGTGCGAGCGTTGCAGGACGACAAGAGGCGCGACCAGATTTTGGCCGCGCTGTTTTGGCTGGCAGCGCTGGCGGGTTGGCATCTGGCGCAATTCGTGACGGTCGTCGTAATAGCGGCTGTCGTGCTGGTCTATTTGGGGAAGGGCAAGACACCGCGACAACCCTGGCTGGTCGCGGTGATGACGGCGGGTGCGTTGCTGATCCCTGTGTTGCGCTCTAAACAGTTCTATGTTTCGCCAACAATGTGTGCGCTGTACGCACTGTCGTTGGCGGTTTGGATCAACGGCGGACGCAGGAAAGCGATCAAGGTCTTTGCGGGTTCGTTGGCGGTTTTCCTGTTGCTGGGTGCGCTGCTCCAGAAATCCTACGCCGAGTACGCGCATGTGTATCAGTTGTTTTTCTACAAGCTGCGGTTTCTCGGCGTGAAGCCCGACAACCCGGCGGCGCTTCCGTGGGAAGCTCGGCTGTTGTGGGAAGGAGCGTTCAGCACGGCGGATTGGTTCGAGTGGTGGCACAGCTTGCAGTGGTGTCTGCCGTTGTCGGTGGTGGCAATGTGGATGGCAAGGCGTCAGAAGGACGTGGCGGGGCGAGTCATGGTCGTGTTCACGCTCCTGTTGTTCCCGCTGGCGTGGATGGTGGTGCGGTACTTCACGTTTCTCGGATTCGCAGTGGCTGTGCTGGTAGGCGGGCTGGTGGTTCAACGGAGAATTTGGTGGAAGGCCGCCGTGCTCGTCGCTGCCGTGTGGCAGTTGGCGGCGCTGAATTTCGGGCCATTGCCGCGCGTGCCGCCGCCGCCGACTGATTATCGTCCGATCATCGCGTGGGTGCGGGAGAACACGCCGACCAACGCCGTGATCCTAGCACACATCTCGGAGTCGCCGGTGTTTCTGGCAGAGACAGGGCGCCCGATCATCCTGCATTCGAAGTTTGAGAACCTGCCAATCCGTCAGCGGTACATGGAATTCCTAGAGGCCATCTACGGAAGCGAGGACAAGTTTTACGAATTCGCGCAGAAATACGGCGCGGACTATTTCGTTTACGATGCGGTCAGTTTTCTGACGATTGAGAAGGAATCGCGTCGTTACGTGGCGGATCGGATGGGACAGTTGCCGGGAAGCTGTGCCGCCCTGCTACTGGCTGGGCAACCGCAGCGGCTACGGCATTTCAACCTCGAATACGCCGAGGGCCGGTTTTCCGTCTTCCGGGTGCTGCATTAACGCAGCACGGTGTGGTCGAAGAGGATGTCGCGTTGATCTCGCAGTGCATCCCCTCCACGTTGGCGCGGGAGGCTGCGAGAGCTTTCGCGTGCGCCAGCGGCACCATCGGCGCTTCGTCGTAAACGATTTCCTGCGCCTTGCGCTAGATGTCCGCGTGCTTTTGCGGATCGAGTTCACGTCGCGTGGCGATCATCAGGTCGTGGCAGGCATCATTCTTCCAGAAGCAAATATCCAACGCCGACCCAACGATGGCGGTGTCTTTGTCGAGTAGCACGTACAAGAAAACTGTCGGCGTCGCCATTGTCGCCGACCCAACCCAAGAGTGCCATCTCGTGTTCGCCGTGGCGGATACGGTCGAGGTGCGAACCCCATTCGTTCGGGACGATCTTGACGGGGATGCCAACTTTTTCAAGATCGGCTTTGATCAACTCGGCAGCGCGGATCGGATTGGACAGATACGGACGCGGATTCGTCATAGCCTCCAGAGGGAGCAGGCGGGGGGATCGGGCGATGGAGTGCTGAAGCGGTGGAGCGATGGGAATTGCGTCGCGTTGTAGCTGGGAACGAAGAGCAGCAGCGGATTTTTGGCAACGGTGGCGGCGCTGCGGTACACGGCGTTGACAAGATCCCGTTTGTCGATCGCGTTGACGATGAGGCGGCGAAGATTTTTATCGTTGAGAGGCGGCTTCTCGCAATTGAATGAGAGGTAGCAAACGTTAAGCCCTTCGACCGTGATCAGTTTCAACGAGCGGTCGCGCTCGACCATGGGCAAATCGTTTGGATCAATGCCGTCCATGACTTGGATCTGGCCGGTCTGGGGTTGGATAAGCTGTGTGGCGGAGTCGGGAACGACTTTGAAGATCAACTTCTGAATTCTGGGAGCACCGTCCCAATAATCGGCGTCGGCCTCAAGTGCAATCGTCTCGTTTGGCGTCCACTGGACAAACCGAAACGGTGCCGTGACGACGGGGTGCTGCTGGTCGATGAACTTGGGCTGATGAGATAGGCCGGGAATATCGCCAGATTCGTCAGAAAAGGTGCGTGCGGTTCGCGGAGACGAAATTGCAGTGTATCGACATCTAACGCCTTGACTGATTCCACCATCGAACACATCGCCGACCAGTAGGCGAAAATGGCTTGCTGTAGATGCGCGGGATACGCTTTGTCCGTCTGGCGGAGGAAGCTGAACGCAGCGGCATTGGCATCCAACAGTGTGCCGTCGTGAAAGCGCACGCCGTGGCGCAGCTTGAGCGTGTCTAGACTTCGAGCCTATCTCAAAACTCGGTGCCGCGATATGAATTCCGAGGATTTTCGCCAAGAATCTAGGTTTTGAGATAGGTTCTTACGGGTTGATACCCAACTTCGGGTGTTGCATCGTGAAGTCGAAATGGCTGAAATCGAAAAGGGCTCTACAGGTAGATGGTGACCCCTCTTGGGAGAATAACGAGGGAAGTATTGGCTGTGGAGGGCAGCGAGGTCAAGCGTGGTCCAGCAAGCGATGG